>Ga0098061_1000005_pt1 | contig 84511 bp, 68 predicted proteins | sample 22_taG_FD_92579 | JGI IMG/M metagenome (GOLD analysis project Ga0098061, IMG submission 92579) | Marine viral communities from the Subarctic Pacific Ocean - 22_ETSP_OMZ_AT15343 metaG | ecosystem: Environmental > Aquatic > Marine > Oceanic | place: Subarctic Pacific Ocean | collected 2015-01-20
TTAGTTGAATCATTTTTTCTAGATCTTTCTATTCTCCCAAATTCTCTTTGCTTAGCTTTTTTGAAATATAAATCATAATATTCTTGATCTACTTCATAATATTGTTTTAACCAACTAGTATCTCGCTCTTCATACGCTTTTCTTCTATCTCTTGTAAATGCATCATTAAATCTTGCCCATAGATTCATAGTTTTAGGATTAATTAACTCATCATAGACTTGAGCTCCTTTATATCCTTTAGTACTTCCCCACGCTATTAAATTATCTTCTAGTTCCGCAATATCACTTGCCAAATCCTTTTCTATTCTAACTAAATTACCTTCTATTTGTCTTTTTAATGTATCAATATATCTTAAGGCTGGATTAGTTTGGCTAGATCTGCTTACCCAATTAGCACTAACTGTTCCAATAACTCTGTTAAATGTATCGATACCTTGAATACCTTCTTTATTAGTAAGAGCCACAAGGCGTTCAACCATTTTTTCTTGTATTTCTCCTAATAAAATATCTATATCATTACCAATAACTTCCATAGTCTCTTTTAAAGATTTAGCTTTTTCTTTACTTAAGCTTTCTAATAAGCCTTTAATAATAACAAATTGTCTAAAATGTTTTAAATCTCTATAAGCTATGTTTAAATCATTTTCATCCATATAATATGGATTTATTTCTCCTTTCTCAGTATGAGATTTATCAGTCTTAAGTCCAAGAATAGTTCTTTTCATAACATTCTTAACTTCATTAACTACTTCATCCATTTTTTGATCCATTTGTAACTGCCTCAAAATTCTTCTAGAAGCGTCCACTTGTGCTTTAAGAGTATTACGCTTTTCCCATGGTGAAGCTTTTAATTCAGATAGAAGTAATTTTAACCTATTTTTTTCCTTTTTAATAAGTTTATCTAAATCAGATATACCTGTTTGTTCTCCCGCTAACGGTAATTGAGATAAATAAGGACTATCGGTTCGTCCTATTTGAAGATTTGCAACAGCATTAGTTGGCATACCAGATTTATCCTTTTTAAATAAAATCATAATAGGTATTACCCTTGATTGTCTTACCTCTGTTACACCATATTGATCAAGTAAAGCATTCTTATAATTACCCATTTGTAAATCATATGTTATTGAATCTTCTAACCAGAGATCTTTTTGTAGTGTTACTTTACCAGTCTTAGAATCTATATAGGCACCTGCATTACCAATTCTTGGTATCTTAGATTTGTAATCTAAAATCATAGCAGATCCATCACTAAAGAAAGCTATAAAGTCAATAGTTCCTCCAGAACTTGTTTTTTTATTTATAACTGTTAACTCTGTTCGTATTTGAACTTTATGTTTAGTTTTATTTTTTTGATTTATTTTTGTTTGAATTGCTGTGGCTTGTGAAACTAACTTATTTGCATATTTTTTTAATTTATCCCATTGTTCATCATTATATTCTGGAAATTTTCGTCTTAATGCTAAAATACTTTCAGCTTGTTGATTTCCTGCATAATAATTAACTAATAACTCCATAGCTTTATGCACTCGATTACCTGATCTAACTCTTAACTCTGCCATAGCTTTCATATAAGCTTCTCCCTCATCTGATTGAGCATAAAACTCATTATTACGTCTCCATTTCTTAGCGGCAGCATCAGACATCCTTTTTTCTAAAATTTCACCTGTTTGAATATTAACATAACGTTCTATCATGTCAACACCATTTTCTGATATTTTTTTATAATACGGATTATCTTTAACTGGTACGTCTTTTGTAACCCACATCTTTTGGTCTGCTTCAATTTTTTCTAAAGGAGTCATATCTGAAGTTTTCTCTCCTTCTTGGAAAAATTGTTTATCAGGTAACGTTAAAAGACTAGGATCAGATGCAAAGACATCTTGTAAACGATCTTGTAGTAAAATATGTGACGCATTTAAAAAAGGATCTGTGGCTACACGCCCCAATACTTTATTCAACCATCTTTTAACTCTTTCCCACCATCTTCTTAATCTCGATAATTTTTTAGGGTCTGTCTCTGTACTTTGTACGTTTATATCATTGTTCATGATATGTTTGGCTATTACCTTAGCTATAGCTTCACGTTTTAAGAAGTCAGAATTGCCCTCATGTAATTTATATTGTGCACTTTCTGGATTCATTACCTCATCAAACTCAGTATAGTTTTCAATTAATTTATACATAGAACTATATAAAGGATTTTTATCAGCTCTTAATAATTCTACAATAAAGTGAGCTGCTTCTTCTGGTAATGTTGTCTCATCCATTTTATCTAGAGACATTTGAATAGTTCTATTAAGTAAATCTGCAATAGCTGTAACCTCTGTACCAGTAGCAGTCTGTAACTGATCAACTATTGTTGTAGTAACCCCAATTTTTTGTAAAAAGTTATTTAAAGTTTCTTGTAATAAATCTTTTTTATATTCATGATTTAGTTGTCTATTCTTTGCTACGTACTCACCTTTATGAGTAGCAGCCTGAACAACATGACTCATTATTTCAGGGTTAACAATAGCATCTGGCTCTCCTTGTTCATTTAAAGGCGCTTTATCTTGATACTGTGTTAAAATTTCTAAATAAGCTATATAAGACGCTTCTTTATTATCTAAAACATTATTAATATATTGAAATAATTCAGAAGGAGATCCTTCATCAGTATATACATTATATATACTTCCATTTTTGTTTCTTACTATATTACATGCCATATTAACATTCTTTATCTTTATTTAATGTCTTAAGATCAGTTATATTTGATGGATCATATCCCTTAACAGCTGGCGCATCCTTTCGTGCAGTCATTATTGCTTTAGCATCAAGTACTTTAATATCAAAAAATGATTTACGTTCTTCTCCTTTAATAAAGTTTTTATTACGTGGGGCTTTAGCAAATTCACTCCAATTTTTATATCCTTCTCGTCTAGCTATAAAGCCTTGCATTTGAGTTTTATTTAAGGCTCCAAATTTAAGCATATTTGCTTTCACAAACAAATATTTATATGGAGTATCTAAAATTAAGTCTAATTTAATCTGTGTTCCATCTGGTAAAATCTTAACGCCAGAATGAGTTTTTCCATAAGGATAACTAAGTAAACTTTTCTTACGTGATCGAATTGTATTTACAACTGATTCTGTCATTTTTAATTTTTCTCTTCCAAATGGATGATTATTAGACTCAATAATTGAATCTTCACGCCCCGGTTCTTGTAAATGTCCCGCAAGACCTTTCTTAGGCCGTGATACATATACAGTATCACGTCGTTGGAAGTGTGCTTTAAAGTAAGTTCTACCAGCTTCTGTAGCAATTCCTTTTACTTCACCCTCATCTCTAGGAACAATTAATGTAATTCTCTCATCATTTAACCAATTAGGTGCAGCAAATTGCTCTTCTGTAGCGCTTAACTGTAGAAAAGGATCTGTAGCAAAGATTTGTCTAACAACACGTGGATTATCCCAAGAATGGTCAAAAAAGTCAGCTACAATCTCTTCTACTTTTTTAGTAGTTAAATATTCTGTAGTTCCTTTTGCTACTCTATGAATAGCATCATGAAAATTTTGAAGCATTGGATTAGTAATTCTTAAAACTTCTGCTCCAGGTAAAGCATGAAAGAAAGATGATGGATGAAATTGGGTTCCTGATTTAATAATACTATATAAAAGTATATCCTCAGCTAATTGTTGTCCTACTCCTCCACTATTATGTAATTCATACCAAGAATCTGCTAAATCATCTATTTCATCTGGATCATATTTTCTAGAAAATAATTGTAATTTATCAACAGTATGATCAAAATCAGTAATATCTGTTTCTGTATCTAAAGTAGCTATTAAGTCTTGTACTAATAGATTATCTGGAAATATATCCTTAGCTAAGAAAACTCGTGCAGGTAAACTATTTGGTCCCTGCATTAACATTCTTACAAGATCAAATTCTTTATCATTTAAAGACTTCATATTTTCTCGAGGAATATTTTGCCAAATAAAAGAAGTTAAATGATTGTCTAAAGCTCGTAAAATATAAGTTATTTCATCTTTAGATTTTCCTTCTGCAATCAAATCTTTAGCTAGTTGAATCATTTTAGCTTTAAAAGGATTAATAACTCCATTTTGCTGTGTTAAAACTATATTCTCTTTTAAATCAGTATTTTTAAAGAATTGAGGGGATTCAGTAAATAATTGTTTTAATGGTTGTAAGAAAGGAGGAGTCTCTCTAACTGTTTCTGAAACACCCAATGATTCTACACCTCTAGAGAATCCAGTAAGACCATTTAAATTATTAAAAACTAAAGGATTTGATTCTGTATCTTCAGTAATGATTTGTTCTAAAGCATTTAAAAATATAAGTTCGTATCCATTTTTTAAACGAGATGTATCAAATGCAGAAATTTGCTGAGCTTTTCTTAAATATTCTGCATATTCTTTATAACGTAAGAAATCATTAAATATTTGAGCTTGTAACGCTTTTTGTCCCTTACCCATTTTTGCTAAAGGAGTGGTTAACATGCTAACTTCTGGATTAGGATCATCTAATACAGCTTCATTTAAAGGAACTTCTTCTTTATTTGCTTTCCCTAACATTTTCTGAATAGCTGATACAACCTTACCTTCATTTAACATTCCTTCTCCATATGGTGTAGTTGCTCCAGCTACAGATTGTTTATTTTTTAAACTAAAATATTCTTGTAATACAGGTTGAGACATAAACTTTAGAACTGTATTCACAGGGACTCCAGCACGGACTAAAAGCATGTGTACGCCAGCTCCCATTCGACCTCCATTAACATACATAATAAAAGGATCTTTTTCTCCATCTACATATGCTGTTACATATTGTTGCATTGAACGATTTATATAATTTCCAGCTGTATCCTTAACGCTAGACAATGATACAGGCTGTCCAGGGGTAAACCCTTCAAAATTTAAATAAGGCCCTACCTGCGTTCCTATAGGTATGCCACTTTGATATAATGGTATTTCACCCTTAAATTCTAAACCTGCTCTTTGTGATTTACCTAAATGAGTTAAGTTTGTAGCTACAATTCCAGTACCACCAAGAGTTTGATGCATTTGATATGTAGTTCGTATTAAACTACGTAAACTAAACTTCTCAAATAAAGTAGATGGTTCAGCTGTTACGCCTTCTATTCCTGCAGCCAATTGTCTGCTATGAATCTCATCTGAAGTTCGTTTTATATTAAAGGCTCCTACTGGGGCAATTAGTTGAGCAAAACTATCTGGATGTCTTAATATGTCTTTCATTAAACTCTGAAGCATATTCTCAACAACTTCTCTATTCTCTTTAAAAACTTGAGGAAGTGCTTCAAATCCTAATAAATCTAATTCTGTATCTAATTCCGCTAATTCTTTTAGAGCGTCTTCATGCTGCATATTAGCTTCTAATTGATCAGCAATTTCTAATCTTCTTATAAAATTATTTAAACCAGCTATATCACTACCAAACAATTTAATAGCAGCTGCTTTATATCCAGGAGCATCTAATAACCTTAAGGAAGTAGCATTATTATCTGCAGGCCTAGCTATATCTATATTTCCATCTTCACTTTTTACTAAATGTGGTAAATATAAAGTTAATTTATCAATATCATAATCCGCCCCAGACTTAGCAACCATTTCTGCAGGTGCAATTACATTAGGTCCTGCAGATTGTGGTAAAAATCCAACTACTTTAATAAATTCAACAGAATTTAATCCCTCTGTAGGAATACGGAATCCAATTAATTCTAATGCAGCAGGAGTAAATTGTGATATATCAATCTGACTCGTAGTTAAAAATTTCTGTTTAAAATAATGTGGTAAATATACTTCCATTGCTGTAACTGTTTTACCATCTTTTTCAAAATCATAAAATTTTAATTGTCTATATTCTGATTCTGGTAATTGTTTATCAGCTTGAATTGTTCTAAACCCTGTATCTGATTGTAATACAGACATCTCTCCATTTACTTTTCTATGAATAACTTCACTAGTAACAATAGAATAGAATAATTCATCTATTTTTTGTTTATTAGGAAGTTGATTTGTATAATAAATTTCACCATTAAATAACTCTTCAATAGTATCTCTCATTACTTCTGGAGTATTTCTTCTATGCATCTCATCTAATACAGCTTGCTTTAAATACTGTTTTGTAGTACCAGCTTCTAATTGTGTATATCCTGTACTACCTTTAATAAAGCCTAATTTAGCAGCTAACTTGGCTGCATCTTTCTCTATTAAAGCTGTATGAATATTATGGAATTCACTAGCAACATCTTCCCATGTTCTATTTTTATCAAATTGTTTGTTATAGTCTTTATTTAATAATCCTTTATCAAATACATTCATTAAAGACATCGATGCTGATTGTGTTCCTACTCTAACCAGGCCTTTATATTTTTTAGCAGGATCTAACTGTATTCCAAAGTATTCTAAATCATAAGTTTGTAAATAATCAGGGTCTGCACTTAAAGGTTGATAGTTACCATTTACATCATAAAACGGTTCAAATTCACCTTTAGAGTTGGTTTTAGCTCCTACTTTAGATGAAGATTGAAATACCATATAATCAACTTCATTCTTAACCATGTCATCATAAACTTGATCCATAACAGTTACAGCATTAGATTTTAATCCCATAATAGTTTTTGATAATTTAGGATGAATAGGGTATAATGCAAACTTATCAAATATTTTAATATTCAACATACCTAATCGAGAGTCTGCAAATACTTGAGGTTTTAAAGGTGGGAAAATAGCTCTACTCCCTAAATCAGCTAAAGTTGGTTGATCCTCATTTATCAATTCTAACTCTTGATAAGCCTCTTCCATTTCATTTGTCCAATTATGTGTTAAAAATAAGACACTTCTATAAAAATCTAATGTAATAAATCCTCCTCCATCAAAAATTTCCATATTACTATATCTATCAGTAACATCTTTTTTTAATTCTTCGCTAGCATTTAATTCGTTTAATCTTTTTATATATGAATCTAAGTGAGCAGATTTTTCTTGTATAATTTCTTTCCGTGTAACTTTAGTAACTAAGGATGTATGCTCTTTATTAGTATACTTATTTGGCATATTAGTATTCATCCAAGATAATATATGATTATTAACTGTTGGATATTTCTTAGTACCTACCATACCTGATGTACGTTTAAAAATATCTGAATATAATGCAGGATGTCCTAAAAATAATCTAGTTTGTTCTACTACTCCTATTAATTGATTATAAGAAATTTTTTCAACTATTCTATTCATAAGAGCTGGGTCCATTTTACCATTCTTTGACCACACTGGAGTAGCTAGGCTTTTATTAGCATCTTCTACATGTACATTATCTATACCTATATTTATATATGTATTTTTAGGGCCTTTTCCTATAAATCCAAACTCTTCTAATGCTGCAAGTATATTAGTTTGACGCGTATCTAAGAAATCTGTAATGTTTTTTACTACAGCTGAAGAACCTACAAAGTTTTGTAGTTCCACATCATCTAAAGAAACATTAGGAGCATTTATAAATGACAATACACGAGAATGATTGTATATATCTGGAAAATTTTCTGGATCATTAAAAAACTGTAAAGATTCTCCATGTGTTCTTAATCTAGATATTTGTCTAACTGAAGGATCATTTTTAATATTATTTGCTGTTACTATTTCAGATCTTAATAAATCTTGAAGATAAGATATCATTTCTTCTCTATTTCTATATTTATTTTGACCAATCATTACTGCTCTTTCCATCTTCTTATTTCCAGGACGTAAAAGAGGAGTATAACCTTCTAATATAGAATTTACATGTAATAAAGCAATATTAGCCTCTGTAGTTCTAGATATATCAAATCCTTGGCCTTTAGTAATATCTTTTCCTCCTTCTATAGTTCTAACCTTGATTACTCTTTCCTTATTATATAATGAACCATGCATATAAGGAGATTCCATTAAGCTTTCTATTTCTTCTTCAGATGTATTTAGTTTATCAACTAATAAATTAATATAATTTTTTCTAGTTATACCAAATAATTGTTTTCCATCTGGATTAGTATGTTGTAATGTAATAGCTAAATTTGTACTATCTACTTCGTATCGTACAAGTTTCTTTAAATTACCTTCTACATCTCCTCCAAATAAATTAGACATATCACCTTCTAAGTCTAAAATCTCTGAAAAGAACCAATTTGCATTCTCTATAAATTCAGCCATACCTCCTTCAGAAGCATTTAAGTTTTTTATAAGTTTAGGTAAATTAGTAAATTCAAGTCCTATTTCATTTAATAATGGGATAATTTGATTTAAATTTTTATTAATCTCTATCCATTTACGTAAAGTCTCAGTTCGTTTTATACCTTTTGTACGTATAGTTACAGGATAATCTAAATTTAAAACCAATCTACCTGTTGTAGTTGATTTCCCTTTATTTCTTTTTAGTCTTAGATTACGTTTAAAATTAGCACTCCATCCTCGTTTAACAATATTTTCTACACGTTCTGTATTAGAGTTTGTAAAATATCTCCCAGGATGATTCTCAGCTTTAGTTTGATTAGCTAATAACATTACATAAGCATCAGATGCATTATGAAAAGATCCTAAAAAATCAATTAACATAGAAACTTGATTAAAATTTGGATCATGACTACTTAAACCTTCAAGTCCATGTTGTAGTCCTAATCTATCAATTAATATCTTATATGTTCTATTTTCTTCTGCTAAGGTACGTAATTTAGCTACTATATCTTCAACAGTATCTAAATTAGCTAATTGCTTATATAGTGTAGTTACTACTTCTCCAAATGGCGCTAAAGTAGGAACTCCTGCTTTATTTGTTTTTAATGTAGTACTACCATCTTTATACACATGAGACTGAGGTAAAGTAGATAATAAAACTCTTAATCCTGGATCTATAGTACTCTTTAAATTAATTTCTCTCGGATCTCTAATACCTAAAGTATCTCGTGATTTTGTATCTTCCTCTTCTACTTCTTCAAACTCATCTTCTAAAGTTCTTGAATTTACTTGTAGATGTAATTGCTGTAAGACTTGTAAATTTCGGGATACTAATGCAGGCCAATCTTCATCTAAAACTAATAAATTCTGCTCTAAAGATTCTATTTCTACTTCTAGTTTATCTAATTTCATATCAAGCCTTTGTATATCTAATTCTGTTGCTTCAGGCATTTCAGACTCATCCATAGCTTGATTATGCTCGTCAATTAATATGTTAAGTTGAGTATTAATACTATTATGCATCCTAGACCAAGCAGTATTCTTAGTTCCAGGAGCACCATATACAGGAGTTAAAATCTTTCTTAATGCTGCTTCATTGTGTTTATTACCAATTAGATCTGGTATACTAACACCAGTTTTACTTTGTATAATATCAAATACAGAAACAGTTACTCCATTATTTAAATCTCGTTGAACTCCAGATTGCATTCTATAAGCACTCATAGAAGCTCCTTCTCTCCCTTCTAAAGCCTCTGCTATATCATAACTTAAATATTCTTCGATTCCATTATTATAATAACCAGTATGTATTCTATGAAATAATGCTTTGCTTTGGCTTAAATTTCTAAAAAACTTAAGTAAGAAATCAAAGACTTTATCCATAAAAGATTTCTTTACTCTTGATCCTACTTTATAAGTTCCGTCTGCAATAACATACTCTCTAAACTCTTCAGCTAACCACTCATCTGCTTCTAAATTTGTAAAATCTTTAAGACTTTTAACTTCACCTTTATAAGTAGTAGCTTTTCCTCGCTGCGCTCTAACTTCATTATACAGAGTTTCTCTCTCCTCTTTAGATAATAATTTTAAAGTAATACCATGATAAGCTTCATGATATAGAGTTCCTCTTTCAGCCTCTGAAGATAATAAGATATCCCCTGTTTTAGAAAAATATCCCCAATCTCTTCCATGTATTAATCCGGCTACTACTTTTACAGAAAAGATAGGTTTTCCGTATCGATCTTTAGGAATCATAGCTTCAAACTTTTCATTTTCTGCATAAAGATCCATTAATCTATAATCCTCACTCATCAATGCTAATCTAGACTTCCCTCCATAATCTTCATTATCATCAGTCTTTTTCTTATTTCGTTTCTGACGTTTTTTCTTTTTAGGACTCTTTTTTATATCATCTAGAGTTTGATGTTTTTGTTCATATACATCTTGTTTAACAGGAGTGATTAAAGCTTTACCTTCTGTAACATAAGTAAGCATATTAAAACTATCTAGAACCTCTAAAGATAATGTATCTAAAGATAAAATACCTTTATTGTTAGATAGTTGAATAGGCTCTAACATTACTTTAAAGTTTTCATGATCTATACTAGTAACTTTAAAATGTAACTTTACTCCTTCATTACTTGTATATATATATTGTTTACCAGTTATCACCCCAGATGGAGCCATATTAGGATCTAAATTATCCATTGTTGTTTGGTCCTCAAATAACTGATCTTCTTGCTCATCTGTTAATTCTATTACTTCACCTAATTCTTCAGCGCTCTGTTCAATTTTAGCATTATTAATAGATTGTGTATCCCAATTATCAGGATCACTAGCATTTGGACTATATATTAAATATATATTTCTATATTGTGAACTTCTCCAGGACTCACTACTTTTCTTACCAGTATCAGTATCTGGACGCATATTAACTGTTAATGGAATCTCTGGTAATTGTCTTTCTTCTTGTACTGTGTGTTCTTTAGCTTTAGTACCCATTAAGAAATGCGTATAATTATTCCAAGTACTAGTTAAAACATTTAATTTCTCTCCTACTTCATAATATTTATATGTATTATATTTAGGACGACTTTCCTTTTTATTATATAATGTTTTTTCTTCTTTGCCTAATCTAGGAGCAAATTTTCCTTTACGTCCTTTTTTAATCCATGCTTGTTTTTGCTTATAAACTTTTTCAAAAACAGCTTTTTGTTCTGCGTATAATGCTCTATTACTATTACGATGTGTTAGTCTTATTTCTTGATCATCTTTTAAAGCTGCATTATTAACTTGAACTCTCTGATCTTGTAAGAAATTTAATAAATCTTTATGTAAAGGTGCAAACTGTGCTTTATCTGCTAATTGCTCAAAGGTCATTGACTGGGCACCAAAATATAAAACATTACCTTGTGTATAAATAGCATATTGTTGATTCTCTCGTGTTCTAGCATGCTTACCATAATAAATTAATTCACTTATTTGTTTAGTAATTGATTTTTCTGTGCCTGGAATTAAATATGCTGTTTCTGGAGTAAACTTAGAATTCTCTCTATATGAATTTGTTACTTGTGTTGCTAATAATCTAATAAGATTATACACGTTACTAACCATCTTAGCTGGTAGTTTTGGCATCTTAAATCTAACTAAATTACCATTATGTACTGCATATACATTTCCAGCATGCACAGTATATTCTTGAGGACCAATTGATACTTTTTGAGTTTTAGCATTTACAGCTACACGAAGATCAATATTTTGTACATCTTCTTCTCGTTTAACTAAAGTCTCTCTAGCCATAGCTCTGCCATCTGGGCCATCAACCCAAATTTGTAATCCAGCAGATTTTCCAGACACTGCTAAATATTTAACTTCACCTGAAGGTAATGTTAATATTCTTTCTCTAAACTTTTTATTCTGCTCGTTAATTGCTACTGCTTGCTCACTCATATCTCCTTGAAAATATAAAGCTCCATTAATTTTTATAGATGGAACAGTTCCATTTTCTAAGTTTAAATCTGCTCTACCATATTTATATACCCTATGTCCTTCACCTGTTTTTTTATCATATACTGTTGTATATGCTTCTGAGTCTGGCATAGATGTATATACTACTTCTCCATTATGAATAACCGGATTATTATTTTTATCTACTACAACTAATAAAATAGTTTCTTTTAATTCTGGTCTAGCTTTAGCATTAGTAAAGTTCTCATTTGTAGCTTTAGAGTATCTATCTTTATTCTCTGTTTTAGCAGCTCTTACTCTATTGTGATCATAAAAATAGACTTTATCTTTTAATCCCGTAGGTATATTATGTCTCGTAATAGTCATCAAGGAGTAATTAGCTAAATTATATTGAGCCTTTGACCTAACTCCAGCTCTAGCTGTAAAGTCAAAGAATATAGCTTGATGTTTATAAGCAGCTAAAGCCTCTTGTTCCCACGATGTTAAATCTCTATTTAAAGCCTCATTCTCTAATTCTTCAATTCGACGCTCTGCATATGCATGACTACCAGCTGTTTTCGCTCCACCAATATGAATTAAAGATGGAGAATTATAATAAACTCTAGGTTTAGTATTTTGATTATTATTTAAATTTGTTTTAATAAATTCCTCTTCAGACATCTCTGATGAATGCGTCTCTATCTCCCCTGTTGTTACTTCATCAAAAGGAGTTTCAGTAACCGAACGTAAAGCATTATTAGTATCTGTTGCATATATAGCAAAGAGGTCTCTAATAGCATTATATCGTTGGCCTAAATCTTGTTGGTCTGCAATTCCTTGAGCAAGAGGTAATAATTCTATATTTATTTTAGAACGTAAAGCATTAACTGCTGCATCATATTTTACCTTAAGTAGATCTACTTCATTCTTTAAGTCTTCATAAGCCGCTATTGCAGCATCTTGATCATACCTTAAATCATATTGATTTTCATTTCCTTTAGTCTTTCTAAATACAATCAGGCTTCTTAATTTTTTTAATAAAGGCTGAGCTTGCTCATATTTATATTTAAGATGTTCAACTTTTTTGTCTAATAAATTAGCTAGTTCAGCTGGTAACTCAGCTGCAGGATTAGTAGCAAAAGAAAATATTAATTCTGCAAGATCTTTATTTTTCTCTGTATCTTCAGTCATTATATCAGAAAATAAATCTACTTCTTTAAAGAACTTTTTATCTACAAACTGATCTATAACTTCTTTATGGTCTAACCATTTAGAATTAAGAAACTCTGCTGCTTTACTTAATATAATAGGATGAAAAGCTGGGTCTGTAAATCCTGGAATATCTTCAGATTTATTTATTGCAGAGGTTAAATTCGTTACATCTTTTAATTTTTGTTTTACTTCTTCTTTGTCTATTTCAAGGACTTCAATTGCTCGTTCTGCTTGTTGCCATTTTATATCTAAATTTCTTATAGACTTAGCTAACTGACGCTGAGAGGCCTTATTTGACTTTTCTGTTGAAGCTTTAATTAATTCTGTAGATAAAAGCTCTGCGTCTTCTACATGTTTAGAGAGTTCTTTTTCTATCTCATCTAATTTAATATGAAGATCTTTTTTAGACGCATTTAAGGCTACATCTAAATACTCTTGAATTTGTACTGCTTTATCTACAACCTTAATATTCTTAGCCTGTTTTAAGAAGTCTAAATTACGGTCATTAAATCTATTAACATGATCACTAGTTTTTAATAACTCATTAATTTCTTTTAATTCATCTTTAGCTGCTTGATTGTCAGGTAATCTTTCTAAAGTTCTTTTTCTTGTTAATAATTCTAACGTTTCTTTAGTTGGAAAATCTATTAAAAAATTATCACTATTACTAGACGGTTTTCCTGTTCTTACAAATACTCTATATTTACCTGTTTTAGGCCCCTCTTGAACACGCAATCCATTAGTTTGCATTGCCATCTTTATAGCAGCTATATCAGTATTAACTTTTGAACTACGTTTTATATCTTCCGCATCTTTTAAAACTTTTTCTTCTAGTCCTGCTTCTCTTGCAATTTGTAATAATCCTTTTTTTGTAGTTGTATCCTTTCTAGCGTATTCGAATTCTATGATCTGCCCAGTATACTTCTTAAATAATCGTTTTAATCCTATATCTGTAATATTCTCTGCATTTTCTTCTTTTTCATCCGGAATCATTTGCATTCTTAAGATTTTAGGAAGAGGTACTTTTTGTCCGTGTTCTGCGAAAGGATATTGTGGAATACCAAACTTACCTAAAGGAAGCATCTTTGCATCTTCTCTATAATCAAGTAACTCATTATACATATTAATAGCTCTATGTCGCCTAGCTCTTAATTTCCTAGCATCTTTTAACATTTGTATAACCTCATCCTTATGTAGTGCATAATCAGCTGCATCTCGATCTTTCCATGCATCTAATAAAGCTTGTTCATCAGCCCCTATCTCTGCTTCTAAGCCCTCTTCTATAGCCTTCCCTAGTTTCTGTGTCTTATCGAATAGTTCAGCATGTTTCTGTTCTAAATTCTGTTCCTTAGCCCATTTAGTTTGTTGTTCCGTCGTTCCTCCCATGAAAGCATTTTTAGCTTCAATTCCATCTGTTTCAAGAGCTTCAATTTGACTTTCTATACTTTTAAGTTCTTGAGTTAAATTAAGGAATAATTCTTCTATATGAGTTGGATCCGTAAACTCTCTAATATTTTTCTCAGCTAAAAGAGTTTTAGATTCAGGTAAAGCTAATATTTCACGTTTCTGTTTTTTTGTAAATCTAGACCATAAACGTTTTATTCTTTCTTTTAACGATATATCCTCTCTTTCATCTCTAACTGTCCTAGATTCAACATCTCCTTGGATATTTAACTTAGCCTTCATTTTTTCTTCTATGCTTTTATACATATCCTCTTCTCTCGCATAAGCATTTTTACTCATAGACCATGCATGTATCATAGCTCTCTTTACATCAGTATCATAATTAACAAATGCTTTATTTACTTTATCTGTAGTAGCTTTAATAGTATTTATTTCCTCTTCTAAAGAGTTAGCTAACTCACTTTGTTTATCTTTAAGTTCAGTATTAGTAAGATCATTTAAATCATTATGATGAAAAGCATTTCTAAATTGTTGAACAGACATATTTCTAATCATATCAATATCATCTCTTAATGTCTCTTCATACCCAGCATCTAGTCTACTTGAAATATAATTATGTAGATTATCATACTCAGCATTCTTTTTCATATATGGACTATCCATGATTTGTCCAAAATCACTAGCATCTTGTATAACACCTGCTCTTACTAATGCATCTGTTTTTGCAGCAATAGCAGATATTACATTTTCATCTTCATTTAAAATACGTTCATAAGAATCAATCATTTTTTTCTCCATCTTAATTTGATCCAATGTACCTGCTATACCTCCATGATGCTTATATCCTGATTTAGTTTTTCCGGTAGCTCCATCTTTAATAGATCTACTATATCCAGGTAATCCTATTGCAGCTAATAAGAATCCTATACCAATTTCCTTTTGTCCTTCAGGACTTCCATATGCCTCTGCAAATACATTATCTGTATGATTCAATAATTCAGTTGTCATTCCTAAAAATCCTGGATCTCTCTTACTTTGATAATAGTATTCTGCAGCGCTTTGTCCTGCAAGGTCTGCTAATTTTTGTCCCCCTTCTTCTACAAATCCTTCATAAAGAGGTGTTTTAAGTACTCTCCATGCGTTATTTGTAAAAGCGCGTTTTTTACTTACATCCTTATATAAAGCCTTATAATTTTGTACTTTGTTTTTTATATCTTGTTTAAATTTACCTGCTACACTTTTTTGAGTAGCATTAAATCCTTTTCCAAATATCTTTGGAAACATTAAATAATTACCGTATCCAACTAAAGCAGTGTTAGCAGCAAATACAGAATTTGCACTCTTTGTAGCTAAATCATATAAATAAGCTGCTTCATTTGAATTAGGATCTCTATGATATTCATCTTTAAAAGCAGCGTGTAGTTTATCAATTGTTTGATCTCTGTGATGTCTTGCTTCTACTCCCGCTTCATACATTGCACCTGTTCCTATCTGTCGCATTGTTCTTCCTGCATTCTTCCATTGATTACTTTTTATTGTAGCATCTATACCTTCATCAATAGCAGTCTTACCAGTTCCGGTTTTCATGAACTTTGTTTTCTTAGTTAAACCAGTTCCTCTACCCATCTTATTCATAAGTTGAGCTGCTTTCGATGCTACCGCTGAAGAAGCCATTCCAGCAGTTAACATCTCAGATAAAACAGCTCCTGTTACAAAAGATGCTCCTTGAGAAAAATCATTAAACCAAAAGTTAGCAGTTCCCATTCCTTTGAAGAATCCATGCTCTTGTTCTTCTTTAGTATAGAAATGAGGAAGTTTACCATCCATCCAATCATTAATACCATCTAACCCACGTTGAAAACTATTATCAAAGAAATCAGCACCAGAATCTTGTATTCCCTTTCCTTGTGCTAACCCTCCTAAAAAGGCTCCACCTCCATATAATAACCCTACCGTAGAACCTAATACATTAGTTCCTACACGCGTTACAAATTTAGGTAAACCATGAGCTGCTTTTTCTCCAAAAGATTGATTATAAGCTCTTAAATCATCTGCATCATCAGATATAAAAGAAAATGGTCTATCAATATACTTATCATAAGAAGTATAATCTACGTTTTTAATAGATTGTCCATAAGGACCTGATAGTCCTCCAGTAAGCTCTGTACCAAATTCTTTAAGAACACTTTCAGCACTTAATGTAGTATCTATTAAATTATTTTGATTTAGTATTTGATCTCCTGGTTGAATTAAATTTGGAGAGGTTAATCCACCTAATTGTTTTTTCTTTCCCATAATCTATTTATTAGTATCCTCGTACTTCTGATTGCATGTACATATTAAACACAGACTTATATTCATTGGTTTCTCTTACAGATTGCATATTATCTGCTCCATATTTTTGAGCAATTGCATTGATTAGTTTATAGTTTTGTTTTTCAAAAGACTCAACTATATAACCTTCAGCATACATAGCTGCATCTGGCTCAGATAGCCCCATAACTGCAGAATACATTCTTGTTAAAACTCCATATAATTGATTTATAGAGGCTCCTCCAAATTCTCCCTCTCCTTGTCCTCCATCTTCTATTGCATTAAGCATTTGTCTAGAACGATCAATTACAATTAAATCAGACTTATCTATCATTTGTGCAATTCTTTCTTCTAATACAAATCCAGAAGAAGTATTATCTTTAGATTCTGCTAAATATAATTCTCCATTAATATTCCATTTAAACATTAACGGTGTATTATCTTCAATACTTGGAGTTATAACACCTTGAAACTTCATTGTAGCATCTCCTGGTTTAATTGGATTTCCGGACTTATCTGTAAACATTTTATCCCATGCAGGACTATCTTCAGGAACACCCATTATATTCCAATCTCTTGGATCAAAATTTTCTTCAAGTGTTTTAATTGCATTTGTAGTTTTAGTATTAGATAGATCAGGAATAAAAGTCTCTGCTTCAAATACATCTCCTTGATAATTATCAATAGCATCATTCATTTCATCCCCTCCATGATGTTGATTAAACCTTAGTAAAGAAAGAGCATTCTTTTTCAATTGTTCGTACTCAGGCTCACCATTTTTATAATTAGTGCCAAGTAACTTATTAATCTCGTCAACAGCTTCTAAATTATCTTCTAACTGTGCTGCTTCAGAATCCCATATTCCTAAGAATGAATCCCATCCTTTATCTGGATCATTGGGATCCCATCCTTCTCCTTGAGGCCTCATTATATCTCTTACGTTTCCACTATTATCAAAGGTCATGTCTAATAATTGCATACCTGCATTACCTACTCCAGTAGCTAAAGCAGCAATACCAACTGCGCCCCACTCAAGTGGTCCTAGCCAAGCAAATGGTGCACCAACAGCAGCAACAGATCCCGCAGATGTAAATACTTCACCCCAATCAAAATCATCCTGCATTAAATAAGAAGGTTGATATGTATTAGTTGTCATATAATTAACTAAAGCTCCAAATTCTTCATGCCCTTTAAAGTAATCGATATGATGTCGTTTAAAGGCTTTATAATCTTCAGGGGATAATGTATTCTTAGCAGTACTAGCAAAGATTCTATTCATATTTATAACTGATTGTTTGTCTCCACCACTTTCTAATATCTCTTGATTCATACTTAACATCTTATTAGTATAATCAGCTACTGTTTCAGAAGGTACTCCAACATTACCTTTACTCATATGTCCACCTAATCCAGCAGAACGCCCATTAGAAAAATCAGCTGCAGCTTTAGTCTGATGTATATATTGATTAGTAAAACTTTTCATTCTACTGTGCAAATTGTTCATTGCCTCATCATGAGACATGCCCTCTATTTGTGTTAATCTTCTATAATCTTGATCTCCTATATATCCTTTTAAATAAGTCCCTATTAATCCATATGCAATCTTATCAGCTTTACCTCTAGATATACCACTCCAATCAGCTTTAATACCTTTTAATAAACCAGACATTTCTTTATCATAGTCTTGTTCTAATTCCATCATAGGCTCATAAATCGCTTCAACATGTTTATTAGATTCCGGGTCTTTATACCAAGAAGTATGAGTTGCAGCACTTCCTTTACCAAAGTCCCACATATTTCTACCTTCTAAGGTAGCCTTTCTCATAGTATCTAATTCACTTTTTCTGTTTGTCATAGATTTTTTAGCTGCTTGTAATCCTTTATCAGATTCTAAATCAACCATAATCTCTTGGATTAATAACGAAGCATCTTCATAATTACCATTTCTAGTAAATTGCTCTAGCCTATCCCTAACATATTTTTTAGAACTATCTACTAAATGTGCATCTCCAGGCATTGTTTCAAATTTACCTAATGTTTTATCAATTAAATCAACTTTTTCCTTATTTTGATCCCATCTATCTGCTAATACAGTATTAACTTCTACAGAGTATGGATTTACATATTGTGATACATAAGGTTGTAATTCATATCTACTATATTTATTTGCCATGTTATTTTATTTTAATAATATTTTCTACTGTATCCTTGAGGGACTTTTGCAAATCCTCCTTTTTTTGCATTAGCTCCTTTTTTAGAATCAATTGTATTATCTTTACTTGTTCCTGTTTTCTTAGGTGAAGATCCGTATGTACTAGTTGTTTGGTTGGTTGTTAGCATATTTTGAACCCATTCTTCAGATGTATCTCCTTCAGTAATTGGTCTATTTCCTTTTATAGCCAAAGCTAATCTTTCTTGAGCATTATACTGTAATCTATCACTATTCATACCAGCCAATGTTTTAACCGCACTATCAACAGCCATTAATTTTCTATCTTTAGTAGCGGCATCTGCACTTCTATTGAACTCATCAACTAAAGCTTCTTGTGAAGCATTAAATTTATTAGTTTGTAGATTTGCAGCTAAATTAGTTTTACTTGCATCTAAAGCATTTGCGGCATTTGTAGTTTTTCTTTCTTGATTCATAATAGCTTCTTGATTAGCAATTGCAACATTTGCTCTAGATTCTTGTGCTGAAATCTCTCTATCACCTTGTTGTTTTTTACTATAAGCCATCATTCTATTTGACATACTTGTAGGACCTCCTCCAGATGTATCAATAGCTCTAGTTAAAGCTCTATAATCCGCAGAATTTCTAGCTCTTTCTGTATTCATGTCTATTCGTTCTAGGTCATGTTTAGAAATTCTTTCTGCTCTAACTACTCCAGGATGTTCCATAGGATGTTCTTGCATATAATCTGGTCCTTCTTTAAAAGCCATCATTGCAGGTAATAATTGTGCTCCTGCCGTGATCATTGATATATCATCATATCCTGTTTTTATCTTATCTTCAGTTTTTGTAGTTGTTGTTGTTGTTGTTGTATCTTCTGTAGTTTCACCGTCTCCAGAATCAGGATCACCCCCATCATCAGGAGGAGTATTACCTATTGCTGTTCTTAATGTTTGTTCCCCAAATTTACCATCAACTGTAATTTTATTATCCGTATGTAATTCATTCCAAGCTGTTTGATATTTTTTTACCGTAGCCGGGTCATTCATCATATCATAACTAGTTATACCTGCTTTTTCTAATACAGCAGGATCAACATTTGACATCCACTCTTCACCAAAGTTGTCATGACTTGAAATGTAATCTTTAAATTTTTGCTCATCTTTTCCAAGATAATATTGCATATCTCCTTTTTCAGTTTTATATGAAGGTTGATAATCAGCTACATCCCCATAAACTTCTGAATCATAAAATTCTTCTGAAGCTACTGGATATCTATTTCCTTGTGTATTCTTAGTAGATTGATTCTTATTATTACTTGCATTTACTACAGGAGGCTGATTACCATCAACTCCATCAATAGAATTTGGTATTCCATCATTGTCATCATCTTGCTGTGCCCAAGTAACAAAATCTCCAGTTTGATGCTTACGTACTCCACCGTGTTTAGCTACATTGTCAGGATCTCTACCTGCTTCTCCTTTCTTTTTAGCATCTGCTTCTTGTAATTTAGCTAACCAATCTATTTCTTCTTGACTCGCACCTTTCTTTACCATATTTTTATGAATATCTGAATAAGCTAATCCACCTTTTTTCATATAAGATGAAAAGAAATAATCTCTTTGTCCTCCTCCTTTCATAGTTACTTTATCCATAGTTTCTCCACCTTCTACTTCTGTGCCCTCATCTAACTTAATACCACCTTCTTCATGACTTTGTCCTAAAAATTGAACAGCTCCTCCTCCTATAGGTTGTGCCACTCCTCCATCTAATTTAGTACCACCAGTATCATATTCAGTATATTGAGGTTTTACTTGTCCTTGTTCTCCTGTTTGTTGTGGTGCTCCTGCTTGATAATTAGTCATTTTAGGTAATAAACTTCCTTCTCCAGGTATAGTAGGTTTACCTTGAGGAACACTCATATATCCTCCCATTTGTTGTTTCAAAGGAGGTCTTTTAAATCCTTTATATTTATCTGTTACATCATCATCTTGGAATTGATCATAGATATATTTAGATGCCGCGCCTCCTGCTAACCAAGGCCAAAACTTTTTTAATTTAGTAGTTGTAGGAGCATTAGGTCCAGTTTTAGCTGTACTTCTTTTACCACTTTTTAATTTTTTACCTTTAGTTACTTTAATCTCTTTATTACCAATATTTTTTACTTTTTCAGGTATTTTTTTAGCTTTATCTTTAGCTGATTTAGCAGTTTCTTTTATAACTTTCTTACTCTTATCATATGTTTTTTTAGCTGCTTTACCTTTTGTTGCAAACCATCCTAATTTAGCTAAAGCTATTCCTTGTCCTGTTCCTGCAGGAACCATTGTACCGGCATTCATTCCTGTTCTTATAGCATGTTCTTGGGTAGCTTCATCATCTCCTATTAACCAATTATATCCTGTTCTTACAGCAGAAATACCTGTATTTAGTGCATCAGGAATTATACCTACTACTGGAGTCATTCCTCCTACAGTTAAACCCGTTTGTATATTATCCCAAGTTTCAGTAGTTGATTGCTTTGAACCAGGATTTGATGCTTGATGCTCTCTCATTGCTCTATAGTTAGGATCGATTAAAAAATCTTTCCCTCCCATTTGATATTTTTTTATTTTTTTCATATTTATATATATCTAGGTAATGCTTTATAACCCCCACGTCTAGCTGTAGTATTCCTTCCTAAATCATAACCAGAGTAAGTTTTTTGTTTTAATTCTCCTGATCTAACTAAAGCGCTTTGTGTAGTAAAATTCTTTTCAAGATTTTCATTATATTCACCAACTTTCTTTGCATATTCTTGTTCTTGTTGTTTCTTCTCTGCTCTTGCTTTCTTTCTACCTGTTAATCCTTTTACTACCGCTGCTCCTGCTCCAACAACACCTCCAATAATTGCACCTGCAGCATTTCCTATACCAGGAACAACAGATCCAATCATAGCTCCATATCCTGCATACTCTCCTGCAGTTCCTAAAATATCACCTGTAGCTTCACCGGCATTCCATGTAGTAGGGTCATTATCATCAGATCCCATACTAATACCTTTCCCTACAATATTAGCTGCCATAGCATATGGACTAGGATTAACAGATGATGCAATTAATCCTTTTGTAGCTTCTTTACCTGCTTCAGTAGCTCCAGCTTTAACAAGTTCTGTTCCAACTTGTTTTGTTCCTTCTTTTACTACCTCTTTAGTTCCTTCTTTTACTACTTCTTTTCCTGCCTCTTTAACTAATTCTTTACCACCTTCTTTAACAAGTTCTTTTCCTCCTTCCGTAGCAAGTGTTTTAACTCCTTCTTGTGTTGCCAGTTGTGTACCCTTCTGTAAAGCTAACTCTTGTGCTTTCTTAGTAGCTAAATCAGTTGCTGCTTTACTAGCTACCTCAGTACCTTTCTGTGTAACTAGTTCTGCACCTTTCTTAGCAGCTAATTCTGAACCTTCTTCAACAGCTACCTTTGATCCTTCTGTAGCTAAAGTTTGAACTCCTTGTTTACCTATTTCTTGTCCAGCTTGTTGTTGTAGTATTTGTGCAGTTTGATCGCCTCCAAAAGAAGTTAATGCATCCATTGTGCTACCTTGTCCTGCCTGAACAACTCCTTCACCTATTAATTGGCCTCCTTCTTGTGTAGCTTGTTGAGTAACCTGATCAGCCAATAATTTAGAAGTCTCGTCTTTTGCTGCCCCAGCTACACTCTCTTTTAAAGCGTCTCCAGTTACTTGTCCAGCTTTTGGGTCAATCCATTTACCAGATGATTTAATAATTTCTTTACCCTGTCTTTTAGCCATTTCTTCCGCCCCTTCTTTTATGACTTTAGATCCACTTCCTACCAGACTAGATATTTGCTGGCTTTTAGCATCACGCTGCTGTTGTGATATTAAGAGTTGTTCTTCATTTTCTTTTTTCTTATCTATAAGTTCTTGTACATTTTCAGATGCATCAGCTGTTAACTGGTCTTTCTCCGCATCCCATTTTGCTACTCTAGCCGCTTGAATTTCTGGACCTTGTTCTTCATAAACAGTCATAGAAGTAGAACCTCGTCCTGCATCAGCAATAGTATTCTCATCATACATACCACCACCTTGACCACCTGTTTGATATCTATTACGTACTCCGCCTTTACGTTTCTTTCTTTTGGGCGCTCCAAAAGGTATCAGTTTTTTATATGTTGTTGTTTTCATGTTTTTTATCTATAAAATTTTCTTTGCTCTACCTTTGTAGAATACAAATTTAGTAAATTATTTTCAATATTATCATAAATTAAACGAATTCCTATCCATTTATCTATAAATTTTCTTTGTTGGTCCCAAGTTTTATTAAGATTTAGGTATCCTGCTGTAACAGTTTTTGTCATACCCGTCTCAGTAAACATAGATTGTGTATTTGAAGTTGTTAAGGTTCCAGTATTAACTTGCCCTATAACATTAAGATTTGGTGATGTATAATATGCAGCTGTTTGTGTTGTATCTGCACTTAAGTCTCTAAATCTATTAATCTTCCAATGATTTCCTATACGTCTTATATTAACTAAATATTCTAATATATCATTTGGCTGTGTACCATCTCCAGAAACCTGGAATGTATTATATAAAAAGAATGATGTCCATCCGTGCTCTAATACTCTTACTCCAGCTTCATTTTCTACATCACATGTATAGCCTATATTAGCAGTTAATACATCAAAAGTTGAAGTTTCATTATGAATAAATTCAAAAACACAATCATGAAATATTCTTTGTAAATCACCTCCATTAAAAGTAGCTATATGTCCATGCGCATCTTCTTGATATAGTACTCCTCTTATAATATCACTATTATGTTTCCATATAGCAGTATTACCATATGTTGTACCAAATCCATCATTTACAGTTAAAATAACTGGATATTGATCTGTCATAGAATAAAAATCTGTAGAAGTATTAAAATAAATATAAGGTATATAAGTATGGAAACTACTCCAAATATTTAATTCTGGATAATAAGATATTGTCCACCCTCCTTTTGTAAAATAAGCTGGATCATCCCAAGAAATTGGAGTCCAAGGGTTACATGGAGGTGCAGGTGGAGGCATAGCTATACATGGAAAATAAACTTTAAACACGCATTCATCAGCTATCCACGCCACGGCTCCTGCAGGAGGCGGAGCAGAAGTAATACTTGTACTATCTATCAAAAGCTGTGTAGGGTCTATTTGTCTCTTTGTTAAAATTATTCTTCTATATTTTGGATCCCAAATTGTATGTAATCCGGTTCCTGCTATAGGATTATCTAATCCTCCCATACATGCTTCCTGGACTCCAAATTGAGATAAAGTATCAAATGTAGATAAATTATCTTGAAACCATTGTTTCATACCTAAATCACTAAGTTCAACAAGTTTATCTCTCATTAAGAATACTTTTCTAGTAGCAGCATTAACAAAGAAGTATCCATGTCTTGTTGTAATGGCTGCCCATTGAGATTGAGTTCCACCATATCCTCCATCAGTTGAAATAATCTCTGTTGGTTCTTGTTCAAATAAATCTCCACTTCCTAAATATGCATCTGATCCATCTCCCATTTGCATAGTTTGTTTTCCCGTTGCTTTAAATAAAGTTTCTTCCATATGGAAGTATAATAAATTATTAAAAGCAGATAACTTCCACAAGTCTCCTCTATTCTTAGGAAGATCTTTAAATTGATTAGCTAAGAATACTCTATAATTATCTATAATACTAGATGTATCTGCTTTAGCACTTCTATGTACTCGAGTAGGAAATTCATCTTGTGTTGTATCTAAAACTGGTAATGGAAAAGCAGGCCTTAAATCATTGTTCTCAGAGTAATTTGAATTATATTTCATATTATCTACATGAGTAAAATCATGGTCATCTACTCCAGCACTTATTAACATATTTTTAGCTACAGATCCAGGAAAGTACATACTTTTACTAGATTCTTCATGTCTAAAATTTATATTATCAGTTCCTTCGGTTATATAATAATGTAAAGCTTTTCTAGGATTTGAAGGACTACTAGCATCACTTGGTTTTATATGAGAAGCAAACCCGTATCTGCATATATATGTATCTCCGCCATATATATTTTTATCTATTAAAGGCTTATCCCATACACTACTATCTAAAGTTTTCGTACGATAATCAGCAGTATTTCCACTAGATCCATTAGATCTATAATATACATCAGTACTAGCTGATCCGCTCCAACCATTATCTAGAGTAGGCTCATCAAAAACAAAATTTTCCATGTCATCTCCTAAGCATTCCCATCCTGTCCAAATTAAATTCTGAGTATCAACTGATTTATACAGATCTGTTTTAAAAGCTACAAGATTACCTATGTTATAAGCTGATCTAGCTCCAGGGACACCACTAGCATTTATCTCATTAATTGCTAATGAAGGAAATAGTCCAGTATTATGCATATAATCTCCCCATTCATTTGGTTGAGGACATCCAGGAGCAGATATTGGTAAGGTTAAATTTTGATTCCATCCTGGTCTGTTATAAGTAGAATCAGCATACATTTCATGTTCATCCGCAAAGCCAAGAGCTATACAACTTTCTCCAAATTCATTGAATAATTTACCTCCAAACCCTAAAGCTGTACCATTAAATATAGAATCTCCTAATAAATATGTTTTTGCTTTTTGCCCTAACATTCTAGGATATCTATAAAATCCATTACTACTTCCACCATTTTGTGATCTATAACCGGACTGATATAGAACTCCCGCAAATATAGCTGTATGCATTCGTTGGGGGTAACAATTAAATTGTGCATCCCATCCCCATTCTTCTTTAGGCACTTTCATTTTTGGATCAGTAGACTCATCCTCAACTAACTTAGTTTGCATTCTTTTCTCTTGATCTAATCCTGGACCATTAAATGCTATATTCTTAACTCTATAACAATTCTTATAATGTGTTGCTGGAGTAATACTTTCTTTACTTCTTAATAAATAAAAATCATGAAAAGAAAATATCTCATAAGCATAATCACAAGTATTAGGTGGACCTTCACATCCAAATGTATTTGTATACCATGTTCCATCCGAATCATCTATGAATTGCAAAGGAGTTGAATACGCCCAAGGAGAAACTGCAGTTGGATCTTTAATCCAAAACTGTTCTGGCAAATCTTGTAAAGTACTATTAATCTGTATTGCATCTGAATTACCTACACCTTCTTGACATATACCTAATTGTTCAAATTTTTGAATCATAGGAATTATAGCACTTTGTCCTAAAATAGTTCTATTATTATGAGTTCTATCTGCATGATAAATTCTAAATCCTTGAACTTTATCGGCTATACTTCGTGGTATTTTAATATCTCTTAAAGAGAATCCCAATCGTCTAACTTTATGTGATAATTTTAAATCAGTAAAACAAGCAGCAGGAACTGTAGCAGCTGAAGATAATACACAAAATCGTACTCTAGTTTCAGGACAATCATTATCTACATCGGCTTCTCCCCAATTTGCTTGTCTAACATCTGAATCAGTATTACCATCACAATGCGCTTCTACCCAAATAGATTCTCCTGGTTGTAAATGAAAAGTTCTTCCTGTACATCCTGTATCTCCATTCCATGAATGGCACCCGCTATTATTTGAACTATCCCAATCTAACCAACCACTTCCATTTCCTCCAGTACATGATGGAGGTCCCCATGTTACTGTTCCACCTCCGCAATCAGGCCACCTAAAATCATCAGATCCAATACAATCTGTACATTCTGCTCCTAATACACCTGTACTATTAAATCTGGCACAGCATGGAGAACTAGGATCATTAGTTGTTTTTTGTCTAAGTACAAGAAAATAATCACAAGTTACATCCATTTCTTGATCTGCAGTAAATCTACTTGTACCTCCACCTACCCATAATGCTGCTTGCATTGCTGGATCATTAGCACCATCTGACTGTTCAAAACGCATACGCGTCCAATTACCACCATTTGATAATGTATTACAATAGCAACAATTACGATGATAAAATATTAAAACTCCAGTCCAAGCTGGTGTATTTGCTGCCCCAATACCTTCACTTAATTCTTGTTCACAATAATGATCTGCTTCAATTGCTTTAAAAGCTGAATTCTCATTTGATGGAAAATGATGATGCCTTACCTTTTGTCCTTGTATAGTGCCTACTGGTAGCATAGTGGTACCAGTAAATGGATTAGTAAAAGAATTTTCATCCCATATTTCATAGTCAGGAGTACTAGGATATCTTTCCGTAGCATTTTCCCAATAATTCATACCGTTACAATTAGGCCATAATCCTGTAAAACTATATTCAAAAAAGTGAAAGTTTCTAGAGTGTATACTTAAATCTCTAAAAGCTTTTGCTGTATTAAAATTATCCGGTTGATCTAATTCTTTCATAGTTGGAGATGCTCCTCCTAAATTATCAATAATATCTCTTCCTGGAATATGATATGCATAAGTCATACTACCATCGGTCAAAATAAAAGCTATATAAAAAGCATATATTTCATCTCTCATATATCCTCTATACTTTTCTGCATTTGGAACATATCTATAAGATAATTGATGATCAACAACTTGATTTACACCATTAAATCTATCAACAGTTCTTGATAAAAATCCAGTTTCTAAATTATCAACGGTTAAATATACTTCATCAAACCCTCGTAAATTTCCACCTCCTGGAGGATCACTTTCCATTAAATAAGTTTCTGGTGCTAATTTTATATTATTAGCATACTTTTGATATCCTACATCTTTAGTACCTGTTGTATTTCCTAGATATAATATTCCATCTAATTGCTGTAGTGTTTTAGCTGTATCATAAGCTGTAGTATCTACAATTACTTCTTCTACTGCAGCAGACTCAAAAGTTTCATTACCACTAAATATAACTTCCATATAAGGAAGACTATCAGGATATAGAAGACCTCCAGGTGGAGGTAGAGTTGAAATTTCCATATCTTTTAATTTAAAAGCTTCTACAGCATCTCCCATCTTACGAATAACAACAGGTCTAATATATTTATAATCCTCATTTAAATTAGTAACTCTCCATACACATGCCTTAGATGTTTGACTTCCCTCTTTCATTCCATCTTTCTTAGTTGTAGGTCTAGTATGATCATACTCATCAACAAGTGAAACTGGATTAGAAATGGTTACATAATTTGTAGCATTTAAATCTACATCCACATATGCTAAAGCTAAATGATATACACCTGTTTTAAGGCCACCCCCTTCAACAACAGCTGTTTGTCTTCCTGTATATATCCCACTAATAGCATCTTGGTAGTCCCATCTATTAAACGTATGAATATGTGGGATAGGGCCTGAATTAGGAAATAAATTAAGTAAATCTATATGTTTATTGTGAGTACTCCATGGTAAAATACCATATATATGCTTTACATTTCCACCAAATGAATTATTTGCTCTTAATTGCCTATCTATATTTAATGTTCTTGGCGCATTAGTATTATCTGTCCAATAAATAATTAAATCTCCTTTAGCATCTATCTTATAAGTTCCTTCAATTGGGGAGTCTGTAGTAAATAAAAAATCTCTTCCAGGATAATAAGTTCCAGACACAGTATGTTGAGGATTTAAGACTACAGTATAAGCTTCAGTTGAACTATCCCATATACCTATTTCTGAATCAGGATGAAAAGGAATAAGTAAATCCGTAGGACGTGTATCTACAACAAATAAAATAACTCGTTCAGACGTAACTTCTATAGCTCCAATAACTTTATTATTTTGAGATCCAAATATTTGAGCTGGAACAGCAGCTAAATTCGTTGGTGTACCTATATGCCCTGCATAATCAGTTCCTCCTTCATTACTAATAGAACCTTCTTTTTCATTTATGATTATATTCTTAGCATGTCTCCAAGTTCCTTGAGGCTGATCTATCTCTCCAGTATCTTTGAAGAGACCTTTTATAAATTTTTTATCATCAGCCATTATTCTCTATATAAATTTTCTCGTGTATTTAACTGTTCAAAAGCTGTATCATGAGCACTTATATTTGGTACTAATCTAACCCATTGATTCATGAATGATTCCATACGATCAATATCTGGATAATTAGCTGCATTTCTAGCCTGAGTACAATAATATTTCCATTGAGTTTCAGCAATCTCATAAGTTATACCATTTTTCTTTATATCTGGTTTAGATAATAAAAGTTTTTTGTATATATACCAAAACATAGCCTCTCTGAAACTTATATCATCTGGAACTAATGGATAACATTCCTCATCTGTAGGAAACGCCATATAACTTAAACAAATTTTTCCTGATTTAAAAGATGTTTTAATATAATCACAGTCTATTATATACGTATCTTCATACATAGTAGTCTCATTTACACATCCTTCACAATGCATACTTTTATGAAAATTGCTTGCTCCGTATTGCAATGGCTGTAATACGTTAGTACTATTAAAATAAATATTTTCTAGTACTACTATTCTCGCATTGATTTCATGTAGTATGGAAGCAGTAGCTGTGTAATCTTGTCCTGCTGCTGTAGCATCTAAAATAGCCTGTTGAAGTTCTTTTACTTTAGCAGTAAGAGTATCTAACTCCGTTGAAGTTATAGGAGCTACAGAATCATTAATAGCTACCTGGTTAATATAATATAAATCCTCCGGTAATACCACTTTATGATCTACAACAGTAAGAACACATTGTTTTCTACATAATTGAGTACTAGCCCCAATATGTTCTAACGCCTCACCTATCCATTCTATTGCATCATAAACCCAGTTATCATCTTCAGGTTTAATATCTCTAAAGACTTTTCTTATTACAGTTTTACACGATGTTGTTTTATATGTAGCCATTTTAATGTTTTTTAAATTTCAAATATGCTAATTCATCTGTTTTCAAAAGATTAATTAATTTTTCTTTATTACCTTTAATTCCTCTTGTAGCATCAAATCTATATGCAGATTTATTTGGTATTTTACACTTTCCTTTATTCCAATAATATTTACAATAAAACTCATCAGTATAATAAATATGCCATTTAATTCCTGACTTAGTAGTCTTACTATAAAGCTCCTTACCTTGATCTAATAATTCCTGCTTATACCTATTACTCTCTCCCCAATCAATTCTAGGAGACCTAGGATCTCTTTCTCTTCTAGAAATAGATAAAGCAGATAAATTATTTCCCATATAAAAGATTTTTCCTTCTAATATCTGATCTATAATCCATAGATTAAACTCTTGGCATAAATCCGTAAATAATCGTTTATCTATAGGTTCATGCTCATCTTGATAAGCTAAATATATTTCAGATAAGTTATGAGTCATCTATTCAAATAAAAGAGGTGTACCAGGTTCTATAAATCCTCCAGTTCTATATTTGGGCCCATACTTAACACTGTCTGCCCTTTTCTTCGCCTTTTTCGTTTTATCTGATTGCGTTTCTTGATTTTTCTTCTTATTATTTTTATTTTTATTTTTAGTTATACTAGTTGGCTTTTTCTCTTTAGGCCTTTGAATACTATCAGGAATTCCATTTTTATCTTTATCCCAATCATCATTCTTAGTGGTGTTATCCTTCTTTGTTAATGTATCAGGATAAGACTTCTTCACATCCCATTTACCAGTTTTCTTATAGACTTCATTCTGTCTTTTAGCTTCTTTGGTATACTCTGCCTCACTCATATTTTTATACGTCTTACTTCTATTTTTATAAGCTTGACTATAAGACTTCTTCTTCGTAGTAGTTTTCTTAGTATTGTTATCTGTTTTTACAGTATTGTTTGTTGGAGTAGTATCTGTTTTAACAGTTGTATTTGTTGTAGTAGTAGTACTCTTATTATCTTTCTTATTCTGTAATTCAGTAGTTTTATCTGATGTATACCCTCTCTTATCTGCTTTTATCTTTTTACGTAGAGTTCTTCTTTCTTGTCTATCTTCTTTTTTCATTGCTCTCCTACCCTTTCTCCATTCTTTTCTTTTAGTTCGGATAGCCTTTCTACTAGATTTTCTATCTGCCTTTCTTTCATCTTTAGGCATTCTAGATTCTTCTCCAGCATCATTTATTTTATCCTTTCTTTTTAATCTCCATTCTTTTCTTTTTGAACGGATTGCAGTTCGAGAAGCTTTTCTATCTGCTCTTCTTTCTTCTCGTTGTGCTTTTCTTAATGTTCTAACTTGATTTGCCATTGCTTTTTATTTTAAATTATTATTGTTCAGTTTGTTGTTGTGAAGACTTAGGTGTTCCTCCCACAGTTCTAAGATCTTGAGTTCTATCAGTTAAGATATCACTAAAAGTTCCCGTTAATAAGGCTAATTCACCGCCTACTAATCCTTGATTAATTAAATTTACCATATCCCAAGGAATAGGATAATCCGTTATATCATCATCATAACAGATTGATCCATCAACACAATCTGTAAACTCTGATATCTCTTGGGGATTTTGAAAGACTCCTCTAACATTAATATACTTAAGTCCTTGTGCTCCCCATATAAACATACGATCTCCTAACATATAAGCTTTCATCATATCACTTGTATATTTATCAAACCCTAAGAAAGGAATCATATTTGCATTAATAAAAGGAATCTTACCGGTTCCTGATACATCCCCTACATATGTTATAGCTTCCTCAAAATTATAACGTACAGTTTTAGGAATTGTTAATTTTGTTCTATAGACACTACATCCAGTTTTAAGAGAGGGCTCATGACAATGCACTGCTACTCCTTTCTGAATATGTTGTATACAATTATTTGCATCTACTTTCTCTAGTTCTAAACAGCCTAAATTTTGTTCTACATGTCTACTAGTAAATCCATTTCGAGCATGATCTCTTCTAATAAACATTGCTCTATAATGCTGTATATTAAACTTAATTTGAGGAATAGATATATGTTCATCATGATTAGATCTACCTCCTCGTAAGAGATTTAATAAATTATATGCTAGTTCATTTAATGTCATTATTTTTTAACCTTTTCGAACGATCTACCTCCAAAATACGCTCCGATTACAGTTATGAGTACTAGTTGAAGGAGGTCTGTCCATTTTTCTTCAACGTTAAATGCTATTTCTCCAGCATCAATAAAAATCATTAACACTGTAGAAACAACTAAAAATACAAGAACTGCTGGTCTAACATTCTTAGCTAACCAAGAATCAGAATTCATATCAGATTTCCAACGATCTGTTATTGTTTTCTCCATCTCTACTTCATAGTTAGAGATTAGTTCTTTTACTTTTTGTTCAGCTGCAAGCTTTTCTTCTTTTGATGTAGTTAAATCATCAATAACACCCCCAACTCCTTTAACTAACTCAGTAGCTCCACCTGAAAATATTGTACTTAATATACTCATAATTTTATTTTTTATCTAAATCTATATAGGTTATTGTTACTTCTTCTCCATCTTCTAAAGCTTTAGCAATTGGCGGATATACTCTCGCATACGCTTGAGTAGAACTACCAATGAATCCATCCTTTTTAATAATATTACTCGTTTGACTATCACCCAAGAGTAAACAACCTGCAGTATGGTCATCAGTATTACCACAATGAATGAGAATATACTTAAAATTAGGTACATTACGCACATGAAGAGTGCCCCTATGTACACCAGGAAATCTTTTAACGTATTTTTCATGTAATCTTCCAACTGTTCTTAAAGTTATTTTATAAGTTCCTTGCGGAATTCTTGTTTCTGTTCTAATTTTCTCTTCTCTATACTCATCTTCTAGAGTATAACAAAGAAATTCTATACCATTCGTTACATCAAATAGCAGTCCGCTCGTAGAGTCTTTTTGACTACTAAATCTTAATACTTGTAACTTCATTATCCTGCTGTCCAATAGCCAAACTCAATCTCCGGTGTATTTGCAGATGCTTTAGCAATTAGACTCATTTCCTCTTCATTTAAAGCTGTTTTATAAAAACAGATTTCTCCTGGTCCTAATAGAGCCATGCCAACAGCGCCATGAAGAATTGTAATAGTATCTGTAGTATCTTTATTTTGAGCATAAAGCCAAGTTGGTTTAGTCATTGCTATAGTATGTAAAGTCACTCCTGCAACTGACGTTGCTATTATAGAAGTATTTACTAAAGGACTTTCAACCGTTAAAGTATCTGATACATTAAGACCATATGATTCTGTAGTCGAAATATTGATGCTAGTAAGTCTTAGGTTTGGTGTTAATGTTCTTGCCATAATTTCTAATTTATTTATTTATTAATTTATTTTTATAAGTATTCATTTATAACGGCTTGAACTTCTTTTTTCGTTGCCCCCATCTTAAATCTTAGACAGGCTTCAAATCGTTCAACCTCTTTTCCGTTAAAAACTATTATTGTTGGTACATATCGGATATTATATTTAGCTTTTATTTTTGTCAGCATAGCTTCATTAGTTATAAGTATCCTTGTTACTCCACAATTTTGTAAAGAGTCCAGCCAATTTACACTATTATCTTCGTTCCATCCAGCATTAAATTCTACAACACAAAGGTCTTGTTTACAAAATTTAGTACTCTGTCCAAATGCAGTCCCACAAATAACTATAAAAATTATAACTAAAATATATACACAAAATATTCTCCAAGTATCTGTAATTTTATTCATAAAGTTTTTGTTTTATAAGTTTAATATCTTCTTTCATTTCTATAATATCGTCTTGAGTATTCATAATAGTTTGACGCACTAATTCATCTTTCATGTCAAACTCTATCCTAGTTACATCTTGTACAGGAAGTTCCTTTGCTTCTGTAATTTCTGCTTGTAAAGTAAAGTACATTGCTGTAATTGCTACTAAGGTTGTTCCTATTGTTATTAAAGTTTCAACACTCAGTATAAATTTTGTTTTTTTATTAAGTTCTGTTGTCATGTGTTTTATTGTTCTTCTTCTTCAGTCCAGTCTTTACTTTGTAAAATACCAATCATTTCATGATGATTATATTCTCTTTTACCATCTAAAAAATTAGGTGTCTCACCGTCAAATTTTACAAAAGTTTCTGAATCATCAAGTGAATATCTTAACGTAGATATTGATGTTTCATTTACCTGTGTAAAATCAATTGTTCCAACTTCTGAGGAATCTATTATTATATATTTTCTATGTTCGTAATTCATTTTTATGGTCTATCTGTTGATTTAAGTATGTCTGGATTATTACTATTTCCAACACTAATGTTATTTTCATTTATAGAATCTGTTAAAATATCACTAGATCCATCAAATGTGTCATCATTAATTTTGTAATATCCAATTAGTTTATCCGATGATCCTTCTAAGCCTGCTAAATTTACACTACTTCCAGGAGTACCAGAAGGATTAATAGCTTCCATTTCTTCGTCTGATAAAGTATTATTATAAACACCAATATTAGCAATATGTCCCATATCTCTATAGATATTTACTTTTAATCCTGATTCAGCGTTAAATGCAGTTAGAAAGTTTTCATCTGCTATAGTTCCAAGATCAGTTCCATTAGCAAAACAAGTCATTGAGCCATTTGTCTTGTCTACAGAAAATGTAAGATGATTCCAAGAAGTCATTGATATTGAAGGATTTCCTGTTGTAAATCCAGCATAAAACCAAGTACCCTCTATCCTTATTCTAAGAAATGGATACGTTGAATTTCCATGCATTGTAATTTGATTATTATCATCCCACTTCAAAATAGTCCACCATGTATTTCCTACTGCTTGTGCTTTAAACCAAAAAGTAAAAGCAAAATTATGATCGTCTATAGTCCATAATTCATCACTAAATTCCGGACTTAATACATACCCCCATGCAGCATCTGCAAAATAAGAATGTGTTGAGTATCCTGCTGTAGCAATATTATAAGGACCAAATGTTTGAGTTTGTATATCTTCTCCATCTACATTTTTTGTATATAATGTAATATCCTCACCTGCTTCCGCAGGAGTCCATGTATATGTTTCACCAGTATTTATTAATTCTAACATATCTGCATCTGAATACCAAGTTACTACTGCATTAGCACCTGCTTTAGGTTGAAAGAAAGATGTTTCCTCATCTATATAAACAGATGAAGGAATAGTTCCACCTACAAATAAAGGTAATTGACTTGTTGTAATACTTGATACAGAAGTAACTGTAGCATTTATTAAAGTCATATTTAAATCGTTATCAGCTATTTTATTAGTAATGGTTGTATTTGAATCTACTTCTGTATCTAAATACCAATAATTTGTTGGTTGTATACCAGCAGTTCTTGGATCTACAGCCATTATTTTTGATTGATTAAGAGTTCCACCAGTAGGCGGATCCTCACCTGCTCTTGCTCCTCCATCATATATATCATTTACTTCTGCTAAACTTAATGCTCTATCTTTATAAAAAGATAATGATCCAAAAGTAAAATCATCTCCAGTTTGATGTTGGATATATCTTAGATTATGTTCAAGAGTTGCTGGATATATTGTATAATCAGATGGTCCTCCTGCATATTGTTGAGAATAGTATGTAACTTCTTTTCCATTTACATATAGTTTAATATCAGTTAAAGTAGTAGAAGTTGTTTTTACAATTGTAGCTTTATGCCATCCCCCTACATTTTGTACTCCTGTTAAATGATCAGTTTCAGCATTACCATCTCCCTGTATATAAGCCCATCCTCCAGGACTATTGTCATCATACCAAGTAGCAGGATAAAACATCCATACACGTAATTTTATTTTTGCAGTACCTGATACATAAGCTTGAAGATTCATATATCCTTCTGATGTATTATTAGATCTTACTTCAAATTGAAAAATTTGATTTCCACTTATTAATCCATTATGTACTCTAAATTCCACATCAAAAGTCCATGCTTGAGTAGGATCTTCTAACATATTAAGCATTGCCTGTAAATTAGCTGGTGGTTCTCCTGAACTGTCAGATACCTGAAATCTATCATTAGAACCATCAAGATACATAGATTTAGTATAAACTTGTCCTCCTGTAGGAGCAGACCATTCCCCTCCTCCTCCTCCTTCTACTATGGGGGCTTTTCTAATCCTCTTAACGGATAAGCTATTTCCAAATGCTAGTCTCATTTTTATCCTGCTTTATAAAGAATTACCGGTCCTCCTGAAGCTATCTCCATTTGTGTTACATCTGCATATATAACAGTTCCAGCGGGATAAGTTGTTGCCATTGTTCCAGAACAATTAGTAGCTGCAAATGCTCCAAGTTCTGTTTCATTGATAAACTGTGCAGCATAATATGTTCCTGCTTCAGGTTCAACAGCTCCTGATGTATGTACTAAAAATCCATGTTTCCCAAAAGATAATTTATCTAAGCTATCTGTTCTAGTTGCCACAGTTGCTACAGAACCAGCAGTATTTGTATTCTGAGTTGCAGAAGTTGCAGCTGAAGTAGCTATAGCTGTATTCTGGGTTGCTGATGTTGCTGTTGATGTTGCTATTGCGGTAGTTTTTGTTGCTGTTAAAGCTATGTTAGTATCATCCAATGTAACATCCCCAGTCATTGCTACTTGTTTATCTACTAGTTGTTTTAAGAGTATCTCTCTATCTGTTCGTGGTTTCATACTATTTATTCATTTATTAATAATTTAATACCTGTTAATTGTTTACCTGAAATGTCTTCAGGGAGCACCTCGTGAGGTATTTTTTCAAGGTGAATTTCTATTTCTTCTGTTAACATTCCATCTACTTTTTCTAGTTGTACCTTTCTCTCATCTACTAACGCTTTATTTTCTTTTTCAAGTTCTTTTACCATGTCTTGTCCATTTTCTGGATTAGCTTGAGCAATTTCTTGAACTCTGTTAGCAAGTTTCATAAATTCTTCAGAAGGTTTTCCTATCTCTTCAACTTCCTTTAAAGCAGTTTTAATAATTTGGATATTTTTACTTACAAGTAAACCAAAAGATTTTCCTGGCATTTCTTGAACGTTAAATAATCCATTAATTGTTTCTACTAATTCTCTTTTTTGTACATTGATCTTTGTCATTTTAATTTGATTTTGATTATTAATTATTGTCTAAGGTTGGTTTATTGGTAGTGCATTTTCACAATCGTCACAGTGCTGATTTACAAAATTAACAAAATAATTATAATATTCGTCCTTTTGTAGCATATTTGTCACTAAATCACATGTATATAAGCACTCTAGGCCATCTTTAAGTATAAGATACTCAATAAAAAGTATTACCCATGTGTGTAAAGTACTACAATGATCAAGCATGCCTAATTGTATTTTATTTTGATATCGAGTCCCTCTAACTACTAAACATTGTTTTAGTTTTGCTAGTAAGGCTTGATGTTGTTGTGGTGGTGGTGTCCAAGTCATAATTTTAAATTTTTAAATTGAATCTGGGTCGCTTTGACAATGGCTTATATTTAAATAATATCCCATTAATGTCTCAACACAGTTACATGGGCCATCACAACATGGTACCCACGCCATTCTATTACTATCTATGTTTCCAGGATCTAAAACGTCTGATATATGTATTGTAGCTATATCAGGTGATCCACTCCAAGGTGATATATTAGCACAAAAAGCTAATCCAGCACCATAAGTATTCAAAGGATCATCTACATATCCTGCAGTTCCAGATGCTTTTACTAATTTTGCTTTTAAGGCATTTCCTTTAGCAGCACTTAAACTATAAGCATGTGTAATAGCACCTACAATATAATCTCCCCATGTTATATATGTACCCGGGAAACACGTATTTGAAATAGCTATTATTCTTCTTTTAATTTGGCTAGTTCCTGAAATAGCATTGTCCTCACAACACTCGTCTGGCCAATTGGTATTACAAGGGTCACAAGTTAATCCTCCGTATGTAGATAAATCTGCCCAAATTCCATGTAATGAAACAATTCCATTACATAAGGTTTCTGCATTAGGCCAGCAATTATATGCAGCAAAATCTATTGCATTTTGCAATCCTAAAGTAACCATAGCTCCACAATCTTGCCATAATACTAGTGGATTAACTGCACATGTATCTATTGCTGTAGCCGGTACGGGTATACAATCAAATCTAGGACAGTACTCACAACAATCAGGTCTAAGATCTAAATCTAAATCAGGACATGGAATAGTTGCGGTCGAATCATAGTTTAATGCTTCAGGATCAGTACATCCTTCACCAGGATATATACAACAACAGTCACATGTAGCTGCCGCGTCATAATTTATTGCTGTTGCATCCATACACCCATAAACACAGTAATCACAACATGGTGGAACTCCTGTAGTGTTTGGAATAAGTGCTGGTGTAGATCCATCACAATTTGCAGTAGCTGCTGGATTGTAATTAGTAGCTGCTGGATCCATGCAATCACAAAGTGTAAAGTTACTAACTACAATTGGAACACAGTGTTCAGCACAAATTGCTTGAGGGAAATTAGCACAAGCATTCCACACTTCATCATGACAAAATTGATATGTATCATTTCCTGTAATAGGAGCACTATAAGTTGCGGTATATGACCCTGGATTAGGGGGCACAGTATCAACACCACTAGCAATAATAGCTCCGGAACTATTTTCAAATCTCCAAGTTATAGTTCCTCCACAAGCTGGATTCACGCCATTAGCCATACAATTAAGTCCAGCAAAAATAGTACCATTTGTAACACATCCTCCTGCAATATTTGTCCATGTAGTTACTCCACATCCACATCCACTTACCGTTGTACAACAAGGATTACAATTCTGATGTAATGACCAATCAGGCGGGTTAGCTGCATTTGTGTTAATAGCAGGTTGAACTGTATTACACGGTGCAGAATTATAATAATTAGGAGAACTAGAATTACTACAAACATTCACTAGTACATTTTGTTCTCCAGATTCAAAACATTGATCTCCTTCAGTATGACCTGTAGAAGGTATTAATTTATAAGCATACCAACCCCAATCTAATCCTGTAAATGTAAATGTTGGAATTGGTAATCCTCCTTGAGAAGAAATTAATATAGCTCCACCTGAACTCCAATCGTTACCATTTGCAGTAGTAGCATAAAGTTCAATAGTCCATGTTATTGGTGCAAAAGGAATATAATAAGACGTTACAGCCATTCCAGGAGCATTTCCAACTACTGATAAAGTTCCATCTGCTGGTGCTCCACAATTAGTAGATACCTGAGTGGAAGACGAAGTAGGTCCACTCGGACCAATTATATGTCCTAAATCATCTGCAGCTCCTACTATTTGAGTATAATCTTCAATCCATCCAGTTGTAGCATCACAATATCTACAATCTACAACTGAACTTCCAGTAGCAAATGGATCATAATTTAATGCAAGTGGATCAGTACACCCAGCTGTACATTGACTACATGATAAATCATCACAAACAGCTGCTGGATCAAAGTTACATACATCATATCCATCTACACAAGGGAATATACATGGATTACCCAAACTATCATTACCATTTATATCTGGATTTGATCCAGGGGTAGTATCTGTACATCCCATTGGACAACAAGGTCCAGGACATGTGCAAGTTGGACAATACCATGGATTTAATGAATCTTGACATCCTGCAGTACAATTTACACAACATGAAATATCTCCATAAGTTCCTGCGAATACATATGCTGTACTACCAGGAGGATTTCCAACGCAGTCACATGTTGCAGTTGCATCATAATTTCCAGGGAAAGAATAATTAACCCAATCCATACACCCATTCGCACAAGGTTGACAACATGAGTCATATCCAAGATTCATTGGTCCTGAAGTAGCATCTCCAGGTATTGTTAAAGGATCACCATTACAATCACAGGTTGCTGTTGGATCATAATTTATATATCCAGGAGTTACTGCACATCCTGTATTACAGTACTCACAACAACATCCATCTGCATTTGTTAAAATAGTTTGACCGCCTACGCATGGGGCTCCAAACGTTCCATCACAAGGACAATCTGCTGTTACATCATAATTAGTTGCTACAGGATCCATACATCCATAAGTTGTACAATATAAACAACAATCATTATCATTTACTATATTATAAGGATTAACACTATTACAAGGGCATCCCGCTGAAGCATCAAAGTTTATAGCAGTTGGGTCAGTACATCCAGGATAAGTACAACATGTAGTTGATGCTCCTCCCATTACTTGATCACAATCCGCGCATGCAGCTGCATCATAATTACAAGCTCCAACTAAAGTAGCATGATTCGCATTAACGGTTGTAATATCTGGGCATCCATCTATTAAACAACAAGAACCATCATCACAAGTTGCAGTTGGGTCAAAATTAAAAGCTAATGGATCTGTACATCCATAAACACACGGAATACAACAACAATCAGGTCCGGTTTGGCCTAAGACGCATGGAGGCCCGTATAAAGCAGCTAATGGATCTGAATCATCACAATGACAAGTAGCAGCAGAGTTATAATTAGAAGCTAATGGATCCATACATCCGTATATACAACAAGCTGGTGTAGGAGTTCCTACTGTTACTTGCCAAGATGTAGCAAACATTCCTAATGTTCCTGATCCTATAGTTGTAGCTGTATTTACATCTATAAGACTCCAAGCTAAATAATTTCCAATAATATCAGGAGGAACTACTAAACAAGTCTCTACAAGATAACAATCATCTTCAGCACAAAATATATCAGCTGAGAATGTAGTAATAGTAGGATATGCAACACTATTTGAAGTCCAAGTATATGGTCCATATACTGTTCCTGTATTTTGACCTGTAAGAGTAATAGTACAAGTATCCCATGCTAGATCCATTCCACTTAAATTATCATCAGATAATACTAATTCAATTTCAGTTTGTCCAGGAGGACACCCACAACAATCATTATCATCTGTCCCATCACATAATGTACAACATGGGCAGGTAGCTAGTGGATTATAATTTCCTGCTGTTGGGTCCATACAACCACATACAGGTAAAGTAATAGCTTGTGTATATTCATGATTACATACTGTTCCGTCTGCATAAGTTACTGTAGCAATCCATTTATATGTACCATCTCCATTAGCAAAGTATGGTGCTCCAGAGTTAAGTAGTGTATTACAATCTTCTATAATTGAATGTGTATATGTTGTATTTACCCCACTATCTGTCTGCACATTAGCATTTATAACAGTAAATACAGCAGGAGCAATTTCATATGAAAGTGACCATACAACAGTGGTAATAGGAGATGGACCTGGAGTAGGGCAAGTTAACATAACCCACATATCTACTACACATGGACCATTTGTTGCTCCAGTTCCAGAAGTTAATCCAGTACATTGAGCACAAGGAGTTGGATAAATACAACATCCATCATCATATCCAGGATTAGTAATTGTAAACCCAGCACAATTATCTAATAAGTTTGTGGCAGGTGTTCCAGGATATAATGATCCAAATCCTCCCATATTATTAATATATGTCATAGGCATAGACCCATCATCTAAACATGCAATACAACTACCATCATCTATAGTAGCTCCAGCATTATAATTTGTAGAATTAACATCTGTACACCCATATGTAGCAACACAAACTGAACAATTAGTCGTAGCATGTGTTGCTGCTACTGTTGCAGGAACAAGAGCAGGATTAGGTAGTGGTAATCCAGGTCCTGGTAAGGGAAGCATAGAATAATTATATGTATTAGGTAAAACAGGCCATGTATCATGACATACCTGTCCCACATATTCCCAGCATGTAAGTGTAGTACCCCATCCACCACCATTAGTATAATATGGCATCATCACTGTTTCTCCCGGAAGAATTGAAGCTCCTAATGCAGTTTCGAAAGCATCAAACCAATCTTGATTGTCATCTACAGTTTGAGCTATTGTACTTGCAACAGGAGCAAAGAATTCATTGGATCCATTACATGTCTGAAATATATGCCAATAATGACAACAAGAATTCCATCCTACAGCAGTAGTACCTGCAGCTGTACCATCACAGTTATTAGTCCAAACATTACTATAATCACCAGCACAAACATCTAAACATCCATTTGTACCATATGTACAAGTTCCATCATCACAATCAGCTGCTGCATTATAGTTAGATGCTAAAGGGTCTGTACATCCACATACTTCTAAAACTACAGCAGTTATTGGACTACTATAATTACATTTTGTACCGCTAGCACCTCCATAATATAATGAAATATTTACTTGATAATTTCCGGCTCCATGAATAAACTCATCTATTGAATTAATACAATCATAAGAATATGTTGCACTAATAGGGTCTGTAATAGGGAGTCCTGCAAAACTTGTTCCTGCAACTAAAGTATTAGCCCCACCTGGATCAAATCTTAATTCAATATCATAAGTAGCAATTACTCCATTTGTAATTAAATCACATGTAAATAAAAAGTCATAATCAGTTGGACATGGATTTGATGCATTTGCAGTAAAGGTATTTGTTATAGAAGGAGGATCACAACAAGGATATATACAACAACTTGTATCAGGACCTCCTAACGTACATAAACAATCAGCATTATAAGATGCACTATAATTAGCTGCAGTTGGATCCATACAGCCTTCATAAAGACAACAAGTATCAACTCCCCATGTTCCTCCAAGTATATAAGCTGCACTTCCTGGCAGATTATTATTACAATCTGTTGTACAGCCTACACAGGTATTACACGCAGCTGGATCCATACATCCTGGTATACACATAAAACAAGAGCCATCATCTATACAAGCCATTGGATCGTAATTACACATCATTGGATCAGTACATCCTAGTGTAGTACAACAAGCAATAGTACTATTAAATGAAGATTGATGTAGTACAATTTCAATTAAACTATTTGTACAATTTCCCCAATCAGCAGATCCTATAGTATTACTTATTTGTGCTCCAGTCGCAGCTCCAGTTATTAATTGATGACAGGTATTTATAAGAGCATCAGTGATAGGTCCAGGTGTAGTAACTGTATGATATACAAACCCTAATGCATTCGTAGTTCCTATAAGTACATTTCCTCCTCCATTTAGCTCTAGATGTATATCATAACCAGTAACTGGTACACCAAATTGATCTACTACACTTATAGCTAAACAATGACAATCTGCACACCCACAAACTCCACTTCCTCCTAATGTATATAAAAAAGGAGTTATAGTATTAACAAAACTAGTTGTTGTTACTCCCACATCAAAATGTTGTTGAGCTAAATCCCATCCATAATTATCTAAACCACCATATCCTGCATCATGTAGAAGAGCACTTCCACTTCCTCCAGGAACATTATTAACTCCTACACAACAAGAGTCAGCATTGTTTTCATCCCAATATGTATTTCTTCTTTGAGGACTTTGAAATGCAGATACTCCACTATATCCTACATTTAAAGCTGTTCCAAAATTAGTAGGAGAAAACGGTAATTGTGAATAAAAAGCTTGCCATCCCGGATCAACACTTCCTTCAAACCATGTATCTTCAAATATTCTAAATCCAGGCCCATGCCAAGAACTAAGGTTGGTAGGAAAAGTTAAAAAATCAAAAGGATATAATGCTGAAGCTGTTCCAGGTAGAAAATGACCATCTTTGACAGGTTTATTACCACTTCTAATTGCAGCAAATCCATGCATAACTAATGCAGAAAGTAACCATCCATTTCCCATTGGATAGAAAAAACAATTATTTGATTTCCCAGCTGCATCCCAAGTATTCCAAGCATTTTTATATTTTCTATACATCCCTTGAAATGGTGAATTTGTTGTAAAGTTATTTCTCCATGATGAGAAATTCTCATCTGAATTATCTTGATTTTTAGGAGTAAGTACAACTGGAGATGCACCTGGATTATTAGTATTAAGCATAAGAGTATCCCAAGCCGGAGCAGTTTTAAAAGCAGCCGGTCCTACAAACCAAAAAGCACTAAGAATTGTAAAATACCCAAATGCATTATGGACTGCCGCTGGATCCCACACTCTATGCTCATCCATCCAATTAGAAAGCCATACTGAACTCTCAGCTTCATCAAGAAACATAATAGATACTGGATCATTTACTGCACACATAGTAGTCCAATGTGGCATATTTGCTTCTCCAGCTGGAGTATTATACCAGCCACGAACAGCAACAGGATATGAAGGAAGAAATCCTCCGGGAGGTGTCCAAGTAGCTGAAATCCAAGAATTAATTTGTTCATAGGGAACAGTTATAGCTGGTATAACATTATTATACTCATCTCTATCTATACTATGAGTTAATCCATGAGTCCAATTACCACCTGGTGCAGGTGTAGTATCTACCTCTCTAGACATCTTCATGTACCAATTTTCAATATTATTAGCTACGATCCAAGCTGCTATTTTTATTTCATTATATAAATAACTATTAGTAACATTAGTATTTGCTATTCCTGGTAATCCGCTTTGCCAAATAATGCCGGAAGCACCTGCCGATGGACTAGGATCTTCCATTGGATAATTACCTTGTTCTAACCATCTTTCTCTATTAGTCATTATATGATATTGTTCACCAGCCCATCCAGCAGCTTGTTCAGCGTCTAACCAAGTTTTAACAGTAGAATATGTTTTTATTACTTGAGTTGTTCCCCAAGATGAAGTATCATACCATATATAAATATCATTACTAGGACCTAATTGTCCTCCCCCACAATTAGGGTTTGCCCAAGGAGGAAATGGAGCACCAAATGGATGGTGTGTTCCAGTCACAGTACAGACACCTCTTGTTATAATTTGTACAGATCCAGATTGATTAACATTTGGTACTTGATAAAGAGATACTCCATTTGCAGTTATCCAATCATTTACTGAATTACACCACGTCATACCAGGTAAGAATTGCCACCCCTGCCATCCAGCACTATTTAGATTATATTCATAATTTAATAATGCTGTACCATTACCTAAATGTAATATAATTTCTGGCCATCCGTTCGAAGCATTAGGTTCACAAATTTCATCATAAATGATATCACATTTACCTGTTTGTGTACACGTATGTTTATACTTATGCTGAACATGCATATGCCATGAAAAGTATCCTTCTCCTACACCATCATTAGCAGGTATCCAATTAAATATTCCTAATTCATCTTCTAGAACCCTATTATAATCTAACATAGGAGTACTTCCTGCAATAGTTGGAGGTGGTACAGTACTCCACCACATATTACTACCCTGCCCATTTACAACTATAGCTTGAAAAGCCTCATGAGTTCCACCGTTTGCAAAAGGATAACCTTTGATAAAAGTATCTAGGTCATCAGTAGTATTTGTAGCAATATCAATTAAATTTGTATTTAATGTGCCATTAGGATCCAACATAATATTAAACCATACCATTTTATGTGGTCCTCCATTATCAGCACTATTCCAAAAATGTCCACTTTCATAAAAAGAAGATGTTCCATTATTATCACAAGTTTCTTGGCCAGCCCATGCAATAGTTTTTGGATTTGCGCTCCATAAAGCTCCTCCTGCTCCTATTTTAGTGTCCCAACTCTCTAGATCATGATAACATCCCCCAATAACCATTTCAACTGGGTAGACAGCAACATGTCCATTTAAAAGATCATCAAACGTTAATTCCATGTGCATGATGAATCCAACATCATCTGTGCAATTCAAGCTTTCCATCTTCATTATATAATAACGCTGGTCAGCTAAATTCTGTGCGGAATTTTGTCTAATATGAGGGCCGTCAAAAGTTACTACTATTGTTGGTTGACTGGCGGGAGCACTCCATGCAATATTAGCATCTGTAGTAAGTATAGACCACGGATCTAATAATGTAGATGTATCATTAGGTTGGGCTATTATAGCATAAGCAGTGTGATGATCTTGCCTCCATGCGTGTATACTAAATTTAAAAATACCATCCATAGTAGTTAAATTTTAACAATCACATCCGCATGATAAGTCACATATATCTTTTGCTGTATTATATTTATCATAAGCATCTTGTAAATATCCTGTATTATAAGACGTTATATCTAATAAACTAGCTGCTCTTTGAGCAGAATTTAAAAGAAGAAAAATTTTCTGAGCTTTTGCTAATGCTTTAGAACATTTAGCACAATTACAATCGCATTCAACTAGCTCACGAGTTAATGCGGCTAAACAACAATCTATATCACAATGAACAACAAGACCATTAGCATCTGTTAAAACAGCAGCTACATCCCACTGTACTTCAAATACTCCATTACCTCCTAAAGTTACAGTACCAGTTGTAGTATCTCCAGGAGCAGCAAATGTTACAGCTGTAGTTATAGTTGGTATTACTCCTGCAAAGTCTTTTATTACAAGGTTGCCAGTTGTACCAGCACCACTACCATCTATTATTGCATAATCTAGGTCTTTACAGTCACCACTGACTACTAATGAATCAATCATAATGTATAGAATTTAAAAAAAAGATTAGTGGGGGTATTTCACCCCCAGTAATCTTTATAAGGTTAATTTATATAGTTAAACAAGCAAAGTTAAGTGAAGTTGCACCTGAACATGCGTTACAAGTTCCATCTCCAAAATAACAATTAAGAATAGTTGCTAAACATCCCATAGCTGTACCATTAGGTGTTCCTGCAACAATTTCTCTTTCTGCTACTACTATTTCAATTAAATTATCTACACCATTAATACCAGAAGAAGTACTTCCATCTTTTGTAGCTACAATTACAATAGTATCCCATCCGTCTTCAGCTGTTATAGCTGTTGCTCCAGTTGAAATTTCTGCTGCAGGAGTTTTAGGTAAAGTACCTGCTCTACTGTAGTCACCATAAGTTGTACCTCTGATATCTTCTTCAAATTGTCTGATATGGAAACCAGAACCGTATCCTGCATAAGGTTGAGTTGTATATGCACACGTAACTAATCCTCCATTAGACCCATCCAAACCTTCAGATGCAGCTGTCCAATTAGAAAGCTCTTCAGCTACACTACCATCAGCTTTAACAGCACCTTTTCCATGTCCTGTAAAAGTTAATAATCCAGCACCATTATCTGCTACAGTACTAATCCAATGAGGAAGATCCACACTGATCATGTTAAATAATCCTGTTGCTTGTAATGTTGGTGTTAAACCAGCTGCTCCACTAAGAGTATATGATTTAAATTCTGGTTCTCCATTAGTTACATTAACTAACTTTAATGTTATATCTGCTGCTACTGTTAAGTTAGCCCCACCAGTTGCAAAGTCAGCTGTTGCTACCCCTGCTACTTGTAGTACTGCACTTTGTCCAGTATAGTTGATTACATTTCTACCCCAAATCCATGGAGTTACGATTTTACCGTTTGCTGCTGAATACATTGCGAAACGTATTTCAGGTGCTTCAACGATCGTATCGTTTGCTGCTAAAGCTGTTGAGCCACTTGCAGATCTTTTTTCGATGTAGATATTACCAGCTGTAGACGTGTAATGGTCTCCAGCTTGACAATCTCCGTAAATTAAATGTCTTGCCATTTTCTTTTGTTTTTAAAATTAATAATTATTCATTCTTACCCACTTCTAATTCATGGGATTTATATCTAGGGTCACTAAACCCTTCTAACAAACTACTAATTGTCATATCCACAAGTGTTTGATGCATATGGTTAGGCAATTCGCAGCTTTGCTGCAAAGGTAGTGAAATCTCTGCAGGTTCCTTAATATAAAGTATTTTTACTTCATCTATTAAAAATATATCACTCGTATATATATCTAAATACTCGTCTCTAATAGTGTATATAGGTTTTTTGTGTGTTGTTGTATTAAAAGGATCAGATAATGATGCATATATATCATCTTGTTGATTAAATGCATTTGGTGCATCTGTCATTAATATATTAGAAGTAGCTGTTCGTTTTTCATTATATGGAACCTCAACTTCTAATGGTAAAGCTCTAGAATATACAGATGTAGGAGGGGTAGTTGTATCGGTCCCTAAAATCTCAGTTACTGGTAAAATAGCGTTAGGATCTAGATTAAATGTCCATCCTCCAGCAAATGTTGCTAAATCTATTACTACTATAAATTCACCTGGAAAATTTAATGATTGTCCTGGTACACCTGTCTCCCAAAATATAGATACACCTGCTGCTCCAGTTCCATTAGCTAAGATATCAGCTTGAATAGTTGCAGCATCATCTACTCCAAATACTAAACTATTAGGATTCAGCCAAATATCTACTACTCCACTAGTAGTTAAATCAGACGTATTTTCATACAGACTAATTTCATCTACTAATAGATTTCCTGTATTTGTAATAAATTCAAAATAAGGTAATCTATAATAAATTAATGTTTGTGGAAAGCCCATAGTCCATACTAAATCATTAGTACATGTTGCACTATACGAGATTGAAGATATAGAATTTATTAAAAACATATATTCATCTGGTAATTTTGCTGTATCTACATAAAATTGTTTTCCTTTAAGATTTATAGCTTCTTTATATGTACAAGTAACTATTGTTTCCCTAAGTAAACTTCTAATATCATCAATTCGTTTTTGACTCTCTTCAAATCCTTTTTGATATACATTATTTTTACCGTAAGATTTATTAATAAGTTTTCCTTGAACTTTATTAAGTTCTAACTCAATTTCTTCAGGTAATAACAAATCGGCTTGGAGTGAATTGATTTTATCCACTCCTTGCCGGATTGCTAAATGCATTTCATTTACATTCATGTTATAGTGCTAATTCTTTAAGTTTAGCTCTTAAAATTGTTAAAGTTCCAGAATTCTTTTTATTTTTTAAATAAACTACAGTATCTTCCATTGTTTCACCTAATACTTCATCAATAAAAATTACTTGATTACCAATTTTTCTTAAAACTCCAGCAGTAACCATTTCTTCAACTTCTGCTTTTACTTCTAAATTTTTATCTATAGCTACTCTAATAAACTTTTTAGGTTCTTTATCTTTAAGATCATATAAAGCTGTTTCAACCTGATCATCTGTTAAACGATCTGGATTACTCGCAGACATAAGTCTATAAACTCGCCTCATATTTTTTATATTTGACGATACTTTAATAAATTCTTTATCTGCATCTTTTTTCAATTTAACTTGATTGTTTTTAACTTTATCTTCTCTTGTATTATCCTGAATGTAAAATCTTTTATTAAAATTTTGATCCATTTCCTCCTTTGTAAGTGATACATGAGGATGTTTTAGAGCAAATCGATATTTAATATAATCCATTACATTATTAGGATTGCCATCAGCATCTAAACTGATGTCTAACTCTACTCCTGTAAATCCTACAGGAATTGTAAGTTCTGCCCAGAAATTTTTAGAATGTTTTGGCCAATCAACATGATCGGGTGAAACATCTAATATTCCCTGCATAAACTTTTTTTCTTCTTCAGGATTAAATCCTTTTAAAGGTTGTCTATTTACATAAACACTACTAAGCTTTGATATTGCTTCAGCTCTTACTGCTTTAGGTAGATGATTTAATACATCTTTCCTTCTGATAAATACTTTTTTCATAATAATAGTTCTTTTAAAGTTTTAATTAAGTGGATGTAAAGAATAACTCTCCGTATAATTATTAATTAAAGAAGCGGGGGGATTGCTCCCCCAGCAACTCTAATCAAAAACCAATATATAGACGCAAATTAATGCCAACTTAAGATGCTGTACAAGTGATGTCTAAAGAGGTATCAAAACGTCTTAACGCGATACCTGCAGTTTTCAACATATGTACAGACGCACCGTCTACATCAGACGCTCTAGTGGAATTACCATCAAAGCCTCTAGGGATCACCGATCCAGCTACACACCATCTCATAGACTCACGACCTTTCTTAGAGATCATTTGAAGGTTATTTTGACCATCATAATTTGATTGATCAACAAATACCATTCTATAAGATTCAAGTGAATAACCTGTAGTAGGGTGTTTTGCACGAGCTTGTGCAACTGCACCATGATCAAACATAGGAATTTTTACTACATTCACACTATGTCCATCAATATGCTCGTACGAAGTGAAGTATCCAGACATTCCTAAAGATCTTCCTGATCCCGTGATAAATCTGTTTTCTCCACCTACTTTCCAGCCACCAGCAGCTCCACCGAAGTGGTTTTTAAGAGCTTCGTCAAATTCACGAGCTCCGCCAGTTCCTGTATACAATGTAACTTGTTTTGCAGAAGCGTCAGTCATACTATAAAATAAATCACCAATAATATTTTTCAACTTAGTTTCTGTCATAACAGAATAAGTATCTTTATTAACGATTTGTGATAATAGTCCAGGACCTATAATTACAGGCTGGCCATTCTCATCTTTCATAGAAGTTAAACCATTAGTATCGTAAGTTTTCTCACCATACCAGTAGTAATTTTCACACTCTTCTTTAAAATCAAGCATATGTAAATATTCTTCATAATCCATCCAAAGTTTAGTAGTTTTTCCTCCTTTCGTTGGAAGAGAGAATTCTGCTACATAATCTTTAGCGTTTCCAGACATATGGTAAGATTTTCTAACCGTAGTTAGTTTGTTTCTTACTTTACCTGGAGTTTCCCAGTTTGAAGCGTTACCTCTTGAGAAGTCCGTTCCAACTGGTGCATACATTTGTGCCCATAGTGCACCTGAGTCACAATCAACTGTTGGTACAGTTGCTGTAAGTGAAGGATTTACTATTTGACATGTGTATGTCCATTCATTTCCGCCCGCTGCCATTTCTGGTTCTTTCATAATACGTACTTGTACTCCTGATTGGGAGATTAGTACATATGGAAAGATAAACCATTTGTCAGGGAAGGTTAACTCAAAGGATGCTCCTCCAAGTCCTATGTTTGCTGCTGCATTTGGCGTAGATACAGGTCTAGTCCTCAATCTGTGTGTTGCCACACGATACTCATATTCCAACCTGTCAATAGACTTAGTGTTACCAACGCCTTCAGTTAAGAAAGACAATGGAAAACGTTTGTCGTCTTTTCCAGCTAAATGAGTAATTATTGGTGATAGTTCCGTAGGTTTAGCCAAAAGCGCATTTGCTAGACTGTTCATATCAGTCATTTGCGTATCGTTGTAAAACGATTTTTGTACGCTGATGTTTGTTCCGTTCGGCATTTTCTTAATTATTTATAGGGTACCTATTTCCCTGTTAAGGTATATTTTTAAATACTTAAATCTAGATCATCTATATCAAATTTAGTGCTTCGTCGTTGTCCTGCTTTTGAACTTTTAGTTCTTGATTCATTCCTAGAAATTCTATCTTTTAACGATCGTACACTTTGTGTTTTAGCTTTCGTATTAATAATGGTATCCAGATCAAATCCTTTAAACATTAAATAATCTATAGCTAATTTCACATCCATATCTGCTTCTAAATGATCTACATCTCTTTGCGTATATCCTTCCTTATTTATAGGAGTAGATAAATACGCATAGAAATCATTTTTATCTTTTTCTGATACTTTTAATCCTGCAAACTCTCTTGAAGTTTCTATAGTATCTGAGATTCCACTCCAAAATGTTTCTTGTTGTTGAGCGGTTTCTTGTTGTTTTACTTTTTGTTTTTCTATTAATTGTGCTTTTTCTTCATCTTGATACTTAGCTAAAGCTTTACGTGCAGCTTCTGATCTATCACGTAATTTACCAGTATCCTCATAATCTTCAAGCATCTCTTTAATAAATTCAGTTTCATGTCCTTTCATTGCTAAATAATCTCCTAAAATAGCTTTCTGACTTCTTGAGTCATTATCTGCTATACTTAAGTTATTATAATCCACATTAGGATCATTCGCATTCATAAATTCCTGAGATTGTCCTCCATTTAATACATATTCTAAATGTTGTTTTACCAATGGAAATTTATTTAAAACTGTGTCTATTCTTTCATCTGCCATTTGAGAAGCAATATCTTTAGTCATCTCAATTAGTCCTTCTGAAGTATCATCATAGTTTGCACCATCTACTTCATAACCTAGATTATCTAAAACTTCATTGATTATACTTTCAGAATCTTCTTCTTCATCTTCTTCAAGTTCATCTATATGATCATCTTTAGTATCCTCTTCTTTTTCTTCCTCCTCTTCTTGTTCCGGAATTTCAGGATCAATTTCGTCAAGTGTAGGAGAATCTGTATCTTGTTCGATGTCATCTAAAACCGGAGTCTCCTCAGTTTTTGTGACTTCTGGTTCTACAGCAATTTCTTCTGTAGATTCCATTGCAACACCTTCTCCTGATAATACGTCATCAAAAGTGATATCGTCTAGTTGAATTTTTTCATTTGGGTCCATTATATATATTGTTTTAAGTTACAAAATTAGTTAATTATAGCGTTTAATTTTTGGTTTTTATTTTTTCTATATGTCTATTATTATATAACACTTACCATGCTAATCTTTGCTTGTATCCACCCGTCTTTTGTATTGATGCAGTTAATACAGCATCTTCCTCAGCAGTATAAGGTTGTAGTCGTCTATTAATATAACGATTAATTTGACTAATATATGCTTCTGGATTTTCATCATTACTCAGTTTATCACGCGCATGAAGTGCAAACTCTTTACCAAATAATGACTCTAGTCTTCCCCAGTTAGTACCACTAAGATCTGAAGTCTCTCCAAAATAACCTTCACGAAGTAATTCAAGTTGTGCATCAATACTCATTCCCTCATTCTGTCCAAATTTAAATAATTTACCAGAACCTTGGTTATGAGTTAAAATTGTCATATTACGTACATCTTGTTCTGTTAATCCTAAACTTGGATTATCTGTAGCATATTTACTAAGCACAGCATATCGACGTGCAAATCTATCTATAGTATAAGCTAATGATCTCGAATCTTGATCATCTATATTAGCATCATTTAAATTATAATAATCAGCTGTACCTTGTGCAGTTCCATCTAATTTTATTTTTAAAATTCCTCTGGATACAGCTCCTCGGTCACTCTCTTCACCTATAATATTTCTTAGTATTCTTGATTTTGCTATCTTAGTATCAGTTGGTTTATTTAATCCTAAATGTGATTCATGCATTGCTGTAGCTAAGACAGCTTCACTTAACCAATTATGATCTATTTCGATTCCTAAATCACTTGTAATTGGAGCAACATTATTTTTTACAAAATTAATATTATCATTTAAAATTTCTTTTTCCTTATCTGTATAACCTATTAAAATTTTATTATCTACTTTATTGTTTTTATCACCAATTTCTATAGTATCTACTTTTTCTCTTTTCTCTGCAAGAAACTCAATGTAAGCATCATTATCATGTTGGATTTCTTCTGACTCATATTGATATTTCCATTGAGGTTTATTTGTTTTTGGAGAGGTTACCCAAGCAATTCCACCCCCAGTAATATCATTATACGCATCTTCATGCACTATTCCTCCCGCTCCTGTAGCATTAATTTGATGACTAATATAGGGAACTCCATCTCTAATTTCAGTTACCCATCCTACGTGTGTATTATATGAATCTCCAGTATGTCCATCATAAGCTGCCTCCCATTCTCTTGAATTGTCATATACAAGGCCAACTACATCTCCAACTTGAAATATTTCTGCTGAAGGTTGATTAGTTTTTCTATGTACTATAGATTTTGTTCTTGCATCATTTGCATTTAAAACATTATCAAAATCTGAATGATTATAAATACTAAATTTTTGTACTCCTCCATGATCTATTATATTTTGTTCCATTGTCCAGGCATGTCCACCAACTCCCATTCCCCAAGCATCGTATCCTTCTCTTTCATATTCATTATTTACATATTCTGCACACCCATCTTCATAACAGAAACTATCTCTGTTTGCAGGATCAAAATATAAGGATTGTGTAGTTTGTAATTTATCCATCAATACTTGTTCATAAGCTAATTTTGTCATAGGTCCAAATTTTCCATCTACTCCATCTTTATTTGGTCCATATGATCCAAGCATGTCCCCTCGACCAGATGCAATAATTTCTCGTTGTATCTCTTCTACATCTTCTTGATTCATCCTAGTGTATTGTCCAAAATAAGTTTTAACAACTTCTGCAGCAGATTCTTTGACTTCTTTTTCTGCACGTATCTGATTGTTCTGTTCGATATTCCTATCATAAGACTCGTACATGTCTTTTACGTTTACATCAGTTAAGTTATGATCATAAACTTCAGGTTCTTTTTCATCTTCCACTACTTCTGGTGCATCTTCAGGTTCCTCAACTGTTACTGTAGGTATTATAGGGACTTGGGATTGAATTTGATCAGTTGGTAAAGGTTCTATTTGATATAAATCATTATCATAAAATCCTCCATCTTGTTTTTTAGTAGATTTTCTATTATTCCATTTCTTCCTTTCTTCATCTTTATATTTTTTAGGTAATTTATCCCAAGAATATTTTACTTTACTCTTATCTTTTAAAGTATAACTAAAAGATTTCTTATGATATTTTCCCCAAAATTCAAATATTTGCTCGTCAGTAGGAGGTTTCTTTCCTTTAACTAATTTATCAAAAGCATCTCGTTGTTGTGTACCATGATAAATTTTCTCAATTAAAAAGATAGCATCTTGATCTTCTTTATCAAATGTTGAAAAATCTGAAGATGAATTTTGATAATTATCCTTTAATTTATTTACAGAACTATGATTTGCTTCTCTAAAATCTATATTACCTTTATTTTCTAAAAACTGTTTAGTAACATTTACTGCAGTATTACCACTTCCGTCTTCAGTATTCTCAAATTGATATGTTCCTCTACCAGGTCCATCAAATGGAACTCTTTTACCATCTACTGTTTTATAAGACACCTGCTTTTGTTCAGGATTATTATATGACTCATGATTACCAATTGCACTCATAACTGTTCTAACGTAATCCATATTTCGCCCTGTCTTAATTAAGTAATTTTTTGTAATTGTATATAAAGATTCGTGTCCAGCATCGTGAGTTGCTCTAACTTGAGAAATATATTGATCTGTTTGTGAAGTTGCAGGTTTAATCCCATCTATAACTCCTTGTGGAACTTTAGAATCTCTACCTCCTCCATTTTGATACTTTCTTAATCCTCCTTTTTTAAAAGTAGTAAATGGATTTTTACCATCATTTGTAAGTTGTCTTATCTCATCTCCACTTAAGATTCCTTTAGATTGTCTTATAGGAATATTTTGTTTCCCTACAATTTGAGTTGTTGTACTAATTCCTGGAGGATGTATAGTATTAGTATTTATCACTCCTCCATGAGGTATCTTATCAAGACTTTTAATATCCGTGCTTGTATTAAATATCCCCATACTAGGATCATTATGTCCATAATTATCTAACCCACTTATTCTGTCATATATCTGATCATTACTAAGTTTTGAAACATCATCCTCAAATATATTTATTTTTGAAGTATATGCACTTCTGTCAGGGGCTCTACCATATCTAGAATGTGTTTGTCCTGGAAAATCTCCATAATATACAACATCACTGTTACCACGTACACCACTAAAACCCGCTCGATTTCCTACTCCTCCAGTAGGAGTTGTACCCATAAACTCAGCTAATTGTTTTGGGTCGCTAGGATCAAATCCATATTTCTCTGCTGCTTTTAGTAATTCCTCATTTCTCATAACGTTACCATTTATATTAACAGTACGATATGCATTATTTCTTGAAGAATACTCCTTAAGTAAATCTTCTCTAGTAGTTATTTGTTTATATCCAGCATCACTATTTTTAACTATACCTGGTTGGTGTAAATCAGATAATTGTTTATTTAATTGTGCTTTTTTTCCTCTATCTAGAACATTATAAACTTTTTTACCAACGTTTTTACCCTGTTTAAGAACAGCTCCTCCAGCAAATGGTACGGCTATACCTGCCATTGAAAGACTTGCGTCACCATAATTACCTCTGTATGTAGATGCCGCAGCACTTAAAAGATCTCCTACTTCTGAAACAATTGGAATACCTGTCATACCTATAGCATCTCCCGCTTTAACAGGATCTGTTAAAAACTCTGTTATATCTTCCTTAGCTTGTATCACATGTTTTTTTGTTGCCTCTTTATCATCAGCTACTTTTACATTTTTTTCCTCGAAAGTCATTGGAGTCCCATCTTTATTATAGTACTTAGAACCTTGAGTTGTACTTACAGTATTAGAAAGAATTCCTTTATTTTTTGCTGTCTTTGTCGTACCAGTCTTTTCTTCTTCTAAGAATTGGTTAATAAACGCATCCTTATCAAATCCAGCATCTTGATATTTTCTTACACCACCTTTTTGATAGGTACCAGGAGATTCAATAACAGTTCCTTCATCTTCTCCCATAGAAAGATTTTGTATTCCTGGAGGAACAGATTTATATGATCTAACTAAATTACCTTGATTGTCAACTTTTTTAATGTCTATAGGTTCAGACATTCCTACAGTATTCATAGGACCTGAAACATTTGGAAATACCATACTAGATCCAGGAGGCGCTCCTCTTAAACCTTGCTCTTGCTCTGCTTTAGTTCGAGCAACTTTAGCATTTGCAATCTGCTCTTTTTTAATTAGATCTCCTATAGATCCTTTATAATCATTAGCAAGAGCTGACTTTAATATCTCAAATTGTTTTTCTAATGCATTCATTTCTTAGTAGTTCCTGAACTTGGCTTAGGTTTTGCTTTTGCAATTTTCTCTTTAGACTTAATTTCTTTACCTTTAAGTTTAAGTTCATCCCTTCTAATACTTTCATCTGCTTTATTAGCTCTTTCTTTTTCATCTGCTTCTTTTACTTTAGTATCAGAATCTTGCAATTTAACTCCTATCTCTTGATCGCCTTGTACAGAATCTAAACTAATTCTAGCATTATTGTCATCCGCATGAATCATAGCAACTTTAATTTGAGTTTCTCTATCTTTTTGCTTATTCATGTTATCATTCTCTAGAACATCTTTAGCTTGTTCAAGTTTTTGTTGCTCAATTTCATTTTTAGATTGTTGTTGTTCTTGTTCTAATTGTTGTAACTGTTTCTCTGCAGCAGCTACTTTTGCTTTAATAGATGAGAAGTTTTCAGATTCTAACATATGAACTATAGTTGAAGACGGAACTCCATTTTGAATCATTGATTGCGATAATTGTTTTATTAGATCTAACTTTTCTTGCTCTTTACCAGAATCTTTAACAAAAATACCATAATTTGATTCCATATGAGACATGCTATCAATATCTAGAAATTCTTGAGTTCCATCAGGCATCATAAAAGCAGCTTTCTTTCCGTCAATCCAAGCTTCTTTAGAATAATCTAACATTGCTTGTAAATCTCTTTGTTCCATTCTATTAAACTTTTTAAATAAATCTTCTGTAATATGGGATGATTGTACAATTGCTTGTTGAGCAACTGCTTTACCTTCATATGGACCTACTGTACCTTGTCTTTGTCTATTAACTCCAGATAATTTTTCCCATTCAACCATAATTGACTCTAATAATGCAATATATTGATCAATAGTTTTAATTGACATATCCATTACAGATTGATGTTGAGGATTTAATTGTATTCCTTCTTTATTATAATCTACCCAAGCTATTCCTGTACCTTCAACATAATACATAAACTTATCCATATCCCATTTTTTAGGGATCATATTAATATCAAATTGAGCGATAATGTCTTTACTTCTTGCAATAGCAAGTTCTAATCTATATTTATAGATATTATATGTTAATTGAAATGGGATCCCGAGAGCTACTAAAGAAATATTTTGAGCGTTTGTATCTGAATAATGTCTTCCATTTATAGGAAGTTTACATGTAGATTCATTATCTAAAGATTCTCTTTGATTAGCTATAGGATTAATATTAATATACATTCGTCCATCAATTCGTGTACCTTCCCAAACTTCATTTACCCACATCCAAGAAATTTTAGCTCCTTGAGCTTTCATTTCTGCAGGCATTCTGAATCCATCTTCTACCTCTTGTTCTTCCATAGCTCCAGTCAAAGGATCTAAGTAAGATAAAAACCCTACTCTTTTCCTAGATTTCCAATATACATTTATAACCTCTAATAATCTATTTCTATAAGCATTAGGATCTTTACCTGATGAACTCGCATACATTAAATAAGAGTCTGCTTCTGAATGAGTAGGATTTTCTAAATTTAAAACTTGTTCTTCAGTTAACCATTCATAATATTGATCAACAACTGTAGACGCATGCATGTATTTTCTAATTAATGCCCAATCTCCATCTTCAACAAACTCTAAATCTGGGTCTAAATCATAATCTACATCAATTGGATTTAATACGTCTAAGAATGGTTCTCCATTTCTAACTCCTCTATGAGTATAAGTTTCTCCAGCAACTAAAAAATGAAACCATGCCTGACTAAATTTATCTTCAGCTTCTTGCTGAGCCATAACATATGTTAAAGCATGTTGTCCTTTAATAGCTCTGTTATCTACATACGAATTCTCAAATTGATCTGCTATATGTTGAGGTAACTCTATATCATAATTATCAATGCCTGTATCTACTCCTCGAGCATTCATTTGATTAACAAACATTTCTTGCATACCTCTCATAATAGCGTCTTGTTTTGACTCTTCTTTAATTGAGATTGCATCTGCATTTTTAACTACAACGGTGAAATTGAGAGGTCTTTTAGACTTTTCTCCGAGAAGGAGATCAATTATAGGCTTTATAATAGGATAGTTACGCATTCTAGATGGGAAATTACTTCGACTTTTACCATACGGTTTAAGTACGTGCGTATAGTCTCCCTCATCAATTACACCATTATAGTAATCATATAATCTTTTCAGATTATCTTTATTAGTGGCATATCCAGTACCTTGATTTGAGAGGTCAATATATGCCTCTACACAAGCTTCTCTCCACTGTTTAGTTTTTTTATTGACAGCTAACCTCTGCCGTGGTATTTTATCATAGCCCATAATCTACAAAAGTACTTAAATTTTTAGTTATTTTTACTTATTAGTCTTATTTATTATTTTATATTATAATATATCACTTTAAAGATAATCACATATACTATATAAACTATATTGTAAAGTCAATTCTTCTCCTTGTTCTATTTTTCTTAATGTTTTTAATTTTTTGTAATCATCATTTTCATCATCTTCTATAAGTTCACAATTAGGAGTTTCAGAATGATTAATAAATCCTCCTAATGGCGTACGTATATAATCATGTTGAAAATTTGGATCATATACATGACTTATACCTATAACTACCTCCCCCGGAATATCTTCTGTAGCGAGAATCCCAGCTCCATGAATTTGTGACGGACCTATTGCTAAGTACTCCGGTAGAGGGTTATAAGGTAATTTCTTTTTTTTCATTAATAATAATTTTTATTAAACCATTCATTAGAAGCATTATCTTCTAATATATCTTTAACTTCTGCATTATATAATTCTTTAGTATGATACATACCAATCATAAATGCCATTACACGGTCAAAATTGCCTTTATGATTGAATTTAATTAATTCTGTTAAAAATGCAGGATCATAAATCTTATGCAAATTTAGTAATTGTTTTCCATTTTCGTCTGTTCTTCTTACAGTATTTAACCAGTCTCTAATATAAATCTCTCCTTGACGTTTCCTAGGTTCTGTCATGTGCATACCATATTGACGTTTTACTGTTCTACTTCTAAGTTCTTTTTTATCTAACATCTCAAACTCTTCTTGTAATTTATGTAACTTTCTATGTCTTTTAGCGTATGATATAACCTCCCCACGATCATTCTCAAATCCTATTTTACATCCATAATAATCTGCTAATGTAAATAAATTTCTATTATAATCATCTTGCGTATTAGGTCGTCCTACATAAGATGCTACTATAATATCATCAGGCTGAGATAAATTATTAGGTCTTTTTAATACATATGCAGCGCCTAATGATGTGCTATCTGCAGATTGGTTTTGTCCATACGGGTCATGACAAATTACATACATATTTAGAGGTACTTGTTGCGCAGAGTTTTTATAAGGAGATTCATATATTACTACAGCTCCTGTAGTATCATCATCTTTCCTATGAGGAAATTTTAATACTTGTTTTAAATCTCCATCTGGTTTAAATTTAACATCTCCTTTAGAATTATAATATAAACGTCCAACTGTACCTATAGCCTGTAAATTATTAGCTTTTATATTATTATATTGTTCTTGTAAAGATGCAACATCAAATAAATTAGCAGTTACTTGTAAAGTAGCCTCTTGAGGTGAAAAAGGGTGCTCCGCTATATATTGGTCTAATGATTTTGCATCAGCTGCACCCTTCTTCTTTTCCCTCATTCCTTTCTCATACTCTATAGCTTGTTCTCTTATTGAATTTCCATTCTCGTCTATAAAGCCATCTAGATTTGTTTGTATAGGAATAAAATATCCACATGTACTCCCCATAGCACCTTCATCCCATATATTCTCATAATTCATACAATCATATGCTTCTGGATTATAAAAGATTTCTTCCATTGCCTCAAAATCTGCTCCTTCTGTACCACCTGTTCCAAAAGCTACCATTAATCCTAGTGTTTTAGAACCTTGTCTCATTGTTGGCATTGTTACTTCCCATGCTTTTAATAGTCCTGGGAATGAACCCGCTTCTTCAAAGAATACTAACTCCCCTGCTTTACCCCTTACTTTATCTGGTGCATCTTTTAATGATACTCCCATTATTTGAGATTTCATCCCCATTTCTATTTCAATTCCATTAACTTTTTTCTTATATCCAGACATCTTATTCATTTCCCTATCACGTAATCTTGGTTGAGCCCATGCCGTATGATCATCTATAAAAGATAAAAACTCCCAAGCTTTTGAGAGTAATCCATCACCAATTAAATATTCTTTTTGGGAGGCAAATACAAAGTTTTTTGAATTCTTTACAAAGAAATAGTTTCTAGCAAGCATGGCTCCAGCTTTATAAGAATATCCTTTACGCCTTGCTTTAAGAACAATCATATGTTTATTCTCTGCCCTAGCTTTGTCTATCTCATTAAAATATTCCCAATCTCCATCATAAAATCTAGGAAATGTACGTTCCCGTTTAGATTGAATTGTACCATCTGGAAGTTCTTCATCTACAGCCCTATCAATAGGACAGTAGTTTAAATAAAAATAATGAAAGCCTGTAACATGTAATTCATCTACTTTATATCCATACATGCACCGTTCCTTTTCTTCATCCCAATACTCATAATAATCACGAGTTCCAGGAAGAGCATCTGTATAACGACCGGTCTCTAAAAATCTGACTGCGGCTGGTCTGAGTCTGTCTGTGTCTCTGAGCATTTCTTTTTTATTTTAACCAATTCTGCACATTTTTCATATTCTTCGGTACTAGTATAATATTCTATTACCATATCTATTATATCTGGAGTTCTCCCATCTTCATGAACAGGATCAAATGGTAAATAAAATTCATCATATTCTTCATCCTCAAGATCAAAATAGATATCATCTACCGTTTTCTTTCTGGTTATAATATCATAAGCATTGCCCATAGCTTGTTCATATATTTCTAAGTCTTCTAAAAAATCCATTACATACTATATTTATTTACTTCTATTCCCCCTCTATTTGTATTAGCGGCTTGTTCTTCTTTTTTAACTATTTCTTCTAATCTACTTAATCCATCAACTACTTTCCCCATATTAGATAGATTTGCTATTAAGTCTTTTGCATTAAATATAGGTTTACCATTATCATCCATTAGTGTTAAATCTATATCTCTAAAATATTTTTCTAACTTTACTATTGATTCTCTAGCAGCTTTTAACAATCTTACCGCTGAGGTTTCAATAAGTTCATCATATTTATCACATGCACCTAATATTTTTGATGATGGAGACCATTTTTTTTCTTCTCCAAAGATACTATTTTTTACTTCAATTACACGTTGATCCCATTCATAAACTGCAAACGGACTATTATTATCAACCATAAAATATACAAATGCTAATTCTTTTGTATTGAGTTTTTTAAATTCTTTTATTGTTAATGCATATGCACTTGGCACGGCATTATTATCTTTTAAATATATTAAACTATCAGCCATTTTTTCTAAGATTCTTTTTTAGTTAATCCTCCAGTATAGATATTTTTTAATCTACTATAGTTTTCTTTAAATTCTGTAGTTATTATTTTTGCTTTAATTTTATAAGATGGAGCATATAAATATTTTAAAACTGCTAATCTGTGATTTCCATCTTGACATCTCCAAGGGAATTCATCTAGTGAAGGCGAGCCTTGAGTTACCTTATGTCTTTTTGCAATAAGAAGACTATTAACAATCCCGTCTGTTTCAATACTTTTTTTCATTTTAGTCCAATTATAATTAGTTACTTTACCCCATTGGTTCCAATCTGTATAGTCTACGACATCATCAAAAGTACCTTTAACGTCTCCAATAGTTACATAGATATAAGGTAATTTAGCATATTCTATTTTCACAAAGATATATAATATAGTCTTTAAAATTCCAGAAGGAATAAAAAATTCATGCCAAAATTTTATATAAGCAAACATTCCATATCGTACTACATAATTTCGTTGTTCTTTATTATAATGTGTAAAAACAATTCTAAATTTATTTAGGAATTTTCTTATCATTTTTCTTTTTTAAATGTTTTAATCTACCTGTTTTAACTGAAAACTTACCAAAATATGGAAGTCTAATACCATCAAAATTTCCTTGTTTCATAATATCTGTTATAAATTTAAATTGATAATTTACAACCTTAGATACTGTTTGTAAAGGTAAATTATACTTATTAGCTAATTTATATATTATAAATTGCTTATCAATCATCGACACAGATACAATCTTTTCTTACCCACCATTGTGTATCTTTTCCATCCACAGAAGGTTTCAATTCTATCTTTGGAAATACAAAACATAATACTTTATAATCAGAGGGTAAAACTTTTTTAGCTGCTGCTATTCTATGTAATCCATCTATTATTCTTAATCCATCATCACAATAACCTGTAATTGTATGTTTGATATTAGATGATTTACATAAATGAATAGGCATTACTACTCCTTGTTTTTTAATATCTTGTTCTAATTTATCCCAATTATAATTACTATGTCTTCTTGTTACTTTAAATGCACTTAATGGTAATTTTTTAATCTTCATTGTTTTCCATTTAAGATTAAAATCTAACCATAATATTCTATACCATTTAAACCAAAAGAATCTTTCATCTTGCTCTATATTATAATAATTTTGAGCTTTTGTTCTATATGGTTTTCTAAATAGCTCTCTAATTATCCTCAGTATTCGCATCATCAATTCTTTTCCAGTCCTTTGTACTTATATGTTTTGGGAAATTACCATACCCATCTGCTCTTCGAGGATCTTTTTCAACCCACTCTTTATACTCTTGACTCTGTTTGTGTATCTCTTTAGCTTTATTTTCTTGGGCTGTCTTTTGTTGCGCTGCTAACCATTTTTCCCCATCAGGTGTTTTTAACCATTCCGCTCTTTTTACTCTAGCTTCTTCATGCTTTGCTTTTTCTTGTTCTGTTTTTGGGGTTGGATCTTGTTTTGCCCATCGGGTAGGATCATCTGGACAAGTAGTTGTTCTCCATCTAGCTTTAGTTTCTAACATACACCCACAAAGGCCACATCTCATTTTTTCTCTCATTAAATGAGGACAAGCATCACATGCTGCTAAACGAGCTTCATAATCTTCTTGTGATACATTTGGAGCTCCTTCTGCAACATATTTAGCTACTTCTTTACTAAAGTTTTTAGCCATTTGCCACACACTTGGGGGTTTAATAACTCCTTTTTCTTCAGGATATTCTCCGTCTTTATAATATTCTTCTCCTACTTCTCCATCTGTTGCATATGTTGCACCCCCTATATTAACTCTTGTTATACCATCCTCACCTTTTTGTACATCGGCTAATTTGGATTTATCCATACTTTCCTTAGTAATAGGTTCAAAATTATGAATAACTTTATTTGTTAAATCATATTTTTTTCCTTTTAATAGTTGATCCATAAAATCATCTCCAGGGTTTTTATCTTTTTTCTTACTCATAATAATTTGTTTTTATATTTATTAAATTTCCATTTGGATCTTGTATTATTATTATTTCATATTCTTCAACATCAAAAATGGAAATAACTAAATGATCAAATATACTACTTTTTATCGATCGTGACTTCGACATAATCTGTTTCTGGATCTAAAAAAGGATTAAGAATATAATAATTATTTCGTTTTAATATTACACCTTTATCTTTTAATCTTTTCACATAGTTATTAAGGGTATTATAATCCTTAAGTCCTACTACTGCAGCTACATCTTTTTTATTACCTACAGAGCAAAAATTAACATCATCTCTTATTGCTTGTATGTCTATGAATGCAGATATTATCTGCAATTCTTTATTAGTTAAATCAAATATCCCATTCCATATCTGTAGATATTTATAGGTACTATCTATATTAACTGTTATTTTCTTTTTTATCATCTTCTAAAATTTTTATCAAAGCATTTTGATTGTGTAAGGGTCTAGCGTTTTTCCCTTTATGTTTGTTTTCTGCATAATACTCTGATGGTTTATATATTTGCTTTACTTCTCTAATTTTCCCTTTAGGGGTAAATTTAACTATCCATCTTGTGTCTAACGGTAAAATTGTACGTTTTATATGACTTAAATATCCCATTTAATCTTCTTTAAATTTTATTAAAGCTCTACCATTCTCTATAATTATTTCTGCTGTTGTAGATTGTCTATTAAACTCATCTATGTAAGCCTTCACATCATCTCTAAGACATATATAAGATAAAAAGACTTGCAGTTCTTTAGCAGCTCTTTTAGTTCTTTCTACAACATTATCTGCGCGTTCTTTCACATCTAGAAGCGCCTGAAAATCCTCTATAGTAATGGATACTGTTCCTTTCATTTTAAGTATATTTAAAATATTTTATCTCATTTTTATATTTGTCCTTAACTATATTGAATAATTTAGGGGTATAACATTCTTTAATTTTAAGACTACATTCACCAGTAGATCCCTGTATAGGGAGTATAAATTTAGAAATATCTACCTCTTCACAAAAAGTATTAAAATCTTGTTGTAAATTATCAAAATTAATATACTTATTAACAATAACTTTATTGTCTATACTGAAATAATCAGTTAAAAGATCTTTGTCCATGCGATCAATATCTGTTCGATTAGTAATAAACTCTTCAAAAGACATTCCTTTATATTCACGCTTAAAGAAACACCAATATGATAATAATCTTGACCATGGATTTCTTATAACCCCAAATATTTTATAATTAGAAAATTTTCCCTTCAAATGTTTTTTATAAACAGCTATTGAACGATGATTACCTAAATGGTCTGCTAAATACTTATCTAATGCAAGTCTAAGAGTATTAGAAGCAGTTCTAGGAGGAGTTATTAAAATAAATTTCTTTTTGTGACTAATCATTATCCTCTTTGTTTCATTTGTTTTATCTTCTGACGCATTTTATGGGGCATCTCTGGAGCATTGGGTTTTCCATCTTCACCACTATGATGTTTTTTCCCTTTCCATTTACCTAGTAATTGATGTTCACCTACTAATAAGTATTTTTTACCATCAATTTCTGTTTTAATAGCCTCTGTTCTTGGGTCTACCATTACCGTATCTCCAGTCTTAGTGAAAGTACAGTCTTTTCCAATGGCTATTACTTGTAATATATTAGATCGTGCAGCATTTGCTGCAGCTGTTGTCTCATCTAATATGATCCCTGATTCAGTTTCGTTAATTGTTGGGTCTGGAAGGACAACCCACGATCCATTTGGTTTGAATTTCATAATCTATATATTTGTTTGGTACAAAGATATAAATTATTTTTTTATAAATCCAAATATTATGACGAAAAGTTTATTAACAGTGAGAATTGGATATAACTTTCCCCCTTGATTTTCTATTTCAAACTTGGATTTCACTCTAACAGTGCTCCTTTTTAAGGGACCCAAGGATAGTAAGACTGATGTTAATTCATCGCACATACCTATGTGCATTCTACCCTAATTAGAGCTTATACGCTCGTTCTTTTGCAACTACCGGAGAAAACTCTATCTCTATTTGAGACTACAATCCGATGTCTTTTCCCATTTTTGATTACCGTGGGATGATAATGTTGCGGTGCAAAAATAATAAAAATACTTTAAAAACAAATTATTTCTAAAGTATTTTTACTATTTAAGTGTTTATTTTTATTTCTGATCTACAAATTTAAATAAAATTAACAATGCTACTAAGCCTACAAAGCCGTTCTCGCCAAAGCAGCTAATAACATCCATTACATTAGCTATTACACTAATTCCAAATACTCCTCCCCCAAAAACAATTTCTGCCATTACTCCAAATGATACCATCACAAGAAATAAGTTAGTCATGTTCTTAAAAAAGTCTGTTGCATAATTAAATACTGTTTCCATAAATAAAATAATTTTTAAAGGTTAAGTGGGCAAAAATACAAAAAAAATCTGACAAAAAAATTTTTTTAGGGGAAATCTGTGAACGTACGGGGGTACTAGGAACAACACCCCACCAAGTAATTAGGGTTTCGAGTACTCCACCCTATTTCATATTCAAAGAATATTAACCAATTTTATACATACAATCATGAGAAAATCTAGTAAACAAAAAGTAGACTATGTAGCGCTTCGTAAGCCCTACATCAACAAGAGATGTCTTGTTGAATCTTGTACCAAACATCGTAATCATTCTGATAACAATGGCTACACCTTAACCCTTAGTGTCGAGGGACACGAAGAGTTGATAGAAAATGTCTTTTCCTTTAGCAAGAAAAAGAAAGGCGATTTCGTTAAGTTTGATCCTCAAACTGCCTCAATCGTTGGCACAACTTCTATTGCTTCGCAAAAGGCGTTGCACCGTGAAACCAAAGGATTATCATCCTGTATGGTTTCTGTCGCAACATTAGCAAATGTTACTCCAAAAGACAACCCTAAATAGGGTTGTTTTTTTTTATTATAGCACAACACCTTAAACTAATATCGGTTTAACATGGTTGTGTGTTGAATAAGCCTGAGAGTTTGTAGTTTGTATTCGTATGAACTACAGCTCTCACGTTTATTTCAGCCTCTAAATGTTAAACAAGTAATACGACATATTACATACTATAACATAAATGAGTAGTTTGATGTAAAATCTAGGTCGTAAGAATAACAACTTAGGTATAGGACGCATACTCTTATTAACCACTGACCTGTTATCGCTCATTTTATTTATATCCAAAACAATTAAACTCAACAAACAATGAATGAATTAACAAAGCATCTCATTAAAGAGATAAAACAACGTAATAAGGATAAACAATGGATAAAAGACAATTTCATAACCGTTGATGAATTCTTAAAACCATATAAACTAAAAGAGAAAACTAACCAAAAAATGAAAAGATATGGCACATAGATTTAACTTTAGTAATTGGTATCCAAAATCATTTAATTATGATCCAATGTTATTAGGACACAACACTTATCTGTTACATCTAGGGTATTTAATAGCTGAAAAGGATAGAACTCAATTTAATAAGAATGTACTTATGCAAGGACATAATTATAACAAACGAGAAATCAATTCCTTTTGGCTAACTGTTGAAACAATGTCAAAATAAACTATTTAAGTGAGCATTATTATCATAACCATCATTTAATGCACACCAATAAAAGGACTATCATTTAAATATGATAGTTCTTTTTTTCACAACAATCAAACACATTAATCATTTAAAACATTTAATAAAACACAATCATGGAAGAAATTACAGTCAACCTCAACACCAACATTCAAGATTTAATTGCTGCACAAGTAAATAAAATCTTAAGCAAAAGAGCAGATAAATTAATAGGTCAACCTTTACATAAAATGGTAAAAGATGAACTAAATAAAATTAAACCTACTAAAATAGTTGTTCCAGATGTAGGAGTAACTGCAACTATAAAAGATAGATTACATAAATCTTTTAAGTCTACATTATTTATATCTAAAATATCTAGACAATGTATGTTAATTGGTCCAGCAGGAACAGGTAAAACTACATTAGCATCACAAGTTGCATATGCATTAAAATTACCATTTGCTGCAATATCTTGTTCAGCAGGTATGAGTGAAGCACATTTAACAGGTAGAATGTTATTTAATGGAGAGTATGTACAATCAGAATTTGTAGATATCTATGAAAATGGAGGAGTATTTCTCTTTGATGAAATAGATGCTGCTGATCCTAATACATTACTTGTTATTAATAGTGCATTAGCAAATGGATATATGAATTTAGTTAATCGTCCAAAGAAACCAAAAGCAATTAGACACAAGAATACAATTATAATTGTTAGTGGTAATACATATGGACAAGGTTCTAATCAATATCATGGTAGAAACTATCTTGATGCTGCATTTTTAGACAGATTTGCAGTTACAAAAATAGAAGTAAACTATGATGAAGATTTAGAAAGAGAACTATGTTCTGAAAATGAAGAACAATTTCAATTAATGAATGAATTTCACCAAATAAGAAAAAGAGTGAAAAGATATGAATTAAATAGAATTGTATCAACAAGAGTTATCGTTGAATCTGTTAGACAATTAAAAGCAGGTATGAGTCAATATGAAATCTTAAATAGATTTGTAGCAGGATGGACAGAAGATGAAATCAAGAAAGCTAATGTAAATCTTACACAAATATGAACATACAAGACTTAAGAGAACAACGATATAATACTTGTGATAAACCTGATGGTTTAAAATTTCATAATTATTTATGTAAAAACCAAGAACATGGTAAAAGATTAAATGAATTCATCATATTTCAAAGTGTTGAACATTTAATGACTATAGATGATGTAGATCCTGATGGATTGTATTTTAGATATGATAAAGAGAAAAACAAAAGAGATAATTGGACTTTTGGAAAAACATTAAAATCTCATTATAATACTAAACTTCAATTAGAAAGAGGATTACCATCTAAACATCAAGAAATACTATTACAAAATATCAGAACTAAATTAACAGCAATTAAAAATGTTCAAGACAATTTAAGATTATCAACCTTAAAAAGATCAAGAACTAAATTTGATACATCTGGTAATGAATTAGATATTAATAGATTGATGTGTGGTTCACCTGAACATTGGTCACAACCAGATAGAAGAAAAGTAGATGATGCAGTTAAATTACATTATCACTTTGGTCTTGCTTGTGGAAATGATGAAGAAGAATTTGCAAAATTAGCATCATTAACCATAGTTGCAACAGAACTACTACAAAGAATGGGTAAAAGCGTAGAAATTATAGCAATACATGCTCTAGAAAGAAGAAATACTTATAGAGAAGGTGTTATATTTACTATTAAAAAAGCTGATGAACCATTAAATGTAACAAAATTAGCATCTTTAGGATGTCCTGGATTACTAAGACATTACGCATTTAAAGCCATTGCTAATTGTATTGAAGACAATAAAGATGATCAAGGAAATGCCGTTAAACTATCAGAATATGATAGAAAACATTTGGGAATCAATTATATGATTGAGAAACAATGGTTAGATGGTAAAGAAAAAACATTCCTTGAAGATTTATTCAAAAAAGAGACGAGTAAGTAATTTACTCGTTTCTTTATTTCTATTTTTGGAAACATAATATAAGAAGTATAACTTAAATAACTTACAACACAACAACTAACACACACAATTATGATATACACAGTAAAAGGATTACACATAAATGTAACTCCAAACACACCCGAAGATCAATTAATAGTATTTAAAATAGCTTGTGAATTAGCTATTAAAGAAGAAACTAGTATAAATAAAAAAGAGTTTCTACAATGGATACTTAGTAAAATACAAGAACAATTAAATCAATCAATAATTTTAAACACAAAATCATGACAAAAACAGAAAAACAATTCAAAGAGTTGTACAACCAAGCTTTAGGAGGATTTAAACACGGAGAAGACAGATTAGATAAATGCTGTGGACTTAGTGACGATTTTATAATTAAAGCTGAAAAACATTTAAAAAGAGTTCTCAAATCTAAACAAAAGGAAAAAGACGAACCAATTGAAGGAGTCAAATCAGAATTATACCAAGAAGTTCTATATGAATTAGAACCTGAAAATATGATGGAAATATTCTTCATTGGTCATATTCTTGGATGTTTTGAAGCCTGGCAATCTAGACACGCAGGAAAAGATGATGGATTAGCTATAAATCGTCATAAACAAAGACTATTAGGATTAGCTGTTAAAGCACACTACGCAACTCTAGATATTGCTTTAGAAAAAGGAGACAACAAGAGAGCTGAAGAGCTACACGAAAATTTTAGGAGACTTTTAGAAAATACTCTTATAGAAAACTAAACTAATGAGGTAAGGCATACTCGTAAAAAACATTACTTGAACAAGAAAGAACACCAACTGTAAGCTTGTAAAATATTGTTCTTATTATAAAGTACTAATAACTGATGTGTAACGACCACGGTTATAAGTACTTTATTCTTATTAACTTATGAATACTAACTTAAAATTATCACCTATGAAAGATCAATTTAAAGAACTGTATCATAAATCGCTATCAGAATTTGACCATGAAAAATCTGATTTACTTGATGTTATGGGCATCAAACAAGAAAGAGCAGAGTATATTAAATCTAAACTTATCGAAATATTAGATAAAGATGTAGAAAGAGATAACTCTGAACTCTTACAAGAAGCCTTATATGAAGCAGAACCTCAAAATGTTAAAGAGATTCTACTATTAGGATATATGGTAGGAGTATTAGAACATATTGATCAGTACTCCAATGATAATGATAGCAACTATGATTATCGAAATTTTATTTATTAACCAATTAAACATTATTAAATTATGGAAACAAATCAGTTAAACACAGGGTCTTTAGAAGACCTAAAACCAGGACAAACTTTATTAGTTAATGCAAGAGAAGTAAAAAATGGAAAAATCCATTTAGAATTTGCAGAAGTTATTAAAAGTGGATCCCAACCAACAAACGTCTTATCATTATTAAATAAATCTGATGAAAGATTCAGTTCAAATGCAAGACGCGCGTGGGTAACTGCAGAACCAATTGATGCAACCGAATACTTTGGTGTAGATTTTGGAGAAAGAGCAGAATGGTATATGTCAGACAAAGGAAATATCCTTGACTTGAATATATTAAATCCTACAATGAATGGCGAAAGATGTAGATTATTAATCTCTGAAACTACTGAAGCAACAGAATGGCAAAATGCTAATCTAAAAACTGCAGCTAAAAGAAGAGGTAAAGAAGGAGATTACATAACACATCAAGGTGCATATGTATTTAGTAATACAAGTATCATACTTAGTAAAGAAGAAGATACTTCTGAATTACATACTTTCCTTCAATCTGATGTTGAAGCAATTCAAGTAGCTCAACCAATCAAAGAGTTAGCAGATATTGACTCAATGATGTAAAAGCACACTTACCTGTGTGAATAAATGTAAGATGTATATATAATAACTAATTTCATAACGGTTAGTTTATTATATATACTCTTATATTTATCTAAATTTGGGGTCAAGATCTCGATAAAACAGACTCAGGCGAAGCCGTTAATAAACTAAACTTAATTAATATGATACATTTTATAGATAAAACTTCAGAATACACAGTAGAAGATGTAGCAGAGTTTTTAGCTAAAACCAAACAATCCGTGTTTGGAGTAGATACCGAAACAGAAGGATTAGATTTTACAAAAGATAGACTAATTATGTTTCAAATCGGAAATGAACATGCACAATTTATAATAGATGCAAGACAAGTCAGTCTAGAGCCTTTAAGAAATATACTTGAAGATAAGAAAGTAATTAAAATATTTCATAATGCTAAATTTGACTATAAATTTATCAAACAAAATACTAATATTGTTTGTGAGAATATTTATGATACATATCTTGTAGAATTAATAAATAATTGTGGGAAAGGACTTAAACATAATCTTCACGAAGTATGTAAAAGACATTTAAATGTAGAGTTAGATAAAACAAATAGATTAACATTTGTAGATTATGGAGATAAACCATTTACTCAAGGTCAAATAATTTATGGAGCTGAAGACATAGAATATTTATGTAAGATCAGAGAAAAACAATTAATTCATACAAAGAAGAATAAACTAGAAGCAGTAGTTGACCTTGAAAATGAAGCAACATTAGCCTTTGCAGATATAGAATACAATGGATTAAATTTAAATCAAGACGATTGGATAGAATTAGAAGGAGTAAATACTTTAAAAGCAGAAGCTTTACTTATTAATTTAGATGAAGAAATAACAGAAGATTCTAGATTAACTAAGTTTATATCTAAATATATACAAGGAGATATATTTACACCTGTAGAAGATCTTAGAAAAATAAATGTCAAATGGACATCACCGAAACAAGTGTTAAATGTGTTTCAAACCTTAATACCTAAGTTACAGAATGTTAACAGTAAAGATATGTATAAATATAGAAACAAGTTTTCAATTATAGATACATATATACAATACAAAGAAGCAATGAAACTATGCACTTCGTATGGTAAATCATTCTTTAATAACTTAAGTGCAGATAATAAAATTCATACCAATTTTCATCAGATACTCGATACAGGACGGGTAAGCTCTTCCAAACCAAATATGCAGCAGATACCTGCTGACAATAAGTTTAGGAATTGCTTTACTGCGCCACAAGGATGGAGTTTTGTCTCAGCTGATTATTCTTCACAAGAATTAAATGTCATAGCTTTTGGCTCGAAAGATCCAGTTTGGATAGCAGCTTTGAAGAACGGCGAAGACTTACACTCCACATGTGCTGAATTAGTATACGGTGAGAAATGGTTAACCAGTGCTCAAGATGATTGCAATTACCTTAAACGTAAAGGTAAGTGCAATTGTCCCGCACATAAAAAACTTAGAACAAATGTTAAAACAATTAATTTTGGTCTTGCTTATGGGATGGGTCCTAATAAGCTTGCTGATACTCTTAGTATATCATTGGACGAGGCTAAAAAACTTATTAAAAAGTATTTTACTGCGTTCCCTGCGATTCATAGTTTCTTGGAGAAATTAGGAAACTTTGGTAAAAAGTATGGATATATTAAAACATTTCCTCCTTATAACAGACGCCGGTGGTTTACTACTTGGTATCCAAAAATTTGGAATAATAAATCTTCAATGATGGAGCTTGGAAGTATTGAACGTGCATCTAAAAATACACCTATACAAGGTGCATCGGCCGATATGACTAAGCTTGCATTAGTAATGATGCGTGAACTTATTAAAGATTTAGATTTACCCGTTAAATTAATTATGACTGTACATGATCAAATCGATACAGTATGTAAAAATGATTTTATTGAGAAATGGTCAGAATTAATGAAGATTACAATGGAACACTCAGCTGAAGTAATTGTTACAAATGGCTTGTTAAAAGCAGAAGTAACAGTAAGTGATTGCTGGGAAAAATAATAACATTAAAATAAATAATATGGATAAGAAATTAGTAGAAGCTTTTGTAGCTGAAATAAAACAAATGAAAATGTTAAATGAAATGTATAAAGCAAATATCATTGAATTTGATAACTATTTTAAATATAGTGGGAAAACAGAACCACCAAAATTAAAAGTAGAAACTGTTAGTACTACCCCAATGATTTATAAAGTTAGTAAATACGATCATATGGTTATTGACTATTATTTTAAGAATTCTGACACTAAACTAACAACTATTGCAGAAGACTTAGGAATAAATGTTTCACTAGTACGTAAAATCTTAAATAATTATTTTGATAATTTAAAACATAATAAAAAATGATAATAACTTTAAAAATGAAAAGTAATGAAGCAAAAACAACAGAACAAAAAAGAGCGCTTAATTCGTGGGCTCGGAATAAGTTCCGGGGTACTATTATTGCTGGCACTGGTTTTGGGAAATCTAAGTGTGGTATTTTGGCCACTGATCATGTGCTCAACAATAATCCTAGCGCTAAAATTCTTATACTAGTACCTACCACTCAATTGCAAGATCAGTGGAAAGATGAATTTCATAAATGGAATTTATCTGAATGTCTAGATAACGTTGAACTTTTATGTTATCAGAGTGCATATAAATTGCAAGGTGAGAAGTATGATTTAGTAATATGTGATGAGATACATTTAGGATTAAGTACAGAATACCGTAAGTTTTTTCAAAACAATGCGTTTGATAAACTTTTATGTATGACAGCTACTTTACCTGAAGAGCCTGAATATCAACAAAAATTACATATATTAGCACCAACTGTTTACAAAATCAGTTTAGATCAATGTGTAGCACTTGGTATTGTATCTCCTTATGAAATATATTGTTTTCCAGTAACTTTAACTACTCAAGAAAGAGCAGATTATCTTACTATTAACAATAGATTTGTAGCTTGTAAATATGCTTTAGGCGCATTTGATGCATTTAATGAGGCTAAAAGATTACTAGGAGATGGAAGCGCAGACCCTGCGGATAAAGCAGTAGCAGCTCAATTTTATAAAGCTATACGAGAGCGTAAAGCAATTGTAGACTTTGCAATAAATAAAGTTGAGATGTTTAAAAAGTTAGTTCTTACTAATACAGATAAAAGAATACTAGCATTTAGTGGAGCAAATGATTTTACAGATCAATTATGTAAAGCAGTTACTCCTCTTGCTAAATCTTATCACAGTAAAATAAGTAAGAAAGAACGAGAAAAGTCTTTAGAGTCTTTTAGAGATGGTACAATAAATGTACTATGCTCAACCAAAGCTTTGAATCAAGGATTGGATGTACCCAATGCTAATTTAGGTATTATATGTGGATTAACAAGTAAATCATTATCCATGATTCAAAGAGTTGGAAGACTTATTAGATTTGAAGAAGGCAAAACTGGACGTGTATACATTCTTTATGTGAAAGATAGTCAAGAAGAAAAATGGCTTAAGAACTCTGTTAAGGGTTTAAATAACATAAAATGGATGTAAAAATTAATTAAATAAAAGATTTGTATTATGAAAAAAATTAGTATATTTGTACAAATGTTCTGTTCGATTATAAAATTTTCTTTTATACTATGAAAGTAGAGATAGATTTTCAACTGCTAATAACAACAGGGATGAGCGCTGATGACTATCTCTACTTATACATAGTCCATAGAAAAGGATTTAATTATTTAGAGCAACTCAATCTTAAACCAGATTTAGACAGATTACAAGAAGAGGGGTACATTAAGCTCGGTCAAACACCTGCTAATCATACAATTAGACAAGAATTTATAGATTTATTTTCTTCTAATTTTGATCAGATGTTTGCTGAGCTTGTTGGTACCTACCCTATGAAAGTAACTTCTCCTGGTCGAGGAGTCAGAGTTTTACATGCTAAAGATCCAGATGCTAAAGCAAATGAAAAATGTAAAAAAAGATATTATAAAATCGTAAATGATAAGCCTCATATACATAGACATATTATCAATTGTTTAGATAATCAGCTTAAAGTTGAACGAGATAATCTTGGCTTTTTACAAAATTTAGAAACTTGGATTAATAACTATACTTGGGAAAAGTATGAAAACTTAGACGAAAATGACACAAGAGAAACTACTCACAGAATCACCCGATCCCTTTAAAGACCGTGGATTTAAAAGCATTAATAAAGCTATTAGCGCTTCTTTACACCAGGTTTCTGCTGGAATGCAGGGTAAAAGACTCGTATATCCAACTAGTTGGAAACGATTAAACAAGAATCTTCTTGGCGGATTACAGCCAGGCAAGATGTATGTAATAGCTGGTAGACCCGGAGTGGGTAAATCAGCATTTAGTAATCAACTAATCTTTGACTTATTAGATAAGAATCAATTTAAAAAATTACTTGTTTTATATTGGAGTTTTGAAATGCCAGGATATCAACAGATACTCCGTGCAGGCTCAAAAGGATCAGGAAAACAAGTAAGTGAACTACTTTCAGTAGAACGCAAGTTAGAAAATGAAGCTTATCAAAAATTTAAAGAAGAAGTTCTTAAATACGCTCATTATCCAATTTTCTTTAATAATGTACCTAGAAATATGGAATTTATTAAAGAAGCTAATGTAGATGTAACTAACAAAAAACCGGATCATACTATTATTAATGTATTTGATCACTCACGTTTGATATTAAGTAATAAAGAACAAGAGTTACAAAAACTTAATGATGTAAGTAAAGGATGTATGTGGTTACAATCTAAAATGGGAGTAATAAACATTTTAATATCACAATTAAATAGAAACATAGAACAAGAACACAGAGCTAAGGCACAATATCAACCATTACTAACTGATTTATTTGGTGGTGATAGTATTGGCCAAGATGCTCACGTAGTTATGATGATACAACGACCTTATGATTTATATGGAATTACAGATCTATATTGTGATGAGGATCCAATAGGATTATTAGCTATACACATTGAAAAGAATAGAGACGGTTTACTTGGGATGATACCATTTGAAGCAGACATGTCAACATTCACTATTAACGAACGTAAAAAATAAAAATTATGTCAAAAGAAAGAGCAATAGAAATTTGTAAAAATTTAACAGGAACAATTGATAAAATGCCAGATAAGAGAAGTATACTTAGACACAATGAACTCTTAAATCCTAATTCGATTTTTGATAGAGCGTCAGTAAAGAAATCAACTCTGGTAAATATGAAAAAAAAATTAATAACAAAATATAAATTAACTAAAAAAGAACTAAATGAGTAAAAAGAAAGGTAAAACAAATATGAAACTATCACTTTTAAATGAATTAAATACTATAGATAAACGAGTAAAAAGATTTAAAAATGATGAAGAGAAGATATCTCAATTAATGTCTAGAAGAGACACAATACGAACCAAATTAAAAACCAAATAAATGGAATTACCAACAATAAAGGTAAAGGCTAGCCGTAAATCGCCTAAGAACATGATATTATATGGAGCTCCTAAAATTGGGAAAACTACAGTATTATCACAATTAGATGATTGTTTAATTATTGACTTAGAAGAAGGTTCTGATATGGTTGATGCTTTAAAGGTTAAAGTAACAAACTTAAAAGAACTTGAAGAAGTTGGTAGAATGATTATTAAGAAGGGAAAACCATATAAATATGTAGCTATTGATACTATATCTAAATTAGAAGAATGGTGTGAATCATTAGGTAAAGAAATTTATATGAAAACTCCTATGGGTAAAAACTTTGATACTAAGAACCCAGGTATGTCAATTTTATCACTGCCAAATGGCGCAGGCTATCTTTATTTAAGAATGGCCTATAAAAAATGGATAGACAGATTGAATTTACTAGCGGATCATATTATCTTAGTTGGACACTTAAAGGATAAGATGCTTGAAAAGAAAGGAAAAGAGGTTGCTGTTAAAGACCTTGATTTAACTGGTAAAATTAAGCAAATTACTTGTGCCAATTCTGATGCTGTTGGTTATATATATAGAGATGGAGATGAAACTATGGTTTCGTTTGATTCTTTAGATGATATAACTGCTGGTAGTAGATGTGCGCACTTAAAAGGTAAGACCATGCCTTTAGAATGGTCAGAAATATTTATTGATTAACTACTTAAAACTTAAAAAATGATTGAAGTTAGAGAACAAACAAATGGAGAGGCAGTTCCACAAACAACGCCACAAAGAATTACTACTACTATGATTTTAGATGATTTAAATAATGGTATTGGTAGAGATGGTATTAAAACAAAATATGGATTAGAAACTTGGGAAGTAACTCAAATGTTTCAACATCCTACTTTAAAAGGTAAGAAAGCTAAGAAAATTAGAAAATTATCTTTCGAATTTGTAGATGATACAGAAACTGATGCATTTGATGAAAATGCTGTAGATCCAAATCAAACTAGTATTCCAGTACCTGAAGAACTAGAAAGTTTTGATGACGATGAAGAAGATGATGATGAAAACGAATTTAGTAACCAGTATTAACAATTAAAAACAATAAAAATGGCAATACAAAGTAATGCAAGTACCGAAGAGGTAATGGGATCAGGATTAACTTTATTTTCTGGTCTAACAAATGCGTCTGTAATAGCAGTGAATCCAACGATGGCTGAATTACATGCGTTAGAAATTAATGTAAAACAGGAACCAAATTATAGTGTAACTATTGGAAGTGAAGATTATAATAAAGTTGTATTTTGGTTAAAGACTGAAGATACTGCTGTAAGATTAGAAGTATTAATGCAGAATAAAACAAGACTTTCTCAAAATGGTAAACATCAATGGATAAATAACATTGGTCAAGCTACTTGGTCAGAAGACTCACCAACATATGATTGGTGGAGAGCTGAAGGACAAAGAAAAGGTTATGTAGGTGAAGAAACACTTATTAACTTTACTAAAGCTTGGGCTAATGTAGCTTCTGGAGATGAAGTATCTTTTGAGACTATAGCTAAAATTGCTGCAGGAGATATAGCAGAAGTTAAAGCATTAGTTTCAGTCTTAAAAGATAACTGTGTTAGAGTACTAGTAGGTGTTAAAGATGATAAATACCAACAAGTATATACTAAGCATTTTGGTAGAATTAAACCACAAAGAGATGATCTATTTATAAAAGCTTTAAATGATGATTATGGTTCATTTAATGCTGATTTTAATGCTGATCTAGTGTGGGGTACACATAAACCAACTGCTGAATTAATTACTCCTGATACTATTGGAGAGGATGATGACTGGACAATGCCTGATACTCCTCAAAATGAAAGCAAGAAAACTGAAGAAGCTCCATTTTAATGGCTATTAAGAGCAGGAGCAGTGAAGATCACTTACATACAGATGTCATACTTGGTAAAATTACCGAGTATGACATTTTTAAGTATTATTGTCCAAACTTTAAAGAACTAAAGAAACTATTTAAAAGTGATTTACGTGTAGATAAAAAACCTACAGTAACTATTACTCCTTATAATGGTCGGTTATTATATAAAGATTTCGCAAATAGTGATCATAGTTTTCATTGTTTTGATTATATAATGATGAAATATTCATGTTCTTTTTTTGATGCTATGCGAATTATTGATTGTGATTTTAATTTAGGTTTAGGTTCTTCCAAAGACGGAATTAAATTTACTATGGGATATATGGCATATAGACAAAACAAAGTTCCTAAATATGAAGAAGCTCCTGCAATAATTAAAAAGAAAGCACGACAATGGTCGAACCAAGATGCGAAATTTTGGGGGAAATATTTGGTTAGTAAGAAAATACTCACTAAATTTGCAGTCGAACCAATAAGTCATTTCTGGGTTAATAACAACAGATTTACGTGTAAATCAATTACTTATGCCTTTAAATTCAAAAATCGATATAAAATCTATTCTCCTTATGATGAGAAAATCAAATGGTTAAGCAATACAAAAAAAACAGATGTACAAGGCTATAACCAATTACCTAAAGTGGGTAAAAAGCTTATTATCACCTCATCTCTTAAAGATGTTATGTGTTTATATGCCGCTGGCTATAATGCTATTGCATTACAAAGCGAAATGCAAATACCTGATAAGAAGCTAATAAGTGAGCTAACAGAACGATTCAATACAATAAACATTTTATACGATAATGATTTTGAGAAGACAAATAACCCGGGTCAAACAATGGCCAAGAAAATTTGTGACTTATACGGTTTCAAAAACGTCTGCTTGCCTGACAAATTCAAATCTAAGGACCCTTCTGATTTGGTTAGCAAGGTAGGTAGTTTTAATGAACTTAAAATTATATTAAATGACACGAGATGAAATTATTGAAAAACTAAGAACACGTAAAGGATTTTTAAAAAAGGGAGCACAATGGTTAGCTGATAAATGGGAAGTAGATATAGCTGTTATCAAAGAATGTAAAAGAATGGTAACATCAGAAGAATGGGTACAAGAGAGAATGAATAATGACAATGGTCACGAGTTGAGCGAAAGTCAAGCATTTACTAAACATTTATTAGATAATGGTTTAACTATGGCAGATGTAAAGTCTGTTAAGTTCTGGCAAAATTTTAACGGAGAGCAACGATATAGTATAGTAACTCATAATCAATGGCATGAACAGCCGCAGGTTAAAGAAGAGTTACTAAACTATATTAAAACTAACTCTCACAAAGTAAATAAAATTGCTTATAAAAAATCTAAAGATCCTATTTGTTATGAGATTTCTTTACCAGATATTCATTATGGAAAGATTACTGATGATTCTACAAACGCTGTAGAAGAACATTATATGAGAGCTATTATGGATTTACATAGAAAAGCAGATGGAGTAAATATAGATAGATTTTTATTACCTGTTGGTAATGATGGTCTTAATTCAGAAGGATATTCAAGAGCTACAACTAAAGGCACACCTCAACAAGATCATCTTTTATGGAGACAATCTTTTAGAGGATATTGGAATTTAGTTATGAAAGCAATTGATTATTTAGCACAATTCGCACCAGTAGATGTTGTAGTAGTACAAGGTAATCATGATTTTGAACGCATGTTTTATGTGGGAGAAGTTTTAGATGCTATGTATTATAAAAATAAGAATGTACATATAGATAATAGTTTAGACACACGTAAATATTATGAATATGGAGTTAATATGATTATGTTTACTCACGGCGATAAAGAAAAACCTCAAGAACTACCTTTATTAATTGCTACAGAACAACCAGAAATGTGGAGTAGATCTAAAGTTAGAGAAGTACATTGTGGACATAAGCATAAAGAACAGCTTAATGAATACATGGGAACTAAAGTTAGATTTATACCATCAATATGTGGTAATGATGCTTGGCATAAAACCCAAGGCTATATAGGTACCTTAAGATGTGGACAAGCTTTTATTTGGAATAAGAGCAGAGGACTAGAAGGTTATTTACAAACTAATATGTTATGAGAAGAAAGTATTCACGCTCAAAAGTAAAGAATGCTAAAAAATCTACATATAAAGGACATGAGTTTAAATCTAATTTAGAATTACATTGTTATAAAAAATTAGAAGAGGCTAAAGTATCTGTTGAATATGAAAAGACTACTTTTACAATATTTGATGGTTTAGTTTATCCGCAAGCATGTTATGAAGGCACAACTAAGAAACTTTACAATAAAGGGTCTAAAATTAGACCTATAACATACACACCAGATTTTGTAGATCCTAAAGGTAAATTTATTATCGAAACAAAAGGATATGCAAATGAATCTTTTCCTTTAAGGTGGAAGTTATTTAAAAAACATCTTAAAGAAAACAATCATCACTATGTGCTATTTATGCCAAGAAATAAAAAGCAAGTAGATGAGGTTGTAGATCTTATCAAACAATTATAGGTTGAGGGGGGAACTTAAAAGGTACCTAGCAGTAAATGCTCTGCACCCCCTTCTTCCTTTTTACCAATTAAATACTTAAACAAATGGCAGAATTAGTTAGCCCTTGCTGTGGGGCAGAATACAGTGATGATCATATACCAGTAAGTACTTGTTGTACAGCAGTGCCTGCAGTATCAGAAACCGATTTATGTTCAAATTGCTTAGAACATACAGATTTTTATGAATATGCATGTAATAACTGTGATGAATTCTTCGAAGAACCAGAAGAAGACTATGAATATGATGAAAGAATGAAAGAATCTATTGCGGAAGACCGTATGGATGAAGCCCGAGATATGGGAGAATAATAAACCAATTAAACAAATTATGAGTATAAAAACAATTGACAAGCCAATCCAGGGCTCAGCCGGGGTTGCTAAGCGCATCAATAAAGGCGCAGAGAAGATGGTCTTTGACATTCTTCAGTCCACACAATATTCTATGCCAATTCAATCTACTGTAAGAGAACTTGTAACAAATGCATGTGACTCTCAGCGGGAGAAAGAAATAGCAATAGAAATAATGAGTGGTAGAAAGAAAGTTGAAGACTATTATATTGAACGTCACGGCGCTCAGTATGAAGATAGTAATTTTGATAAAAACTATTATAATATAAAATATTTACAAGCTGCAAAGCATACTATAAAATTAGTATATGAGCAAAATGAAGGTGTAGGATATTGTGATAAATTTTCAGTTACTGACTATGGTGTAGGCATAGGGGGACGAAGATTAGAAGGTATATTGGAACTAGGATATTCTACGAAAAGAAATACTAGTGAAAATTTTGGAGCCTTTGGTCTTGGTGCTAAAGCTGCGCTATCAACAGGAGTAGATTTTTATACAATTGAAACTGTATATAATGGGATGAGATTTAAATGTAATTGTTATAATTACAAAACTGATTTCATTATACCAGCATTTAATGTACAAACTGGAAAGCAAAATCCATTTATTACATTTAGTGATGGATCTAAAGTTCATTATGAACAATTAGGCGCTGATACAGAATTAAATCAAACTACTATTTCATTTGGTGTTAAACGTCACAATAGAAATAAGTTTGAAGAAGCTGTAGAAGAACAATTATTATATTTTGATAATGTAAATTTCATAATTATAGATAATGAAGATGAAGATCATCCGGACAGAGAAGTTAAATTTCAAGCCGAAGTATTATATAATTCTAAGAATCTTATAGTTGCAGATAGCTATATATATAATAAACCACATATTGTACTTGTTAAAGATGAAAATGCTGTAACAGGTATTAATTATGGTTATATTGATTTCCGTGAGTTAGAAATGGAATCTATGTATGGATCCGTAGCATTCAAATGTCCTGCCCGCCAAGTTATAACTAACGAGGATGGGACAGAAACTGTATTACAAGAAGGTGTAGATGTTACTCCATCTCGTGAGAAAGTTATTTGGAATGAGTCTACTAAGAAGTACATTAAGAGTGTTATCATGGCAGCTGCACAAGAAGCTAGTGATATGGTTCAAGAAGAATTAGAAGAAACTGATTTCTTAAAATGGGTAGATGCTTGTAGATCTGTTATTACAGGAAATAGTAGTGAAAATAGAGTTCTTAATAAATTATCTCGAATAATTAATAAAGATGATATTAAACCTAAATATGGTCCTGATAAAAGAATCAAATATGGTCCAGCTAATAAACTCTTTGATGGTCTTACTATTATGAAACCTTATGAAGATAGATATTCAGACGACAAAATAAAAAGAGAAGCAATTAAAGACTGGCAAGGATTTGATGCTAAACATTTTTATAAAAGAGATGAGGCTTTTTCTAGAGTTAAAGATGTATATTTAATGGAAAAAGATCGAGAAAATGATTATCATAAAAACCATGTTACTACTTATACTATTCAAGATTTAGACAGTATATTTAATTCTAAAATAGCGGCAGCTGGAGGTGATGCAAAAGTTAAACTTATTCAAAGAAAAGCTAAACTTAAAGCTAAACGTGATGCTATACTTAAACTTATTGAAGCATCAGAATGGTATAAATCTTATGATGAAGTTGAGATTCCTGACGAATGGTTGAAAAACTATAAAGAGGAAGCAGCTATGGCAGAAGAAAAGTCTAAATTTTCTAATTTAACTGCTGCAGAACGCCGTGATATAGAAAAGAGGATGGTAGCGTACACTGTTAGATTTGACGATAAAAAAGATGATTATTTTACTATGGATAAGATTGAGCCAAAAGCTAAAGATCTTATGAATAGCAAAAATCGTATTTATTATTGTACTAAAGCAGATGAAGGCAAAATGAAGCAAGCTGCTTTACTCCTTAAGGAAGTAATGCCTAAACATAATGAAGTTTATACTGATTCTAATGTTTATGTTTATGATAAAGAGCATAAAGAGCCTGTTTATTGGTATGAACATCCTCCAGTCAGATTTATGAAATGGGGCAACGAAGAGTATGAAGATTGGGCTAAACCTGTTCAAGGATGGGATACACCTCAGCTTATACGTGTTAGTCAAAATAAGGTTAAGCATATTACACAAAACCCTAATGTCAAACACATCGATGAATTATTTTTACAATTAACAACTAATAATGAATACACTATGGATAAATCACTAGTAAAATACTATACAGCATATAAATTAAAAAAGATAAATCAATTTAAATTTATGCAAGGATTAGGATGTATACACGATGAACTACAAAAAGATTATTGTAAGTTACAAGATATGAGGAATGATAATTATTCTGAATTTAATCATAGACGTGTACAAGATGTAGCACCAGCTATAACTGACCACATGGAGAAATTATATGAATTTCAGAAATTTTGTAATGAATGTGATGATCCAGACTTAATTCAGGATAAATCTAGAGAATTATTTGTATTGTCTGATGTAAGTGACGCGCGTGCTGCAGATTTAGATATATTAGCTAAATATGATAATATAGTTGAATTTGCAGAAGAAGTTAAACCACTTTTAGATGAACTTGAGGTTCTTAATGACAGGGAATGTAGTATGTCCCCTGAACTTGAGAAAGAAGTTAGAGTTTATTTAAGAGCTAAATCCCGTGAGATATGGGACAGTTAACAACAAAGTCTATAAGCCCACAACAAACGTGGGCTCGTAGACGTAACTGGGAAAAAAGAACCTTAAGAGGTTTAACAGAAGAGTTGGAATTTAGATTATATGCTAGATGGAAAGGGTGCTCTGATGAAAAAGGCAATATTCGAACGCAAACGGCTACTGATCTTGAAATACAACAATTAGAGAAAGCTGTAAAACTACTTAGTTCTATACTAGAACGATGGTCACATAACTACAGACCAATGAAACAAAATATTAACTTTAAAAAATTCAAATAAATGATTACAATAAA
>Ga0098061_1000008_pt1 | contig 65971 bp, 44 predicted proteins | sample 22_taG_FD_92579 | JGI IMG/M metagenome (GOLD analysis project Ga0098061, IMG submission 92579) | Marine viral communities from the Subarctic Pacific Ocean - 22_ETSP_OMZ_AT15343 metaG | ecosystem: Environmental > Aquatic > Marine > Oceanic | place: Subarctic Pacific Ocean | collected 2015-01-20
CATGGGATCCAAATATACTAGTGGATTGTTATCAAAATTGGGAGTTCGACCCTAATATGTTATTGGAGGATATAGTATTCCCATTAACTTCAACTTATTCTAATATTCAAGATGTAGGAATTGATAGTGTGATATCTCAATTCACCGTAGCTCTATTAGCATATGGTGCTGATGATGATTCAATTCAAAATTTCCTTCAAGCTATTGGATTAGGTGTAGATCCATTTGCATTTGATTGTAATGAATACAAAGATTTTAATTCACTATTAACTGAGTTAAAATCAGCAACTGCATTAGTTGATAAATATGGTGCAGACGTTCAAAACTGGTTTGAAGAAAGAGGAATAACACAAGATGACTTAGGCCCAGATGTTGATGGTATAGAGATATATTCAAATCTAAAAAATGATGAAATGAAAGCTATTCAAAGAAAACTATCAATTGAAGAATGTTTAACTACTTTTGCATCAGGTGAAGAACCAGCAGGTGAAGAACCAGCAGGTGAAGAACCGAAGGGTAAAGGTAATATTTCTGATTTACCAGATAGTGATGGAGATGGAACACCTGATGTCTTTGACGCATTCCCATTGGACCCTTCAGAAGATACAGACACAGATGGAGACGGTATAGGGGATAATGTAGATGAACCTGCAGATGAAGAACCATCTGATGAAGTTGTTGAAGAACCTGCAGATGAAGAACCATCTGATGAAGTTGTTGAAGAACCTGCAGATGAAGAACCATCTGATGAAGTTGTTGAAGAACCTGCAGATGAAGAACCATCTGATGAAGTTGTTGAAGAACCAGTAGGTGAAGAACTAGTAGGTGAAGAACTAGTAGGTGAAGAACTAGTAGGTGAAGAACTAGTAGGTGAAGAACCAGTAGGTGAAGAACCTGTACTTGAAATACAACACTTTGTTAGTAAGGATAAAGGTTCGTACACAGTTAAGTACACTAACAGTTTAGGTGAAGAATCTAGTTGGGATACCGAAGTTTCTCCAGATGGTTTATTAACATTTAAAGGAGGACATAATCTACGACTAAACCAAGCAAAACCAGGTAATTTCGAATTTGGACACTATTTTTGGAATGATTATGGTATTGCAGAATGGATAGAGGTTGAGGGTTTTAAAGATGATTCAAAGACTAATTTCCATATTAATATTGGGAAGGCTATTGAAAGGTATGAGATTACTTTTGTTCCAAAAGGTGTATAACCAAATGGAAATTAAAGTTAATTTTATAAGTAACTAAGTTTTATTTAAACACTAAAAGAGGGGGAGTAATCTCCCTCTTTTTTTTTATATATCACCATAAATATCTTTTTTGGGTGAACATTGGTCTCGGATTAATTTTTCAACAAAGGCAAACATTTTTAGACCATTTTCTTCACAATACTTTTTTAATATAGAATGTGTGGTAGGAGTAATCTTAAGATTTTTAGTCCTTTTCATAGTGTTTTTTATATAAGTATGATAAAAGTAAGATTTTTGTCATACTATTTTTCTATTATATAATAGAAAACAAATACTTTCATAAAAACACGCATATTTATAATAAAAAACAATTAAATAATAAAAGAAATTAAAACACAATTTAAATGGCATCGACAAGTAAAATTTTTGTAAGTCCTGGGGTATATACATCAGAAAAAGATTTAACCTTCGTAACTAGACAAGTAGGGGTTACTACTTTAGGTTTATTAGGGGAAACACCAAAAGGACCAGCATTTGAGCCAGTCTTCATTTCAAACTATGATGACTTTACATCATATTTCGGTTCTTTAAACGCAGAAAAATTTAAAGATACGGGATATCACAAATATGAATTAAATTATATCGCTAAATCATTCCTTACACAAACTAATCAATTATATGTTAGTAGAGTGTTAGGACATTCAGGGTATGATGCAGGACCAGCATGGTCAATAACATTAGACTCTGCGGTTGACAGTTCTACAGAAACAGAAATAACAACTGCATCCACAGGAGGGTCAATCTTTTCTGCCACTACGGCAGGTACCCCAGTAAGTATGACTTTTGATGATTCATTACTACAATCATTATATGACGATGGGACGATATCTGATCAATTTACAGGTATAGGTTTATTAAGTACTGGACAGACTATTGATATTACGAGTCCAGAATACATTAAAACTGGATGTGATTTTTCGGGAGCAACTTTTGATTTAACGGTAACTACAACGGGAAGTGGTGGTACTGGATTTGTAACCGGTACAACTACCGGTACAGTTACTACATATACTGCAAGTTGTTTTACGGAATTAGAAGATAGTGTTATCGCAACTATAAGATCTCGTGGTGACTATGATGGTGATGAACAATTAGTTTTTGATGTGACAGGTAGTACGGATACGGAAATGTCAGATACTACGTCAATCACAACTGACCCATTAGCGAGTTTTACAATTACCGGTACAAGTAGTGCAGGTAATTCATTCTCTTATAGTGTGTCATTAGATAATACTAAAAAGAACTATATTGAGAGTGTATTAGGGTTGTCACCCCAAGATGGTAACAGTGAATTATTTGTTGGGGACTTGTACAGTAACTGTCTAAATGATTTAAATGTGGCGGGTAAAATAAGAGGGTTAAAAACTACATTTGTAAGAATACCAACTAATTTAGAAAATTATCAAAGTCAATGGAGTTGGGCTGAGTCTCCTTGGGTTTTATCACAACTCCAAGGAACTAATTTGAAGAGGTTATTTAAATTCAGAACAATTTCTGATGGTGATAATGCAAATAAAGATGTTAAGTTTTCTATTATCAATATTAAACCAGATTCAGGAACTTTTGACTTATTAGTAAGAAATTTTTACGATACTGACGAAAATCCTTCAATTGTAGAGAAATTTTCTAGATTAAGTATGGAACCAACTAGTAACGGTTATGTTGCTCGTAGGATTGGTACTTTAGATGGTGAATTTCCATTAAAGAGTAAATATATTATGGTGGTTATGGGTGATGAAAACACTGAGACTTCTTTTCCTGCGGGATTTGAGGGTGTAACTACTAGAGACTATGATGGTGAAAATAGAGATGCATTACCACCACAAATAGAATATAATACGGAATACCAAACAGGTATATCTAATGGTAAATTAAGAAGAACCTACTTAGGTTTAAGTTCTAAAATAGGTGTTGATCAAGATTTCTTCACTTATAAAGGTAGTTCTCAACCAATACCAAATTATAATGGTGATGAGTGGACAGGTAAAACAGATGGTTTCCATTTAGATGTTAATGCAAATGGTGCCGAAATAGATTTATCTGATGGTTCGGTATACGTACCAGAACTTCAGGTTGGTGTTTCAGCATTTACTACTGATAATAGTTTAGAAAACGGACCATATGAAAGATTATCCGCAAGAAAATTCACATTCACTTCTTATGGTGGGTATGATGGTTGGGATATCTATAGAGAAAATAGAACAAATGGTGATTCTTACACTATTAATGGGACAGACGGTAAACAAGGAGAAATTGTTAATACCTTCTACCCTTCAACAACAAGTGAAGGTGATATAGGTAACACATCTGATTATTATTCTTTCCTTAATGGTTTATATACTTATAATAATCCAGAATCCGTTAATATTAATGTTTTTGCATCTCCAGGGTTAGATATAATTGATCAAACATCCTTAGTAGAAAATGGTATAGATATGATTGAAACTGATAGAGCAGATTCATTATACATCATTACTACACCAGATGTTGATAGTGGTGGACAACCGATGTCCGCATCAGATGCAGTATCATTTGTAGAGGATTCGGCAATTGATAGTAACTATTCTGCCACTTACTGGCCATGGTTACAAATGAATGATACAGAAAATAACCAATATGTTTGGTTACCACCAACATTAGAGGTGGTTAGAAATATTGCCTTAACCGATAACGTTGCATTCCCTTGGTTTGCATCTGCCGGTTTAAATAGGGGTACGACAAACGCAATTAAAGCGAGAGTTAAACTAACATTAGATCAAAGAGATACTTTATATGAGGGTAGATTAAATCCAATGGCAACATTCTCCGATGTAGGTGTTGTTATATGGGGTAATAAAACATTACAAGAAAAAGAAACGGCATTAAATAGAATTAATGTTAGAAGATTATTACTTCAAGCGAGAAAACTTATATCTGCAGTTTCTATTAGATTACTATTCGAACAAAATGACGAAGTAGTAAGAAATCAATTCCTATCATTAGTAAACCCAATCTTAGATAACATTAGAAAAGAAAGAGGTTTAACTGACTTTAGAGTTGTATTAGATGATACACCTGAGTCTATTGATAGAAATGAGTTAAATGGTAGAATATTCATCAAACCAACTAGAACGTTAGAATATATTAATATTGAATTTAATATTACTAACACTGGGGCAAACTTTGATGATATTTAATAATAACTATAATAGGGGGTTATTCCCCCTTATTTAAAATTAAAAAAATGAGTAGATTAGGAAAATTAAAAAGACAAGCAATTAATGAAGCAAATAAAAGGGTTTTAAATGAACAAACCGGTGATGATTTACAAAAGATAGTTATGGGTTGTATTATGGAAAATACCACTCTTGAAGATATTGCAAGTATCCCTGCAGAATGTATTGAACTGATTATAAAACAAGACCCCACAAAAGCATTAGAGTGTGGTATGGCAATGGAATATGAAGATTTACAAATCATTTTATCTAAATTAGAACCAATTTCTTTATGTGTTGCAGAAAAAACAAGTAGTCCTTTAATGAATTAAAAAAAAACTATAGGTTATTTAAACCCACATATTGTGGGTTTTTTTATGCGTATAAATATTTATTAATATGAGAGTAAAATTAAGTCAAAGACAAAAAGGTTTATTAATGGAATTTAAAAAGCGAGCATACTCTTTTGATTGGGATGATAATATATTATTTATGCCAACACAGATATATTTAGAAAAGAAAGTGGGTAGTAAATGGGTTCCGGTTTCAATCTCAACCGAAGAATTTAGAGAGGTAAGAAAAGATATTGGTAGTCTTTATAGGTATGTGGATAAAAGTATATTAAAATCTTTTAAGGATTTTAGAGATTTCGGATCATTTATTAAAGATACGAAAGAAGCATTACGGAAAAAGTCTTTTGGACCTAGTTTTGATAAGTTTATAGAAGCTTTAATGTATGGTAACGACTTTTCTATTATAACTGCACGTGGAAATCCCCCTAATGCAATAAAAGAAGGCATCAAATTAATAATTGATACCATATTAACGGACAAACAAAAAGAAATGATGTTATCTAATCTTCATGGTACTTCTATTGATGAGTATTTAAGTTTACAAGACTATTATCCTGTTACCTCTACAGAATTTATTAAAGATTTTGATGCAGATACTACAACTACTAATCCGGAAGTGGGAAAAATGATGGCATTAAAAAGTTTTGTGGAAAGAGTGGTTAACGCAGTAAAAAAAATAAAAAACGATCCCACATATAAAGGAATTAGTATTGGGTTTAGTGACGATGATTTAGGTAATATTGAAAGTGCGGAATTATATATAGAAGAGGAATTAAAATCTCTTTACCCAGAAGTTAATTTTTTAGTTTATGATACTTCTGACCCAAAAAACCCAAAGAAAAAAAGAATTATCATTAAAAAATAATGTTTTTTTCAAAAACTGAATATTTATAATTAAAGAATAAAACAACAATATAAAAAAATAAAATTATGGCAGATTTATTAATGAGAATGCCGGTTCCTTATGAACCATTAAGAAAAAATAGGTTTATCTTTAGATTTCCTGATGAATTAGGTATTCAAGAATGGTGGGTATCTACTGGTTCTAGACCAAAATATACTAGTTCTGAAGTAGAAATACCTTTTTTAAATACCTCAACGTTTGTTGCAGGTAGATTTACTTGGGATTCTATAACAGTAGAATTTAGAGATCCAATCGGTCCTTCAGCGACTCAAGCATTAATGGAATGGGTAAGACTACATTCTGAATCAGTTACTGGTAGACAAGGTTATGCGGCAGGGTATAAAAAAGATGTGGAATTAGAAATGTTAGATCCAACAGGTGTAGTAGTACAAAAATGGATTTTACAGGGTACACAAATTAACGATGCAGACTTTGGTTCTTTAGGTTATTCAGATAACGAATTAGCAACCATAAGTGTTGGATTTAGATTTGATAGAGCGATAAACGTATTCTAATTTTATTGTAACACATAAAAAAATTATAAATAAGCCGCTATATGCGGCTTTTTCTTTGCTTTTTAATATTTATAAATAAAAACTTTTTTATTATGAAAAAAAATTTTAATACACTACACGAACAAACATTCAGAATGAAGTCATTATTCAATGATGAAAGATTATATGGTAACTTAGTAATGGAACAAGATACACCTACTGAAGAAGGAAATACTAATATAGATGGGAATGTTGCAAAGACAGTAAAAACACCGCCAAAACCTACTGCAGAGGAGTTGGAAAAACAAGGTTATGGAGATCAATTACCAGAGGGTGAAAAAGTGGATGATTATGACGTAAAAGAAGATAATACAGGAAAAAAGTGGTATAAAATAAAAGACGCGGTAAAACAACAACGTGCCAAAGCCATAGAAGACCAAAAAGCCATAGAAGAAAAATATAAAAAATTTAAAGAAGAAAAATTAGTGGCAGATGCTGATGGTAATGAATGGAAAATTGTAGATAAAAACCACAAAATGGACGAAGAGAATTACGCCTATTTAGAAAGTCCCATTAACCCTACAACCAAAGAATCTGAAAAATATTATAAACCAAAAGAAAAGACAAGATTAAATAAAAAAGAAAAAAGATACGGTCAATGTAAAAAACTTTTAAAGGATTTAGTAGATGATTTTGGATCACAGGTATCTAAAAAAGAAATGGAAACATTTATTAGAAAAATAAAAACTGACGATAAAACTGATGTAGACGCTAAGAGAGTTAAACAATTACAATATTGTATTAAAACTAATAGTGATAAATTAAAAAAGAATTCCGATTATAAAATATTTATTAATCAATTTACTAAAATATATGGAGAATATGTAGCAAAAGAGCCTGAGCTTGATGATTCAAAAGATACCGAAGAAGAAAAGAAAAAAGAACCTAAATGGGTTTTTGCTGATCGTGCTACTGCATTGAAATTAGTAAAAGGTAGTAAAAATAAATGGATAATTAAGGCTAAAAGAGGATATAAAATTGCGTTTAAAGACGGTGATGACTGGAAAATTCCTAGTAGTCTTAAGAGTAGAATAGAAAATAAAATAATGGATGAGATGGGTTATAGTGAGATTGAAAATTTAGTTATTTTAAAGGATAATAGAGCACCTAAAAGACTAGAAATTCAAGTTGTAGGTAAATATGAGAATTAATTATGAAAGTATTAATAACTGAATTCCAATATAATAATTTACTTAATAATAATAAGAAAACTATTCTTATTACCGAGTCTCAGTATGAGAGACTTTTACTTAATGAACAAAGTTTTGGGGGTCAATCTATGTCTCCAGGTGGTGGAACTCCTTTTCATAAAACTACCTATACTCATAATCCCGTATTAAATGTGGATGTTGAGGCTATAAAGAGTAGATGGAAAAAACTACAAAAAATTCACGTACCAACAGAAGTGAATAGACTTTTTGGATTTATGGATGAAAATATAGGGAAACCTTGGAACAAGTGGTCAGATGATGTAATAAAGTATGATATTCCTTATATATGGAGAGACCTAAAAAGAGCTTTCGGAGAAAATCCTTTTGATGGTTTCAAAGAAGCGGGGAAATATGTGAGTGATCCAAACAATTTGCAACAAGCACTGAGAGGACTTGACTTGATGGGGGAAACATTAACAACACCACAAAATTATTCTGATGTTGTATTAGGTTTCAAAGAATTGGGGTCATATTTAAAGAAGGCAGGAATAGATTTCTATGAATGGTTAAAAACTTGGACATGGGAGGACTGGTTAGATTTAGCCGCTATAATATTATATTGTATACCTACACCATTGACTTGGGGAATTGCTACCACAATAGAGGGTGTATTAATAATAAATGCAGTGGCAAAAGATGATATGAGTGAAGCGGGTTGGAGAACTTTAGGACTTGTAGGGGGTGCATTATTATCTAAATTACTTGGTGGTAGTTTTAAAGCATCATGGAAGACTTTAGATGAAACGACAACAATTACTACCAAGGCAACTCAGATTGGGGCAGAAAATGGAGAAGCGGCGTTGAAAAACTACCTTCGTAAGGAACTAAAAAATGCTTCTTCGGAAACAGAATCGTATATACGTAAATTAATGAATTTTAAGAAAACAGATTTCGCAAAAATGAAAGTAATTCGTAAAGATATGGAAAAAATAACTGCGGAATATCAAAAACTTAAAAAGATGCACCCATCTTGGGGAGATAGAAAATTAGTAAAAAAGGCTACTCAGAATATTTTACCAAAAAAAGTCTATGCTGAAATTTTTGAACATATTGCACCAATTAGTTCTTTTGAGAGAAAACTATTCGTATCAATATTTTCTGGTGCTAAAGCATTACAATTTACTGGTTATCTTAGACAATTAGGTGTACCTGAAAAAGAGATACAACAATTACTTAATCATTATGCAACACTACTTGCAGATAAACCACTAGAGGAAAGAAATAAACAAGCAGACCTTTCAGAATATAACTTATCACATGCAGTAATGGTTGAACACAATAAAGCTGCGGTTAAATTAGGACTAAAAATTGAAAAAAATTGTACACCATCTAACCCAGGAAAATTGAAAGTAAAAAATATTAGTGACCAAAGTTTTGCGAATTTAAATGAGAATGGTATTGACGTAGATGCGGGGGGTAATTATCAATATAAAGTAGTTATGAATAACGATGTCCCCAATGATGAATCCGGTGTTTATATACGAAAAGAATCTTTTAGTGAGGGAGAAGAAAATGAATGGCAAACTGCTAATTGTAGTGCATCATTAAAAGTAATGAAAAAATGGTGTAAAGCAACTAACCCACAACGAAGAAATAGTTCTGATTATTTCAGTGCTTGTATAGAAATGTTTTCGGTGGGGATGACAACAACTGAAAATGCGGCCATCTGGTTACATTCAGATGAAAAAATAAATAAAGTAAGTGATTATGTCAGACAATCACAAAATGTGAATATCATCTTAGATGATTTTGGGGCATATGATGATCTTGACCTTAATTTGGATTGAAAATGAGTTTAGATAATGAAATAAAAAGAATTAAATCTTTATTTACTGAAGAAAGACTTTATGGTAATTTAATAAATGAAGATTGTGCAGATTGTGATGATTGCAACCAAAATGATATGGCTAAGTATTTAAATCAAAATGGTTATTATGTAAAAAAGAGTGATAATAATACTGTTATAGATAATGAGGGTTGTAAAAACGGTGATTTTTATAATAATGTGTGGAATAATATAAAGAATATTGCACAAAACAAAGGACTAGGTAGTGTAGAAATTTATAAAGATGGTGCTTATGGTTGTGCTATTTCAATAGGTTATAAATCTAATACCAATACCGACCCTTTTTATATTAATTTATCATTGTGGGATGATGGTGATTATATAATGACTAAAACTTACTATGATCCTTTTTCAGTAAGAATAGGTAATGAGGACCATAAACTAACTAAACTTTATGTAAAAGGTAAATGGGAATGGCAAACTGACCATATAGAATTTAGAGGTGATGTAGAAAAAGTAAAAAAATTATATTATAATATAGGGGACAATAGCGTAGATAAAATAAAAAGTAAAAAATACCACCCTACAAAAAAAGCATTAAAGCAAGAAATTTCTTACGATTTTGATAAATTTGATGCGTTGGTGGATCACAATAATTAAAAAAAAGAATATGAGTAATTTAGTAAAAAAAGAAATGGATAGAATGAAGTCGATAATGCTACACGAAGTTGGCGTTAGTAAAGAAGAGTTTACAGAAAATAAAAGACTCTTATTCGAAAGTACTGGTGGTGGGGATATAATAGAGGCATTAATGTCGTTAACTAGATCCCTAAAAGGTATTCCAGCAAAAAATGCGGATGAATTAGTAAAATTAATTGCCAAAAATAGTGAATTCATAACAAAAAATCCTAAACAAATCGAAGACTTAATAGTAGATATATATTTTAATAAAAATGCGGAGATGGTAGGACGAGAATTATTTGATGATTGGTCAAACTCTATATATGATGTTATAGGGACAACCTTATCAAGAAATCGAAAATACAAAGGTAAGTCATTAGATGATATTGAATTTAACTTTAGGGGTGTTAAGCAAAGTGTAAAGGCACATATTGATGAATTATTATCTGCTTCCGGTGGTGTGCGAGATTCATTTGATGATGCCGTTAAAAAAATTGAGGAACTTCTATCGAACCCAAAATTAATTGAGGGTGCATCACCTAAAGATGTAGTTAAAATTATTGAGGATAATTATGGTGATATACTTAAACTCATCGATCCTGACGGTAAAATTATAAAACAGATGGAAGATGAATTTGTATTGTTAAAAGAGGGATATACTAGAAATATGAAACTTGTGGACGATCTTGGAGAGGAAATTATAGACTCATATGCCGAAATGGAAAAAAGATTAATTAAAAGAAGGGCGGCAGCAAAAAGATACGGTGAAGCAATTTTGGGTAAATTCACTAAATCACTTGGGAAATGGATGCAAAAATACCCAAGGTTTGCAAAATTAATAGGTGCATTCGCAAACATCCTGGGTAAATTTAAAGCTTGGTTGGAGTATTTTTCGACTCCATTGTTCAATGTAAAAGATACTAAATTAGGTACTATTATTAATTTAGCGGGAACTCATAATCTCGATTCAATACCGTTTGCAAATTTTAAAACATTATATGACGTAACTCATATACCAGCTAGAATATGGAAATATACTTATGAACTTATTAAAAATGGTGGTGATTTTAAAGGGATAAAAAGTATTGAACAAATTTCAAGAAAGTGGTCACGAACTGTTTGGGTAAGTACTGGAATGTTTTTGATGGGATCTTTACATTGGTTGGCGGACGGAATAGAGTGGGCGATGAAGAGAATATTTAATCTAGAGATATGGGATTCATATCAAACTGTTTGTATGTTCAAAGCAATAGATGATGCATCATCCTTTGGGTTTAAAGATATACCCACATCAGGTGAAGGTGATTATACTGTACAAGGTCAAATGGAGGATGTTTTAAATGGAAAAGGGGATAAAGATGGAAAATTTAAAGACTTTAAGTTTGAAGAGTTTGTTAAGGGAGTTGCAGAAGCTGGGAAAAAAGAAGGTGTGGAAGAATCTTGGTTTGGTTGGGATAGAACCGGTAAAATAGTAAATCTAACAAAATGGGAAGATTTTATTTATCCATATAAAACAAAAAAAGTTAATGTTGATGGTGTTGTTAAATATGTATTTGAAGAACCTAAAGTTAGAACTAAACCTTATGGTGATGTTCCTGATTGGGCTTTTTATATTGCGGCATGTGATGATAACGGTTTTACACTATTTAATATTTTTCAAAAAGAAAAGACATATACTCAAAGGAGGCAAGATGTTAAGGAAAAAGATCTGATGAAATGGATTTTTGATACGAAAAAGGGTGCAAAAGACCAATACGAACAATTTAAAAACGAAGCAGACAGTACCGGCACTAATATCAAAAATCAAGTAGATGCACAATTAGAACCTATTAAGAAATTTAATACAAATTTAAAAAACTCCAAAGAGATGCAGGCGGAATTAAAAAGATTGGGTGCGGAATGTGCCAAAACTAAGGATCCTGAAATTTGTGCTGAGTTCAAGGAACTTACTAATCAACTTTTAGAGATGATGAAAGGGGCAGATATTGAAGTAAATAACTCAAAAACAGTCGATGGAAAGACATTGTTTGGAAACAAGAAAAAAAAGAAATAATAATTGAATTAAAGGTTTACTTTGGTTGATTTATACATTATTTTTTATAAAAAAATAAAATTATGAATCAATTAAATGAGCAATTTACTGATCCCGGATATGTACCAGAAGAATATAAAGTACCATATGATGTTATTGAATTACCATCACAAGGATTATTATACCCTAATAAAAAAAATACAGTTAAAGTAGAATATCTTAATGCGTTAGATGAAAATATATTATCCTCACCTAATTTAATTAGGTCGGGAAAGGCACTTGATATTCTCTTAGAAAGGAAAGTTAAAGATTTAGGTTTCTCTACTGAAGAATTGTTAGAGGGGGATAGAATGGCGATTTTAATATTCCTACGTACTACTGCCTTTGGTGAGGTATATTCCCAGTTAGTACCAAATAAAGATGGTAAAGTGGTTGAGGGAGAGATAGATTTAACAAAATTAAACCAATTTAAACTAACTATTAATCCTGATAAAAATGGTGAATTTGATTTTATTTTACCTAATAGTAAAAAAAATGTTAAGTTTAGGTTTCTCACAGGTAAAGATGAAAAGTTAATTAAAGAGGAAAATGAAACATTAAAAGAAAGAACACAAACTGAAGATGATTTTACGATTACTCTACGTTTAGAAAAAATGATTACCGAAATAGATGGTAATAGAGATAAAATACATCATAGAAATTTAATTCAAAATTTAGGAATTATGGATGTAAGAAAATTAATGAAATATGTAAGTGATGCAGAGCCAGGTATCGATTTTAAAACAACTGCAAGGATTCCAGGGGGAGAATCCGTTACTACCTTTCTTACACTCACAACATCTTTTTTCTGGCCTGAACTCTGATTATCTTTCTTATTTACATAAAGAATTATTTATTTTAGTTAAAAATGGTAATTTTACGTATAGTGACTTATTATCTATGCCCACTTATTCGCGAAGATATTTTTTAAATTTATTATCTCCTAAAGAAGAATGATTTTTTTATAAAAAACCAATATTTATATAAAAAGACAAATATTATGGATTTAAATAAAAAACTCAATGAACAAAATGATTTAATAAATTCTATTAATTTAGAAATTATGAGTCAAACTGGGGAAAAAGAACTAATCAATGAAATTATAGGTCCACTCATTAGAATATATGGGCCACAAATAGTAAAAGGTTTATTAGATATCGGTGGTGATGACATTATAGATAGGAAAATTAAAAATTTAGTAAAAAAACCAACACAATATTTAGATAAATTAGAAGATAAAGTAACTCAGAAAATTAAAAATATCACCGAACCAAAAGAAAAAGAATTGGATTTGGACTTGGATATGTATCAAAAAAGTATCGATGATTATTATGATTCAGTAAATAAGTTGGATTCCTCAGAGCCAGATTCTTCTCCATATACTGAATTAAGTAATAAATATAAAAAAATAAGGGTGAGGTTTGATAAACCATTAAATTTAGAAATGCAGGTCGATACAGGAAAAAAAGTAAAAGCAAGATTTAACGGTTTGGATGATTTTAATATTGTTACTATTAAAGAAACTAATAGAGGTAATATATTAAGTTTATGGAATAATGGTATGGATAGAAATACAAACCTTTTATTGTATATTAAAAACTTTAAAATGGATTCTGCACAAGACATAATGGCACAATTAACTTATGAAGTAGGTAAATATAATAGTCCTAAAGAAAATACCGTTATTACCATAACTTCATTAAAATAATTAAAACTTTTTAATATAAATGTAATATATGAGCCTGGAAGAAGAAATAGAAGCGTTAAAAAAAATAACTGAAAAACAAAAAAAAGTTATTGATGGGTATACTAAAGCAAATGAGCAAAGAGCTAAGACTGCAGATTGGGAGGGTTTGATCACAAAGGGCTTAAGTGATCAACATAATGTTCTTACATATGTGTCTAAACAACACACCAATATTCTAAAAGCAACTGGTTCGTACCTCACTAATACTAAAGAACAATTTCTATACGCACAAGGATTAGCCAAAGAATATAAAATGGTTGCTAGAGATTTAGGTCTTGGAGTTAACTTAAGTAAACAAATGTCCAAAAACTTTAAGGACGGAATGGTTTACATGGAAAAAATGGGTTATGATGCGGACGACTTAAAAGAAATTATGACTTCGTTGGTAGAGGAATCTGGAAGAATAAAATTATTAACTGGTGATGAAATTAAAATACTTTCTGAATTAAGGAGAGGTATTGGTTTGTCTAACGGTGAAGTTGGTGCTATGAGTGAAAGATTTGACTTAATGGGCATCAATATTAAAACTATGGGTAAATCTCTTAATGATGTTTTCTCAGATGCTCAGAAAATGGGGTTAAATGCAACAAAAGTTGTTAAGGTTTTAGAAAACAATTTTGCAGGAATGCAGAGAATGTCTTTTGCTGGTGGTACTAAAGCAATGACAGAAATGGCTAAATTGGCAGTGTCTATGAGAGCAGATGTTGGGGAAATGTTAGGAATGGCAAAACAATTTTATAATCCAGAACAAGCAATAGAGGCAGTAGCAGAGTTACAATTAATGGGTGGTGATATAGCAGAAGCCTTTGGTGATCCTTTTGAGATTATGTATCTTGCGAGAAATAAACCAGAAGAATTAGCTAAGAAGGTTCAGTCTATGACTGAAAATATGGTTCAGTTCAATGAAAAAACCGGTGAATATGAATTACCTCCAGAAGCACTCCAACAATTAGATTTTATGTCGGATAAACTTAATCTTAATAAAGATAGAGTTATCGATATGGCATTTCAAACATCTAAACTAAAAGATATTAAAGAAGCAATGGGTGGTGGTGATATATTTGATGATAATCAAATGGATGCAATTGCCAGTATGGCTAAAATGGGAGATAATGGAAGTTTTGTTGTGGAAGTGGAAGATGAAGATGGTAATAAAAGACAAATAGATGTTGGTGATACTTCATCTTTGAAAGAGGCAATTACTGCTGGTTTATTAGACTCCACACCAGATGCGGCGACGGAAAAAGAGGCAATTGCACAAACTGCCAAAAATTCATTTACTTCTACTGAAATATTGGATAATATGTTACGGTCAATGCAAGCACAAGCTGCAGTTCAGTTAGACTTTTACCAAAAACTTGAACAAGGAACAGTTAAAACTAGAGAAACTATGGATAAAGTTCTTCAAGAAACTGTATCTAAAGTGGTGGGTGCAATTTCTAATAATACTAAGATAAAGACTGTATTAGATCCTGAAGCTTTAGAGAAGTTTGATACTGGGTTAAGTACTACTATAGAATCTTTCAGTAGTAGTATTATCACTGCAATAGAAGCAGGTGACCCTAAAGTATTATTAAATTTAATTGATATTAAAATGGGTACTCTACTTAATGGAATTGGTTTAGGAGACAAAGGTTCGAATAAAAATAAAGATAAAGCATTTAAAGAGAAGATTGAAACTCCCAAGGGGCCCAATGAGGATTTTATATCAAGACCCGGACAACCTGTACAGAGTTTTGTTGGTCCTGATACAGTAATGGGTGCAAAAAAAGGTGGACCTATTGATAAAATGTTAGATTCAACATTAGGATCATCAAACTCTAATGTTAGTGGAGAAGTTAAGATACCTGACTTTAACATAAATGTTAATTTAAACGGTGCAAATGGTTTAAGTGCAAATGATTTAGGAAAAACATTAATGCCTGTATTAAAGGCGAAAATATTAGAAAAAATTGGGGATCAAATATTTGTTAAGGGAGGTAAAGAAAAAGATGGATTCCCAACAAATGCCACTTCTTAAAATAAATTTCTATTCTGACCTTTACTTTGATTTTAAAAATCTTTATCCTGGTGGTCCAAGAACATTTAAAAATAAAAAACAAGAACAATAAATAATATAAAACAAGAACAATAAATAATATAAAACAAGAACAAATATAATAATAATATTATAAATAATATAGTTCTTGTAATTTATTTCTTGAAAAGTACTGGTCTAAATATTTATATATAAAGATATATAATGCCAGGAATATTAGATTATAATAAAATACTTGAACATCAAGGAGAGTATAGTACTCAAGAGTTTAGAAACTCATTATTAGCGAGAAATTTACCACCCCCTATTTCTGATGGAATTAAAGATAGTCAGTTTGCCAATATGGCATATGGTGCAGGTACAATTATTAATGTTGCAGATACTGCGGGTGAAAATATTAAAACCACTTATAACACTAATAAAATTGAGGGTAGATTATTAACTGAAAGTAGTGAAAGTGAAAGACAAAATGATCTGTTATTAAATAGATTTAAACCCTTAAATGGATACCCAAATTATGAAGTTATATATACACCTTATATTGATGCAATAAGTGCATCATTGAATTTAATTGGTAGAGGTAACGAAGATGTAGATAGAAGTGAATACCCAAATGGGGCATTACCCTCTAGGTTCAACCTTTTAAGTAAAGGTAAAAATGTTGGTGTTCAATTTCCCTATAATGTAATAGAACTTGCAAATGCATATGATTTAAATGATGAGACCTTATTAGGATTATCAAGTGCACAATATCTTACAACCACAATACAGAATAAAATCGCACAAATAGAAGAGGAATTACAACCTTTAACTAAAACAGGGAGTATTACACCCCCAGTTAATGAAGATATCGTAGTACCCAACTACATTAATAAATTAAGAGGTGTTTTTAGTAATGACCAACTTGGGATTTCAGATGATGCAATAGGTTGGCAAGAATATAATAATTCACCTAAAAATAATCAAAACATTGATTTAGCGAATAGGTTAAATATGGATTTAGGTGCTGCTAACCCCTCTTTATCTACGGAACAGAGAATGGATAATTTTTTGACGAGAACTAGTAATGAACAAATACAGTTACTATTATCATCTTTTGAAAATAATTTATTTAGACCAAAATATAGTGATAGTAGATTAGTAGGGACATCCGAAGAAGGAACAAATAGTAGATATTACATTGGTAGTCCTGCAAGTACTAATAGAGGTGCCATTATTGCACAACCATTTCCATCTTCAGATTTCAATGACTCTTCAGGTGATGAATCTGAAGGACAAAAAGAAACCACAGTTGATGAAACATTCAGTTGGGAAAAAGAAACCACAAATAATTTTAATGAAAAAACTTTATTATTTAAAACCCAAAATTTAGTAACTCAACAATCTGAAAATGTATTCATCGATCAAACAGATAGATTTTTTAAAGATAAACAAAAAGGGAGATTAATAAGTAGGGGAAATGCAATTAGTAAATCAGGATTAATAGATGCAGATTTTGATGGTAATTATTGTAGAGTATGGACAGTAGTGAATAATTATTCTTATGCAAATGCCATTAGAAAAAGTGGTTTATTTACTGATGAAGAGCCTGGTGGGGCAGTAGGGTTTTCTGCAACTAAAGAAAAGGCAGCGTTTAGTGTATTACAAGACAATGGAATACCGAAATATCACCCACTAAAAGAAGACGGTTCTACAACATTTAAGAAATTTATGTTATCCATAGAAAATTTAGCGTGGACGGATAATCTACCAGATTTACCTTTAAGTGAAATTGGTCCTGGTGATATGTTAACAGGTAATAAAGGAAGGATAATGTGGTTTCCTCCTTATGAGTTGGCTTTCGATGAAAACTCCAGTGCGGATTGGAACCCTGTTCCCTTTATAGGAAGGGGAGAACCTCTATATATCTATAATAATGCCACCAGAACCGGACAATTGAGATTTAAAGTTTTAGTTGATCACCCTAGAGTAGTTAATGGATATAGAGGAAAACGTACTAACGCTATCGAAAGATTTATTGCTGGTTGCGATTCCCCACAAGAATTTTTAAATTTGTTAGATAGAGATACTAATATTGATACTAATACCAAAAAAGAAATTGAGAAGAAAATTAAGTTGCAAAAACCGGAAAAAGTAAATAATAGTAATAAAGTTAGTAAGAAATTTGTTGTGTGTTTTGAAGAAGAATTGAAAACTAGAGATTGTGATGATGATAGACCCCCACCCTATCCTTCCTTATTTAAGATAAATGATTTGGGTAATACAGATGGTTTAGCACCATCAGTTTTATCATTATTAGAAGAAATAGATGTAGAAGAAGGTAATATTCTAATTACGTGTGTAGGGTTTGCGGGTAAGAAAGAAGACTCTAAGGAACTGAGTAGTCGTAAAGCTAAAACCTTAAGTAGAAAAAGAGCAAAACAGGTTTATGATGAGATAGTTAATGATATGGATCCTAAATTAAAAAGGAATACTAAAAAGAAAATAGTTGCAAAGGGTAATACATTATCCACAAATAATGAATCAATCTCCAATCAAAGAGTAGAAGTAACTATAGAATATGATCAAGTAAATTCTGAAGATACTAAAAAAACTCCGGAGGTAAAAAATGAAGGTTTAGGTAATTTAATATATTATCCAGAATTTGCACAACAAGTGGATAACCTGATAATTAATGAAACTTCTTATTTTGATTACATTGATGAGTTTTATCCAAATTATTTTGCCACTATATCTGAAAAGATTAAATATTTTCATCCAGGTTTTCATAGTACAACACCTGAAGGTTTAAATACTAGATTAACTTTCTTAAATCAATGTTTAAGACAAGGACCTAGTATCTCACCTAAAAACGCCCAATTCAAACCCCAAAATTTGAATTTTGGAAGACCCCCAATATGTATATTAAGGATTGGTGATTTTATTCATACTAAAGTGTGTATAACTTCTTTAAATATAACTTATGAAGCTGGAAGTGGAATACAATGGGATTTAAATCCATCAGGTATAGGAGTACAACCTATGATGGCAAATATTACTATGTCAATTAATATATTAGGTGGTCAATCATTACAAGGTCCGATTGATAGATTACAAAACGCATTATCCTTTAACTATTACGCTAATACAGAAATGTATGATGTTCGTTCTGATAGTTTAGAATTGACTGCCGAGGGGGGTAAAATAGTACCAGGAATTAAATTAGGAGAAGAAAAGGTGAAAGAAGGTGTAAATTTAGATAGGTTAACAGAGTCATTAAAAACTGAAGGATTTCCTGAACAAAAAGAGGCAGAAAAAGGCGGTGGTGCAACACAATCGTTTGAACCTTATTATAATATAGATATAGAATGTGACACGGAGAATATAATAGTTAAATCTTTAACACCTACTGAGTCAGGTGCACCAGCAGAGGAATTATTACCTAGTGATGTTATAGCATTAGATGGTACTAATAAAGGTTATGAATTAGAACAAAATTTACTTGTGATGGAAGTAGATTATAAATATTCTGGTGAGACAACATATAAAACATTAAAGAGTATTGGTAATGATGATAAAGGTACTACTGAAATTGATGATGATAAATCAAAAAATAAAATAGAAAAAGATGCTTCTGAAATATACCTCATAAGTGATGGAGAAACAGTAGAAGATGTATTTCGTAATGGTATAAGAGGTTATGCTAAAAATGCAAAAAATAATAAAACGGATATAAAAAACGCAGAAGATGAAAAAAAGTCATATAAATCATCTGTAGATACCTATAAAGCGGACATAACCGCAGGAAACTATGATAAAGCCACACTCACTAATTTAAGAAAAGCAGAAAAAGATTTAGAAAAATCCATTAAAAAATTGAAAAAACTTAAAAGTAAATCTTTACTAATGTTTAGAGTGACAGGATATTATAGCGAAGCTAAATCATCTAGTAAAAAAACAGTAGAATTTACATATGAAGATGGAAAATTTAGTAAAAATTAAATAAAAAAATATGTCAAAAAATTATTATAATAGATATACCAGATTTGTTATTAATGAAGTAACAAAACCACTTCCCTTTTTAACTATTGATCCAAAATCAAGTGATAAAACTGTAGTATATAATAGTGACAGAGATAGATTAGATAAATTCAGTCAAGAATATTATAACTCCCCTTATTATGGGTGGTTAATATTACTTTGTAATCCTAGGTATGGGGGTGTAGAAGAGAATATACCTAATGGGGAAATAATTAGGATACCATTTCCATTAACAGATAGTATACAACAATATATTCAAGCAGTTAAAAATTATGATGATTTATATGGTATTTAAAATAGAGTTTTATGCAAGATCAAAATAAAGATGTAAATGTTACAACTAAAAACAAATTATTTTTAGTTGACCCAAACCCACCTGGTAGAAGTAAAATACCTGAAGAGGACTTATTTTTATATATATCTTTATATGCTCAATCTACACAGAGAGGTGTTGGTGAAAGTTTACTACAAACCGGAGAAGAGGAGGGACAAATAAGTTTTATTGCTACCCAATCCACACAAGAAATATATGATGTAAGTGAAGGACCAAATGGGACAAAAAGAACAACAAAAAAATCTTACGCCACTACCAACTATACTAATATGGGTGGATCCTCTGCTCAACAGGATTCTGAGGGAATGTTAGAAGGATTCGGTATTAACTCTATTAATATAGAATATGGTGCTAGTTTAGTCCCTCAAGTTAATATTTCCTTTACTGATTTAAGAGGTGCTAGTCTTTTCGATGTATTACCTGAGGATCAAGAAATTGCCGATAGTAGATTAAGGTATGGTGTATTTTTTACATTACCTTATCCGGTATTTCAATTAACCATTAAAGGTTATTATGGGCCACCAGTTACATATTGTTTACATTTATTAAAATGGGATTCTAGTTTTGATTCTGCTAATGGAAACTTTAATATACAGGCAAAATTTGTAGGATTTCAACAAGCCTTTTTAGCCGACATGAATTTAGGAAACATTATTGGGACAGTTAACACAAAAAAGGGGTTAGATAATTTAAAAGCATTAAAAATTAAACAAAAAAATGAACAAGGGGAAATAATAGAGTTAGATACACCTACATTAGATGATTTTTTAGTACAAATGAGTAAACTTCCAGTCACATTTCAAAATCTAAAAGATAGTGATACTGGGTATGATGCATTTATAAAATTAACTACATTACAGAAAAAAATGGAGAACATTCTTACTTTAATTGGTTCACCTATGCCCAAAGAAGATATGATAACTCCTGACAGTAAAGAATTTATGAAAAAACCTAATAATCCTAATGAGATTCAAACAGAAGGTATAAGGGAAGATGATTTATTACTTAATAGAGATTATATATCTGTGAGGGATTTAATAATAATGAAAAAATCGGCATCACAAAGTTTATATTTTAATCAATATACTCAACAACTTTATGGGTTAGTAAGTAGTTATGAAGAATATTTAAAGGAAAATACTTCTATATTAAAACAATTAAAATTGGATATAGATAATATTAAAATTGTACAAGGGGTTAACCCATTTAGAGATTTTATTGTAGAATCCAAAAATTTTGTAAAAGGGTATCAATGGAGAAAAGATGATATTGGAACGGAAAGTAAGACAGTTAATGACGGAAAGGTAAACGTTAGTTTTAAATTAAATTCTGATGCAGAAAGATTGGGTATTATTTTAGATAATATGATAACTGAGGATACTCCCCTATATAATGTCGTTACTTATGATATTAATTCATCCTTTAAACCCACTGACTTAATTACGCCTGAAGTAAAAGCGTCCCTTATTAAAGAATTAGGTAGTTCCCGAAATTTAATGTATGTATATAATTTTTCAGATATGAGACAACTTACTCAAAACATCATTGATTATATACAGAAAGTAAGAGATAAAGAGAAAAAAGAAATAGAAAAAAGATTAAATAAAACTTTAACCGAAGAATTAAAGTTTAACCCCACCTTAAAATATGTTTTTTCCGTTATCTGTAATAATACTCAGGCGATGATAAAAACATTATATGATGTATCTAGGGACTCACAGTCTGAATCATTGAAAAAGTCAAGAAACAAACTCTTCAACGGAAGATTTAGTTTAAACGATTTACCAAAAGAAACCCCAACGGTGGATAAAGGTGCAACTAATAATACTAAACAAGTCTTAACACCCTACCCTTGGGCTAGTGTGTTTAAACAAGAAAATGATAATACTGACCCACAGGAATTTTATATAGGTGAAGATTTAAAAACAAAAGAAGAAACAAATTTTCCTGAAGTTACATTTATAAGCGAATTTTTAACAAACTATTTAGAAGGTAAGGCCTCCATTAATCAGGCGAAATCAATTGCCACTAAAACCCAAAATTCAGGGACAGACACAAATGATTGGTATCCTATAAATCCAATAGATATAACGGATAATCCCTACTATAAATTATTGAGTGTAAATAATAAAGAAGATTTTAACAAAAAATTAAATGAAACACTCATATTAAGGGCATTAACTATATTAAATTATAGTAATTATAAGGAAAAAAGTCCTAATTATTTAAACTTTTTTGCGGAATTAGAAGCATATAATGTAGAAAAATTACTTTTTTTATTTGAAGGGAGTAAAAAAACATTTTTAAAATATCTTCAGGCTACGTCACAATCACAGACAGATATAGATAACATAGTAGACAGTCTAATAAGTCAGGGGGTTGTTATAGATGATGGAAATGATTTAGTATTAAATGAAGATGGTGGTAAAAATATATTTAAAGTTAGTGATACGAAGATCAGTGGAATAAGATGGAATGATAATATAAAATATATTGTTATAGGTCCTGATACCAAGGATATGATAACTGAGAACGTAACATTAGAGGAAAGTTTAAAGAAAAAAGAATCTTTTAAAAAAATAAATACCAACCCTAAAGATAGAGAAAGCTCCCCATATATCTTTCATTCTGAGACAACTTATCAAACTCTAACTAATATTTGTTATAAAGCATGGGGTAAAGGTATTGAACAAAAAATAATTGGTGGAGAAACGAATTTTTCTAAACTAAAAGACGGATTTAATATTAAGGATATATCTAATATAGATGGTGGTGCCAACATAACAGAAAAAAAAGAAAAAAATCTACCTATTACGGTGGCAGATATACAAGAAAGGAATTTCATAAATAAAGTAACAACTTCCGCAGGATTTGAAGTTTTAACAAATACTAAATTATGGAGTCAACAAAGTGATGTATATAGTAACGCTTTATTATATTTAAATACTTTACCCTTTATGGACTGGGATACTGTCATTGGTAATGAAATTACGGGCAGCACTGCAACTATTTTAAAATTACCAAAGAGGTATTTATTATGGATAGGGGGGTCTTTATATAGAAGTAATCAACCTACCGATATAATCAATTGGTCTGGTTATGATGATTTACAAAAGAAAAATACAAATAAAAACCATTATCTGAATTTACAAACAAAAACAGATGATTTTAAAATGAAGTGGCCTTTAGGTAATATATTGAACCTGCCACAACACACAAAAGAACAATTAATACAATATTTTATAGCGTGGGCAAAAAATGACTATAATAGTGATATCCTAAAAATAGAAAAATATTCTGAAGCCACTAATGAGAAGGATATTATAAGTACGTCAAGTTCAGTAAAAGGACTTCTGAATGAAACTACAAGAGTTGCAATCTTAGTGCCCAAAATATTTGATGATAATTATGGTAAAACTAAGAATTTCATGCGAATAAATAAATCATTGTTTAATGAATTCATTATTAATTTTAAAAATAAATTTACACAAGAAAAAACTGAAGAAACAGAAACAGAAGAATCAAAGAAAAAAGATATAGTTAAAGATAATAAAATAAAATTATCTTTGTATAACTATTTAAAAGGGATTTACGACAAATGGGTGGCTGGCACTACGAAGGATACTTTGTGTTATAATGCGTGTGGATCTGCCGGGGATAATCTTATTGAATATTTTAGATTTATTGATAGAACTTGGAATGACATTGGGGACAAAGCGGTAATCAACTTAAAAAGTTTAACTAGTATAAGTCACGATATGGACACCAACATTTACCTATTAATTTCTAAAATACTAAGGGATAACCAATTTTTATTCCAAATATTACCCAACTATGTAAACTTTAAAAAAGAAGAAGATGTCCAACAAATGTTCCAACCAATGACCAATTTAGATGAGTGGAGTAGTAGTGGTCCAATCTACGTGTGTATTTATGCGGGAGGGCAATCTAAATCATTGGCAATTGACCAAATGATAAGAACATATGCATATCCTAATGATGGTTTTGATATTATGGCGGATACTACATCCGTACCAGAAAATCCTAACTACAGTGAATCTGGGGCAGTAGGTAGTGATGAAAATACAATGGTAGCATTTAGAGTTGCATTTGGTGCGGAAAACCAAAGTATATTTAAAGACGTTAGTTTAAATCAAAATGAATATAGGGAAACCGGTGAATATTTTAGTACGTTATCTCAATTAATAGATAAAAGAGGTGGTAATTCTAAAGTTTTTTCTGGACCTAACCTTTTAAAAGTTTATAGAACTAGATCATATAAATGTGGTGTAGAGGCGTTAGGTTGTATGCCAATCCAACCATTAATGTATTTTCAGTTAGATAATGTACCATTTTTTAATGGAACTTACTTAATAACTAATGTGACACATAGTATAAATGGTAATGATATGACTACTAATTTCGAAGGGTTAAGACAAAGTAGTAATGTAATACCAATAGTAGACAAATATACTACATTCTTAAATATGAATTTTGAAGAGGTAGAGGATGAAATATTACCATTAGATAATTTAACACAAGAAGATTTAAGAATTAGAGAAATAGGGGTAATTGAAGAATTAGAGAACCTACCTTTTAACTTTGAATCGTTTTTAACCAATGATGGGGAAAACTTAATTCAGTTAGGTGTAACACAAAATGTAGTTACTAAGTTGTTAGAAGAACCATTAGACACTACAGGTAAAGAAAAGGGTAAAACCATATTTGAAAGTGGTATTAAAACAGTATTAGGTGAGACAGTAACGAATAGTCAAGTAACAATGTTTTTGTCGTCTATGTTATTTTATTCTAATAATATGAATAGAATGTCATCATCGGCATATAATAATAATGTTAAAGATTGGACCATTACACAAACATTAAAAGATAAAGATGGTAATGATATACCTAAAGTTGCTACAAACCCAGAATTAAAGAAGGTATTTGAGGAATTATATAGTGGTGTTGATGGTATTCTTTTTTACTACTTTTCACTTTTCCCAGATAAAAATATAGATGTAACTAATTTAATAACCACCAATATACAAAATTATATAGATGGTAAACCACAAGAATACTTTGATAATCAAATATTACAATTACCCATAGTGGAAAATAGACTTAAAGGTAATGATGAAATAGATTTGGATGAATTTGATAAAAGTGTTTTGGAACTTGGACTTATTTTAGTTAGTAAAAATAGTGAAGTATTTAAAGAGGGGTTATATGTAAGAGATTATTTATTTAGAAGAAGAGGTTATTTACCAATATCAGGAACTCGTATGTCATGGGACGATAGTTTTAATGAAAATTTTTATACTTTTATAAGTAAAAATATAGATACTCAAGCAACAAAAGTATATATAGAGAAAAACCCAAATTATATAACAAATGAAACCACAGGACCAAAAATTTGTTTTATATTTGCATTAGCATCGTTTATTACAGAAGGACAATACTCATATGGGTTTAAATTTGACAGTAAAAATGAAAATCAGTATGTTACTGCGGATTATGAGTGTTATAGCCCTAACTTCTATTCTAAACAAGGTGGTAGTGGTAATGATTATTCACATATTATTAATATGATTATGAATAGAGAAGTATCTGATAACAACAAAAAGTACAAACCTTTCAAAAAAGTATTGAGACAAACAAATTTACTTTCTTATACAAATATTCATCCTGGAAAAGACATTAACAAATGTAACTAATTTTTCTTTTTAAAAAAATATCCTTATATTTGTAATATGATAGTAGGAAATATTATATCCAAAGACAAAGTAGAAGAAGAAAATTTCAATAGTTTCAATAGTGTTGACGAAGTTAAAAACGACTTACCCATATTAATTATCGGTTGGGGTATAACTAAAGAGATATATGGGGATAAGGTATCTATATTACATAAAAAAATTGATAAAGATATTTTTTGGACATTCGATCAAAAAGAAAAAAAAGTAGAATATGAGAATGATATTAAAGAATTTGTAGATTATTGTTACAATAGAATAGGTAATGATATCCCATATATCTATGTAGATGTAATACACGACAAAAAATCCAAAATTAAAAAAATAATTAAAAAAATAAAATCCCTAAAAACACCTATTTCTTATTTAACCAACAACAATATGTTGTATATATATGGGGATAATTTAATATTTGGTGTAGATTTAAATATTATGGAATATATTGGGGTTAAAAAAGAAAAAATTATTTATAGAACAAACCTAATAGAAGAGAGAACTTTATCTGAAAATGAAATATTTAATAAATGTAAGGAAATTGCGGGAAAAATTAATAATGGCGATAAAATGATACCTTACATATATAGAAATGGAAAACAGTGTAAAGATAATGACATTAGCGTCATTTGTGAATGAAGAAAAGGTAGAAAGCTTTATAAAATATTTAAATAAAAGATTTAATTTATCTCCCGAAAAAATATTTATATATACTTCACCAGAAGAGAAAGATAAAAAGATCCTAACGTTTAGGATATATCTGAGAGAAGGTAAAAAAATAAATACAAAAACTTTCTTCCCAACAACAATAATCGTACATAAAAAAGGAGAATGTTTTTATACGATTAATGCATTAAATAAATTAATTGATAGGGAATTAGGAGATAATAAGGGGAACACTAATTATAAAGATTATGAAATCGATTGGGATAAATATCAAGATAATATTTTAATTGTTAAAAATAATGAATTAACAATAATGGATATAAAACGTAATTTTTCTTAATAACGGTATATTTATAATATAAAGACATTGATATGGATAATAAAAAAGAAAATACTAAAGAAAAAGAGTTAGAAACTAACTTAGATGAATTCTTAAATGAAAAAAATGAGAAGGAGTGTGTTGGTGAAGAGTGTTTAATCAATGACGGAAAAGAAATTGTAGAAAGAGTAAATAAAGTTTACAAAACTACCGATGGAAGACAATTATTAATGTAAGAACTATGAGTAAAGAAAATTTATTAAAGGAGGAATTAAAACGACATATGCAATTGTTGGAATATACATTTTATATGGAAGAGCCTAAAGATGATGAGGAAAATTTACTTTTGGGTGCATTAGATAGTATAAATGAACAAGAACCTGAAACCGAAGAAGCAGTTGGTAGTGATGCCAATGAAAATGACCCTGCAGGTCCTGAACAACCCAGTAATATAGATGATGATCCCTTTGCGGATTTAGGTGGTGAAGATACTGAAGAAGGAGGAGATACAGACCCCTTTGGTGGTGACGATGCTGCAGAAGTGGAAGATGAGGTTGCGGTGGAAACAGGAGACGATACAGTAGAAGTAGATGTAAGTGATATAGTAGATAAGGCAGAACAGACTAGAACTGAAATTGAAGGAATGACATCTAAAATGGATGAACTTCTAGGAAAATTAGGGGACTTGGAATCTCAAGTATCAGGTATGGATAAAGTAATTGATAAGATAGAGAATTTAGAGAAAGAAATTGAAGAAAGAAACCCAACACCTGTAGAAAAATTAGAAATGAGGTCAATGGACTCATTTCCATATAGTATAACATTAACCGATTATTGGAGTGACAAAGAAGGTTATGATGTAGGTGGTACAGAAGAAACAGAAGAGTATACTATAACAAAAGGGGATGTAGATAGTTATAGCGCAAATGAAATAGAAGACTCTTTCGGTTTTGACAAAAACGACAAAAATTCACAGTAAAAAAAATATTTAAAATTTTATTTGACTAATTGACCTATAATGATTAAATTTGTTTCATTATAGGTTTTTTATGTATTGACTTTTTTAAAAATCCTTAGTATATTTAAACATTAATTATTAACAAAAAAAGAAAAAAAATGACAAGTTTAGATGCAATTTTATCTCAGTATGAGAAAAACACGGAAAATACTAAAACAAGTAAGATGTCTAATGAAGACAGACTGAAGAAGTATTTTACAGAAAAACTCCAGAAAGGAGTAAAAAACGCTACTAGGAGATTTAGAATCTTACCTGGTAAAGACGGACAGTCTCCGTTTGCTGAAGCACATTTCCATGAAAGGTTAGTGAATGGTAAATACGAAAAAATTTACTGTAATAAACTCAATGATGGTGGTGAATGTCCATTATGTGAAGCTAGGGAAGCATTATTAATGGATGGTAGTAAGAAGGCTAAACAAATGGCTAGTGAATATTCCCCTAGAAAATATTATGTAGTTAAAGGTATTGATCGAGATAATGAAGATCATGGTGTTAAATTTTGGAGATTTAAGCATAAATACACTGGTGATGGTGTTATGGATAAATTAATGCCATTATTTAAGTTGAAAGGTGATATTACTGATGCTAGAGAAGGAAGAGATATTATTATTACCACTAATCGTAATGATAAAGGTTGGAGTGTTGTTACTTCTATTCAGTCTGATGATGTAACATTATTAACTGAGGATACTACTAATGCTAATATATGGTTTAATAATGATGAGACATTTAAAACTGTTTATTCTAAAAAACCAATAGAGTATTTAGAGATAGTTGCGAAAAACATGACACCAATATGGGACTCAGAACAATCTAAATATGTTGCAGAAGAGGAAAAAGAGGAAAATGAAACTGCATCTTTAGAAGAAGAAATTTCCTTTTTAAGAGATCAAGGTGATGGTAATACCGTTACTACTACTACAGAAAATGGTGTAGAAAGTACACCGTTAGAGAGTGAGGGTTCAGACGATTTACCATTTTAAAAGTAAAAAAAGATGGCAAAAAAACCTTTAAAAAAGAAAAGTAGTGATTTTTCAGCAATTAGGAAACGTTTTTCTTCTAGTGATAAATATAAAGAACAAAAATATTTTGATTGTGGAGAGGCGTTTCAGAAAGCTACCGGTCTTCCCGGTCCAGCAATGGGACAAATCAATATGTTATTAGGTCATTCGGATACAGGAAAAACTACCGCATTAATACAAACTGCGGTAGATGCCCAAAAGAAAGGAATACTTCCAGTTTTTATTATTACTGAACAAAAATTTAGTTTTGAACACGCTAAACAAATGGGTTTAGAAACTGAATATGTTGAGGAAGTAGATGAGGATACGGGAGAAATCGAAGCGTATTGGGATGGGTTACTACTCTATAAATTAGGGTTTGAATACATTGAACAATCTTTTGAGTATGTTACTGAGATTTTAGATGCACAAAAGAAGGGAGATATACCACATGATATCGTATTTTTATGGGACTCTATTGGTACAATTCCATGTAAGATGAGTTTTGAGGGTAAAGGTGGAAATCAACATACTGCGAGAACCATTTCTGAAAAATGGGGAATGGGTATGGCACAAAGGATTACATCTTCACGTAAAGAAAGTTCTCCCTATACTAATACTATGGTTTTCGTTAACCAACCATGGGTAGAATTACCCGATAATCCTTTTAGTCAACCAAGAATACAACCTAAAGGTGGTCAATCTATTTACCTATCTTGTGCGTTAGTGTTCTTATTTGGTAATCAAAAAAGTGCGGGGGTATCTAAACTTAATGCCACTAATAAAGGTCGTAAAGTTAATTTTGCGGTTAGAACAAAAGTGGGTATACATAAAAATCATATGAATGGGTTGGGTTATGCGGATTGTAGAATATTGGCAACTACTCATGGATTCATAGAGGATGATAAGAAATCTATCGATTCTTATAAATCAGAATATAAAGAATATTGGTCAGAAGTATTTGAAACAGTGGGTGAAGAAGTTGATTTCACTATTGAGGAAGGTGAAGTTATTGAAACACCGGTTGAATATGCAGATCAATAAATTGTTTAATATTAGAATCGATATGATAAGTGTCCATACCAACTAAAAGAAAAAAATATAATAACACCCTATTAATTGATGGTGATTCATTATTAAAGACCGCGTATCATGGTGCAAAAAACCTTTATTATAAGGAAACCCATATAGGTGGTATTTTCCAATTCCTTACTATGTTGAGGAAATGTTTAAATGAACATCGTTATGATAGGGTTTTAGTATTTTGGGACGGACAATTTAGTGGTAGATTGAGGTATGATATATATAAAGATTATAAATCTAATAGAGACAAAGATTTTTATAAAGAAACCCCACCTTCAGAACCTGACCTATACATTCAAAAAGAGAGAGTATTTCAATACTGTGAAGAATTATTTATTAGACAATATCAGGACCCCATTATTGAGGCTGATGATGGAATTGCATATTATTGTTCACAACTAAAGGATAATGAAAAAATTGTTATTGTAACCAATGATAGAGATATGTTACAATTATTAGATGAGAGAGTGGGGGTATATGTTATAAATTTACGTAAAATTGTTACAACCACAAATTATTCCGATAACTTCAACCACCATTATAGTAATGTTAAATTAATTAAAATTTTATCTGGTGACAATAGTGATAATATTAAAGGGATAAAAGGTGTAAGTGAAAAAACATTAATAAAATATTTTCCTGAAATAACACAAAAATCTTTGACATTGACAGATATTATAAGTAAAATTGAGGATATACAAAAAGAAAGAAAAAATAGATTGAAGACATTAGATAATATAATTAATAAAGTTACTGTAGGAATACAAGGTGAAAGCATTTTTACTGTAAATGAAAAGATTATAAATCTAAAAAAACCACTATTAACTGAAAGTTCTAAAGAAGAATTAAACCAACTATTTAGTAGTACTATTGATCCGGAAGATAGGACAACTAAAAATGTTATTAAAATGATGATAGATGATGGTTTAACGATGGCTATACCTGGGGGTAGAGATGGTTATATAAATTTTTTACAACCATTTTTAAGAATAATAAAGAAAGAAAAAAATTATTTTTTAAAAGAACAAAATTAATTATTATGAAAAAAAATTATGAAAATTTACCGTATGAATTCCTTCTACGTATTAATGGAAAACCAATTGTTGGAAGAAACTTCCAGATAAAGGGATATAACCCTAAAAGTTTACGATCAATAGAAATAAAAGAAACAATTGACGAAGCAGTTGACATAATTCAAAAACAATTTCTATTAAAGAGTAGAAGTTATTTATGGAGATACTATAACCCCTATCACCCCCCAGTTATAAATGAAGATGATGTAACTAAAAAGAATATTTACGAAAATGAAGATATCTTCACCTTCCAAATTAAAATTAAGGGTAAAGTGGTTGCGGAGAAAATGTTTAGTGGGAATGAGTACCCCCCGAAGGTTAGATATGATGTAGATATTAGATCAATTATTTCCGAAATCATCTCTACAATACAGAATGGCTTGACTTTGAAAAAATATACGCAAGAATATTGTGGTTACGAGCTTTAATAGATATTTATTAATAAACCAAATTTAAAAAAAATATGACTAAAGAAAAAAGTAGTGATTTAGGTTATTTAGGTTGGAGTTTCCAGATAAGATTAGTCAAACAGTTGATAGAAGATACTAAGTTCTCTGAAGAAATTATGGACATTATTGAACCAAAATATTTCGATAATGAATATCTTAGATTATTGATAGCGTGTTTAAAAGATTATTACGATAAGTACGAAACAATCCCAACATATGACACTTTATTCGAATTGATTAGGGTGGATATTAAAAGGGAAATTGCGAGAGAATCAGCAATTGAAATGGTAAAGGAAGTACGTAATAGTGATAATAAGGATTGTTTACACACTCAAGAAATATCTATTAAATTTTGTAAACAACAAGAGTTAAAGAAAGCCACTAATAAAATACAAAACATTTTAGATTCAGGTGATTTTGATAGATACGATGAATGTGAAGATATTTTAAAAGAGGCGTTAGCGGTTGGTGGTGAAAAAGATAATGGTATTGATGTTTTCCATGCAATTGATGATGTATTAGACGATGATTTTAGAAACCCAATACCTACTGGTTTAGTTGGTATAGATAATTTAATGGACGGTGGTTTATCTAAAGGTGAATTAGGTGTTATTTTAGCACCTTTTGGTGTAGGTAAAACAACACTGGTTACTAAAATGGCAAATACTGCATATAATTTAGGTTATAATGTAGTACAAATCTTTTTTGAGGATAACCCTAAAGTAATACAAAGAAAACATATTACTTGTTGGACTGAGATACCATTAAATAATTTAACTGAAAAAAGAGAAGAGGTTAAAAGGTTATTACCACAATTTAAGGAAAAAGAAGGTAACTTAATACTTAAAAAGATGCCTAGTGATGGTACAACCATTAATCACATTAAACAATACCTTAGAAAATTAACTTCAAATGGGACTAAACCGGATATGGTATTTGTTGACTACATTGATTGTGTTGTACCCACTAAACAATTTAAAGATGAATATGCGGGTGAAGGAAATGTTATGAGACAATTTGAAACTATGATATCAGAATTAGATATTGTAGGATGGACGGCAGTACAAGGAAATAGAAGTTCTATTGGTGCAAATGTAGTTGAGGCGGATATGATAGGTGGTTCCATAAAGAAAGGTCAGATAGGACATTTTATTTTATCGGTTGCAAAAACTTTAGAACAAAAAGAAGAAGGGACGGCAACTTTAGCGATATTAAAATCTAGATTTGGTAAAGACGGGGTAATATTTGAAGATATTTTATTTGATAATGGGTCACTTAAAATAGATACTACTATGTCAACAGACGTTTCATTCTTAGACTTCGAAAAAGGAGAAGAAAAAAAGAAATCTCAAATGGTTACAAATGCCTTAAAGAAAAAGAGAGAGGTTTTAGGGGGTAAATAATAATAATTTAAAAAAAGAGAAAAATGGAGTTATCAAATAAGATTTTGTCAGATATTACTGTGTATATGAAATACGCTAAATATTTGTCAGAAGAGAATAGAAGAGAAACCTGGGGGGAATTAGTTACTAGAAATAAAGAAATGCATCAAAAGAAATATCCGTTTATTGCAGATAAAATTGATGAAGCCTATCAGTGGGTTTATGATAAAAAGGTTTTACCCTCAATGAGGTCAATGCAATTTGGTGGGAAACCTATTGAAATATCACCTAATAGAATTTATAATTGTGCTTATATGCCAATTGATCATATTGATTCGTTTAGTGAATGTATGTTTCTATTATTAGGGGGTACAGGTGTGGGATATTCAGTACAAAAACATCACGTTGAGAAATTACCGCCCGTTAATAAACCATACGCAAAAAGAACTAAACGATATTTAATCAGTGACTCAATAGAAGGTTGGGCAGATGCAATTAAAGTATTAATGAAATCTTATCTTAATGGTAAAAGTTCTAGAATTGAATTTGATTATTCTGATATTAGACCTAAAGGTGCAAGGTTAGTAACATCTGGTGGTAAAGCTCCGGGACCACAACCCTTAAAAGAATGTGTTGTAAAAATTACCGGTATTTTAAGTGAAAAAGAAGACGGTGATCCATTAACTACATTAGAAGTACATGATATTGTATGTCATATTGCAGACGCAGTATTGGCAGGTGGGATACGAAGAGCAGCATTAATTAGTTTATTTTCTGCAGATGATCAAGAAATGATTGGTTGTAAATCAGGTAACTGGTGGGAAACAAATCCCCAAAGAGGTAGGTCAAATAACTCTGCATGTTTAATGAGACATAAAATAACTAAAGAATTCTTTTTAGACCTATGGAAAAGAGTAGAATTAAGTGGTTCAGGGGAACCGGGAATATATTTTAATAACGACAAAGATTGGGGTACTAATCCTTGTTGTGAGATTGCACTCCGTCCTTATCAGTTCTGTAATTTATGTGAAGTGAACGTATCAAACATTGAATCTCAAGAAGATTTAAATGAAAGAGTTAAGGCAGCGTCATTCATTGGGACGTTACAGGCGGGATATACACATTTCCATTATTTAAGAGATATATGGCAAGAAACTACAGAAAAAGAAGCACTTATAGGTATTTCTATGACTGGGATTGGTTCCGGTAGAGTATTAGGGTATGATATGGAAGAAGCGGCTAAAATAGTAAAAAAAGAAAATAGGAGAGTAGCTAAATTAATTAATATTAATAAATCTGCTAGAACGACTACAGTGAAGCCGGCAGGAACAACTTCATTAACATTAGGTACATCTTCCGGTATCCATGCTTGGCATAATGATTATTATATAAGAAGAATAAGAGTAGGGAAAAACGAGTCTATGTATGGTTATTTAAATCAAAATCATCCAGAATTAATAGAAGATGATTATTTTAGAGGTCATGATACTGCAGTTATATCAATACCACAAAAAGCACCCAAAGGATCAATATTAAGAAATGAGTCACCATTTGATTTATTAGAAAGGGTTAAAAAAGTAGCGACAGAGTGGGTAAAAAATGGACATAATAGTGGGTCAAATACACATAATGTATCTGCAACAATTTCTTTAAAAGAAGAAGACTGGGAATTGGGAGGTGAATGGATGTGGGAAAATAGAGATCATTATAATGGTTTGTCCGTATTACCATATAATGGTGGAACTTATGTTCAAGCACCTTTTGAGGATTGTACTAAAGAAGAATATGAAAAAATGATGAAGACTCTAACTGAAATAGATTTATCCAACGTAATCGAAGAAAAGGATGAGACTAATTTAAGTGGTGAGTTAGCCTGTGCAGGGGGTGCGTGTGAAATCACATAAACTATAAAACAATAAAAAAGTTAAAGGTGTCTTATAGGCACCTTTTTTTTTATATAGACTTTTCTTTTAAAAAATTTATTGTACAATATTTATATATAAATGGCAAAAAGACAATATATAAATATAGATTTTCCTTTTCAGGATAGTAAAGAAGGTTTTTACTTTAAACTTAATGCAGAAGATAAGGCGGCAATTAAATCGGATTTATTACATTTATTATTAACTAATAAGGGTGAAAGGTTATATATGCCCGATTTTGGTAGTGATTTAAAAAAATATATCTTTGAACCAAATGATAATATAACCCATGATAAAATCAAAGAAAATTTAAATCAAACGATAAAAAATTACATTCCTAACCTAGTGATTAATTCTATTAAAATGAAAAAAGATGATTTAGAAGAATTGATTATTGCGGAATTAACGTATACAGTTACAGATTCAACATTTGTTTCTAGTGATACTATAGAATTAATATTATAATAAAATGGCAAATTTAGAAAAAAAAATAAACTATAACGCTAGAAACTTCGATCAGGTTAGAACGGAGTTGATAAATTTTGTGAGAGAATATTATCCTGATGTATTTTCAGACTTCAACGATGCGTCTGTAGGGATGATGTTATTAGAACTTAATGCGGCAGTAGGGGATATGTTATCATTTAATACCGATAGAGCGTTTAATGAGACACAAATCAATTATGCACAAGAAAGGGCATCTTTATTAGAATTGGCGAGGACATTTGGTTTAAATGTACCGGGTAATAGACCAAGTATAACAATCGTAGATTGGAAAGTAGAAGTACCGGTAGATGGTGATTCGTTTGATATCTCATATGCACCTAAATTATATAAAGGATCACAAGCAGTAGGGTCAGGTAAAATTTTTGAATTAATTGAAGATTGTGATTTCTCTTCTCCATTTTCTTTTGGTGGTATTCCTAATAGAACTATTGAACCCAAATATGTGGGGGAAACACTAACTCATTATGTATTAACTAAAAGAGAGTTAATGGTAAATGGTTACACTAAAATTTTTAAAAAAGTTATAAATACCAGTGATTCTAAACCATTTTTAGAGGTAGTATTGCCGGAAAATAATGTATTATCAATAGAAAATATAATAACATTAGTAGGTAATAATTTTGTGGAGGCACCTAATAATAGAGAATGGGGTTTATTTGAAAATAATTGGTATGAAGTAAGTGCATTAGCACAACCAGAATTATTTATGGAAGATCCAAACGTTGCCACAGATAATGATTCTATTGTTGGGGGTAAATGGAGAAATATACCTCAAAGATTCATAAGAGAATTTACAGATAAAGGATTTTGTAAAATTATATTTGGTTCAGGTGTAGTAAATACTAACCAATTAAATAATTTTATTGGGTGTAGAGGACAGATTGATCAAATAGGTAATTTTGTTAATAATCTTTCATTGGGTTCAATCCCTAAACCCAATACTACAATGTTCATTAAATATAGATGTGGTGGAGGAGAAGATACTAATATTGGTCCTGCAGTATTAACGAGTGTAGGTAAAAAAGAGATTTTAGTTAATGGGAAAACTAGAAATGATGGTTGGACAAACCAAGACACAATTAGAAGTCTAAGTACAAATAATCCATTACCAGCATTAGGGGGTAAAAGTCAACCAAGTATAAATGAAATTAGAAATTTAGTAAGATATAATTTTTCTTCACAAAATCGTTGTGTAACTTTGAAAGATTATCATTCTAGAATTGCGTTAATGCCGGGAGAATTCGGTATTCCATTTAGGAATGGGATATGGGAAGAAAGAAATAAAATAAATGTGAGTGTGTTAGGGTTAGATGAAGATGCAAAATTAAATAATACCTCAACATCTACTTTAAAACAAAATATTGCAGAATATTTGGCAGATTATAGAATGATTAATGATTTTATTAATGTGATTGATGGAAGAATTATTAATTTAGGTTTTAATGTTAAAATATTTAAAGATAAAGTTACACCCAGTACTAAAGTAATTGCCGGTGTAATAGGTGCAATTAGTGACTATTTCGATATTAATAAATGGGAAATGGGTGAAAACATTTACTTATCTCAATTAGTAGAAAATATCAACAATGTACCGGGGGTATTTAATGTTACTGACTTACAAGTTTTTAATAAAGTAGGTGGTGAATATTCTTTAAACTCTATTACACAAGCGTTATCAGTTAATAACACCAATGATGGTATTTTTATGGTAGATTTAAATGTAAGTGATTACACTTTATTTGGTCAACCCAATTCAATGTTTGAAATCAAATTTCCTGGTAATGATATTGGAGTACAAATTGCTTAATGATAATAATTACTTTTTATTAAGTTGGTATTAGTTTTATATAAAAAATAGAAATTATGGGATGTAGTACATGTAAACAAGAGAATCAGTCTAATATGGTTAATACCATTTCATCAGAAATGCCTGGTGGAGAAATTTATAATGGTCACTTTTTTTTAAAAGTGGCAACTTTTATTGCATTATTAGTGGCAGTGCCATTAATCATTGTAATATTAATCTGTCAAATATTTTTAACGTTTTTTGTACCTAGTAAGGTAAATAACATTAAAAAGAAATTTAATAATTTTTTTAAAAAAATAATAAGTAAAGTTTTTTCTCTAATGGTGAAAATAAAAGAGAATAAAATATTGAGAAAACAACGTCAGTTTAATAAAACTACGAGTTATTATGAGGAGCCGGATATTGAGGTTTTTGATATAAATGACATAGAAGATAATAACGATAAAGATAGTGAAATATAAATGAGATGTCTAAATCAATAAGGATACGTACCACACCTGGTGATGATAGTGAAAAATATATTAAAGTTAAACTGGAACAAGATTATGATTTTCTTGAACTTTTAAGTTTAAAGTTAGATCAAGTCGATGAATATGAATCATTTTGTTCAGATTATGGTGTAATTGCGGGTAGAGTTATTATAAATGGTGGTTTTGGTGTACCTAATACTAAAGTTTCAATTTTCATACCCATTAACTCAACTGATGTAGATAATGAAGTAATTAAAAAAATCTATCCTTATGAAACACCTAATAATGATGAGAAAAATATAGGTGGGGTTAGATATAATCTTTTACCTAACACCCAACAAACATTAGACCATACCCCTGTGGGGTCATTCCCCACTAAAAGAGAGGTATTAGATAATAATGTAAGTTATGAAATTTACGAAAAATATTATAAATATACCACCACCACTAATGAATCGGGTGATTTCATTTTATTTGGTGTACCAGTAGGAAGACACATATTACATTATGATATGGATCTAAGTGATATAGGATTCTTGTCAACTAGACCGTATGAATTGATTGAAAACGGGTATAAACCTGAAGATTTCCAAGACAATTTTACCTTTAAGGGTGGTGAAAATATAGATGATTTACCACAAATTGTTAGTGGAAATATTGGTATTGATATTGAACCGTATTGGTGTGATGATTTAGCAACAGGTAGGATTATTGGTATAAATAGACAAGATATTTCTATTGAGAGTATAGAACTCACCCCAAGTGCAATATTTTTTGGAAGTATTTTATCTGATGATGAAAAAGATTCGATAAATAAAAATTGTAGACCTAGAAGAAATTTAGGTAAAATGGATGATGTTACTACAGGTGGTGGTAAACTAGAAGCCATAAGACGGACAGTTGATGGTTCTATAGAAAAATATAATCTTAAAAATTCAGAAATTGATGATAATGGGAATTGGTCAGTATTAATTCCTATGAATATGAGAAAGGTGGTAACTAATGAATTTGGTAAGTTAGTTCCGAGTATTGACCCTAATGTTGGGGTAGCCACTGAGAGTGATATTAGATTTAGGGTGAGTATGGATGCAACCACTAATGATAAAAGATTAAGACAACGAGCCAGTTTTTTAGTTCCCAATATGACTAATAACTTTGCATTTGGGGAATACACTAAAAATGATTTAAAAAAAACAGATGATTTTAAAATAAATGAACAATTATCAACTATTACTGTAGGAACACCGTATCAAGATGAATTATATAATCAGTATAATTATTTAGAAGAATTTTTTACTTTTAGATGGAAAAAAGTATATACCGTTAAACAATACATAGGGAGATACCAGTCTGCCAGACGGGACGAAACCAGAGCATTTACAGGAATTAAAGATATAATGAGCGGTTTAGGAGTAAATAAATTCCCAACCAATAGAATGGACACAAACATGAATCCCCTCTATTACATTATCTGTTTTTTATTGGGGATTTTCGGTATTTTAGTAGGGATAATTAATGCAGTAATAAATCAAATAAATGGTTTAATTACTGCGATTTGTCAAGTTAGAATACCATGTGGTATAGAAAGTCAGTCGGTGAAGAAAGTTAAAGTTAAAGTAGAATATGACATCTATGGACCTAATAATAATAATGATGGTTGGACTCTAGAAGTGAATGAAAGAGATTCAAATTTTACTACGTTATTAGATATGGATTATGTATCCGATGGTGATTTCGATATGGCTGATTGTGGTTTAAATTGTACCCCTGGTGATGTAGAAGACTATTTCCAAGTTGGTTATAATGGAGCATATACTAGTGGTCCAACTACTAGCTCTTATGGTTGGAGCTTTACTACTTTAAATGGTTGGGCTGCTACCAACCCTAATGATTTAAGTGGTCAAGGACAAACTAAGGGTAATATTGGTGGTAGATTCCCTACCGGTGGTAATTGGTCCCCAAGTTGTGGAAGTGGTCAAACATGTTTTTGTCCTAAAGGTGCACCTTATGGAGGATACCTCCAATGGTGTTATAATTACGGTAGTTGTTATTATTTTGATAAAAATGGTGGTGCAGCTCCTTATGATAGTGTAGGTGGGGCTTGTAGAAAATGGAGATTTGGTGTAAGTGGAAATATGGGTAAATCTATAAACAATGCTAATAGAGATACGGATCAAACACTTAAACAGGCATGTAAAGATGACCCAGATAAAGTTTATTTTATGGGAAGATGTTGGGGTTTTAAATATCGGTGTATATTTGCGAATTTATTTTGTAGAAAATGTAATTCCACTTGCCCAACAGGTGTAGGTGATAAATTTAGTTGTAGTGATCCGGGATGGACTAGCCCTGGTACTACCTGTTCATGTACTAATAGTAGTAATAATGTAAAAAGGGATATTGACAATAGAATTAAAAAATGTAGAAGTAGTAATTGTCCAGAAAATGAAACAGGATCAAATAAAAGAACTTGGTGTAGAATAGATAAAGATGATAGAGTATCTGGAAATGGTCCGGTATATGGTAAATGTGACCCTATAAAAACAGGTTGTGGTAGGACAGGTAAATGTTGTACTAAATGTTGTGGGAAAGTACCCCTTATTAGATTAGGGTGTGACGAAGACACTAGTTTTGAACCCATCCAACCCATCATACTTCTCCCCGCAGTATTCGGGGGAATGGTGTGTAACCAATCACTAATCCTACCTTACGGATGTGCAAGTTGTGGTGGGTTAGAAACTGCATTTGTTAAAGATTGGGTAGCATGTAAATTAGAAGGTTTAGCGTCTGCACTTAATATGTTAAAATTTGATTTTTATAATGATTGGGTAAATGGAACATTATATTTCCCGTTAATTAAAAGGAAATATAAATTAAAAACCAGTAAAAGAAAAAATGGTAATTTAAAGAAAGATAAATTTTGTGATTTTAGGTGTGATGATTTTCAAGGAAATAAATATACTAACAAATATAGGGTAAAACTAAAAAATAGTGGTCCTAGATTTGATATGGAAAAGGAAATTGATGGACAAACGGGAGAATTTTGTAAAGTAAAAGATTTAAAAAGAAGTTTTAAATATACTACTAATTGGTATGGTGGATTTAGTGAAACTTTAGGGACTTATTTAACTGAAGATCAAGCTTTAGATTTAGCCACTAAGGAAATAGTTTTTAATGGTGAATTAAAATCGGATGATCAAGTAGGTTGTCAAATAAAGTTTTTAGATTGGGGTGACTTTATTAATTGGTCATCTACTTATGGGGATTTAAAACATAAAGTTAGAAGTAGAAGAGTACAAACTGAACATAGAAAACCTAAATATGTGAAAACAATTGATCCAGTTACTGGAGTTGAAAGTTGGGAAAACATTGCTGGTCATGGACACCACAAAAATAAATGTAATACAGTATTTCTACACGAAAAAGAAGAATACTTTAAACCTGGATTAGACTGTGCAGTAATGAATGACAATTCTGCACCCCCTAGTGGATTTACACCAACATTCACATCAGGACCGGTTAATTTTGAATCAGATGAAGATGATGAAGATGATAATGATGCAGATTTAGACTCAATAATAAATAATTCAGAGTGTCCTAGAGAAGATTTTTGTGATACCTCTTGTGGTAATGATGGTGTGGCTGGGTGTACCATATTTTGTAGGGGTCCGCAGTCACAATGTCAAAATGATAATTATAATAAAAAAGATATTCGTCATGGGGTTGTAGATTTACATGGCAATGTGTTATACTATGCGGCATTAATGAATAAAGAAGACCCTAATTTTAATAATATAGAATATAAGGCAAATCTTTTATTCCCTACCTATATTACAGAATTAGGTAGTTCTACTTTTTGTGATATAGATGATGTCCCTTTTATAATGGATAAACTATCACCCACCACTTTTCAAGTGAGTGAAGATACTATTAGAGTCCGTACAAAACCAAAAGAATTAGCAGTGTCACAACCAAACCAAGGAGATTTTAATGATGATAATACTATAGATGATAATGACACAGGTATTGACTATGAAAGAATTCAAATCCAATCATATAAAGAACTAAAAAACAGTAAAATAAATTTACGGGCTTATGTAGAATTTAGTTGTGTTGCAGCAAAATGTTTAAATATTAATGGTGGATTAATCCAATCACAAATAGGGGTTGATATAATAGATAGTAATAATTTGGATTTACAAACTAAATCTTGTTTCCTAAGATTTGATCATGAGGAAGAAGTAAGAGAGTATTTTTGTAAAAGATTTAGTGGTTTTAAAGATAATGATTTAAATGTTAATTATATGAGACCTGGTTCTTCACAATTTGACAATACTTATAAGACATATCCAGAAATAAAGGTAGTGGATAGTGCACAACACCCTTGGTTTTATGTTACCACTGAAGATGAATATATTAGATCTGAATATAATGATGGAGATTCTTTCTTTCCTGGTGATAGATGTGGTATAACCACTAAAAATTCTCAAGGAATCGTTACTAATATAGATAATTTTTATGGTTTAGCTCCCGGTCAGGTGAGTCAATTAATTAATTTCCCTAATAATCCTACTAATATTACTAATGCTAACGCTAATGTACAGGATGCAATAGATAATGAGGGAGATAATGGAATACAGAAAGGTATAAGACATTATAGAAGTCAGACCCCATATTATTTTTACTTTGGTTTGATTCCAGGAAAATCCGCATTACATAAAGTGGTTTCTAATTTCTTTGCGGATAAAATAAATAAGGTTACTCTTAAAGGTGTTGGTGCTGGTGACCCTGCATCTACCCGTAATAACACACCTCCTGTGGGTAGTGCACCTAAAACTACAAATTCAGTATATCGAACTTGTTTAGGGGATACGAGATTAACTCTTACACCCCAAAATCCCAATCAATAAAAGAAATGGATGAAAGATTAAAAATATTATTAAATAAAGGAAGGTCAGAAACTTACATTAATAAAAATGTAAATGTTAGCCTAAATATGGAAAATATTGCTAGACCTTTACCATTAAATGATATAGATACCACTATAAGTGCCTATGAACAATTTCAAAAAGAAAGAAGAGAAAGTACTACCTATAGATTTTATGGTATACTTTCCCCCATTATTTCCAACTGTCTTTATAATGATAATGTTAATATATATAGGGATGAAACAGGTAATATCACCTCAAAAAAAATAATTGCAGATGAGATTGTTGAGGATAAGGGTTGGTTTGGTTTTTATGAAGATGAGAAAAAAGATGATGAAGTAGTTGTTGGAAGTTATACGGGAACTTATGGTGGTAAAAATAATTCTTCATCATTTCAAAATAATTTGGTTTTTTCACCCGGTCAGGATATTACTTCTTTGTATGTGGGTCAACCCATAGTAATAAATTATAATGTTTGGGCAGCACCTTTTAGTATAGGACCAAATATCACTACATCTCCATTTCCTATTCCACCCCAACAGTCAATTACTTTATTTATAGATTCAATTAATATATCTACTAATAGTATAGTAGTAAATGATTGGAATGATATCCTCTTTAATGCAATGGAACATAAACCTAATGCACCTATAAGTTTTAATGTCACTTCTACTGGGGGTAATAACACTTTTAATGATAATGAAAGTGATTTATGTGAGTTTTCTCCTTTTGATCCGGGACCAGACAGACTTTCATTTTTAGATTCGGATAATATACCTAATTATTTAATGAAGATAACTTATCCCGCTACAACCATAAATGATGTGGAGATTGTAAATAATGTTCCATTATCAAGTGGTATACCAGTAATAGAAAAAATACCAATAGAAATTAATGGTAGAACCTTAACGGGTTTAAGAACACCCTTAAATCATGGATTATCACCCAAAGATACAGTAATATTTTCTTCTATAACACTAAATAATATTAGTAAAAATACATTTTCCGTATATAGATTAGGTACGTTAGATAAAAAAAATAAAGAGAGGGTTTTTATAATAGATGAAAATCCTGATAATATTACATTATCACCCACCACCTCCTTCAAAAAATTAAAAAATGGTTATTTATCCGAATATTATATAAGAGTATTTTCTGCAATAACTGACACTTATCTTGATTACGATATGTATCCGGCAGCCTTTGGTACAACAATTTATGAGGATAAGTCAGTGGCATATAATTTTAAAATGGATGTAGATGTGGGGGATTTAAGGGATAATTTAGGGAGACCATTAAGTGAATTATTTTTAACTATAGTAAAAAACAATTGGGATGCTTCTTTAAATGATATACGAACACAATATTGGATTGCAAAACAACAATCAAAAAATCTTCCCACTGATTTTTGGACACCTATAAAGAGTGGGTTTAAGATTGGGAGTAGAAATGATGGTATAGTAAATTATAATATAAAATCAGTTAACGATGATAAAACATGTCCCCAACAAATATATTTTGATAATATAGATGAGAGTGACTTGAGTTTTATGGGAGATATTGTAGAATATAATGAATATACATTATTAGAAAATATTTTAGAAAACAGTTATCATTGGATAAACACTACATATAGACAAAATTATGAAATGTTTGCTGACCCAATTCCTTTTGGTAAAGAATTAAATAGTAACGATCCCGAATTATTAATACCCCCTAATAAATTTGAGGGTTTTGTATATAAACCCCATAATAGGATAGTCATTAAAGAATATTCTAGTTATATTGAGACGGGAATTGCAAATGAAATATATAATGTACCCGACTATGCTACAGATGTCTACTCAACATCACCTACCTTAACAGGGGGGACGACAGATATTGAAAAAAGTATTATACATACTAAACGATGGAGGGATTTATTAGATATTGGTTTTCAAGATATAACTGGTAAAAACGTAAATTACCCTTTTGAGAGTGGTGCACATTATATTTATCTTAATACTAGATTTTATTTTGAGAGACAAGATAGTCCCTGTAATTACAATATTATTAGTACAGAATTAGAGTTACCACCCGAACAAGATATAATGTACCAGTTACTTAGTGAACCCACTTATTTAGATTATAGTATCCTGAATCAAGAACTATTTGATAATTTAAATACGGATGATGTAACAGATTTAGGGTCATATAGTTTTAATGATGAAGTAAAGTATGCATATGAAAGACCTCCTAGACACGCGTGTTTTAATACTTTTATTCAAGTTAATTTTAAAACCGAACTAAATAGGGTAACTAATAGTGAAACGTTATATAAACCTAGTGGTGTGGCAGAAACTAGGATTTGTCCGGTAATTACAGGTAAATTTATAAGAAATAAAGGAGGACTCAATCAAAACTTTGTTGATGAAAGTGGATGGTATTGTGATGCAGATTTAGCGTGGGATGAAGTATCTAATAGTAATACGGATTTTTTTAATAATTGTGATGATATTATCCCTAGTTCATTAAATGTTGGATTTGGTTCCGGTAAAATAAGTAATTTTTGTTTAGCCGCCTCAGGGTTGGGTGATATAACACTTAAAAAAACTAAAGATACTGGTGCCACATGTTTACGATATTTAGAAGTAGATGTAAGAAATGTGGATTATTATGGAGATTATGAGTTAGGACAAGTAGACACACCGGGAGATTGTGTAGAATTTAATTTTGGGGATGAAACACCATTAGAAGATGACTGTTAAAAGAACAAAAATATTAATTACGGATAATAATGTGAGTGGTAACACCCTTAATATTCCCATTCGCATGGATTTTACCCCAATAGATAACTCAGAATTAGTACAAACAAAATTTGTTGATGACGAAATTGAAAAGGCGATAAACCCCATAGTAGATTATAAAAAAATAATTTTTAAACCTGCAGATAATAATTGGAATATAATAAATGAGTTGGAGTATGTTTTTAACTTTTTTGAACCAACTACTACTCCAACAGGAACTCCATCACCACCTATTCCACAGTATGTTAATAATTATTCTCCTTTAGGTTTTTTATTTGATGATTTATTTTGTAGAACACCAAGATTCATTAATAGTTTTTTGAGAATAACACTACATGATACTACAGACACCTCAAGTAATAACGTATTAGGGTTTATAGACATCTATACTCAAATAGGAAAAAATCAAACAGATGTTTACGGATTTGTATTACCTTTAGATACTTGTCCTGCCAGTATGGTGGTGGGTGACCCAGTATTAAAACCTGAAACTATTCATGAAGGGTATAATATGTATTGGTATAAAGATATGGTAGATGAGTCACCAAATGGTGAATATGTGGTTTATGCGAGTACTTCTTTTAATAATGCAAAAAATGGGGTATCAACGGGAATTTATACCACACCAAATCTATCCCCTTTAGATATACAAATAAATAATATTAATAACTCTACTGGTCCCTATTGGATGAAAATTGTTTTTAAAAATGATAACGGAGAATATAAATATAGGTTTGAACCTAATAATAGTAATTTTACGGATGGTTTTAATTTAAACCCGACAGTAGGAATACCAACAATAACCTTTTGGCAAATCCAACCCTAAATACTTATATTATATGGAATATGTTAAAAGAATAAGATGTTTAGAAAATTATGTGATACGACATATACCTTCGGATTTATATTATGTTGATCAGGAAGGTAAAAAACAAGTGGATATCACTAACCCTAGATATTATTACGGCAGAATACCCCAAAATTTAATAGATAGTGAAGGTAATTTAATATTGGACTCCGTAGGTCAACCTATACCTAACACTATTAACATAGATATTTTTTTAACACAAAAGTTTGATGATATAGGGATATTTAATGATACTTTTTTAAATGAATTAAAATCTAGTAATGAAACTATTAATGATGAGGAGGATAAATATTGTCCCACATTATTAGATATGTCTTTAGATGAGAATAACGTATCTTTTATATCCTCACAAGGTGTACCCTTACCTGTAGAATGTTGTAATTTTGAAGTTGTACAAATACCGGGAGTTTTTTGGGATGGTATGTATTGTAGGATTAATACTGATAATAATAATAGTAGTAAATGTCCTACTGCGTATCAAGTAATGAATAGTGCTAATAAAGGTATTTATATTATACCTGCCAATAATCAGCCTATGACATCACAATGTTGTACTACTAAAATAACCAACCAATCTAATGTTTATTGGGATGGTGAGTATTGTAGAATCAATAATAATAGTGGTAGTGTAGGTGACACTAAACCATTGGGTATAAATAATAATAATACAGTAAGGTAATAAAATATGAATAATTGCAGTTATTATATTCCGATACTAAGTAGTGGGTCTACTATAGTAGATGATTATCTTTATAATACAGTAGTTACTGGGGATACTAATTCTGATAATTTAATTAATGTGACTACTGGGTTATTTTTACCTGATGGTACACCCCAATACAGAACTTTTATCAATACTAACGTAAATAACCCTAGTGAAGTATTTGATGGTGTAATCTATGATGATACCGAAAAGGTAATTTATGTATTAGGAGCGGATCCTTCGGATATAATAAATACGGGGGTACAATTTACAACATATAAAAATGTGATTATTAATACCAATAATACATTGGGTCAACCAGTTACCTATTTTAAAACAACTTTCAGTACCCAACAAGGGGGGAGAACAATTCATAACACTAGTTTATCACCAATAGTAAAAAGAGAAGAATATTTGGGTGTAGTTTTTACACCAGAAGTGGATAGTGATATATTTATTAATAGAGGAATTGTTGATATTTTTGAGAGACATGCGTTATTATCAGAAATTAAAACGACTAGTGATATAGATACTAATAGAGGGGGGTTTATTAGTAGTTAATAATAAAATTAAAAAAAAAGACAATGGCAACAGGAAATTATGGAACAGTGAGACCAGCCGATGTAGGATTAGATGATATAGAAATATTATATGATTTTAAAGACAAAAGAGAAAACACATCACCCACAAATTTACAATATTTAGACCCCCAACAAGTGTTAATACCGGCCACAACACCACAAAAAGGAAATGAAATTCTAGGTGGAATGTACACCTTAACATTACCTGTTACGGAGTTTGGAACTAAAGGATTTTATAACATTATCATTAGACCTAAACAAATAAGAACTAAAATTTATGATTGTGGTGTATTAGCAGGATCCCCTGATGTATTAGGGGTTATTTTAAATATGAATACATTAACTACATCAGAAAAAAATAAAGTACAAAATGGAAAACTGGTGGGTTATAGAGTAGAATATTTAACTACTAATATTAATGCAAAACAACCTAAAGAACAAAATAAATTTACTATTGTTACCTCAAATAATAAAGTAATACCGATAACTGAAAATTTGGCTAACAGTAGTAATCAGGCACTTTCGTATACATTTAATGATTCATCTAATTTAGTATTTTGTACGTTAACCCCATCATCGGCACCATCTATTAAACCTAATGCGGTTCCTGAAATTGGTGTTGCAAATCAAGATATAATATTAACAAATACTTTCTTTAATCCTATTATGTTAGAGGTAGAGATGGTAGAATATGATGATGAGGTATTAGCATATGCATTGTATGGTAATCAAAGTAAATCTCTAGAAGATGGTATATACACCCAATATAATTTTCAAAATGATATTTATAAACAATATAATTTATTTGAAATTAAAGATAAGTTTACAGGTGTACCCTTATTTGAGGTTAGAGAAAAAAGAAATGAAATTGATTTCAGTAAAGATTTTGATACTGTATCAAATGTAGATGATTAATTAAAAACTAAGAATGTCGGGGAATAAAAAAGATAGAATAATAAAAGTTGCGGGTTATGCACAAAAAGTAGTCTATAACAATAATATTGAATATAGGAACTTTAGCCCTGATCTCGTAGGTCAACAATATGCAACTGATTTTGGTACACCCTTATTTACTATGGGTAATTTTTCTATCACTACGAATACTGACCCTTCTGACCATACTGTATTTAAATTAGGTACGTATTCTAAGAAATATACCTTAAATGATATTGATGGTGGGGAAAGTATATTAGTCGATATTCAAAATAATATTACTGCAGGGTTAAATTTGGATTTAACTAATCCCTTAAGTTATATTTGGTATGGGTCGGCAGAGGAAATGGTAAGAGTTTCCTTAGAAAATATTAACAAATATTATCCCGCAGCAATCTATGTAGATAATAAAGTGGGGTCAATAACCGGTGATAATATAACTAATTATTTTTATGATATAGAAACCGATACTACTACTTTTGATATTAGTACTAATTATTTTACTAACCCCTTTGACATTAAGTATACTACTGACGAAAAATATAAAAAAAATTATCAGAAAAATAACCAACCCCTCACCTATGATAATGAAGTATATGATGAGGTTTTTGAAAATGAAAATACTTTACGTAATTTCACACTTAATTTTAATAAATACGTTATATCACATAATGGTATTGAAAAGGCAATCTTAAGTGCGGGCACCCCCACTCAACAAACTAATTCTACTTTGAGTGTTAAAGTAGAAGGTAATCCTTTTCCTGAAATAACTGGATTATATTTATCTAATATATCATTTTTAAACCCTACTTACGATGCCTCTATTTTGTTTTTTATAAAACCTAATGAAATAGAACAGGAAAATTTTTATACTAATTTAAATGATTTACAAAAAAATATATTAAATAGAGATATTGTCCCTAAATATACAATGGTAATTAATAAGCCGGTTTTTACGGATGAAGGTGTTTTAGTATTTACAACAGAAACTCTACAATTTCCAGTTTTACCTGATGGGTATAATTTAAATTTCTTTGATAGTTACTATCTTTCTTATTTAGATATTTTAATTGAGTATTCCCATAATCTAGATTTAACTAACACTGATACTATAATAAGAAAATATGTGACTGAGGCGGTTAGTTCATTTATGAAAATCCCTAGAGGAGACGGAAATGATTTAACTTTAGATAGTACTAAACCTAGAAAATTATTTAGAATATATGGTAGGTCTTTTGATGAAACCAAAAAATATATGGATGGGATAAAGTTTGCTCATGTAGTAACTTATGATAAGAAAAATAACATTCCTGATAATTTAGTAAAAGATTTATCTCATATGTTAGGTTTAGAAGGGTTTGATTTTTTAAATAATTTTAAAATAAAAGAAAATGTATTACCGAGTTATGGAACAGTCACCTATAGTGGAATATCTAAAACATTAACTAATGAAGAAGTTGATATTGAAATATATAGGAGATTAATATTAAATATTGCGTGGTTATGGAAAAGTAAGGGTTCCCGAAAAGCGGTGGAGTTTTTATTGAGGTTTATTGGTGCCCCTGAATCTTTAATTAATTTTAATGAATATATTGTAATGGTCGATAAACCATTAAATATGGATAAATTAAAACAAATGTTATTCTTATATACAGGAAGTATTGAGGGAGTGGAAGAAGAATTGGAAAAGATACCATATGACGATGATGGATTTCCATTACCACCAAAAAATGGGGAACAAGTAATAGTGGATTATATTCAAGGTCCTCAACAGATAACGGGGAATACGAATAATTTACCAATAGTTGTATCACAACCTACACAAATGTGGTATCAAAAAGCTGGTGGATGGTATAGAGAAACTGCGGGGAGTAATACCAATGTATTGACATTAGAGGGGAATAATCCCCACGTAGGTCCATATGATGGAGGATCAGAATATTTATCGATTTTTAGTAAATGTTACATACCTAATTATTCTGCATCAACCTCTATAACTTTTAGTTCTACTACCTTATATGAAAATAATTTTTTAAATTATAACTATGGAATTGTCAATGGAATAGATAGTGGTAGTACAGTTTATATGACTTATTTAGATTTAAACAATCAAAATATTAATGATTGTTTAGAGGTAAATTATTCAATAATTGAAACACCCCCTGAACCTACAGGAATCACCACATTAGAACAACAATATTTAAATGCGAAAATACCTTATGATCAATGGGTAAGTGATATTCAGAATGAACCTTATTTAAAATATTCCCCACAATGGGAAATAGTGAAAAATAATTATAATATTGCATTAAAAGCATATCAAAATGAAATTAATACTCAAGGGATAGAAATAAACCAAAGTATTGAAGTATGTGTCACTACAGAGTATGAAGATTGTGATACCACTATTGATGATGGTACGGGGGATTTAAATCCTTGTCAATTATATATTGCCGATACTACTCTCACACCTTTTATTATATTTAGAGACCCTACTACTAACGCTAAAGTAGATTTTCCCGCATTTAGTGAATGTTGTGAAGCAGAAGGAGGTAGATTTATAAGTTATTTAACCCCACAAGGGAATCAAGGGGAATATTGTGGAACTGAAGCTCCATGTCCCGGTACTTTAGATAGAATTAGAGAAGATGGGGTGGCAATATTTGAGATGGTTAAGGGTAATTTTGTACCTAATAATATATATAACTTTGGTAAAGTGATGGGATGTTATCAGTTAACTCAGTCAGGTCAAAATTATTTTAACCAAACTAATTCTAGTCAAACTGAGCAAACAGAAAGCAAAAGAAATGTTAATAAAAGAAAAACCGATATTGTTAAATCCCCTGATATTAATAAGTATATTAAAAATATACAAGCCACCCAAACCCTACCCAAAGACTTTTTAACTCATTGGATATCTGTTCCTTGTGGAGGAACTAGTACTATAGTATCTTCTCCTGAGTGTTGTGCTTGGCATAATTTAGATTTTCAGATAAATCCTCAAACACAACAAGTTTATTGTGTGCAGAGAAAAGAAATTGTAACTAAACCAGGTAAAGTAACTAATTTACAATATATTTTAGAGAATACGATTAAGGAAATTGATGATAAAGAAAAAGAAATAAAAGAAACAACCACATTTAAGGGTAAAAAAGAAAAAAAGAAAGATATTCTGAGAAAAAAAGAAGAAGTTGTAAATTTAAAAAAACAACTTAAGGAAGAAATTAAAAAAGAAAAAAATAATTTAATATCACCAAAAACTGATAAAAAAGTATCACAATATCAATCCAGACAAAATCCGGATTCTCAACCAGAACACTATGAAAGTATAGAGGTATTTAATCGAACTCGTAGTGAAGCTACTATAGTTAAAACTAATACTACGTCGCCCCTCACTCAAGTAAATACTGAATTTGCTTCTTCATTTAATGATCCAGATCTTATGAAGAGTAAAAACTGGGATATTGAAAAAGTGGATAAATTAGGGAGAGTAACTTTTTCTACAATAGACGATAAGGGGACAAAACATGAAATTGATTGGACAACACCTAAAGATGAAGGTGGTAGTTTGTATGTAGAAGTTGCAAAAGAGAAAGAATTAGTGTTTGATAAATTTAAGGTGGATAGACTTAATAATAAAGTAATTAAAATTAAACCAACACCCAATAACCCTACTAAACCTACTAATCCTAATACTGAAACTACTGCGGCAGTTGACCCTACTAAAATTAGTTGTTGTGACATAAATGATGTAAAAGTTATTTTAGGTAGTAACCAATATAACGGATTTAATCTCCCTGTTACAACCAACCAACTACAAAGTGTAGATATAAGTTTTGATTATATGATAAAATATGACTCACAACTTTTATTTGATTGTGTTAGTAATGAGGTCGATTGTGGAGTACCGGCAATTTTTCCTTATAATTCACAATTTAATTTAAATTGTTATAACTTTGCGGTGTTTGTTAGAGATAATACACAAGCAACTCATTTAGTTAATATTTTAGAAAATAATTCCTCTGGTAATGATATTGTAATCCATGAATTCCAGCAAGCTGGTTTACAACAAGATGTTACTTTAGAATGTTGTAGTAAAATAAATGGGGCACTGACTACAGTGGATAATTGGAAAGAAACGGTTAAGGATTGGAATACACAACATGCAGCTACTTTTAGAGAAGTGTATCTTAACCCATCATTAATTAATGCAAATTTAAATATTTCAAATAAAGAGATAATAATAGGTTCTTTAAGTACTCTACAATCATTACAAACTCAACTAACTAATTTAGAAAATAGTGAAAAATGTTATCCTTTACCTAAAGTAGAATATAATGTAAAATGTGATAATAAACTTTATCACCAATTAATTAGTACTAATACTGTATGTGCATTAAACCCTCCTGAAGAATGTGCAATACTCACCCAATTATATTACGAATATAAAAGTATAAATTTCCAAGTTAGTGAGATAATGGAGGTATTAAATGATTGTGTAGAAGAACAAGAAGAAATTGGATCAATAATTAATGAAGTTAATGTAGAGATTGTAGATATAAACATACATAATAGTAATACACATAAACAAATTAAAGAGTCTAAAGAAAGTGTAGATAATGAAGTAAGATTTATTGATGATAAAATATCGACAAAAGATGCGGAGATAACTAAAAGAAGTGAGGATAATAGTGCCATTCTTAATAGTCAATTAAGGAAAAATACTAATCAAGACACTACCGTATATGATGAACAAATTAGAAAAATAGATTCCTTTGATGTTAAATCTTATTGTACTAAATCTTCTCAAGCAACCAATGTAGAAAAGGGAACTCAGAGACTAACAGTATACAATCAATGTGTGGAGAAAAAGAATAAATCATTAGTTGATGAAAAATTCTCATATACTAAACTTAAACAGGAAACTCAAACACTAAATGAATTGAATGTAAAATTAGTGGAGTCTAAAGAAAGAAATGATACTGTTTTAATAAAGAAGATAGAAAAAGATATAACTACTACTGAAAATAATATCGATAGATTTGTGGAAAGTTGTGGTGGCATAGGACAAACTAATGAAGCTTTAATAATTAGGAAACAAATTGCAACCTTACCCCCAGAAACTGCACGAACAGTATCTACACTATTAAATGTGGAGCCTGATAGTATATTAAGGAATAATACAATTGAACTAAGTAGTGAACAAAATTTAAAACTCTCCATTATAAGGACAAAAAATGAATCTACAATAAATAAATTAAAATTACAGAAAGAAGAGTTAGAAAAAGAGAAAAGAAATAAAGAAAGTGAAAAAATTAAAATAACCACTGAGGGGAAAAAAGAAGAAGAAGAAATTAAAGAAATATTAGATGACGCAATATCCATAAAAGGAGACTTAGAGTCACAAAAAGATAAATGTTGTGAAACACTATTAAAAATATATCAACCACTTCAACAATTACTCCAAACAGAGCTAGGGATAGTAGAAGGGTTAGTCTTAAATGCATATCAAGATTGGAATAATAGTTTACACTCTGGATATAGTAATAGTAATAATAATACCAATACTTATCTTTCATTGTTAGATGATTTAAATTTAAATTTCAACTTAGAAGTTAATAATACTAACAATAATCAGGTAACTATAAATAATACTACCCAAGATATTATAACTACACCTTATGGGGTAGATAATATATGGGATTTTGATTATAATAGTGATTATAGTGGGGTAATGATTGAGGGTAGTAAAACTAACGATGTTATAAGTGCGTTAAATCAAGAAATATCACAAGTTATTTCAACACCACATATTTCACAGAATTTATTTACCCCTCAATGGCAAACATTTAATTTCACACTAGATAATAATGCGTGTGATTTCTTAAATACTTGTTATCCTGGGAAAGAATTTTTTATATCGTTAGAATTAGAAAATGTTGATTGTGGGTTTTGTATATTATTAGACAATATAGAAATAAACACTAATACCTATATATTAGAAAATTTATTAACAGGTAATGATTGTATGATACCGGAATTAAGTTGTGTAATAGATAATAAACGATCTTGGTTACCAACAACTAAAGGTATTAAGGAAGTTACAGTATTTCCGGATGGTCCTTGTACTATTGGTACTACCGAAAGTTATGTTAAATTAACTACACCACAAAATAGATTGTGGGAAGATTTAGAATATAGGTATACTGAATATGATGTTAATCATTCTAAATTAATAATAAATAGTAAATCTACTACTATTAGTGTGGATCCTGCTAAATCTATTGAATGTGATGTTTATAATTTTTGGAAAAATATAAATTGTGAGGAATGTCCTACTAGTTGTGAAAGTGGTAGTACGGTAACTTATGATGGAAGTGTGAGAGATAGTAGTAGTGGTACTTTATCTGCATATACACTTACATTAAGTGCAAATACTGGAGGATTATTATTTAGTTGTGATACACTAACTAATATTTTATCTAATCAAGTGACTGAGTTGAAGAATGGGTATTATAATCTAACCGCAAACTCTAATGAGGCATTTAACGCTACTTATAATGACTACTTAAATAAAGGTGGTACATTATCCCAATTTAATTTTGAAACTAATAATTGTAATAGTAATAGTATTATGGTTGGTAATTATAAAGATGTTAATGAATTATTTAGTGTAGTAGTTGAAGATGAAGATGGAACACTTTCTATATATCAGAATTATATTTACGATGATACTACACCATATGTGGGTGGAGAACATACAGAAATTTTAAGTGGATATACCGCACAAACCTTTAATCAAACAACTGGGATGACAGAAGAATGTTGTAGTAGTTTAAATAAATTAATTAATCAAAAAGGAAAATACGGATTAGGGGTTGGAAATGAATATGTATGGAATAATACCATAAATGCTTGTACCTGGACAACGATCGATAATTGTAAAGGTGATTGCGAATATAGTGGTACAAAAACTGTTTATAGTAGAGATTATTGTTTATCTGGTGCGAGTAGTGCATCCACTTCGTGTGAATGTTTAGATATTAGATGGACAGTATCGGGAGGTACTAGTCAAGAATCTTTAAATACGTATCCTGTTGATTACGACACAAATGGGTATCCTGTTTGGGTATTTTCTGGTGGTACTTCCCCTAATGAACCGTACTCAATAGAGTTTAGGCCTGGAGGAGCTCAACCTGCAAAATGGACAATATATGGAACTGTTGGTGGTGGAACAGGTTCTCAGATGATGTATTATTGGGAAAATGTAAATTGTCCTACAACACCATTAAATGACTGGGTTGACCTTGCGTCTATTAATCCTAACTTAACACCATTTACTGCATTAACTATTACTGAATGTGGTGGAACTTCACCGGCACCTAGTAGTGGTATAACAACTGTAGATGTTTGTATTAATCCTTTAGATTATTTAGAAAAATCACCGTCAGAAATTAATGTAAAACAAAATTTCGATGAAATGATATTAAGAAATTTAATTGACGCAAAAGATAGACAAACAATTAGTGGATATCCGTTATTACAACTATTCTATCAGTTATATTTAAATGCTAGTAATTGTGGAGAGGATTTAAGTGGAAAATTAACATATAACAATCTATTTGATTATATGGATAAAGTTGGTGATTATTGGTTAGATTTAATTGAACAAGTGGTGCCAGCCACTACCATATGGGAAGGATGTGAAAGTTCTGGTAAAATATATAGAAATACCATTTTTGATCAGAATAAATATGTCTATAGAAAATATAATTTAAATTTCTTAGATACAGGAAACGGATCAACTAATAGTAGTAATCAGTGTCCTAGTGTGGCAGGTGTCACAAATGAAAGTATTGGTGAGGTAGATGTTGATGTAACAGTAATTGAAAATTGTCAAGGAGGAGAATGTTTAGGAGATGATTTTAACTTATGTATAAGACAAAAATCATTATTACAAAAACAATTAAAGATAGTTCAAGATAGAATATTCTTCTTAGAAGATCAGATTGCGTTATCAAACGGACAAAATCCACCTAATAATTCTACATTAAATTGTCAATATACACAATCACAAATACAAGATTTACAAGCGGAATTAGCAGCATTACAAGTAACATTAAATGATATTTCCTCAGAATTGAATACTAAAACACAAGACTGTAACACTATACAGATACAAATTACTACTGCACAACAAACTTATTTACAAACACAACAATCGTGTAGTGATCTCGCCACTAGAATTACAACCGCACAAAATGTGTTAACTAATGATATATCACCGAACACAGTACAATATGAAAAACAAAAAAATTATATTGCAATATTAAAAAGTGAATATAAGAAATGTATGGCGGGTGCGTCTATGAATGTGAGTTATTATGACAAGGCATTTATTACACAGATATACCAAACGAATGAGTATGAAGGAAATGTCATTGTATATGGTGATGACGAATGGGACGATGCTACAGGTAGTTTTTATAATACTGAATTAATACATGAATGTGACATATAATTATATAAAGAATGAAGACTAAGGGAAAAATAGAAAACCCAATGGGGGTAAATAGTTTAATCTTTACTGAAAATGAAGTAAGGTTAGGTGTAGACGCAGTAATTCTAAGTAATTATAATGCCATTTCTTTAACCCCATATATTAATGTGGGTGATAGTAGTTTCTTTATGGACAACTTAGTAAACACGGAACCTATTTTACAATTAACTTTACCTGAGAATTACGGGAATACCATTTTTACGGACACCTTAAATATAAGGACTATATGTTTAGAGTTAGATGGTAATGAAAGTGACGAATTTCAAACCATCCCCACAGAATCAGAAAATAAAATGATTTATATCGATGAAGGTAAGGGGTATGAATATGGGGGTGTGAGGAATGAAAGTAGAAATTATGGGTGGCAACCTGTGAGTAACGAAGAAATTTTTACCTATGTAGAAAGAAGTGATTTAGATGGTTTTGATTATCCACAATTTACTTTAACTAATACAAGAAAAATCCCACCAACAACGGCAGATACTTTATGTGGTCCAATATATCTTACCGGAGAAACATTTAATAGAAGTAATTATAATTGGTTTTTTGGTAATAATGTAAGATTAAATTTTAACCCAATAAGAAGTGGGCAAACCGAAGTTATTTTAAGTGGGTCTTTGGTATCTCAAGAGGGTTGTGCAACCATATCGGATAGTAATGGTGGTGTATTATTTTATACAAATGGAGAGACGGTATATAATAAAGATGGGGATATTATGCTTAATGGTGATAATTTAGAAAGCTCGGGTACTTCTACTCAGTCTAGTCTTATTGTCCCACTCCCAGGTAATAGTGATAAATATTATTTATTTACTACAGATTTTAATGGTAGCCCTAACGGTTTTGAATATTCTATTGTAAATATGAGTCTCAGTGATGGGTTAGGGGAAGTAACAACAAAAAATATTAAATTAATAAATTCTCCTTTAACTGAAAAGGTAACTACCACCTTAGATAGTGATGATGAAAATTATTGGGTGGTAACTCATACTAGTGGTGATACTAATTTTTATTCATATAAATTAACTTCTAGTGGGTTACAGGTACCCGTAGTAACATCTATAGGAACATCTAATGACACCGCTAGGGGGTATATGAAAATTTCGCCTGATGGTACAAAATTAATATCATTACTCTATGACCAACAAATTATAGATGTTTTTGATTTTAATACTACAGAAGGGAGACCATCCAACCACTTAGTAATTAGTGGTGTATCATATAATAATGGACCATATGGTTTAGAGTTTTCTTCAGATTCTAGTAAATTTTATGTAAGTGATGGGGGGTCAGATACAATCACCCAATACAATTTATCCTATACATCCACCACAGAAATCATCAACCAAAGTATTACATTACCCATAATAAGTGGGGCGAGTTTAGGGGCATTACAAATGGGTCCTGACGAAAATATTTATATTGCGGATAATAACAAATCTTATTTACATAGGATTAACTATCCCAATGGAGAAGGATTATTTTGTAACTTACAAATGGAAGAAGTTAATTTAACGGCTACTACCACAGGTATTACCTCTCAATGGGGATTACCTAATACAATACCAAATTATAATATCTCTTGTGATAGAGATATCTATATTTCTTCTCGTTCACAAGAAAATTTTGACTTTACATTAGCAATAAATAATTATAATAATATTGTAAGAGAAAAAGAACTAGACTTCAGAGGGGTTATTTATAGGTACGATGCAGTTAGTAAAGAATTTATTACTCCAGTACATGAATTTACGGTAAATTATGAAAATATTAATTTGAGTAGTGCTAGTACTATAAGTGTTCCTTTATTAGATATTGGGGAAACAGAATTTATAGTAAAAGGGTATTGGGAATATCCATTACAAACACTTATGAATAAACAACTTGGGACAACTATTAGTAATAGAAACGCATATGAAAAAGGTAAAATGTATGGGTTATATAATCCAGATACGGATTGGTATTTCTTAAATATGTATGTGGCAGATAAACCTTATTTTACTACTTCTGAAATTGGGGAGATTGTACCCGTAAAGGGACTGATAGTCACATCTAATTATACGGAAGAAGGGGTAAGTGGATATACCGTTAATACCACTTCTGATCCTATAGTATGTTTAAATGGTGCCGTATTGATGAAAGAAGTAGAATATACTTTTACAACTGACTTTGGTATTCCTATGATTTACTTAACTGAAGTCCCATTACCAAACCAAGTATTAACAATGGCATACATTGAGGATAGTCCACCTAGTTCCTTATATGTTGATTCATATATTATAACTGACCCAATTATTAGTGGGGCAAATAATACACAATCTATAACCGATAAAGTATTTTTTAATGAAACCTATCAAACATACGAATATTATTTAGATTCTCCACCCCAAACCGATGTGGGAATTGCGGTGAATGGTTCAGTATTAAAAATTAATGAAGAATATTTATTATCTTCTAGTAATAATAAAAGAGTTATTATAACGAAACAATTAAAAGTTAGTGATGTAATTACTGCGTTTTATACGCCTGCGGTAGCAGTTGTAGGTAATATCCAAACTAACCAACCCTCAATTTCGTGGTCAATTAATAACCCCCCTATTAATACGGATGGGATATTTATTGTAGAGTTCACAGATACTGAAGACACCGATTTTGAAAATGTGTTATATAGTGGTGTGACGAATTATAGGGTGGCAACCCAAAATTACAGTTTAGTAATAAACTTATATAATGCGACTGTAGGGGAGGAATTCCTTTACAGAATAATAAATAAAAAGTTTTATAACCCCATTATGGGTCAAACCATAGTTAGTGAGAGTTATAGCGATGTAATTAATGTAAAAATAGCGACTAATAATGGAATTAATTATTAATAATATTTACATTTTGCATATTCATAATAAAATAATAGTTAGTAATGAGTTATATAGATAAACATAATACTGCACTGGTTAGAGTAAAGTTAACCGATATAGGGAGAGAACAACTTGCCAAGGGACAATTAAACTTCACAAGTTGGTTAGCGGGTGATTCAGAAGTGGATTATAATTACGTAAAAGGGTGGACATCATTCCCAAATCCCCCACAACTTACACCCACTTTAGCTACGGGTGAATTTCCTTTTTATAATGCAGATGGTAATATAGAAAGAAATATTTTTTCTAAGGTTTTACGACCAAAAGATAACCAACCATTTCCTACATCTTTTTTACTGGATCAAAATAGTCAATTTATTCATCCATTAAATAGTGCTAGTAGTGTACAATTACTTAAAGGTGTGGTTAGTAATGAGGCAGCACCTAGAGGATTCTTTTCAGGTTCTACAGTAGAAGAAGGATTGACTGCCGTAACAACATCTAGATTTATTAAAGAGAGTGGTGTGGTAGATTTAGGTAATTTTACTGGTGGTACAGATACCACCCCTTTCATACAAGGAGTAATCACTTTAGATAGTGCATTGAGTGCTACTAGTGTTAACGATTATATAATTTTTAAATACTCTAATTCAACATTAGGTAATAATGTGGGTGATAGTATGACGGCTGCGACAGTTAATCTAACTTATAACATAACAGAAATTAATGGTAATGAGATTAAGGTGGATAGAGCACTTCCATTCCTTAGTGGGTTTAGTGGTGTAGATATAAGTTATTATACATTACCTGGTGGTGATGACCCATTAAATACATATTATGGATTACCTTCTTTATCTGCATATTGGAACACAGGTACATTATCGTTTGATAGTAGTTGTGATATATGTGTGGAAGATATCCCAGTATGGAATATGAATAACGTGTGGACAGAAAATATGGCGGGTCAAAGTAATAATGGGATAATAGATTATAGAGCACATAATTATTTTGGTTCAGAGCAATATACAGGAACGAAACAATTTTTAGGGTATAATACTGTATTAAGTAATACCCAACCATCTAACTTACAATCTTTAAGTTATATGGACACCTTCCAAAAGTCATTATCTATAATTCACTATACTAATAGTTGTATTTCTAATTTTTATGGTGAAATGTTCCATATTGATGAGGATACGGATAAGTTGTTGAGTATAGATTTACCAATAATGTGGCATAGAAGAAATGAGGGGACAGGAAGTGGAACAACATTAGGGATGACATTTGTATCAGATACTGTACTTAAAACTATTTCTGATCAAGATCCTTCTTTACCTGATATACAATATTATGATTTAATTGAATCTAGTGGGATGACTATTAATTCAGAAGTTCCTTTAAGAGTGGGTAAGGTTTTCCCTAATCTTAAAATTGTAACAATAGATAATGAAGAGTTAGTGGCGGCAATGTCCTATAAGTCTAATAGAAATTATACTTTACCGGATTTATCTGCAGAATTGGTGAATTGTGTAAATGGACCATGTGAGGGTACAATTAATCCGGGAGAAAAAGCATATCTTACGTATTGGTTAACCACAACAGGTAGTACGGGAACAACATTAGATGTTACATTACCAGTTCAAAGATATACCGTAGTGGAAAATAACACTAATAGCCCCAAAGATATTCAATTTAGGGTAAATAATTTAGACGAACTTCCATATATGAGAAAATTAGAATCTCCGACTTATGATGGGTATGGGTTTAGTGCAAATAAATTTTATTTACTAGCACAAGTTGTTGACCCTACAGTTAATCCTAGACCTCTACCACAGAGTTGGAAACAAATAGATTTTACAACTACTAATATAACTAGTGGTGCATCGGAAACTATATCACCATTTTTATTACAAGAACAAAATCCTAATATTACAGGATTTTTATTAGATGGTGACACATATACTGGATCATCTACTTTTGATTTAGGTATTGAGTTAGATTTACCGTCAGGTAGTGACTTTAGTAAGATGAGTTTTGGCGATGAAAGATTATTTTATGGTAATTTACGTACCCATATAGGTGCAACAATATATAAATCCTTATTTACAGTAAACATTGATGGTGCTACTTTTGGTAGTAGTAGTAATACTACATTTGAATTAGGGGATGATAGATTTATAACTGAAGTAGGGATATTAGATAACAACCAGAATCTCGTGTTAGTAGGTAAATTGTCTAGACCAATAAGAATTGCAGATAGTAGTACTGCTGCAATTGAACTAACAATAGATTTTTAAATTATAAAAAATGGGATTTTTAGCAAGTGCAAACACAATTACGGTTACCGCTAAATTAACTAGAAATGGTAGAGAAAAATTATTAAAACAATCTAATATAATATTCTCTGATTTTATTTTGGGAGACTCGGATGCGAATTATAATACTAGTGGTATCTTAAGGACTGGGAGTATTTTATCGAATAGTGGAAATTTAGGGGAAAATGGATCAATAAATGATAATATTGCTGATGGAATTGATATTGATAGTAAGTTATATAAAGATAGTGGTGTAGTTTTCACTAAAAGTGTAGAATCAAACTCCAACATTATTTCAGACACTATAGTAAGTTTAGGTGAAACTGTAGTAAGCGGTGATAATTTAACCTACAATATTATTGATAGATCAAATAACACTAATCGTTACACCAATCTATTTAAAAGTTTAAATTTACCCATTACAACTAATGAGGTAAATCGTTTTACTTCTTTAGATAGTGCGGATGGAGGATGGTTAGATACCGCCTTTAGTGGTTTCGGAGCAGAAAGAGTATTAATTGGGGTTATAAATAATGATTCTTATGGTGAATTAATTGATGGTAAATCTATTAACTGTACTTTACCTATTGGTACTGCATATACACCTGATGGGATTGTGACAGGAATGACTACATATGACATATATAGTACTTTTCCTAAAACTAGTCAGTTTAGTAGAAATGATTTAAATAACCAGTATGAAGATTTATCAACTATTGCGAGTGGGTTATTTGGGTCAGAACCAAATGCAACATACTTAGTTTCGGATCAAATAAAGAGACCTAATGATGATATAAGTTTAAGTTGGTCTACAGGGTATGATACGTTTAAACCCTTCACTATCAATAATAAAGAATTGATTAATATTAATAGTATTGTTAGTAGTGGAATTATTAAAGATGAATCAATTGGATATGCATGTTTAGATAAAGGAGTGTTAGTATTTACTAATCCAACAATCGTAGATAATATAGTAACAAATTTTAGTGGTGATAGTAGTACAGGTACCCTTACAAATGATATGGAATTTTATTATTATACGGGCGGAACTTTTAACACTACAGTAGATAGTGTAGTTGATAATTTAGTACAGAATATAGTATGTATTGCTGGAAGAGGAGAATTTTATAGGTCATCAAATCCTACAATAGATAATGGTTTTGATGATGTAAGAATAAGTGAAATTGCTATTGTATCTAATGGTGATCCTAATGATGTATTAGCGATTGGTAAAATAGATAGACAAGTAATTAAGAAAAAGAATGATTTTGTCATCTTTGATGTACAAATTGTTATATAAATAAAACCTTTAGGGTTTTAATTGAAAAAATGTTTTATTATGAGTAGAGTTCTAGGGCTAGATGTGTCCACGAAAACAATAGGAATTGCAATCTTCGAAGATACAGGAGAAAAAGGTAAGTTACAGTTACTAACCCATATCACCCCCAAAATTAAACCGAAACCCAACGATAATATAGAATTATTAATAAAAAAAGTACAAGTTTTCGAAACCGAAGTTTTAGAAAAGTATAGTGATATAGATATTTCTAGGGTATTTATTGAAGAACCTTTATTAAGGTCAAACAATGTTAATACCGTAGCTACTTTATTAAGATTTAATGGTATGATTTGTCGATCGGTTTATGAAGTTTTAAATATTGTTCCAGAATTTATATCCTCTTATGATGCAAGAAAATTTGCATTTCCTGATTTAATGGCAATCCGAATGCTCAAAAAAAGTGGAGAAAGATATTCGGATAAAGAAATATCTAAAAAAAATCCAGTTCTTTTTGGTGGGTTACCTTATGATATAGATAAAAAAGCGGTTGTACATCAAAAAGTATGTGAATTAGAACCTCAAGTAGTATGGATATACGATAAATACCAAAAATTGAAAAAAGAAAATTTTGATATGACAGATGCATATGCATGTGTGGTAGGGGGTATGAGAAAATGTGGTAACTGGGCATAGTTGGTTTTTTAAAAAAAGATCACTATATTTGTAAAGTGTCAGAATTAATAGTTGAAATATTAGAAGATTTTTTAGGTAAATCACATAAACATTATAAAGATAAATCTCAAATATCTTTTGATTGTCCGGTATGTTCCGATTTAAAAGGGTTAGATAAAGGAGACGGAAAAGGAAACTTAGAGATTAATTATAATCATCACGTATATAAATGTTGGGCATGTTCCGAAATGTATGGAACTCATGGTACTATAAATAAGTTAGTTAGAAAATATGGTAATAGAAATCATTTAAAACAATATCGATTAGTAATACCAGAAAATAAAAAAAATATAATTAAACCCAATGAATCGGTAATAACTGGATTACCCAAAGCCTTCACTCCCCTCACCCTAGAGAGAAAGGATAGTGGATATCTACAATCAATTAATTACCTTAAAAAAAGAAATATAGGTTTAGATTTAATTATAAAATATAATTTAGGGTATGCTAACACTGGGGATTATAGAGGTAGAATAATATTTCCTTCTTATGATAGTGATGGTGAAGTAAATTATTATTTAGGTAGAAGTTATGATAAATATAGTAAATTAAAATATAAAAACCCAGAAGTTTCTAAGATGGAAATTATATTTAATGAGGGTAAAATAAATTGGGATTCTAACATTTATTTAGTAGAGGGAGTATTTGACCATATCACTCTCCCCAACAGTATACCTATGTTAGGTAAGGTATTAAATGATATTTTATTTAAAAAATTAATAGAGTCTGCCACTGCCAAAGTAATTATTATATTAGATGCAGACGCAGAAAAAGATGCCATTAACATTTATAAAAGATTAGAAAGTACAAAATTAAATGGAAGAGTATTAATAGTATATATGCCTAAAAGATTTGATTTATCTGACGTATTCCAAAAATTAGGTAGAAAAGGAGTGATTAAATTAATTGCTACCGCAAAAAGAATTAAAGAAAGTTTGTTATAACCAACTTTTTTTCGTACATTTACACTATGAAATTATTTTTAGACGATATTAGAACCCCTTACGATGTATTTAAACTCACAGTTAATCCCCTATATGAAAGTGATAGTGAGTGGGTGATAGTAAGAGACTACTACCAATTTATTGATGCGATTAATAAGTTCGGTTTACCAACACATATTTCTTTCGACCATGATCTGTCCTATGATGCATATCTTCCTGAAAATCAAGAAGGCATTATAAATTATGGTAGATTAAAAGAAAAAACAGGATATGATGCATGTAAATGGTTATGTGAATATTGTTTAGATGTAGGGAAAGATATACCTGAGTATTTAGTACATTCTGCCAATCCTGTGGGGGCAACCAACATAAAAAGATATATAGAAAACTTTAAAAAAAGAGTGTTATGTTAAATTTAAGAGAACAATTTAATTATGTTAAAAAAGTGGTGAGTAGTTGCACAACTGAAGAACAAACCAATAATGCACATGAATGGGCGTATGATTGGGCAAAAAGAATGAAGTGTAATTATCCAGATAAGGTGTATTCACATACAGACTTATTTTTAGATGTAATATCAAAATTATGAATGAAGAAGAAATACATAAAAAATGGAAAAAAGTACTTAGAGGTATTTCATTAGAAGATGCAATTAGGTGTGAAGGATTTAATGACGATTTTAATGATGGTATATTATCACACAAAGAATTAGAAGAAGAAATTTATAATATTTCTCAAAAATATAGTTAGTATTTTTATTTTTTAATAAAATCAGGATTTGGTGTTACAAATGCTCTTAATTTAACTTTATCCCAATTACCATAACCTTCATCATTATCCCCCATTTGTAAAATTGACATTGTTCTATGCCAACCCTCCATTAACTCATATTTACCA
>Ga0098061_1000010_pt1 | contig 61866 bp, 50 predicted proteins | sample 22_taG_FD_92579 | JGI IMG/M metagenome (GOLD analysis project Ga0098061, IMG submission 92579) | Marine viral communities from the Subarctic Pacific Ocean - 22_ETSP_OMZ_AT15343 metaG | ecosystem: Environmental > Aquatic > Marine > Oceanic | place: Subarctic Pacific Ocean | collected 2015-01-20
GTCAAGTTGTCTGTCCGACGATAAATACAGACACAACCTTGTGAATGACCTTTCTGTGGAACTAGACAAGACGGGAGTTCGATTCTCCCTACCTCCACCAGCCGCCCTTCGGGGCGGCTTTTTTCTTTTTAGAATCTATTTATTATATGCCCAGGAGGCACCAGATTTTGACCAAAACTCTTATATTAGATACCAACGTTTACTTAACCGAGGCTCATGCTCTTTTTTCTTTCGGACGAAACAATATAGCGATTCCCACCATTGTGCTGGATGAAATCGATCGCCATAAACACAGGCAAGATATAGCAGGACTCAATGCCCGACTGACGAACCGGGTATTGGACAAGCTTCGTTCTAAGGGGAGCCTTTCCGTCGGCGTCGCTCTTGGAAGCGGAAAGGGCAACGCGTTCGCCGCTCAGTTCGACCCTCGCTACATGCCGGCCGGAATGGACATCAATGACTCAGATAATAAAATAATTGCCGTAGCCCTCCGTTTGAAATTAGAAGGAAATGACATAGCTGTCGTTTCCCGAGATTTGAATATGCGAGTCAAGTGTGATTCATTTGGGATTGAGTGTTATGATTATCAACCTCAACAGGCTGTTAAGTCAGTCGAAAGTCTCTACGATGGTGCATCCGAAATTACAGTCCCAGAGGAGATTATTGAGTCATTTTACAATAACGAAGAAGTAATCCTCCCTGATCAGAAAAAGAAACTTTACCCTAACCACTATTTGGTTCTAAGATCAGAAAAGGATGAGAAAAAATCAGCTATTTGCCGGTTTAAAAGTTATAGCGAGCCCATTAAAAAGGTCCAGACATATAAAGATATTTGGGGACTCTCCGCCAACAATAAAGAACAAAAATATGCGATGGATCTTTTGTTTGATAAAGATATTCAAATAATTTCCTTGACTGGACAGGCAGGAACTGGTAAAACACTTATAGCCGCAGCGTGTGGATTGGAACAAGTATTGCACAATACAAAGGATAACGGCGGGTATGATAAATTAATAATCACAAGACCTGTACAACCTATGGGTCGGGACATCGGGTTTCTTCCAGGCACGCTGGAGGAAAAAATGATGCCGTGGATCGCCCCTTTGCGGGACAACCTTGAATATTTATTCGGAGACAAAACGGCCCTAGAAATGCACATGGAACAAGGGGTGGTCGAGATTGAGGCTATGACTTACATCCGTGGACGATCTATCTCCAACGCCTTTATGATCGTGGATGAAGCCCAGAACTTAACAGCCCACGAATTAAAGACTATAATAACAAGAGTAGGACACGGAACTAAATTGGTACTTACGGGCGATATTCAGCAGATTGATAATTCTTATGTGGATGCTGTGTCCAATGGGCTCACTCATGCTGTAGAAAAATTCAAGGAATACAATATCTCTGGACACGTCACTCTGTATAAGGGAGAAAGGTCAAAATTGGCAACCCTGGCTGCTGAAATCCTATGAGAGAATACATAATGGAAAAAGCAAAGGACACTACTCGTCATTTTCGTTTCGGGAATATACGGGTTGACGAGTTAGATCGGGTTCCTGAACATATCAATTTAAATGGAATTTTTACGGCATTAGAAAAGAGTTTTCCGTCTCACTATTTTCAAAAAGTATCCGGAATTAAAATTGCTCATACTAAAGAATTTGATAAGCGTAACGTGAATGCGATGTACAAGGATGGTACTTTCTTCATTACCAATCAACAAGATTCCACCAAGGATCTAATGGATGATATCGTTCATGAGTTTGCACATCACATGGAGACACTATTTCCCGAATTGATATATAGTGACAAAAAACTGATCCATGAATTTTATAGAAAGAGACAAGCTCTTAAGTTTGAACTTCAATCTGAGGGATATTGGGTGAGAGAGTATGACTTCGATGAATTGAAATATAATGAAGCTTTTGACAAGTTTCTTTATAAAAGAGTTGGTCGTAATATGCTCCGAATGGCCACAGTGGGTCTTTTTATACGCCCTTACGCAGCGGTGTCTCTCCGAGAATATTTTGCGACTGGCTTTGAATCTTACTATTTAGGGAAGCAAGATACTTTAAAGAAAATTAGTCCAATACTCTACGGTAAAATCACAGAGCTTCATAACAACACTGAGTATTAAGAAAGAAGGTTACATTGGCTGGCAAACACATTTCGTATTCCGAGTGGCGGAACTGGCACATCTGCCCCCACTATCACAAACTCACCTACATTGACAAGATCGCTCAGTTCGAAGGCAACATTTTCACCGCTTTTGGAAAAGCGATTCACACTGTTTGTGAGTTTACTTTGACTTCCCCTGAAAAATACCGAGAGGCCGGCACAATTGAGACGTTAGTTAAAGAGCAGTTTCTAAAAGAGTTGAAGGCTCTGCCCGAGAGTGCTCAAAAGGACGCTAAAGCCAATTTCAAACTCAAAGAGTGGCTTGTAAATGGCATAGAAATCATTCCGGACCTTTATCGATGCCTAGCCGACAAGTTCGGCAAGCTGGGTGAGGACTGGGAAGTACTCAGGGCAGAAGAGCAACTCTATGTGCCCATCACCGAATTCACGGAAGCAGAAAAAAACTTCAAAGGATTTATTGACCTTGTAGTCTATTCCAAGAAGGATGAAAAGGTTCACCTGATTGACTGGAAGACCTGCTCCTGGGGATGGCAACCAAAAAAGAAGAGCGACAAAATCCTCGCTTACCAACTCGTATTCTACAAACATTTTTATGCTCGGAAATATGAGATTGACCCAAAAGATGTCGATTGTCATTTTGTCTTGCTCAAACGAACTGCTAAACCTGGAAAGAAGGCAGAATTCGTCAGAGTGACAGCAGCTAAAAAAAGAACGACAGATGCTCTTAACGCTTTGACAAAAGCCTTGCACAATATAAACAAACAGAACTGCATAAAAAACCGTACTGCTTGTACAAATTGCAAAGACCGATTCGGAACTTGTGAATTTTACCAGACGGAACATTGCTCATAGGAGAGAATATAATGGGAACCACTAAAATCAAGGTCATGACAATTAGTGATCATCCAATGTTGCCATCCGGCGTAGGGACTCAAACGAAGTACATTATAGAGGCTTTGTTGAAAACAGGAAAATTTCAGGTTATTTCTTTAGGTGGGGCAGTCCAGCACCCTAATTATTCTCCCGCCAAAACCCAGGAGCATGGTGACGATTGGGTTATATATCCGGTTGACGGGTATGGAAACAAGGATGTGGTCCGATCGATGGTCTTGACTCACAAACCAGATATACTGTATTTCATGACCGACCCGCGTTTTTATGAGTGGTTGTGGGAGATTGAGGACGAAATTCGTAAAAATGTTCCCATGGTTTATTATCATGTTTGGGACAACTATCCGTATCCCACTTATAATACGCGGTGGTATGAATCAAACGATTTTATAGCGACAATTTCGAAAGTTACAAGCGATATCGTCCAGACAGTAGCTCCTACTGTTAACGAACAATATATTCCACACGCCGTTGACACAACGATATTCAAAAGGTGTTCTGACTTGCCATCTCTTAACCTACGGGCGAAGGTACTCGAAGAAAACAAGGGTCTCAAAAATAAAGTGGTCTTTTTCTGGAATAACCGAAATGCCCGAAGAAAGCTTAGCGGTTCGCTAATATGGTGGTTTAAGGAATTTCTAGATAGGGTTGGACATGATAAGGCGGCCCTTCTGATGCATACAGAAGTGCATGATCAACACGGACAACCGTTGGACCATTTAATACAAGAGTTGGGAATGACAGCAGGACAGGTCCAGTTTTCCACTGCAAAAATGCCCCCTCATCAATTGGCTATTTTGTATAATTTGGCAGATTGCACTATTAATATTTCGGATGCCGAAGGATTTGGACTGGCTACCTTGGAGTCTTTAGCGTGCGAAACTCCTATTATAGTAAACATGACTGGGGGACTACAAGAACAGGTTACTGATGGAGAAAACTTTTTTGGGGTAGGGATCGAGCCCGCCTCTAAGGTAGTAATAGGGTCAATGGCTGTGCCATTCATTTACGAGGACCGAGTTAATAAAGAGGATTTCATAAACGCTCTTTTAAAAATATACAACATGACGCCAAACGAACGACAGGAGCTTGGAGCCAAGGGAAGAGAACATGTGCTTAAAAACTATAATTTTGAAGATTATGGAAAAACATGGGTAGAAACAATGACAAAGATTCATGAAACCTGTGGATCATGGGAAACCCGTAAAAATTATAACGCTTGGGAATGTAAAGAATTATGAAAAAAGTACTCGTAGTGGCTCCGGTATTAACCCGATCGGGATATGGCGAACACGCTCGTTTTGTCATCGACTCTTTGTTGAGTAGGTCTGATATTTATGACATATTTGTACACCCATTACACTGGGGTGAGAGCAGTTGGGCATACAAACATCCATATAAAAGGGATATTTATGAACACCTCATCAGAAAAAAAGAATCTTTCCACGGAAAATATGACCTGTCAATTCAGGTTACGGTACCTAATGAGTGGCAGGATGTCGCTAAATACAATATTGGAGTTACAGCCGGCGTCGAGGCCTCTACCGTTCCCGTCGAGTGGCTAAAGAGGTGCAACTCGATGGACAAAATAATTGTCACTTCAGAGCATACTCGTGCAGCCTTCATGGAGACAGTATACGATATTAAAAGTACAAATACTGACGAAGTTATGTCCTTTGTGGGTTGTCAAAAGCCTGTGGAAGCAGTGGGATATCCGGTTAAAAATGAGGAATATACGGATTTGTCTGACAGGATAAAATTGGATACCGATTTTAATTTCTTAACGATTGCTCAATTAGCCCCTCGTAAGAATCTTGAAGACACTTTGACGGCATTTGTGACGCAGTTTCGAGACAATGAAGAAGTGGGTTTGATAATGAAAACCCATGCTAAAAACAACTCCCGCCCCGATAAAGATTTCTGCGAATATAATCTCAATCAATTTCTTGGGCAACTTGGACCACGAAAATGCAAGGTTTACCATATTCATGGAGGAATGGAAGAGTCTGAAATTCATGGATTGTTTCACCACCCACAGATAAAAGCTTATGTGACATCGACGCATGGCGAAGGGTTTGGACTACCTCTGTTTGAAGCAGCCTACTCAGGAATGCCTATTGCTGCTCCCGTATGGTCTGGATATTTAGATTTTCTATATGCCCCTTACACAAAGAAGAATGGAAAAGTTGAAAGACGAGCCTGTTTTGAAAAAATACCTGTAAAGATAGATAAGGTCAAAGAAAACGCATTAATGGATGGAATTATCCTTCCGGAAATGAAGTGGGCCTATCCAGATATGGAAAAGACTAAAAAGGCAATGGAGACCCTTTATCGAGGGTATGTTAGCAAACTTAAAGTAGCCGACCATTTAAAAAAGCATCTAGTAAGTGAATTTTCCGAAGCCAAACAGCATGAAAGAATGTGCAAAGCCATTCAGTCGGGGTATGAAAATGAAACGGCTACATGGAAAGAAGGAATGGAAGAAGTTAATGTCTTATGAGCCATTATATTTTTATAGCTGATTTTTTCGCTGACCGAGTTCTCGGCGGAGCGGAGTTAGTAAACGAAGAATTAATAAGACTACTGCAAGAAAAAGGACACACAGTCCAGAAAATGTTGTGTGAGGAGGTCACTCAAAGTTACATTTTAGAGAACAAATCACATAGATTCATTTTAAGCAATTTTATGCACCTAGGCCACCTGGCCAAAGAAGCCCTGCAAACGTGTGAGTATGTCCTCTATGAACATGACCATAAATATGTGATTAATAGAAACCCTGGTGCATTTCCTAACTTTATCGCTCCTAAACAGTTTATAGTTAATAAAGAACTTTACCAAAATGCAAAAACAGTTTTTTGTCAAACCAAGATACATGAAGAAGTTCTACGAAAAAATTTAAATATCGATAATACTAAGAGTTTAGGATCCAGTTTGTGGTCCTCGGACTTCTTAGAAAATGTCCTTAATATTAATAATAAGAAGACCAAAAAAGCAGCTATTCTAAAGGACTCGAATAAGATAAAGAACCAAGAATCCGCCCAAGAATATTGTCAGAAAAACGGATTAGAGTTCGAGTTGGTGAATGCCCCTTCTCCTCTGGAGTTGGTAAAAAAACTCTCTCAGTTTGAATATTTAGTATTTTTTCCCGGTGTTTTAGAGACTTTTTCTCGCGTTTCGGTGGAAGCTAAAATGGTGGGGTGCAAGATTATCACAAATAAATTACTGGGTGTTGCCAGCGAATCATGGTTTGCCACCGACTCTCCAGAACAAATGGTTGAGCGTATGAAGAAAGCCCGACAGGAAACAGTCCAACGGTTTGAAGACTGTTTTAATAAAAAAAAAGAGTCGTATGAAATAACCGCTATTTGTAACTCATACCGCCGTCCTTATAATTTACCAAGACAGTTGGATGCGATTAAATCTCAGTCTATAAAGCCAAAAGAGACTTGGGTTTGGGTGAACCATCACAAAGACAATCAGGACTTCAACCATACTGGGCTTGGTTTTGATAGAATATTCCACAATAACTATAATTGGAAGTTTTATGGACGCTTTGCTGCTGCCCTTCTGGCTGACACGGAATATATAGCAATCTTCGACGACGACACAATCCCTGGAGAAAGATGGTTTGAGAATTGTATAGAGACTATGAAAAAAACAGAAGGAATTATGGGCTCAGCCGGTATTATCCTCAAAAGCCCTCAACACTATATGATACATGACCGCTGCGGCTGGCCAACTAGGAACGAAGAAACCACCCAGGTGGATTTAGTTGGACATGCTTGGTTCTTTAAAAGGGAGTGGTTGCAATATTTGTGGAGAGAAAAACCATTCACTTGGAATAACGGAGAAGATATTCAATTTTCTTATTTAGCTCAAAAATACGGAGGAATAAAAACATATTGCCCTCCTCACCCTCTTGGTAAGTCTGAATTTCACGGATCTATTTTGGGTAATGAGTTAGGAGTTGATGAAAAGGCTACCTCTAATAATAATGAGGTTACCCATCATGAATTTTTCAAGGAAAGAGACTACTGTGTTCAAAACGCCATCGCTGGCGGATGGAAAACAGTATTGAAACTATGAATGGAGGGACCAAGGATGATAAGGGATTATGCCGAAGATTTTAATACGATAAAATCTATGCTAATTAACAGGGAAAATTTTGCGTTCATAAGATTTTCCGACGGCGAGATGTTTATAATGCAAGATAAGCCAGTCATACTGGCTCCTCAATATTTTGTAACTGGGGATCGGATAGGTCCCAATATTTATACTAAAGAGGAACAGAAAGAGTTCATCCCCTCCAAACATCAATTTCATCGCCAACAACTGTTAAAATCTTTTAGGTTTTCAAAGGAAAATTATTTTAAGGGTATATGCACCAAAAATGATGTAGGGATGGAGAATTTTAGGTGGCAACTAGAGATCCATGGTCCCGATCATCACGAGAATTTAACATTTGCTAATTTACTTATTAACAGCAATTATAAGAGATACATTGAAGAAGTTGTCCCCCTATTTCAGAACAGAGATATTATATATGTGGTCAACGAACTGGCTGATCTTAACGGACTTCCGTTTAAAGTGAAGAAAGAATTTCGTATCGGCAGTAATTGCATGGTCGATAACTACTCAACCGCCGCCGCCGTCAAAGATTATATTACGGACAACAATATCGAAAACCATTTGATTTTGTGTTCGGCCGCAAGTTTGAGTAATTTTATTATCCACCAGTGTTACGAAGAAAATTCCAATAACACTTTTTTGGACATTGGAAGCTCTCTAAATCCTTATCTTAATTTAGAGGGGTGGAAATATACGCGTGGATATTTAACAAGTTATTGGATGAAAAGTGCAAGTGCCTACGGAGGTCAAGTTGATGAATGGTGAAATAAAAGTCGTAGATAATAATCCTCTTTATTGGGAATTTATCAGGGAACTTAGAAACAATTTGAAAACAAAAGAGGGGTTTGTTGAGCAACACCACATTGATCAGAAAACTCACACTAATTTTATGGCGAAAAACGGCGACAACTATATGATAGGATTATATAATAATGATCCTGCGGGATTTGTAGGAAGTGTTAATGGCGATATTCGTGTAGCAACCCACCCAGACTATATAAGGTCCGGGCTGGCCACTCAAATGTTGAATGCAGTTATGGAAAAACTCCCCAACTCATACGCTAAGATAAAAATTCAGAACGAGGCTAGTATTCGTTTATTCGAGAGGTGCGGATTTAAAAAAAAGTATTATGTTCTAGAAAAGGACCAAGAGTGATTTCCCTACTCCTTTGAGGGTTAAAAAATAATAAAAAGGGTGATATAGTAAGTTTGCCTAAATAAGACACACAGGCACACAGGAGAGCTAAAATATGTTAAGAAGTGACATTATTAACCACCTCGTTGAAAGAGGAGGGTATAAATCTTATTTAGAAATAGGATACGGCAATGGGGAAACTTTTCATAAGGTGAATATTCCTCTCGAAGACAAAATTGGGGTTGATGGGGGATTTGGAACCCCACAGGGGGACCCACATGTAATCCGGGTCACCTCCGATCATTATTTTGCCATGTCTAAAGCCATCGGCGGGAAAAAATTCGATATTATTTTCATAGACGGATCACATCTCAGCGAAGATGTCGAAAAAGATTTGGAAAATTCTCTTCTTTTTTTAAACGAAGGAGGAGCCATAGTAATGCACGATTGCCACCCCCCTAATATCCACTACCAAGAAAGATCTCAATCTCCGAATGTTCCCGGCTGGTGTGGAGATACCTGGAAAGCCTTTGTAAAATTTAGAACTACCCGTCCCGATATAGAGATGTGTGTGGTAGATACAGATTATGGATGTGGGGTAGTAAAATTCGGGTCCCAATCGACGCTAGATATCGATGTTGAGAAGGACCTTCAATATCCCAACCTAGAAAAGAACAAAACTAAGTGGCTTAACTTGATTAGTGTCGCTGATTTCATAGAGAAATTTTAGAATGATTTATTTTATCACTATTCATCATGAGACGGATGCATTTGTTAATATGCAGGCGGAATATCTCAAAAAAAATACCCAGGAACCATATCTTGTGATTTGTGGGGTTTCAGGCTTGGGCGATTCTTTAAGAGCAAATCCAGATAATATTTCTTCTTATAAATTTGTAGATTTATCTGAAGTCATGAACCAACACTGGTATAGGATGAATTATCTTTTTGAGGTACTAAAGAACGACCCGCAAATTCAATTAGAAGACAATGCAAAACTTGTTTTTTTGGACGGCGATGCCTTCCCCATATCCCCACGATGGACCACCATTGTAGATGATTATTTAACTGGACATGAAATTGCTGCGATTTCTCGGAGTGAAAATCCCGAGCCTATGCTTGCAGATAAATATAAGCCCTACCCTCATCCTTGTTTTTTCGCTACCCGTGTTGATTTCTGGAGGGACAATGACTTAAAATGGAATTTAGACCCAGCGAATGGAGTTGAGACTGCCGGACCAACTTTGAAAATTTGGAGCGAAGAGAATGGGTATAAAATAAAACACCTTCTTCGTAGCAACCACATGGATCTTCATCCGCTTTTTTACGGCGTTTATGACGATATTATTTACCACCACGGTGCCGGAAATCGCCAAGTGTATGATTCTGTTGATATCTGGTCCAGACCTCGGCTGGCCGAAAAATATTCTGTTGGACTGGACTTAGCTTATCCACAGATTCCCCAATTTAACAAAGGGGTTAATGTTTTAGTTTACAATCAAATTATAAATGACGACAAATTTATAAACTACTATTTTCGGGGAATAGAAGAGTAAAGGAAAAAATGAAGCCTGAATCATATAAGGTAGTAAAAATGTTCGAGCAAGCGGTGGCCGACTATGCGGGGTCTAAGTATGCAATTTCTGTGACGTCATGTACGGATGCCTTGTTTCTGTGTTGTGAATATTTAAAAGTTGGTGAAGTGACCATCCCCAAGAGGACTTATCTTTCTGTTCCGCAATCAATTATGCACGCAAAAGGAGAAGTAATTTTTGAAGATATAAGCTGGCAAGGGGCTTATCAACTTAAACCATATCCGATTTATGACTCCGCCAAAAGATTTACTTCTGATATGTATATTCCGGGCTCTTACATGTGCCTCTCTTTCCATATCAAAAAGCATTTAAAATTAGGAAAGGGGGGAATGATTTTAACAGATAACGAGGAAGCAGCCAACTGGTTTCGTGTAGCTCGATATGAAGGGCGAACGGAGGGTGTCAAATATCAAGAAGACAATATAAGCTTTTTGGGATGGAATATGTACATGACTCCCATGAACGCCGCTCGGGGATTAGCCTTAATGCAAAACTTCCCCAAGGAAAATCCCGACCTTATAGAAAATCCCCCTTATCGTGACTTAACCGAATTTGAACTTTTTAAAAAATGCAAGGTCATAAAAAAATGAAAATCTATACTTTTGCTACGGGACGCTATTTGAGTTTAGCAGCCGAATATTTGATCCCCTCAATGAAAGATGATGTTTATATCAAGATTATCACTAAAAATGGGGAAGTACTACCAGGCCAAACAAAAAATTTAATATACCGTCAACGCATGTTGGATAGAGTAAAAAAGAACTTTGAAGTAATGCAAAAGAATCCAGGGGAAAAGATCCTCTTTTTAGATTGTGATTGTATCGTTTTAGATTATTTTGTTGATCATTTATCTGAACTCTTAGAAAGTGCCGACTATATGTTTCAATCCCGAGGAGGAACAATAGAGGGCTTCAACGGAGGAATACAGGCGGTAAAGGTGACAGATGCAACAATGGAATTTTTTAAAAGATTGATAAAAGTTCTAGAAAATTCATCCCTAGAAGACGATCTTTTTCCGGAAGGTTATTTTAAAACACTTTTAAGTATGATGACTAAATCGGGAGAGTTAACCGCCCAGGGTTTGCCGCCTGAATATGGATTTTTAAACAAGAACACAAAAATATATCATGCAATAAATGGCGGATCATCAATCATTGAAAAAGAGCTGATTTTTAAAACAATCCTCGGACACAAAGGGTTAATCCCACGGCCCGCCGGGCTGCCGTCGGAAATTATATTAGGAGAAATTCCTTCGGTAAGTCTTGACCACTGCTTACTGGGACAAGAAGATGGAGGAATTATATCTCATGGAATAGTGGCTAGCTCTGGGTTCAATAACTTAAAGTTAAGCCCGACTAGATATTCTTTTGATCTGCTGACGGGAGAAGATGCAGCGTGGAGCGAATATCTTCACGAGTTAATCACTGGTCCTGCGAAAGCATTATACCACAGAACAGAAGCATTTGAAGGATGGATTAAGGTGGAAGAGTTGTTGCCGCTTTCTCGTCCAGAGCGATATAGGGGGCACCACCCTTTGGATAGTATGAGGTTTGTGGCGAAGGAATTGAATATTGCGAATCTTATAGGCACAGGACAAGATCTCACCCATTCAGCCCCCAACATCAACTATCATTGGCTCTGGAGTACATACGCCCTTACCACTTATACGGGGGAGTGGCTCGGTGCCAATGGTGAGATGCCACTGCCGGTTAGACGAGGGCATGAAATGTTGATGACAGACCTAGCTACATTTGAAACATGTCCGATAGGTTTCGTCTCCTTATACTCTTAAGTTAGGATTTTTTAGGAACCATATATGAAAGAAACACAGCTAGCTTTTATTGTCAATACCATTGGTAAAAATTCCGACTTGTGGAAAATGTTTTTCACACAGAATGATAAACATATCGACGATAACCTCTTTGATAACAAATACGTTTTTACAAATGAGGTTAATGACGATATTCCTTCTGCTTATAAAACGGTTTTATACGACGAGGAAAAATTATATAGAGATCAATTTTTAACCGGCATAAGAGAAGTGCCAGAAGAATTCTGCGTATATGTTTCAGAGGATTATATCCTGCATAACGATGTATTGGCGGATGAAATTTTGACATACCGAAAAATCTTAGACGACCATCCCGAGATTTCCTTTATAAGATTTATGAAAGGGGGACTGATTGATGCCGATTTCCCCCCTTTTGACACATCCCGATCGGAAAATGTATATCAACTGTTTGGTTATCTTCCATATTTTTATACAAATCAAGCGGCTCTTTGGCGAACTAGAGATTTGGAAAGAATTCACGCCGAGGGCCCAAATCTGCACATTGGCGGATTGGATTATGAAAACCAGTTTGAAACTCAAGCGACCATAACGTGTAGAAAGATGGGAATTAGGGGGCTATATTGTTATCACGGAGAGAAAAAAAGGGGGATGTATCACTATGATTGTTCGGTGTGGCCCCACATTTCCACTGCGTTAGTAAAAGGACAGTGGAACCTGTCAGAATATCCCACGGAATTACACTCGCTCTTACAAGAATATGAAATTGACCCAACAAAACGAGGAATTGTATAATGTTAATATTAGAAGATTTGTCCGCCGAAATCCCCGATACAAACTCATATCATTGGGATTTGAAAAGCCTGTCGGAGGATGACGGCAAGAATGTTTTAATGTATGGTTATAACTCGTCGAATAATAAAGATTTTCACGAGCAGTGCGAGGGGTACACTAAAGTATTTTTTAATAACTGGGCTCCGTGCGAATTTGCTCAAGTGAAAGATCATAACAACTTCGGACCTCTTGACTACGACCAAAAATTTGATATTATATATTCTATTTGTCCATATAGTAACAAGTGGTTAAACCAACTTTCTGTGGGCCGCCAATATCGAGATATTTTCTATCCTTTCAATAAAAATTTGATCCCCCAAGCAAAGGAAAAAAAATATGATGTTATCTATCACGGAGGAATTCATGGCAAGGAACACATCGAAGGCTTACAAACTATGTTATCCTTCAACTATCGATATATTACGATGACTAAACACATTAATCAAATGACTCATACTTCCCTGCCAGTGGCCACCAACATTAATTTGCCGTTCAGAACAAAGCTGGAGTTTATAGCTGAAAGCAAAATCTCCATATGTTATAACCTAGTTCATTCCGTGGGTGATGAGATGAAGAACACTATTTTATCGCAACCCGGTGCCCACCTAAACGAGGCTTTTTCAGTTATCGCCCAACCAAAAGGAGAGACGCTTCCACAGTTTAAGACTCGTATGCACGAGGCAGCTTTTTGCCGAACTCTTAATTTAGTATACAAGGACGAATGGAACGTGGCTGAAAAATATTATACGCCTAATGAAGACTTTCTCTATTTTACGAACAAATGGGATTTAGAGAGGAAGATACGAGATATTTCTAATGACTTTGAAAACTATCAGTCGCTGATCGACAATGCATATAATAAATCGTTGAATTATACAACCGATAAATTTGTTGAACAAATCCGAGGGGGACCTCAAAAAAGAAAACATTTGCCAGCACAATGAAAAAAACTAAATAAGGGAAAACTACAATGATATCCACAGCACTTTGTCGATCTTGTAAAAATAAAAAATTGCAAACGGTCTTAGACCTCGGGAAGCAGCCTTGGTGTAATGATTTTTTAACTGAAGAAAAAGTGGGACACGAGGAAAAATATCCTCTTACACTAGTGCGATGTGAAGATTGTAAATTATTACAACTGGACCACACGATACCCAAAGAAACTATGTTCGGCGACCATGACTATTTATCCGGAATGACCCAAACCCTTTTAAGTCACTTTTATGAGGTAGCTAAAGAGTTGGCACTCCAAATTAATCTACGGGAAGGGGATTTGATTGTAGATATTGGGGGAAATGACGGAAGCCAACTTATCCAGTATCAGAAGCTCGGTTTTCCCAATGTCGTAAATGTGGAATCGTCGGTAGGTACCGCCAAAATCTCTCAGGATAGTGGAGTAAAAACCATCAATAATTATTTTGACGAAACTTGTGCCGTAGAAAACTTTGGAGAGAACTCGGTAAGGGTGTATAATGCCTCGGGGGTTTTCTTCCATCTAGAAGAACTTCACAGTGTTATACGAGGGATCAAGAAGACTCTACATTCAGACGGAGTCCTACTAGTACAGTTCATGTACGCCGGGGCCATGCTAGAGAACAACAATTTTGATACCATTTATCACGAGCATTTGTGCTACTATACTATTGAGACCTTGGGGACACTCTTAGAACCCTATGGATTAGAATTGTTTGATGCATATTATTCTGACATTCATAGCGGATCGGTTATCGCGAAAATTACCCATTCCGAAAGCATGCTCAATCATAAGTCACCCAGATTGTTAGAATTGATGGAAAAAGACCAGAAATATAACGACAAGCAAGCAGTGGATAGGTTTGCTAGAAAAATTGCAGGAACTCGTAATCAATTACGCACGTTTCTTGAACAATTGGCACAAGAAGGTAAAACAGTTTACGCGTATGGAGCCCCCGCAAAAGGGAACACGTTACTCAATTACTATAAAATTGACTCCTCTCTAATACAGAAGGCGGTCGAAATTAACCCACTTAAGGTAGGAAAGTATTTGCCGGGGAGTCATATCCCCATTGCTGAGGAATCCCCAACGGATCGCCCCGACTATTATCTCTTGTTGTCCCATAATTTTGCCGAAGAAATTATAGAAAAGAATAAAACTCTCATTGAGTCTGGGGTCAAATTTATTATTCCTTTCCCTACAGTCGAGATTGTGGGATAGCATGAAAGTTTTAGTTACCGGGGCCACCGGATTTTTAGGCAGACACCTAACTAAAAAGCTTCGGGAAAAGGGGTGGGAAATATTTATTTCTAACTCACATACAGCGAACCTTAGCAAACTAGAGAACCTCTATATTTATAATGACGTCAAGTTTGACTTTATTTTTCATCTCGCCATTGTCACAAAGGCTGGAGACTACGCATTGACTCACCAAGGTGATCAATGGCTCAATAACCAAATTCTTAACACCAACATTTTACAATATTGGAAAGACCACCAGCCCCAAGCAAAAATGGTCACCATGGGAACTAGTTGCTCCTATTCGCCAGGCATCGATATGAAAGAGGATAATTACCTCTTGGGGGAACCAGATGATGGATTATATACCTATGCAATGACTAAAAGAATGTTGTTGATAGGGCTTCAATCAATCCAAAAACAATATGGACTAAAGTGGTTATATTTTATTCCGTCTACACTATATGGACCTAATTTTGAATTGCACGATAATCACTTTATCTTTGATTTTATACGAAACTTTTACAATGCGAAATATCACAATATGCCAGTAAACATCTGGGGTGACGGAATGCAACGCCGAGAATTAATTCATGTAGAAGATGCCGCGGATATTATTATTAAGCTCTTGTCTCAGGAAAATGAAATGTATAACTTGGGATCCGGGGAAGACAATTCTATTAATGAATTTGCACAGCACGTCGCTGACGCCTATAATTTTGACTTCAACAAGGCGAAGCACGACTTGTCTAAATATGTGGGTGTTCGGGAGAAAAAACTAAACACCCAGAAATTACAGTCCCACCTCGGATCTTCCACCTTTCTTAAAGTTTCGCTAAAAGATGGTATAAAAGAAGCAACCGAATATTACCGGAAAGCTATTTCATATGAAAACTAGAAAATATTTGCCGACTCTTTCGGAGTTAATTGACAGGCTCTCTATCGCCCAACTCAAAGAGGTCTTTATTACGGAGCATAAAGGAGAGTACGCAAAAGAGATTGCCGACATTTGCCACGATATCCAAATGATCTTGGATAAGTCTGAAGATATTGATGCAGATACCATTCGTGCAATTGTTGTGCTTTCTCAAATGAATTTACACATTTGGCACAATGAATCGAACTACAGAAAAGGCATCAAGGACGGAAACAACCTTGAATTGACTCACGGGCTAAACGGGATCAGAAATACAGCAAAAAATAAAATTCAAGAACTTGCGGGCGGAAGAAAAGATTATAAAATAGACTGTCTAGCTGCCGATTTTAAAGACTGGGAGATTAGCTGGAAATGAAGGTCTTGGTGCTGGGGGATAGCTGCGAAGATATTTTTGAATATGGAAAATGTACTCGGCTCTGTCCCGACGCCCCGGTACCTGTTTTTCTTCCCACCTCTACAAAGGTTGTAAAAGGAATGGCAGGGAATGTTGCCAATAACTTAGTAAACCTGGGGGTGGAAATTACTCTGCGTACCAATGATGAAAAAATTACTAAAAAACGGATTGTAGACGAAAAAACAAACCAAATGTTGGTGAGAATAGATTCGGGCGAAGAAAAGATAAATAGAGTGACTGACCTTGTTGGACTTAATTTCGATTCTTATGACGCCATCGTAATTTCAGACTATGATAAGGGATTTTTATTTAGGGAAGATATATCATACATCTGCCAACACCACCCACTTGTGTTCATGGATACGAAAAAGAAGTTGGGAGATTGGTGTTCATCCTGTGAGTTTATCAAAATAAACGAGGTAGAGTATGAGTTATCCAAGGATTTTATTGAGGACACTTCTAGTTCGTGGATACGGAACAAACTTATTGTTACCACCGGACCAGATGGGTGCAGACATAGAGAAAAAAACTACCCAGTGTTAAAGGTAGAAATTAAAGATTTAGTAGGTGCGGGGGATACTTTCCTAGCCTCTTTGACCGCCAAATATCTTCAAACTGGGGATATAGATGAGTCCATTGGCTTCGCTAATCGATGTGCTACATATGTGGTACAGCAAAGAGGGGTAATGTCAATTACTACCGAGTATAATTTAAACAGGGGCACTGGCGTGCCGGGAGTTGGAAAATGAATATCTTAATTACAGGAGGGGCTGGATATATTGGGAGCGAACTCATTCAGTTTTTATTGAATGCTGGACACAAAGTCTCCGTGCTTGATAGTTTAATGTATGACAAGGCTTCTCTATTAAGATATGCGGGGAATAAAAATTTCTCCTTCAGAAAAGTCGATATTAGAGATAAAAAAATTCTTGGGTCCCACATGAAAAAAGCGGATGTGATCATACCGCTTGCGGCCCTTGTGGGTTTTCCCCTTTGCGATGAATTTCCCAGAGATGCAAGAGAGATTAATTGTGATATTAATGAGTGGATAGCAAAAAATAAAAGACCAGATCAAAAGGTAATTTATCCCTGTACAAATTCTGGATATGGGACAAGTGCCGACGGGGTCTGTACAGAAGAATCTCCTCTGAATCCTGTTTCGCTGTATGGGGTAACGAAAGTAGACGCCGAGAAAGCATTTAAAGAGGTGGATAACCATGTAACTTTTAGATTGGCTACTGTCTATGGACCCTCTTCTAGGATGCGTGCTGATTTATTGGTAAACAACTTTGTTTGGCGTGCTATTAAAGACAGGGTGCTTGTTCTTTATGAATGCGAATTTATGCGTAACTATATCCATATTCATGATATATGTCGAGCATTTATGTTTGTTATAGAAAATTGGGAAGAATGTAAAAACCAGACTTACAACATCGGAAATGATAAGCTTAACATGAATAAGCTTCAACTCGCAGAAAAGGTGAGAGAATATACTCCCTTGGAAATTATTAAAGCGGAGTTCAATTCAGACCCAGATGTCAGAGATTACGAAGTCAGCAGTCAGAAATTTTATGATAAAGGTTTTGTCTGTAAATATAATCTAGACGATGGTATTAAACAATTATTAAGTGTTTATTCTATTATCGATAGTCCATGGTATGGGAACTATTAAGATGGACAAAGAAATCAGTACTAAAATTATATGGACCAATGGATGTTTTGATATATTGCACAGAGGACATATCGAGATGTTACAATATGCAGCGTCTCTTGGTCATAAATTGTATGTTGGTATTGATGCCGACGAAAAAGTGAGAAGAGATAAGGGACCCCGCCGCCCTTTCAATGGACAAGAGGATCGGAAATATCTCCTAGAGTCTATACGAGGGGTGGATAAAGTATTAATCTTTAATACACGAGAAATGCTTAATGAAATGATAAAAAACATTAAGCCGGATGTTCTAGTTGTTGGTAGCGACTGGAAAAGAAAGACAGTAATAGGGTCCGAATTTGCCACCGAAGTCAAATTTTTTGACCGCATTATTGGGTATTCAACAACTAAAGTACTGGAGGTACATAAATGATCGAACAACTGACAAATACACTTCTCTTGCACATGGATGGAAACAGGGAACCTGGCGAGCCACTGAGGTATTTAGAGATTGGAGTCGATAACGGTCATACTTTTGTCGAAATACTTGCAACCACCCCCACTGGACGAGAGGTAATAAAAGTAGGAGTAGATCCCTATGGAGTATTTCAGGACGGAATTACTCGGATGACCTCTCAGATGTTTTTTGCACTAAATGAGACATTTTGGCACCAAGAATTTGATATAATTTATATTGATGGTTGCCATTTTTCTCCGATAGTAGATCAAGAAATATCCGAGAGCCTAAAAATTCTTAAACCAAACGGAGTAATATTGTTGGATGACACAATACCCCTGAAAGAATCCTCGGGAACCGTTTGCCCGGAAGATTTAGTGAAATATTGCGAGAAGGTGTCTTATCCCATGGGGATTGACCACACAGAAGCAGATAAGCACTTTAGTGGATATCCACATGTTCAGGGAGATGTGTGGAAATCGGTGGCCAAGTTAAGAATGAGAAATCCCGATGTGTCCATTTGTTCTGTAGGAAATATGTGTACTACGCTAGTGATGAGAGGACAGCAAGAGCTTATAGATGAAATACCGCCAGAAGAAATGGATTGGAATTTTTACGCTAATAACATTAACGAGATATTACAACCAGTCACCTCCTTCGACGACATTGCCAACTATGTGAAGAAAAATGAAAATTTACGTTGATATTGACGATACAATCTGCTCACACGAGGAGGAACGGAGTTATTTGACGGCGTCTCCCATTGTAGAGAATATAAATAAAGTTAATAAACTTTTCGACAACGGGCATACCATTATTTATTGGACAGCCCGTGGCGGGAATACAGGAACTGACTGGACAGACTTGACCACACGGCAACTAGAGGAGTGGGGAGCAAAACATCACCAACTCATAATGAACGAAAAGCCGGCATACGATCTATTAATTTGTGACAAAACCAAGAGGATAGAAGAGATATGAGTGGACCCTTTGACATAAAGCACGTTAACAAGGGTTGGGGATATGAAAAATGGATCGTCAACAAGGAAGAATATTGCGGAAAGTTATTATTCTTTAAAAAAGGCAAACGTTGTTCTTGGCACTTTCATAAACTAAAAGATGAGGTGTTTTACTTACAATCAGGACGCCTGTTGGTTAAGTATGGTAAGTTAAAAGATATTGGACAATGCGAGGAATTGGAACTGACTCCTGGAACTAATTTCCATATTCCCAGGGGACTTATCCATCAAATGGTGGCTTTAGAGGACTCTGAGTTATTTGAATTTTCCACTCAACATTTTGATGAAGACTCCTATAGAGTCGTTAAAGGAGATTGATATGAAATTAGTTACCATTACGGGGTGTTTAGGGTTTATTGGGTCTTATGTCACCAGAGAGTGTTTAAAAAGGGACTGGAAGGTATATGGAATTGACAAATGTACATATGCGGCCAACACCGAACTGATCGAAGAGTTCAAAAAAGATCCTAACTTTACATTTTGTAAAGAAGACATTGCAGATATCGCCTCTCTGCCGGAGTGTGATTACGTTATTAATTTAGCGGCTGAGTCTCATGTTGGTAATAGTATAATCAGAAGCGATCATTTTATCAATAGTAATGTTATGGGAACTCAAAATTTGCTGGAACTTATTCGACATAAGCCTCATAATGTTAATAAACGACCGAGATTCGTACATTTTAGCACTGACGAGGTTTACGGCGACATTGTTACGGGTGAACACAAAGAGACAGACCTTTTGCACCCTAGTAATCCATACTCGGCAGCCAAGGCCGCCGCCGATATGATGGTCCTTGCATGGGGGAGAACTTATAATATTGAGTACAACTTGCTAAGACCAACTAATAACTATGGAAAGTTCCAATACCACGAAAAACTAATTCCTATTGCGGTTAGATGCTTACAACGAGGGCGGAAGATTCGGCTTCATGATCAAGGCGAGCCAATAAGAACATGGCTTCATGCGGCAGATACAGCCCAGGCCGTGATGACCGTAATTGAAAAAGGAGATGCCAACGAGATTTATAATATTTCGGGAGGATTTGAGCAAACAAACAGAGACACTGTTCGCAAAATAATCCAAAGCTACTATGACGACGAAACCGACTGGGAACAATATGTGGACTTGGGATTCAATCGACCAGGGCAAGATGTAAGATACTCGGTAGACGACAGTAAGATAAGATCATTGGGGTGGAGTCCCCAGAAGGTATTTGACCACGAAATCAAAACCATTGTCGAATTCTATCAGAATAATTTTAGGTGGTGATAAGATGTTAATAACATTTGGCACTCGCCCGGAATATATTAAAGTCCTGCCAATTATGAGAGAAATGGAACGAAGAGGGCTATCCTATACTACGTTTTTTACGGGACAGCATACAGATTTGCTCAAAAACACAAAAAAACCAGATTACACACTGAGCATAAACTCCAACGGTAAAAACAGGCTAGATACGATTGTCCAGTCAATCTTAAATAATGAAGAAATATTTTCGAAAGCCGGGTCAGTCATGGTCCAAGGAGACACGACATCAGCTTTCGGCACAGCCTTGGCAGCTTTCCATAGAAAACTACCAGTGATTCACTTAGAGGCAGGACTGAGGACTTACGATAAGTATAATCCATATCCTGAGGAGTTTAACCGCAAAGCTATTTCTGCCCTCGCAGAGATTCACTTATGTCCCACTCTTAATGCAGAGAGCAGATTGAATAAAGAGGGGTATAAAGATACCTTTGTGGTGGGAAACACAGTTTTGGACAACCTAACGGAAATAAGGACAAGAAGTTCTAATGAGGTAATAGTTACGCTCCACCGCCGCGAAAAACACGACAACATTGCAGAGTGGTTTTCCGCTATAAATAATCTTGCTAAAAATAACCCAGGATTGCTCTTTGTTCTTCCTATTCATCCCAATCCAAACGTGGCAAAACATGCAGGGATATTGACCAACGTAAGTGTGATCGAGCCCCTTGGACATCACGAGTTTATTGAACGTCTTGCTGGGTGTAAATATGTCATAACCGATAGTGGGGGAATACAAGAAGAAGCAGCTTTCTTGGGAAAACCTTGTGTCGTGTGCCGAGATTTTACCGAAAGAGATGAAGGACTCGGGACTCATTCTATATTGTGTAGTTCTCCTGATAGATTAGTGGAGGGTTTAGAATGGTGTGACCACACGACCACAGTGGACCGAGACCAGTGCCCTTATGGTGACGGCAACGCAGCAATGTATGTCTGCGATATTATAGAAGAAAAAGAACTTAACAAATAATGAGAAAGATAATAACATTTATTATAAGGAGAAACAAATGAAACTATCAAATCAAGCAGTAGGGGCTCTTTTGATGACCTTACAAAAATGCCTCTCAGAAGAGAAAGACATCTCGGACCTATTGAGGGATTGGGACCTAGAAATTAAAGAAGAAGAAGTATATGTTTCTAATCCTCCCGTCCTGTCTGCCAGCAAGGAAGAATTGTCGTCCATGGACTATAAAGAATAGTGCCACGTTATTTATACACATGCGGTGAATGTGCTCAGGATATGGAAATCCGACATTCTTGGAAAGCACAACATGTCCAGTGCATTTTCTGCGAAGGCACCAACCTTAAAAAAAGGTTGTCACCGATAATGGTGATTAATAAAAAGAAACTGGCGGCCGCCAAGGGAAAGCAAAAACCAGGAACAATTGTCAATAAAGCTATTGAGGATTCAAAAAAGGAACTCCGCCAAGAGAAAAGAAAACTAAGGATCCGTAAAAATGATTAGCTGGGGGCTCCTAATTGTAAGTGTTGTGGTGAATATTTTCTGTTTTTTATACATCAGATTTTTAATAAAGAGTTTGACATTCTTTTCTGCTAATTTTAAAAACTTGTATAGTATGTTGGAGGATTATATTTTGAGTCTTTCTGGGATTTTGGAGCTAGAATTGTTCTATGACGAACCTGTGCTGAAAAATCTAATGAAAAATACCACAGTTGTCAAAGAGAAAATATTAGAATTTAAAGAGGTGTATGATTTAGAAGATGAGTAAAAAAAGAAAATCGAAACATTATTTCACCAAAGATACAGAAGCAGCAATTGTAAGTTATTGCAACACGGAAGATACTGCTATCCGGACACAGCTATATGTTGAACATATCCAGCCAGCTTTCAATGAGTTGGTGGATAAAATTGTTTACACTTATAAATTCACCTCACTACAAAACATAGAGGTTTTAAAGGACGACTGCAAAATCTGGCTTACTACTATATTAGGAAAATTTAATCCCAACCAGGGGGCTAAAGCTTTTTCATATTTTTCGGTAGTGACTAAAAATTGGTTTACTCACAAGGCCAAACAACAATCGAAAAAGAACCGTAGAGAAATTGACTATGACTCTATGATTCATGAAATCGAGGCTGTCGTGGCTGAGGCTGAGCCAGGCTTATTGGTTGAAATTGAAGAAAAAGAATTTTGGAAATTTTTGCTGACTGAGGTAAAAACCTGGGATCGCTTTTCATTAAAACCTAACGAGAAAAAGGTGTTGGATGCAGTATTGGTCCTCATGGAGAATATAGATCAAATAGAGATATTTAATAAGAAGGCGATCTACTTGTATCTTAGAGAGATAACTGGGCTCAACACTAAACAAATCGTGAGTTGCTTGAATAAGATGAGGTGCCGCTATAAAACTTTTAAAAGCAAGTGGGACCAGGGAGAAATTTTCTGATCTTCTAATTAAATAAGAACCTGGAGAATAGAAAATGCGTAAAGACCTCGATTCTTTGATATGTCAAGCCTTGGAAAATATCAACAATGATAGGCAAGAAACAGAGATCCTTCTGAATGAACTCAAGGAGTACATGAGTATTTCCAGAGACAGATATTCAGATTCTGGACCCGTTGCAGCAAAATTTGTGGAAACTCTTCAAAGGAGTAATGAGCAACTTGTCAAGCTGGCAAGCCTGGTTTATAAAAAAGATAATACCTCTTCTGTCAATAAACTATCCGACAATGATAAAGAAAATTTATACGATATGATTTATAAAGACAAGGGGGAGGGATAGAGTGCAGCGACTACCAGGCTACGTCCCCTTTGGGGACCCATCTTCTAGAGATGCTGCTTTCCGAGCCGCTGTTGACGCAAGTCGTACAAAATCCCTGGGTTCACAAAATACCCGCAAAGCTAAGGTAATTCGGGTTACTAAATCTTATGCAGATAAATGGCACTCTTGGATAACTGGACCCCCCGAGGGTGCAATGTATACATGTCACTATGAACTCATCCCTGCCGCTAACAAAACAAACGCCGCCAACGAAGGTGCCTGGCTTCCAGCACGCCACGGTGACGGAACCGCACTGGACCACCTATACCCCCAGGCGTCCGGATTTGTAACCAACGCCCAGCCCCCGCCTCAGGTCGGAGGGATCATAGATATTTCTTACGTTGACCCAAACCTTCAATGCGAAACAGTCGGGGGTGCCAATGTTGCCACGGTCTATGAGAGCAACTCAGCCCAGCACGACACAGCCCGGATAAAGGGCGTCGCCCCTGCTGGGAAAACAACTGAAAACACTAAAGACAATATTAAAAAGGTGGACTGTGAGGAGGAGCTTGTTTTTGATGTTTCTCCGCGACTCTCGGCTATCATGGAGAATCTTACCGACGAACAAAGGTCCGACCCGGACGTAATTAATGCTTCTCGTAATATGGCCAACCGCCAAGCGATTGCTACTTATAGGCGGACGGGAAGAGAGGGGGTTATAACAGATCAGTCAGAAGGCCCCGATAATCCTAATGTTAGTGATCAAGGTGCTCCTATACAACCCATATCCTGCAATAAACTATATTCAATTTCTGATTTGGCTTCTCCTACACAGACCATAATCGGACGTACCATGGGTCGCCTCTCCGGCAAAGTTTTTCCTCGTTTCCCGCTCGGCACAATTGAAGATGTCAGTGCCAGGGTTACTTCTCGGTTTGGAACCCGACCAATTCCTAAGGGTTTGTCTGCCAGAGATGGGCTTCCTTCTGTAACTAAGAAAGAGGGGCATAACGGTATAGACTTTGCTTGCGTCGTTAATACTCCCATTGTCTCAGCGTTACCAGGGGTGGTAGCCGAGGTAGGATACCAACCCAGGGGTGCGGGGCACTATATTTATATTAAACATCCAGATTATGGGAATATTTGGACGCTCTATGCCCATCTGAGCCGCCCACCACTTCTTAGTAAGGAAGATCCAGTCGGGTATGGGACAAGCGTAGGACTGAGCGGAAATTCAGGACGCTCAACAGGTCCCCATTTACATTTTGGAGTAAGGGTTGGTCGTCGTGGAAGTTATATTGATCCTGAGGTGTTTTTGAAAACTAAGTTTAAAAAAACTGGAGATATGTAGTGTCGGTCATTAAACGAAGAAAAGTCATTCAAGATGGCATGCCTAGTGGAAAAAAGAACCAATCTGGGGGAACCGCTTCCAAGCACTACACAGGATACCTTCAGCAATCAATGCCCGAGGCTGTACCTGACCATAACACCGCCCCTTCCGAGACTGTACTGAGGGGGACTCAAAATAGTTATATTATAATGGGAAAGGATAGGATTGGTCCTCTCGACAATGGGCACGGTAGCATTCCCAATACCCACTGTGGAAAAATTGACCTTGTTGCTGGAATGAGTGGAATTTTCGCCAGAGAACAAGAAGAAGATGAGTCTGTAAAGACTAACACTAATGCCTTTCTGGATGCAGCAAGAATATACATATGTGCGAAAACCGACATTGATGCACAGTTTGGGCTAGCAAAGGGTTTTGTAGGAAACTCAGTGGCTAAAGCCGGTATAGCAATTAAAGCGGATGCGGTACGAATTATAGGGAGGGAAAGCATAAAGCTTGTAACATTTACAGATGTAAGTAATGCCCCCGGCATTTCCACTATGGCTAGCAAAGGGGGGATTGACATTATTGCCAACAATGACGACGGGCTCACTAAGAAAGGTGTAAAAAAACTTCAGCCTTTAGTAAAGGGGGATAATTTAGTTCATGCCTTAAATTTTTTGGCTGGATTGATTAACGATATAAATTCTAATATGACACAGTTTCTCATGCTACAGTCCAAATTCAACATCGCAACGGCTGCTCATATGCACGTTGCTCCTCTACTGCCGTCGCCTATGACTGCAACGGCCGGCGTTGCTTTGTTTGCCGACATGGCATCGTTCCTAGCAAAACTACAAGAAATACCTCAAAATACACAACTAGTTTTTAAGCAAAATTATTGCAATTCGACCGGCAAGTGGGCGATAAGAAGCACAAACAACCGAGCTAACTAAATGTCGATCTATTACAAAAGAAATATCCCCAATCCTTATGCTCACCAGGCGGTATTTTATGACTATCAGTTAGATCCACCAGCGGTTGTTGAGTTTGATTATAATTCTGAAGAAAACAGGGATGCTCTTCTGGTAATTCATGATGCGTGTCTGAATTTTGGGAAGATGCTTAATCATAATTTTACCTCTCAACAGAAGCAGGCGTATGCTCATCTCTATCCTCAAAATGCAGTCTTTTCTCCTGACGGACTAGAGAGTTTTGATGCTCTTTCTATGATATATAATGAGGCAGAAATAGATAGCCGCCTGATATCAGAGATAGTAAACCCTCTAACCGACGCTGGCCAAATTGGACTTTATCTGTCTCCCACTACCAAGGAGGCTCGCCTTCCCAAAAATCAGCTTAAACTAACTGGTGACCCTGCACAATATCCGGATTCACAAAAGATAGCTCAGCTAATTTCAATTCCTTGGAAAGTCTCTTTGGGAAAAATGAGGGCTTTGAGGGAGCAGTACGGACTACCTCTGGTGGGTCCCTATGATCAACTCCAGCCTCGGGCAATAGACAGGTCTATATATGTCCCAGTAGAGCCACAGAACGCTGATATAGATTTAGATAATTGGGAAAATAATCTAGAGCCTGGAAGCTATGTTCCAAGGGTTTATTATAACTCAAAAAGAAACGAATATCAATATATCAAGAGAACAAAAAACCGAAATCGTAGTGCCTACGATATAGGTGCCAGAGGCTCCAGTCTACAGAATATGAATACGGCAGTTCAGGAGGCAATTTCCGCTTGTTTGACATATGTTGGAAAGAACACTCCAGACAACGTGAGTAGTTTACTTGCCCTCGGGTACCATTCGCCCCGCCCTGGTCACCCAGAGGGGAACGGTATTGGTTTTTTTAGTAGTATTGACCGCAGGCCAGCATCGCCATGGAATTTGTTTGTAAGATTTAATAAAGATATTATTGATAATGTCCCTTCTGTGCCAACCGCCGAAACGGACGGGTTACTCGATGCGGACAGCTACCCTTATGAGATAGCTAATAAAATAGCCTCGCCGGCAAACAGGGCGTCACAATACATAACAGTTTCATTTAAATTCTTAAAAGAGAACATGGGCAGTTTGATTAAGATTGTTAGACACTATTATTCCGAACAAATTATGAGCGGTGTCGGACCTTCGTATCTTGCTGGGCTCGACATGGAGCGGGAAATAATATTTTTGGAATCTTTTCTATCTCGGCTGGAAAAGTTTAATGATATTAATAATATAAGCAACGTGTCCGATTCTGATGCTTATCAATTTCTGTTTGATGATGATTTAAACCTGCAATACATTATTTTTAACGGTAGGCTTTATACCGTCGGTGTTGGACTAACTACCTTTACGACTCGAAATGACAACCTCCCGATGTTGGCCGCTTCCTATAATGCATTTTATGGATTCACTTCGCATACTTTTAGTTTCATTAAGAATTTTGACACTATTCTTAATGAAACTATCTTAAAGAATCGGTCCCCGAAGGGGTGGATGGGTTGGGTAGAATTTTTACAACGCTTTGTAAATACAAACCTTCAGATCCATCCCGAAAAACAGTCTTTTTCCAAAGAAGAATATACCAAGGCAAACCCAACTACAAATCTTTTTGAAAAGATATCAGAAATTACTTCGCGAGGTGGCACTGAGGCTCGTATTGAGGGACTTATAAGTTCAACAAACAAGCTGGTTTCCACTCGTGATCGTCTTTTTACTGAGTATAAGAGTGCTGTTGGGTCTTGCGACACTCACCTTGCTGCTTTCGGCCGAGACGCTGCGACATTGATGGAACTTGCCATGGGGCGTGTTAATTTACAGTATGTTATAAATCATGCACTTTTTCGGGTACGCGACAATCTTATCGAAGATGAGTTTTTGAAAAAATGCGTGACTGAAGGCGTGGCACTCAAAGATGAATCCCTCAGAACTGGGGTTCCTACCGTGGCTGCAAGTGAGGCTAACCGCATTTACGCCGAAGTAATTAAGGCAGTAGATGAGGAGATCCAATGTCAGATTGGAATTATAGGAGACAAGATCCAGTCACTTGTTTTGAGTCCAACTGGTGCCCCCCCTCACGCATCGGAACTTGTTCGTGGAACCGGAGCAGCAGTGGGTTCCTTTATAAGTCCGGGGACCCACCTTAGTGCTAGCCCCTTTAAGGCTAAACCGTCTTATGCTGGCACGACTGATATCTCTATTGAGTTAAAGAAAAAAGAGAGCACCGGCGTGGGTGATTTTTGGATGGGATATTCTACATATTTGGGGCGTCTCTTCGATAGATTAATCTCTCAACTTTTCATAGGAATTTTGCGAGATATACTTGGTAGTGCCATGGGGTGTAATCCATATGATAATGGCGAGGATGAAGAGGGCAAGGGCCTCGCCAACCGCAGAAAGAAGTCTAGTTACGGACTCACAAATCTTAACGACTATGTTTCACATATAAACTTGGTCCCGCTAGCGGAAGACTTAAACATGGTTAATAGAGAGGTGGAGGAAAATGAAGCCGGCCGCACCATCATTGTATCCCCACCAACGATGGAGCAATTGATACAATTAAATCAAGATGTTTCCTCAATCTTAACACCAATAGAATTGAGTACCCTCCTAGACGGGAACACCGACTCGGACCTCCTAGCGACCATCCGAGAGATGATATATTCCGGAGATATGTCACCAGGCTTTAACAGCCTAACCACCGCCCAACGGATTGATCCAATTTTTCGAGAGAAATTTGATAATTCCCTAGACGCAAATGATACTCTTTATGGCGGACTAGGGCTGAGCGAAAATACTATAAAAAATTATTTTAGAGAAATCGGAGGACTAATATCGCCAGCTAATAGAGATCTGATGTTTCGAAATCAACAAATAACACCAGATTTGGCAAATTGTGACCTAAAAGATACGGTAGTGGGGATGCCTGGACTTTCAGACGAACAATTGGTTCTCATTTTTGACCAAAGGGTTGAGGCTCATATGTCAAAGCTGGATAGTTTGTGCTCCATTGACCTGGGATTCGAAGACATTGAAATTCAAATAGCCAAGTTTATGGAAAATATACCAGATGCTCAATTCTATACGGATTTTCTAGAATGGCTTACAGGTGCTAGCGACTGGCTAGAAGAGTTAATATCTGAGAGTGCCGCAGAAATTACCGCTATGCCTAGCCGTGTGTCCACTGCTCGGGCCAGTAATTTTCCTGACAGCGATCTTGGAAGGAGTCTTATGCCTGCGGTTTGCGATTTTCCTTACAACAGAGACCAATGTAATCCAGGCTACACCTATACTAAGCAGCCAGTATTTAATGTGGTTGTCGATGATCAATATAGGACCGCTCCCATACGATGGCGGATACTCCCTCAGCCCATTGAACCTCTTCCGCCTATCCCCGTAAGAACAGGGCAAGGCGTCGGTGAAACTATAGGCTCGGCACTAGGATTTTATTGGCGTGGGATAACTGGGCAGGGTATTGAAGTCGCCTCTCCACCAATGCCCCCCTCGGACCAGTCCCCAAATGCTGTTGATGAGGCTAATACGCAACTGGGACCAGGGGCACTTCCTTTTCCGTTGTCCTACCTGACGATTGGCGAGACCATAAAGATTTTCTACGACCCGCCAGGCCACCCACGGTACTTGCTAGCTGAGATTGATGTTCCAACTACAGAAGACCCTGCCAATCACTTGGGGCTTGTACAGGCTCATCGTGATATTTTGAAAGACGAGCTTGGGCTTCCCACTCAATATACTTTAAAAGGTATTTATGGTACCAGTGGACCCACTCTGGGACCTCGATATATAGATTATTTAACCTCCCCTCTCTATGGTGCCCACAACACCAACAACACCATTTTGACTGGCTTTTTAGGGTCTTCGGAGGCTGGAATTCTCGGCTGTCAATACGCCGCAAATGTTGCTGCAACTTATAAGAAATTTTATTACGACTTCGACGAGGACCGAGACCTAAACAGCTTTATGTCTGGAATATCAACGGACTATTTTGCGGCAGATCAAAAGTGCCTGTCCAGCTACGAGCTAATAATAGCTAGTTCCATTCAGCAAGTGATAAAATCCCGAATAAGGAAACTTTATCTTAACGCCGCACCTCTCTTGGAAGTCTATCCCTGCTGGAACCAGCCTTCTACTGTCGGTCTTTTGGCGGATTATATTTCACGAAACATCACAAGAGACTTTAAGTCTAAAAGTAATTTATATGATGTGTTGGTAGAGAATTTTAATCTATTTTACGAGGCCTATGGACACCAGTTCGTGAATACAGGATTACCCCTCAATCCCGATGAGCTTTCACTTCCTTTGGAAAAAAAATTACCATTGGTCGTCAGACGATGTCTGTTGGCCTCCTTTATAAACCTCAGCGATGATCGATCTGGAGGAGCCCCACTTGTAGGAATGTCCACTTTCAGCCAATTCCGGGACGAATTAATTGATGGTTCACAAAATCTCGCAGATAGACTCTCGACGGAGGGAACCCCGGCTACCGATCGTACCTATCTTGATACGGTGGCTAACTACAGATATGAGGAGGTAATGATCGGAGTGAGGGACCTCGAAGCAGAAAATGAAACCATTCTTACACCCCTGGTTGAACTGATCGGTCGCCCTGACTACGACGACGCACCAGGAGACCCACCGCTCAGGCCCGGCGAGGAGGGATATGAAGAGCAGGAGCGGGCCCGCCGAGCCGCCGCCTTGGAGAGGTCACGAGAGAGGTGGGAAATTATAGATGACGAGCCTCCTCATAGAACAGATGAAAATGCTGACAACCCTGAAGAATGGGCGGACCAGATCACCCGCTACACTAGCGTAGTTAGGCCGGCCCGGTCCCCTCTGTATGTAATGAAGATGGTGCCATATCTTCCCTTTCCTGCCCAATATGCTCAGGCTATCATAGCGTATGATCAGATAGACGTATGCTACTATTCGGACTACTTTAACTCTCTGACTATGGGAAACATAACTTTTGCTGACGAGAATTTTTCTTATTCGGTTTCCCCCGAGCGTCTCTTGTATGGTGGGTTTTCTCGTGGAAACATATATTAGAAGATACTTACAGAGTGAGGATATTTTATGAGTAAAATGAAAGGAGTGTCAGTAGCGTTGCCTCTGGTCCTCGACCAGCGAGATGGACCTTATCATTTAAACAAAGACTTCAGACAATCGGCTAAGCAAAATTTTAAAAATCTTCTCTTGACTTCTGCTGGTGAAAGAGTTATGTTGCCAGGTTTTGGTGTAGGCCTTCGATCTTTTTTATTTGAACAAATGAATTCCAACACTTACCAGCAAATAGTTGAGGAGATAAACATACAGAGTGCTAAGTACACTCCTTATATTAATTTATCCTCGGTAGAGTTTATCACAAATGAACAAGATCCGGCTCTTGCAGATAACCAAGTAAAGCTGGTTGTGAAATATCATCTGGGAGATGAGGGGTCTGGGGACATCTTATCAATAAGTTCACAAATAACTAATTAAAGACAAGGACGGTGAACGGGAATGGCAAAAAGACCAATAAATTATACCAGTAGAGACTTCGAAAGTATCAAAAACGATCTAGTCAACTATGCACGGAGATATTACCCCAGCACCTATAAAGATTTCAGCGAGGCTTCGTTCGGGTCGCTTATGACGGATATGGTCGCATATGTGGGGGACCAATTGTCTTTCTATACAGATTATCAAGCCAACGAGAGTTTCTTAGAATCAGCTATTGAATATAAGAATGTTGTCCGTTTGTCAAAACAACTGGGTTTTAAAATCCCAGGCTCTGCTCGTAGCACAGGCATGTGTGCATTTTATGTCCTAGTTCCAGCATCTACTAGTGGAAGAGGTCCTGATCAAAGATATATACCAACTATACAAAAAGGGGCGACGCTGGTTTCGGACGGGGGAGCCACCTATTCCCTCAATGAGGATGTTGATTTTTCTAACACGAATAATGAAATCACGGTTGCTAGAGTAGATGCGGATTCTGGTGTTCCTACTTATTTTGCCGTGAAGGCCTTCGGACAAATAGTTTCTGGAGAAAGCTATGTGGAAACTGTGTCCGTGGGAAACTACCAGCGTTTTTATAAACATAAACTAAAAAAGAAGCTTATAAGCGAGATCATCTCTGTGGTTGATTCACAGGGGAATGAGTACTATGAGGTTCCCTATCTGACCCAGGATGTTATTTATAAAGAGATTCCTAATTACAACTCTGATAAAATAGCTGTTCCATATAAATTGAGAGCCGTCCCATCCCCACGTCGATTTATAGTCGATCACGATACTGTCTCAAACACCTACATACAGTTTGGGCACGGATCTGCCGACAATATAACGGGTAACATAATAGCTGATCCCGCCGATGTAGTGTTGAACGTTACGGGTAGAAATTATATTACAGACGAGACTTTTGATCCAACAAATCTGATACAATCTGACAAATTGGGCGTCGCTCCTGTCAACACGACACTGACTATTACCTACACCGCTAATACTTCGGACAGCATCAATGCCACTGTTGGTGCTATTGGCACTATTGTCAACTCTAGTCTTGTATTTGATGATCGCACTTCTTTGACTTCGACTGTCATGAATACTGTGGAGGCATCGCTGGAGGTAGAAAATGAAGAGCCTATACTGGGCGACGCTTCTTTACTTTCGTCAGAAGATATTCGACAACGAGCTTTTGCCTCTTATTCCACACAAAATCGAGCAGTAACTCGCACCGATTATATCACGATGGCCTACCGATTACCTCCAAAATTTGGAAGAATAAAGAGAGCTAACGTGGTAAGGGATAAAGATTCTTACAAACAGAACTTAAACATGTATATTTTATCTGAGGATTCCGACGGGAACTTTGCAGTACCTAATCAAACACTTAAACAAAATCTTAAGGCATGGCTCGACGGTCGCCGCATGATTAATGATACAATTGATATCTTAGACGGAAAAATTATAAATATTGGGATTAATTTTGAAGTTCTTGGCGATTTAGATGTTAATCGGTATGAGCTTTTGCAAAGGTGCTCGCAAGAGATACAAGACAAGTTTTTAAATGTTAAAGGGGGAATCGGGGAGGCTGTTTATCTCTCCGATATTTATAAATTGCTGAATGATGTCCCAGGCGTAACGGACACCATAAGTATAGAGTTCAGCAACAAAGTGGGAGGAGCTTATAGCCAGTATTCTTATAATATTGATAAAAACATGAGCGACGATGGAAGGTTTTTGATAATTCCCTCTAATGCAGCGGCTGAGGTTTTATTACCAAGCGACGATGTAAGAGGGGTGGTTAAATAATGGCTATTAAAAAATACAACCTCCTAGCGGATAATACAATCACTAATGCATTTAAGGAGAATCTCCTTACAAGAGGTACGGGATCCAACATGGGGGCCTCAGATATTTTAGAGGCTTTTGTAATTCAAGGACAAACTTCAGCTTCTATTAGTGCCACTAATGCGGAACAGATGAGAATATTGCTGCGTTTCGATGTAGATGCGATTCAAAATGATATATCGAGCGGGGTCCTTCCGTCTTCTAGTGTTGACTATATTCTGCGGCTCTATAACGCTCCACATGGTGGCACGACCCCGCTTAGTTATAGCCTGGATGTTGCAATGGGAACTAGGGCCTGGACCGAGGGACGTGGCTTGGACATGGAAGAGTTTACCGACGCTGGTGAAAGTAACTGGATTTTTGCCTCGGACTCAGTTGAGTGGGATCAACCAGGGGGAGATTACCTAGGCAATGCCGGCGGCGACTATTCGGCAAGCTATTTCTTTTCTGGGGGGATGGAAAACCTAGATTTGAACATAAATTTTTTAATGGATCGCTGGAGGTCGGGAGAATATCAGAATTACGGGCTATTGATAAAGTACCCCGATAATATCATCTCGGGATCAGAGGGAACGTTTTATACTAAAAAATTCTTTTCTCGAACCAGTGATTATTTCTTGAACAGACCATGCGTAGAAGCACGCTGGGATTCTTCCCGGCAAGATGACAGGGGGAATACATATCTTAGCAGTGCCTTGGCACCTGCTTCGGATAACCTAAATTCTTTATTTTTGTACAACAGAATTCGAGGACAATTCAAAAATATTCCCGGACTTGAAGCCTATTGGCCCGACCAGCAAAAGCTTTTGGTAAGTTTTTACAGTGGAAGCAGTGGATCCCCCAGTGGAAGCAAGCTTGTAGTGGTTAATAAAGATGGCGAGCCTGTCACCAATATCACAGGCGGACTAGTCTATGAAAACGGCATTCCTATAACGGGGTCCTACTCTTGTTCTTTCGCTATCACCAGCAGTTTTGAGTCTATTAACGATGTGTGGTTTTCGGGATCTACTCAGTACTTTACGGGCTCTTTTTCCCCTTCCAACATTTATGCAAATGAGGTCGTTTACGGGGAAGAATATACTACTTCGATTTCTAATTTAAAATCGTCGTATATGAAAGGGCAAAAAGAAAGGCTTCGAATTTTTGCTAAAAGAAACAACCGTAGTAGCCTTAACATCTATACTGTCGCCAACACTCTGATTACTCCTACCCCTATTGAAGAGTCATATTATAGACTATACAGAGATATTGATAATATGGAAATCATTGCATTTGGGACTGGAAGTAATAAATATACGAAGCTTTCCTACGATATGAGCGGCAACTATTTTGATTTAGACACGTCGTATTTAGAGCCGGGATACATGTATAGTTTGCAATTTCTCTACAATATAGATGGGCAATACAAAGAGCAGCCAGAAATATTTAAATTCCGAGTTCAAGAAACGTCACCATGAGTCTAAAGAAGTTATTCGATAAAAATAAGCAAACTACAATAGTTAGCAAATTTCTTAAAGATTCCTCCCCTGGTCAACTAGGCGACGGCATAGAATCTCAAGGACATTTAAGCGAGAGCATCAAGAAAAGGGACACCTTTCTTCCTAACGTTGATTACTCAAATCCTTCCAACTTTGTTAAGTTTGGTTCCGCTGAGGAATATTACAGAAGAGCATATGACTTTTTATCTGGGTACTATCCTTATGACGGCTCGGCGTTTGAAAAAACAAAATTTTATAATGACTTAAACCCTTTAGAGAAATATATTTTTCTAGAAAACTACCCCAGATCTACGGGGTTTATCACGATTGGGGACACTTACGGACCCGTCACATCTAAAACAAATGGATATTATTCTTCTTCCGCGGAGTATATTGAAACCTACGGGGGACCTCACAAAGATACAGTTTATAATGTGGGAACTAATAGAACCTCCAATCTTAATTTTGGAGGACCTTCAGGTTCCACCGTGGAGTTTTTCTTTAAGAAAAACACAGGAATTCCGGCCGGCGACATTCAATCGCGGAATCAGGTCATTTTTGATTTGTGGAATGGAGTAGTAAGCTCTTCTGCGGAATATGGCAGAATGACTTTTGAGATTATGTCGGGTTCCACCCCTGGACAGGGCGAAGACCGTTTTTTGGTCACGATGCTGTCGGGCACCACCGGCTTTTTTACTCAGTCAGTTCCTACCTTGGGGGGACTATCGTTCAACAGTGGCTCCTGGCATAATTATTCTTTCTCCTTTAACACTAGCAAGACAAATCCCACCATCGATTTTTATGTTGACGGATCTCTTCACGAGGGCGAGATAACGAGTTCTACGTTGCCAACCAGCGGACACCAAGCCGGCGAAATTAAACTTGTGACGGGATCTCTCACTTCTAATATTGGAGGACTGCGGACAGCCCCCTTTGGTGCAGCAGATAGCTCAGACCCAAGCCGCTTAGGCTGGGCAAAATTATCTGGTTCTATAGATGAATTTCGTTTTTGGAAATCTAACCGAAACGCCCAAGAAATTGGTCGCCACTGGTTTTCTCATGTTGACGGGGGTGCAGATAAATATAACGCCAATGTTGATCTCGGAGTTTATTATAAATTTAACGAGGGAATTGTGGGTGCGGACTCGGTTGATAGAATTGTCCTCGATTACTCGGGCCGGCTGTCTAACGGGGCATTTATAAATTACGACTCGTCTAGTTCAAGAAGTACGCTGTCGGCAATGAGTGCGATGAGCCAGTCAGGCCGCCCCGAAAAGCCAGATATTATTGTTCGCCCTGCCAACCCAAGAGTTTCTACTAATAGGGCTGGGCTAATCCTGAGTGGAAGTAGTTACGACGCAACGAACAACGGAAGCTTAAAAAATCAAATACCTTCGTGGATCATAGAAGAGGAGGAGTCGGGAAACAATGAGCTACGCAGCCTGTTACAGATCATGGCGAGTTATTTTGACACCCTACATTTACAAATATCCGCCTTGAACAAAATAAAAGATAGGTCATATGAGCAAACTTCTACCACAGGAAGCATGTTTCAATTTCCTTATACTGACCGGCTTATAGAAGAGTTCGGAATAGAGGCACCGGAAATATTTGAGAACATTGGGGCAATGGGACAGTTTTTAGAAAGAGATGAGCAAATAAGTTTCCAAAAAACTCTTATTCATACTAAAAATTCTATCTATAAAAACATTTATAACAACTTGCCATATATCCTTAAGTCAAAGGGCACAGAAAAGTCGATAAGAAACCTTATAAGATGCTTCGGTATTGGCGAGGAAATAATGACTGTGGGCGTGTATCCCAATGAGGCAGACTACACCCTGAGCAGTAGCTACAGGGAAGGACCCTCTACTAAAAAATATATAGATTTTACAGGATTCAGGAATAGCGAATCGCCTTATTCCACAATCTATCAGTACGCCCCGAGTAGTTCGTATACATCTTCTTATAGTATATTGTCCGGCTCCGAAGAACTAAATGAGTACGCCTTTACGCTTCAGGGGGAGTTTCTTTTTCCAGACAAATCTCAAATGAACACGCTCCGGTCCACACCGCCCCCCATTTTAACTTCTTCTTTGTTCGGATTTCATACTCCGCCCGATGAGGGAGATAATGCTACCTCTACAAACTTAAACTGGCCAGTTGCCGCGGGAGATTATGGGTGGCAAATTTATGCGGTCAAGGCTGAAGCTAGCCCAGCTAAAAACAACGTCCAGACCGGATTTCAACAGGACGCATATTTTGTAATAAAAAACAGAGCAGGAGAGGAAGTTTTGAAAACGGATGTTTTCAGGAATGTCTATGATAATCAAAAGTGGAATGTTGCCGTCTCCCTCCGCCCAGATCAATATCCTTTTGCAACTACCGTAGACGGGACTAACACCGGTGCCGGGTCCGGCTGGATTTTAGAGTTTTATGGCGTAAATTATGAGGCGGGACTTAAACAAAACTCATTTTCTATATCTTCTTCGTTAAACTATCCTTCCGGAAGTCTTCATCTAACCAGTTCGAAAAGAATTTATGCTGGGGCTCATCGGACTAACTTTAATGGACAAGTGGACACGCTGTCGGATATAAAAGCATCCAGTATAAGATATTGGAACGACTATTTAAGTCCTACCGTAATAGATTTACACGCAAAGGACGTTGATAGCTTTGGACGACTTCACCCGGAGCGGAATGCCTATACTTTCCAAAAACCTGCCTCCGCAGGCCCAATCAACAGGAGCTATATCCCTGCAATTCAAACACTGGCGTTGAATTGGGATTTCCAAAACATAAGCTCCAGCAATATTGACGGGCAGTTCAGGGTAACAGATGTCTCATCAGGATCAGTTGGACTGGATTATTTGTCTACCTATCAAGGGAGGGCACTAAGTAATGCTAATTTGCGAAAACACCCCGGACGTGCCGACTTCTTTGCTGCCTCCGAGCCTGCGGCATTTAAAGAATATGTATACACCAGCAAGCTGCGTCCCCCTGAAGAGTCTCTTAGTGACGAGATGATAAAAATTCTTAGCCATGATGACGAAGCTTTTGGAACAGATGTGCGACCGAGTAGTATCTTTTTTGCGGTAGAGAAAAGTATGAATCGGAGCATATCTGACCGCATATTGAATTTCTTTGCCTCGATTGACGACTTTCACAACCTTATTGGCGAGCCGGTCAACAAATATCGTGATAACTACAAACAGATGGAAAAATTAAGAGAAATATTTTTTAGAAGGGTTGAAGGCGTGCCAGATTTTGAAAAATATTTAGATTTTTATAAATGGGTAGATACTTCTATGGGAGAGATAATTCAACAACTTTTCCCCGCATCAGCAAAACACGCTGAAGACGTTCGGACGATGATAGAAAGTCATGTCTTAGAAAGGCACAAAATGAGATACGGGTACCCTGGGGCTGTAGTAGGAAATTATCCCATCATTGAGGGGAGGATAGGAAGATGACCAAAAGATGTCCCGCCCCTGCGTGGAGGTTCAACCATGCCCCCATCCCACGACTCCAGTCTAAAAATTGCGATTGGTGGAAAAATAAGGCTGAAAGACACACTTTCACATCCGGTTCCGGAGCAACCTTAGGGACAAAGTCCGGAATCTTATCCAGCCGAAACAGCATTTTAAAAGCAGTGCAGGGCAGACTTACTTCAAGTGTTTTGGTTTGTTTGTCCGGAGAAATCAGTACTTCTATTTATAGTGGCATTAATGAGGACCTTTCGAAAAAAAGGAAAATAACTGATTTTGAATTTAGTGGTTTTCAGTCTGGGCTCGCATTTAATGAATCTGGTGTACCCTTTGCTAGGTGTGATGACGACTCAGGACTTAACCAGAAGAGAAAACTAGCATTTACAGCGAGCAAGGACGGTATTAATTATCGAGGAAAAGTCTTAACGCCCTTTAGTGTTTATAGTTCAAGTATTCTTTCGACAGATAAGGGATATAAAGCCTTTACTAATGAATTTATGCCTAGTTGGGTGGATATCACCAATATTCACGAAGACGCCCCTTTCCCGATTCAGCATGATGTTTCCCTACAGGGCCCGTTCACTTCTGAACATGTTGGGGGACTCAAATCTCGCCATGCATGGATATTTTCCCAAAATGATAGACCCGAAGCATTTAGGCTTATTTTGACGAGTAGTTCTCCTTACAGGGTAGAGGGGATAGGACCTCGCCCAACCAACTGGTCCTCTTCTTATGACGACTATTCTTACGGACAAGTTTCCACTCCTCAGGGGAAATATGCTCGCGGACTAGGAGCCAAGCGTCCGGTAAACATAACCAATCTAAAATCCTATACAGGCTCTTACTCTCAAGCCGATGGTCGCAGACCTATTGGGAATTTTACCAACAATTATGAGGTGGTGAGTTCGACGGGACGAAAAACAGCCAATATCGATTTTGTTTTTAATAATCCTAATTATCAAATTTTTGAACTAGCTGGTGCCACCGCTGCCTCTGCGTTTGTGGTGCCTCCATCTTACCGGGGGGTGACGCCAGGAGGAGTTCAGGTGGACCCTCGTCTCTCTTCAACGAAAGCAGGATTAACAAGTTCTTGGAATGGCGGGTCTGTCGATTATGCCGCCCCTCGCGAGATTTCTACGAGGAGAACGACCAAGTCGGTTATTACGAGCCGCTTCGCCAGCCCTGGGGGTAAATATACATCTAAACAGCAGTTTAGGGATATTTCTTCGGATGAACTTTCTCCCAATAATGCCCTTCCTTGGAGAAATTATAAATTACTTTACTCACATGCTGGACTACGACAATTATTTAGGGGATACACTTTTTGGGGAGGGTTTATATCATTCCCCTATTTGTATTTAAACTTAAATGGACCCCAGGCATTACAAAATTTAAACGATGGTGTTGATATAAACGTAGCTTTTGGCGGACAGAGCAATTGGTCCACGATGATTCTGAATGGGTCTGGCGACGCCAAGCCGGTGGAGAAAACTCAAAGAAATGGTCTTGAGAGAATTGAGACGGCAATAGACTATAGTGTTTGGCCTTTTGTCCTTGGTCCGGTCACTGGCACAGCATACGACAATGGGTATGTTACGACTCCAATTCCAAGAGCAGACCGGACTGAATGGTTTATGAACTTTGCCGCTGGCGGTTGGAACCCTTATTCTGATTATTTTCCTGGGAACTCCGTGACTGTTACACCCACTCATGTTTATGATCAGTATGTTCTATCGGGCTCTCGATATCCTCAAAATATTTCGAGAATGTCTTCCTCTCTAGTCTCACTCCCTAACCAGGCTGTGGCAACCATAGTTCCCACGTCGGGACTAGAGGCCAAGTGGGACGCCATCTACATCAAGCTGACAGATACTAGCGGAAATCAGTGTACTTTTACAGGTACCGCGTCTATACCCATCGGCAGCCCCCCGTCCCAAACAGCCGCCGGAAGCTGGGAGTATGGCGTTGGGTTCATGACAACTGTATCAGAATGGGGATCGTCGTTCTCTGAGGCGATATTATCAGCGTTATATGCTGGGGATATCGATATTTCAGCAGTGGATAACACTTGGTCTGGCTTGGGCGTATCGCTTTATCAAGGAATGGCTGGCTCTGAGGGGAATACCGAACTTCAAGAGAATTTTCCATCACCAACAAGTCCTGCCACTTATACGGACTTTGAAGACGGCAGATCCGCAGTGAACTATAATTTTGGTTCCGCTCTAGTTTCCGGCACATCAGGAAAAAATAAATTTGTGTGGTCGGACCAGTATGGGTTTGTCCCGTGGCAACAACTACGGGCAGGACAAAACGCCCAAGGGGCTTATTTACGGAAAAATAATATTTATGAATTCCCACCATCGCTGGAAATAACATCCTATGATAGAAATTCTGTAGCACTAGAGGGAAAGTACCACGCCTCTGCTGGCACAAGAACTGCCTCTGACCGAGCAGGACGTGCCGGAACCACCTCCGGCTCATCCGCCAATATTTTAACTTATTCTTTGGGGGCAAGATTTATTGAACCACCGCTTACTTCTAAGTTTAAGCCAATGCGAGCTAATCTCAAAACTAATTTAGGGTCCCCTTCTTCAACTCGCTACGGGCAGAAAGTTCCGGCGAAGATGGAGTTTTCATATGGAAATATGCTTTGCGGATTTGCGAATAAGCGTCTTAATCAAGCCACGGGAAACCCTTACAAGTTCAGCTATAATAAGATCAAGAGACCTTACGAAATTATGAGAAACCATCGGCTAGATGGAGTGCTTCCATCTTCTGACGGGATTCAACGAATCAATATGTTGACTTATTCCGAAACCATTTATCCCAAAGAGGTGTATACCTATTTGTCGGGTACTCGCTCCCGCCTTTCGTTTGTTGATAATTTTTGGAAATCTGACATATCGGTCTACCATAATAGCAATGCTGCGGATTTGGTTGCGACCGGCGATTTTGGACTGTCAGTGTCTCAATACAATCAGAGTTCTAATATTGCTGGCTGGAATAGGCAGTTTAACAGGGTTCAAAAACCAAGTACCCGAGCCGGCAATCGCATTTTTCAAACATCCCAAGGGTATGAAATACAGGTAAGCGAATCAGTCCCTAGCGATGTTGCATATGCCACTTCTGAACCAGCAAACGCCTCAATTTGGCCTCTAGATAGTTATTTATATTCAGATTATCTGCCTGCCTGGACAGGATCAGCCGGTAACAGGCTTTTACTAGCCGATGTTGCCACCATGGCAGCCGGAGAGCTGATGATGACAAATTATGGGACCATCATAGACCAGTCTTCTTACGGACTGGGTGCCGGTGCCACCTATGAACCGTCATCCATAGTAGCTGCCCAATATGTATATTCAGTTCCTACAGAAGTCCAAAATAGTGTCTCTTTGAAAATGGAAGCCACCGCGTTGGCTCCAGGCGGAGCAACCACTCGTCCGCCATGGACCGCCGGAAAAGACAGGAAGATAATAGATGGACCTTCCCGCGGCACCTCGCTGCCACCTAAAGAGCCTTCTTATGACACCTACGAAAAATACGCAGAAAGCGTCCGTCTGTCGGGAAAAGAGAATACAATTATTCCAGAGTACATTATGAGTAATTGGGTTTCGACCTACAGAACCTCTGGCGATCCTCTTTCTTATGTTCCAAACTCGGTAGAACTGACGGGAGCAAACACTCAAAATTATAACGGAAGCAATACAGACTTTTTCACAAGATACTCAGACAGTGACACGATAGAATACTTGAAGCAATTTATGTCTGGTCGGGACCTGGAGTTTAATAAGTATCCTAAACATTTTCAGCTCACGTCAAATGCCACATTAAAGCTTCTTCCTTATGATGGCTTTTTTCCCATGAACAGGACACTGCAAATAGCCACTCTTTTTTCGTCTTCATATTCTTCTAATGCTATATATGCGGGCGATGATTCGACTAAGGGACCTTGGCGTTCTATTTTAAAGCCATTTTTCGCCCCAGGGATTCTCTATAACTCTATTAAGTCGGGCGTCGCTGTTAATCACCCGGTTCGCCGTGGCCCCTGGGGAGGTGCCCAGTTTGCTGCAACCGAAGCACCACAGCCTTTAAAAGGGGCCCTGAGCGGAAATCTTGGAACCTCTGGAGGGGATTATGTCTCGGTACCTGGCGGCCGCCGCCGCCCAAGAACCCCTTCCGCTGGGAATTTTGATTTTACAATCGACAACGTGGATAAATTTTTCTGGACTGACAGATTACCTTTCGAGGCTATCCTCGACCCAGAGCCTCACATCTCTAGTACTAGTCTTCGAGATTTTCTTATTATTTCAGATATTCGTAACGTAACAAAAAATGATATCTCTGGGAGTATTTCCGGACAAGTTGAAGACTCTCTTTACAAGAAGGCCATTTCCAACTTCTTGGCCTCCGTTCCTGAATTTTTCTTAAAGAAAAAGTCAACCGCCAACCACAGTTCTGGGTATTTAACAAAGTTTGTATCTCAATTTGGACCAAACGACAGCGACGATGTTAACCATAAACTTGTCAGCGGCAACAAAATCTACATGATGGAAGTTGGACTAATGAAAACTGACAACTTTAATATGTATAATAATCCCTATGCGTTTGGTCCGCCGACCGCTACTGGATCAGAGAGCGGCGGAAGCTGGAACAATGCCTCTTATAGCGTCGGAAAATCAACCCCCAGCGGGTCAGCGTGGCCAAAACACCGAGGAGAATTTGCACCTTTTACCCCTCCATACTATTATGGACCGAGCGTGGCTCGTTTCTTTTATGCCCCCAATCAAGATAAAAGGGTATCTCTTAACGATATTTTAACGTCAACAGGACAAAATAATCCTGAACTGTTTGTCCAGTACAGAAATGAAAGCGGAAGCTTTTATGATTATTCTTCGGGGTCATTTACCTCCTTCGATGGTACAGAAGTAACTTTAAGTAGTTCTCCTGCCTATGAGTGGAATAGGGCCTGGCAAAACCGCATGGATATTGATGCCTCCATTACGCTCAATAATAGTTTTAAGATAGATAATGGGACCTATACATCAAAGAATCCCAACCGCTGGGTAATTATGCCAAAATGGGAGTCCCCGATCTTAGACTTTCCAGGTCCGGGCAACTCTTATGATTTTTCCGGATCAGTAGACACCGACAACAGTAACATATCTCTTAACTTTAACCAGCAAACATATGGTATGTGGCATCAATATGGAATGTCGCCGACTAATAACGAGGGAGTATATTTATACATCAAGGACCATACCTCTTTGCTTACAGAGCCAGATTATATTTTAGTGGGCGATCCCAATGTTGTAACAGGGGCCCCTGAGGGGTATTATACTTATGCAAAGAAAATCCCATGGCCCGTTCAAGAGGCTATAAATAACGGAAAAGAGGTAGGATCTTTGGCGGACTTAGTTGGGTTCGCCCCTGAAGAAGTTATGAGCAGCGGCATAGATCTGTCCAAAGCCAAGCGGCTCGGTGAGTTAGCGACAGGAGGAGAGAAGAGCCTCTCTGAGGCTATACTGGCATTGCCATTCTACTATGACGAGCAAAATCGTCAACGCTTGGTGACCTTGCAAGGATCGGGTCATGACCTCGGACCCAAGTTACGGAAATTCCGACGAGCATTCACCAAGTATTCGATGCCGCCCCCTTTGGCAACTCGTCTATCCTCCTTGGTCCCGACCAATTATCCCAATGATGACGGACTTATTAACCCATTCGCCGACGATGACGACTATAGTAACATACTTATGAACTCTGACCCGTCCAGGGTTCCAATAGTTTACTTATTTGAACACCAGATAAAATTAAGCAAACAAGATTTAGCTGACATCTGGCAAGGAATATTACCGGAAATTGGAACAAATATGAAACGTAACGTGGTGGCGATTGATCACTACATGCCGGGAAGAGCAACAGGAGAAGACGAACTTGCCTATCCGGAGCTTTTACAGAAGGAGATAGAGGAGGGGATTCAAGATGGGAGCGGTTTGCCTAAAATAGACCTCATGGACACAATAACTGAAGACTCCGGCAATGGATTCTGTCCCCAAGTTAGGTGGATAATTTTCAAAGTAAAACAGAAGGGTTACTCTAATTACTCTGCATTAATTGCCAACGAAATAGATGGGGTAGACAATCGCCTATTGGACACAATCCAGCGACATCCTGCCAACCCACCTGAGCGGCAAAATTATTTCTTTAATAATTCAGTATCTGACCCAACTTATAATTGGCCTTACGATTATATGTCCTTGGTTGAGACCGCAAACCTACAAACTAAGATAGGATTTCGACCTGAGTTAGCAGGAGAACTAGCAGACTACCAGATTCAACAAGAACCTCCGCGTCTGCCACAAGATATTAGGATCACCGGAGTGACGTTGCCTCCTAATGCTGACTCGCTTATGGCTTCCACTTCTGTAGGGACGTTAGCAGAAAATCTAAATAATGCTACCTATGTTCCCGCACTTGATGCCCCGTCCTTTGGTCAATTTTCGACTCCGATGGTAATGCGTAACGCTGCTATCAATGTTGGCATGGGCGGCTGGGACGATCCCAGGCTCCGCCCTGCCGCTACGGGCGTTGGCAATGTTGGCATGGGCGGCTGGGATGATCCCAGGGACTGGAAATCTTAGATATAATTTTTAAGGAAGATAATTAAGGTATGGCTACTTTTTTTAACAAAAAAGAACAAGTGTTTGAGATAGCTCTCACTGATTACGGCAAAACTATGTTTTCTTTGGGAAAGTTTGATCCTCAATATTATTCGTTTTTTGATTTTGGTGTACTCTATGATGGGCTCCGTGCCAATATTAAGCCCAACGACCTGGAGCCCTGGCCAAGCCCCCCCGCCGCTGAAAGTCAAAATAGTATCGTCCCAAGAGTAAAAAATACTCCGTCTTTAAGACCCCTTGCTCAGTTTGCAGGAGAAAAATCCAACGCACAGGTGAAAACTATAGGACTTCAGTCTCCTGGGAGTAACAATATCACCGTGGCCAACAGTAAGTTTCTGAAACCACTTGGGTCCAGTAGCCCATGGTCGCAATACGCTCCTTCTTGGCAAATAAACCATCTTACTGGAAGCCAGGGGTTCAACAATGATGAGGGGACCTACCAGTATGATTCTACTATTGGAAGCCCTTTGTTATCTTCCTCCCTTTCTACAATCTACTGGATTACAGAACCGGATATGTTAGGACGAAGATATAATGTACTTCTCGACCAGCAGAAGTTTTGGGTGGACATAGAGGAGGCTAATACGATTTTTAAATCTAATGGGAACTATGATATAGAAGTTTTTAAAATTCCAAACGATCAAAACGGACAACTTACCGGAACTCCGGATCAGTTGAAATTTTTAAACGAGGATAGTAAAGACTTTCACGCCCTGAGCCGCCAGCTTGATCCTTATACCTATCTGAGGACCCTAGAAGGAACAGAGGACGAGCTTACCGCTGCTTTTCCTATCCTTGACCCCACATATGTAGAATACTACCTTTCTTTGAAGGTGGATAGTGAAATTGTTGATAATCTGGAACCACGGGGAAGTCACATGTACAAAGGCGAGAGGTCCGGACTAGATGAACTAACTGATTGTGATCTTAATTTGTTCGGAGTAGACTAAGATGGCTAGAAATTGTAAAATTTATCCTATCTCGCCCCAAATAATTGTCAAAAAAGTGACGGCTGAAGGCTCCGGAGGCGGTGAATATAGTCCTTTGCGGCTGGCGATCAACATTTCGATGCGGGAAAAATCTGCCGCCGCCAATGAAGCTAAGTGGTATAATAATAAAGATTATATGTCTAATCTTCGCATACGAGCGGTTGCGTGCTTTTCTAGCAAGAATGCCCCGTATTATGATTTTATCACCCAGAGGTTTAATGAATACTTAAACAAAGAGGGGATGTTCACAGACCTTTCGGACGGGCAGCTTAAATTTATGCCTCAGAGAGACTTTATCCAAAAAATAGATAAAGTTTTCTCTACTCACGGACTTCAGACTAGAACTACACAGGAAGACAATGGGCGGTATATTTTAAGAACAGAGCCGGCTCCCCTAGAGGGAATAAACTTTGCAAGTGATTGGTACTCTCCTTATGAAATAGAATCCCCGCAACAAACCTTCAGAGACAAGGCTCATAACTATCCTACCATGTCTGCTCTTCGATTTGCGAATGGACAAGATCCTGATATCATCAGAGATATTCCGCACCCACTAGGAGACACTGTTTTATACGATGCTTCGGTAAATGAGTTGGTGGGGAAGAATCCCTTTTCTCGAAAAGTGGCGGAAGTTTACGCTGGCGGAACACCAGAAGAGAGAACTTTGGTATTGGAGGATGTCTCATTATCAGACATAGTGCTCGACATCGGCGGCGGTGTCACAGGTCCCCAGGTTGTTACTAATCCTTTCTCTCATCTTTCAATATACATTTTTGCTTATCTGGATTATGAAAAGGTAGCAACCGCAAGAGGGATTCCGCCCGCAGACCAACGTCGCCAAAGATCCATCGGAAAAAATGCTGTTCAGTACAAAAACGCCTTTGTCACAGGAATGGGAAGAACAGTTCAGGTCACACCAGTTGGCATTAAAAATATATACCCTCCCTTGTCTTCTGTCCAGTCTTTTGAGAATTCAACTGGCATGGATATGATAGCGGCCAACCAGATTTCGTCCCCTGATGCTAGAAAAATGGATATCATTTCCACTAAAATGTCGGAAATTACCACCACCGGGGCAGGTCTCTATGGAGACTATCATTCTCCCGTTAAGGCCACTTCTTTGAATTCCAGCGTGGCGAAAATCATTAAAAACCAGAACTATTTTACGCCGATGTGGTTAACTCGTAACGAAGAGGATAATGCTTCTTATTGTTTTGGGGTGGATAAGAAAAATATATTTATGGCTAAAGCAGTCTTTCCCGCTTTGTATCAAGATAATCGAGGAAACGCCCAGAGCGACTTGCTGGGCGGATTCTCTTACAACGGCGTCAATTATCGAAGTCGAATTCTAAACATAACGACTAAGAAAAGATTCATGGAGAGAACAGCTAGCGGGAACAATAGTGTATCTCTGACGGACTCCGGTCCTGCCCGGATCGTACCTACTTCAACTTATCCAGTGAGTACGACACCAACACCTCAGAAAATAAACCTTTCACTGCCTCGGGTTGCAAGTCAAAAAAGTGGTATTGAATATTACCAAGGTGGCGATGATTACTCTTCTAATATGGTAAACCAGTCACCGGGAAAATATCAATACGGAGTAGACCTCCTTCTAGAAGATGTGTCTTTGGTTTATGTGAAGTCTCGGACCTCCATGCTTCGGCAACATCTTTCTGCGGTCGGCGAAGTCCTTGATATTTTAGGGGTAGCTGGGCCCCGTATAATAAATCGGAAAACAGGATTATTAATTGAGCAACTTAAGACGATTAAGATGAAGGGTGGTTTAAATGCCGAGTCCATATTTTTAACAGCACTTGGATCATATGTTGAAAATTTAAGAATTTTTGGGATAGATGTAAATTCAAAAGTTGTTCCGCATACGGAAAAAGAAATGGATAACCCTTTAACGGCCGGGAGAGTCTACGGAAAACTAGAAAAAGACCTGTCAGACGTTGTAAGCTGGTATCCCAACGTTGCTTCCCTTATCAACATTAAAAGGTCTATTGGTTCATTGTTGGGGCAAATAGAAGACATATTATTGTCACGAGAGGTTCAAAAACTAAAGCCTTCTTTGGCTGTCTCTCAAATAGGAGGAGTCCAGACCTCTCCCGACAATAATTTTAATCTTATTGAGTGTGGGCATTATTTTGACGAAACCTTTATTTGTGGACAAAATAATAATTTTGGATATGACTACGCTCCTTCGTCAGCGTGGATATATAAACATCAAATCCCGCCGGTGCCCCTTTGGAGCACTCAATCAGCCCAGAATAGGCAAGGGCTACTTCGGGTTGATACAGACGCCTTTCAAAAAAGAGTGCGAAGAGAGTTTTATAAATACTTTTTCCAACCAGCGACAGGTAATGGGTCCCCTCCTCCGGATTTGGACACCACTTCATTTGAGTCTTCGCTTTGGAACACCTTGACACCTCGGTTTATTCGCACCCCAGGAGGACAGACCTTAGACCAATTTCGTTATGCAAATTTATCCGAAGACCGTGGTGCTCCGCTGGGAACGACAGAATATAATTATGATGAATACGCTGAACTGCTGTGTCAAATTATAGACTTCAACAGCAAGGCAGAATACCTGAATAGGTCTTTTTATCAAGCCCCAGAGAGCAGTGGGAAAAACGGGGATGCTTTAAATACAAAAGTCAACCAGCAGTTAAAGGTGAAGAGTGCGTGTGACGTGACGCCAGGGCACTTTGAGGAGTTTTCAACCCCTGAACGCTCCGGGGAATTGGAAGTTATTACGGGACTAAGCCAGGAACAAATCCAGGGAATTCAGAGACAGGTTTTCGGAAACAGGATGTTCCCAGATATTCTCGGGGGGATCACCTTAAACGAGAGTAGACAAAGTGAAAGTGTCCAATCTCTTGAGGATGCCGGTGCTAGAAGAGAGAGACTCACCTCAGAGTACAAAGATGCTACCGGGTCTGGTCCGCCTTTTGAAGCCACCAACCTGCTGTTTGCTATTTTTGGAGAATTGTCCGTAGACCCAAGCCTGGAGATTTATACTTACCCTCCGCTACCGTCAAGCCCTACATATCAGCAAGATGTCTTTAATTCTATGACACAGACCGCTGAACGGCTTGGGCTTCTGGGAGATCCGGAGATAAAAATTCGTCTGGAGGAAGAGTACGCTCATCTCCCCGCTCAAATAAAATCTATGATATTAATTGCCGCCTCTAATTCTAATTTTGGACTTGGCGGACCTGGATCGACGGTGGGGACGTGGCAGCCGAAACGTCCCACTCTGACGACCCCTGTATCCGATGGACAAGAACACGAGACCCTCGGTGACATGCCCGATTCCAACTCAGGACTTATTAGCTACAAACAGCCATCCGACCGCCTTCGTAGTGGCGGAGAGGAGTATTCCTATATTAAGGATCCAATGAAGTCTTATTCCAAATTTCTTGCATTTTGGATGAACTATAAGCAATTGGGGAGGATCGAATATTTATCCGGTTTTGGTTCCACGGCTGGAGGACCGGGCACAAGGGGCGAAATGAAGCTCGGGAGACCAGAATGGACATCGCTCACAGGAGAAGTGTTCAGAAGCGTTCAGCTTATGACTGCTCCACTTCTTTGTAGAATTAGAACCCTGGTTAATGAAGATTTGGGATTTGATCCATCGGGCCCCACTATATTAGAGAAAAAAGAAATATTTGAATTACCTATTTACAATAAGTATTTTCTCTTAGGCAACCAACGCCCAGAACTTAGGATACCATAATTATGGCCGGAGGAACACCAGAGTCCGTACGCGAATTCCATGGCAACCAAGCACGCGAACGAAACACTGAAGAGAATCGTCTTGCGACAATTAGACGAGCACAATCAAGAGATTACGAGGTTGACCCTCTCCAGGTCGATCTTCCCCCGGTTATACAATATTATAGCCGCAAGCATTATGGACAGCTAGATTCTGACGGAGAGGGACGTATTTGGATTCAAGACCCAAACAATCCTACTCCTGAACCCGACGAGTCCAACATGATTGAAGTCCCTGACGATTATGTTCCGCCCCACTCCCGCCTAATCGGACTCAAGCGGAGTGACCAAATAAGATATCGATCGCTACCACAGAGACCTGACCCAGGTCAGCCTCTAGTTGAACCGGTCTCAACAGCCCTTCCTTACATGGGCAGTCTTGATGATTCTGTCCTGATGGTGAGGACGTCGAGCCTCGACTTTTCTTCTTTTGATCAAGCAGTCGGCTCCCTTTTAAGCAACGACTTTGTTTTTACTTGGTCCTATAATGGTTATAAGTTGGCTGGCGACCTTGACGACCTCGAACTAGGTATGATGGAGGTCGATGGGCGGCAGGTCCCCATCAGAACGCCTGCGGACATGAAGGTTGCAGTAACCCAACGAAATGAAGCCGCCCTTGGAGTATTGCGGGGGGACGCATACGACACCGCCCTCCAAGCCGCTAGGCAACAGGGATATGTATACATCGAGGGTGGAGTTACTCACGAAGCCCTCCCCGGAGACGACGGCGAGCGTGCGTTTGAAGCCCACCAAGCCGAGCTACGTCGCCGGGCCCAAGAGCGAAGCCACGCAGACGAAGCTGACGCCGAACAAGACGCAGGAACGCTTAGCGTTCGTGAGCTTACAATGATGGAGAGACTCCCCAAGAACATTGTAAACGAACCCGAGTTCAAACAGGTAGACTTCTGGACTGAAGCACAGGCCAACCCTCTAGTACCACACGCCCGCGAGAGACGCCAAATTGAAGGAACAGATAGATATGAATTTGAGGGAGCGGGCTATAAACTCATATTTCCGCACAGTTCTGGCGATATGGTCCGCAATTGGAGTTTTGCTGAGAGTCTTATATCTTTGAGGTCTGCGGCAAATGTGAATGAGTTTAGGATATCAGGCGAGCGATGGGCTCAGAACTTCATCTCCGGGGGTGACCCCGAGGTGGCTGCTTATTTGGGGTTATTCACGGGACCAAACGTTGAAGAGATGATCGACAACCCCGGACTCCCTCGCCTCGACCTTCTCGGCCAAGATAACCATCCTTACCGGAGTATATTTAGTTCGAGAATCCGCTCCATGTCTCCTGGCACGATCCGCACGGGTCATGCCCGTCAAGCCTACAGTGACTTCATGGTGAACAAGACCGACTCTTTCAGAGCACGCCTCCGAGACCGAGACAGCCTCTCGCCCTCAAGTCACATTCAGTCTTATAGGATAGAGTGGGCTTGGGGACGACCCGACTCTGCTGCCCGCGGCATTCCTTTGCCGTTGAGGGCACAACGTAATTTCTTGAGCACTCTATATGAACGCATTCTCGGAAAAATAGCAGCCTCGCCCGCTGCTGTGCTTAAGTTTGGAGGAGTGGATATTCAGCGAGCATCCCAGACATATGCCCAGGCTCGCCATCAACCCGTACCCTACGACCAGGACGTTCCCGGCTCAGGGCAAGTTGGACTATTATTTGGTGATGATTATCAAGAAGCTTATAACGCGGTTCAGAACGATCCGGACCAACTCGCTGTCTTCCTCGACGAGCAACAACAGCTTCGACAAGAAGTTTATGCATCTCTTTCCCAGCGACAGACACGCCGAGGCGAAGAAGAGCAATCGGCCCGATCTATCACCCAGTTTACCCAAGTGGGACAACTAGAAGAGGCAGAGCGTGTCTTCGCCTTCCTTTCGATTGATGCTGCTGCAAATATTGCTCATAGTTTTATAGAGAGCACTTTTGGTCCTGGGGAATTCCCCACTGAAACCGAAAAAGGATTGTGGTTTTCAAATGCCGGCAGGTGGCTCCGAGCAATGGCTAGCACTCCAGGTCATTTTGCGGCGTCGGGCTCTGGCGAAGCTATCCCCGGACTAGGATTGACATGGTCACGTCTCCTGCCTTTTATTTTTCCAGCGGATCCTTATAGGGCGTATCAGTTCGCCCAAAACGAAACCATCGCTGGCTTTCCTGAGCGAACGTTTGATCAATTAAGCGTCGATTGGGCATCATATTATGCTTGGTTCGCAGATACCTGTTCTGAAGTTATGGGATGGTGGGACACTATCGGACAAGCAGTTCGAGGGCCTAATCCAGCCACCCAAACAATTCGGAATTTTTATAACGATACTTATGTGTCCTACCATTATCATGCCTTCTCGCCTGATACAAGTTTTGTGTTGGATTATGAGTCCTATCACACATTAGCTCAAGATGATTACCAGGCAATGCGTAGCCCATCAGAAAATTATATTTCGATTAACCCTGAATACAATTATTACTCTAAAAACTACGAAGAGGCGATCACCCCTGATGATATTCCTGAGGCAATTCTTCCAAATATGTATGTTTACAGTTTTGTAACCGACATTAACCCGGACCCAGCCTCCCTCAATTGGCAAGGACTGGGGCATTACACTGCTGGCAACCAAGCACGCGGGGATAATCAACGAGAGCTACAGCAACAAAACTTAGATAGAGTAATCACGCTTGACGAGTTTGAGATAGGGATTCTCCCAATAATAGGCGGATCGGAGGGCAACGAGAGAGAATTAAATAATTTTAAGCAGCATTATTTGTCCGTATTGGCAGACAAAATGTCTTCGGGAGGGATCACCATCGATACCCGGACTGCCGCAGCTACGGATTATTACAACACACTGCTGCCGGCCACTGAGCAAAGGATCGGGGTCTATGAAAGGCTTAATCCTAGAAAAGCTATGTTCCCCATGTATATAGAAATTTCTTTTCCGACGGCACCTCCCGGTCCCATAGGGAACCTTATAGCCGCAGGAAGGCTTAGTACGAGTGTGGCTAACGCTTTTATTGTGCCTGGCGGTCGGATGGAATCAAAAAAAACCTTTCAGGTTACTCAAAACGGATTTAGGTTCCCATCGGGCGGACCCACTATCCCCCCTCAGTGGGGAGATGACCAATTAGCATTGATGCGTTATAGGTCTCAAACGCCTCCCATGGAGCCGTCACAATTGCGGCGAAGACAGGATATGCAGATGTGGTCTATCGATGAGTTTTTGCAAACCTTAAGACATGATATTGAAGCCTTGGTAGTTTCTGACGGCGAATACGAGCAATGCCGCGGGCAGTGCATGTTAGAGGGAGACGAGCAAATGGTTACTTTCTTAGGAGACGCCATTAATGAAATTTCGGACGAGACCCACATCACTTATGAGGAGTTTTTCGGAGGACGAAGAAACTGCAACTCCGAGACTTTGGTATATAAATTAATTAAAAAAGACGCCAAGGATGGTTCCGTTATACAGAACTTTTACTTCCCTGTCAACGATGGCCCTCAGAATTTAATCAAATTTGTAGATACCCAAGTTAAGTATGATAAAAAATATAACTATGAAATTAATGCATTTCAATTAGTTTACGGGTCCGAGTTTAGACAGAGGGTGATTTCTAGTCAGCCGCAGATTTCAAGACCAGAGACAGGACCTTCTTCGGACCTCCCGGTTTATTTTACAATTGCAGTAGAAACTATTCCAGACCCGATCATCATCGAATTTCCTGTAACTACAAGGTGGCCAAACTTATCTTCTGGGCAGCATAAAGGAGTGTATCTTCCTGGTGTACGAGTACTTGATACTCCTCCCCCTCCTCCTAGTGTGCAGGTGGTGCCATTTCGGGACAACTACCGTCAAGCTTTGTTCAATTTTCAGCCAGGATGGGAATCTTTTATCGGACCTAGGTCCTTGACTGCTGTTAGTCTAGGAATATCAGACCCAAATAATAAAGAGATATCAAAGAATGCGTCTCACCAAGTTCAGTTTGAAAACTTTGCTCTTCGTCACCCCAAGTTGGAGTTTAAAAATGAGGGCGGACAGGAAATCACAAGGATAGAACTCTATAGCACAACTACGGCCCCGGCTGCACAAAATGCATGGGACATTACAAACTTTAACGACCCAGTCATACTGGACATTTCAGGAGATCCGGAGGTCGAAGAAGCTCATCGTGCTGCTGCCTTTGACTATACCGCCACCATGACTCCGAATCTAAAGTATTATTATTTTGCCAGAGCGGCGGATGTTCATGGAAATTATTCTAATCCTACTCCAATTTATGAAGTTGAGCTATCTTACGAAAAGGGGCTTTATATTCCTCGTATAAGATTGTATATACCTCCTCCTGAATTGACTCAATCTTCTTCTAAAAAGATGACTCGCTTTTTAGAAATTAAGCCAGCCAAAATTCAAACAGCGGTAATAAACACAGGAACCGGCGAAAGCAGGATGGGGCTCGTCTCGGACGGCGAAGCGAAGGTAGAAAATAATACTTTTATGATCAAAGTAACATCTAAAGACACTGGTCGAAAGGTTTATTTCTATTTAAACTTTTCCAAAAAGCATGAGGACCCCGATGATATACGGTAATCGTCAATTGACGGGAGAAGAACATAAATATTCAAAAAGATATTTGTGATACTAATTAATAGGACATTATGGATAATGTAATTGAGGGTTATTAATGGCATTCTTAGACAACAGTGGTGATATTATTCTGGACGCAGTTCTGACGGACACCGGACGTAAGCGTCTGGCTGCGGGAGACGGAAGTTTCCGTATTGATAAATTTGCTCTTGGAGACGATGAGATAGATTACTCATTATACCGCAACAGCAACAACTTAGCCCTAGGAAGACACCCAAGCGGCTCAGCTTATTATGACCTGACAATCATGCAGACGCCAGTCTTAGAGGCATTCACAAATAACACCTCCACTATGAGAAGTAAATTGATCACATATGCCAAAAGTGATTTACTTTACTTGCCTGTAATCAAGATCAATAATAAGATGCACAAGACTACTAACGGCAACATTGATAGCTCGGCCCGCTTTGCATCCGCCAACGCTGTGGTGCCCTCTACTGGGTATCTTTTTACCGCAGACAGAGACACCACGAATGTTTTCGGGGTTGATAATTTAGCGGGATTAATACTCGGAAACACTGACGATTATAACAACCCAGGCAACGCTATCTTCTTCGACCAAGGACTGGATTCAGCAGATCTTTCTGTAGAAAACTTATCAACCACAGGTATGCGAAGCGAGACACAGTATATTTTAGAGGTGGATAACCGGATTTTTGAGATAACAACTGCCGCAGACAATGGTCCGAAACCGACTACCCCATCTTATATTGATGATGACAATATAGCAAGCTATTATTTCTCCAAAAATTCTAAGGGCGGCTATTTCGCTCCGGCTACGGGGATTCCGGCTTTTACAACCAATACCGGGAACAATAACAACCGAGGCGACTCCATGACTGTTATCGGAAACGGAGCTACCACCGGACGCTATGGGTCTCGTATTGGGTTTAGGTTAAAGTCGGCATTGAATATTGAGACCGCCACTTCTCTGTTTACTTTGGTCGGTGGAACAGTGAGTGCGGACTATGCAGACCCTGGTGGAACCAGTACCACTTATTATTATATAGACACCGTATTGCGGTTAACGGGCTACACTACTGGGTATCGCATTGAAATTCCATTAAGAGTCTTAAAGAAACAATAGAGGGTTATTTAGAGTATGGCAACTTCATTTAAAACATTAACGACCGAAGATATACAAAACACACGCACACTGCTGCATGAGGCAGTCCCGATTACAGGGTCGATATTTTCAGGCACTTATACCGATCTTCCACCGCCGGCTGCAACGAGCGAACAGAATATAAAAAATTATTCTCACGGAATGTTTCAATCCGTTTATGACTATCCCTATTTAAGCTCCTCAGCAAACCATATCGTGGATATATCCGTGGGGGTAAATTCCGGCTCTCTTTATGGACTTGGTGGAGCAACCTTCACCGGTTCGGGGGGAATGATACAACAGCAACAAAAAGCCCAAATTTATTCTAACATGGCTCAGGTACTTGTTGGGTATACCCCGTCCGGAACCATTAGACAGTTTGATGAAGATGGGGTACATACCGACGGTAACAAACTGGACCAGTGTTATTTTTTGAACTTTTCCCGACTTCTCAGCAAGGATGAAATACAGTATCAGTCTTTTCAAATGAATTTCTCGGTAGAGCCTAACTCGTCGGCTTCGGGCTCGATTCAGGCTACAACTTGTGTAGCAATCGCTAAAGACGTAAGCGGATCCAGAAACCTTAAGGTTAACTCTCCGGCTGGGGAATATAATGTTCTTTACCTTTCAGCATCGGGTGACACCAGCGAGTTCCAAGGTGACGTAATTCCTTATGCCGGGCCCGGCGTTGTTGGTTCGGGCGGCGGAGTTGAGCAGCTACAGCCTTGCGGACTAATATATTATCAAGCCGGCATTGCTGTTTTAACCTCTTCTATGTTTAAGGTTGCACTGAGTGGAGGACTTTTGAGTAATGAATTGGTTGCTGGGGCCGGCACTGAGGGGCGAGTAATAATGGACCCCCGAACAGGCACCGACCTTTGGGGGATTGACGAACTTTTGATGACCGGTTCGATATCGGGTTCGGCTAATGCCTTCCGTCAACGCGTTCAAAATATTACCTTTAACAATACGACCGAGCTTAATTCAACAATTTACTTCTGCCGTGCAAACGCAAGCGAGTTTAATTTTAGTAGTAATCCTACCTATCTTTCCCAGAGTAAAATATTTGTGAAAGAGGTTCGTGCGGATGAGCCTATCTCGTATATTACGACCGTGGGTCTATATGGGTCAAGTAATGAGCTTATGGCGGTAGGCAAACTGAGTGAACCCCTGAAGAAGACTCCCTCAAACGAGTTTACGCTAAGAGTTCGATTAGATTATTAGTGGAGGAGGGATATGCCTTATCTCCACAAGTTTGGTCCTAACGACGTTCTAAAGAACCGGCTTACGACTAAACCTCAATTTACATTTTCTATGTATAGTGGCTCGGCTTATTTAAACGAGTCTCGTAATGACGGTATAAGCACAGGCTCCGTTAATCTATTTGAAATAAACCCAGGACGATTATCCCAGAGCTTTAATGTGATATATCCTTTTCGGGTTAAGAATGGTGATTATCTTCGCCCCATGGGGGTTTCTAAGGTGGAGTACACTGAGACCGAGCTAGGAGAGCAAATGATCGGCTCGGCTATTCTTACATCTAGTATAGAGCGTTATTATATTCCGGCTTTAGCAAATCCGTATGATCCGGTCCACGGCGGCCCTCCGATTTGGGGAAGCTCATTTTATACTCCAACTCGGGCAGAGTCACTGCCTGTCAATATTCCGGCCAACCAAGAAGATCACATTGTGGAGAATTATTTCCGCCGTCGAAAAAAAATCATAGCGTTGCGAAATACATTAAACGATAACAAAATACTGAGTCCCACTTTTGATTATGCTTATTATTCGGGGTCTACTGTTAATCTTCTTAGTATTCCTTCTATTCTGTTTGGTTCCGGAATCGACCCAGGATCCGTTAGTCTCAAATTTTATTATTCTGGTTCGCTAATCGATGAGGCTAAAGATATGAGACGTAATGGGCAGTTAATTTCCGTCGGCTCTGGAAGCAACACTTCTGGAAGTGTGGTAGGATCTGTGCTGTATAACCAAGGATTTATTTTGCTTACGTCTTCATATGCCATCGCCCCCAGTTATGATAATTATCTCTTCACCATCGAGGACGGCGGGCCTGAACAATTTAAGGCTAGTTGGCTTTATTTTGGAGCCTACATTTCGGGCTCAAATTGGGAAGACGACGGATGCTCATCAGCAGCCAGCCAACCGTCTTACCCGCCGGGAGGATTTCCAAGTGCAAGCTCTTATGCCCTAGCTTTTAGGGGAACGACCACAACCCCAATGATGACGATGTTTGCGACTGCTCAAGCTCAAGATGCTACGAATTCGCAAAACCCTACATGGATAAGCTCTTCAGAGGGTGGCTGGACAGCTTCTAGTTCTTTTGGATCTGGGTCCTATCAAGAACGACGCTACGCCAAGATAACTAACTTTTCTCAAAACCAATACGCTGACTATGATTCGCCATTTGAAAAACAGGCTTTTATCGAGAGCATTGGCATTTATGACAAGGATAAAAACCTATTAGGAGTGGCCAAGCTGGCAACTCCGGTTTTGAAAAAACAAAAAGATCAATTTACATTTAAGATAACCTTAGATATGTGATATCATAAATAATGATATTGGGCTTAGATATTTCTACTACGATGGTGGGAGCCGCCATTTTAGATTCCTCTAGTAGAGATTTAAAACGATCGGTTGGCTGGGACATATCAAAATGTTCCACCACCTATGATAAAGCTGAAATGATTGGTGCCGAACTTTACGGCATCCGATCCGAATATAAGATAGAGCATGTTTTTGTGGAAACAGCTTTGAAGAGATTTCTACCAGGGAAATCGCGTGCTGATACTATTATTAAATTAGCAAAGTTTAATGGAATTGTTTCGTGGATCTGCTATGAATGTTTTGGACTTGAGCCCACATTTATTAATGTAAATACTGCTCGGTCCTTATATGGACTTTCATTTCCTCGGGGAACAAAAAGCCCTCAAAGAAAAAAGATGGTCATCGAGGAAGTCATCGAAAAAGAAAAAACAGCTTTTAGATATGAAATGGCTCGGGGAGGGAGGAATTACAAGAAGGGAACCGATGATCGGGCCGACGCTATTGTGATTGCCCGAGCAGGAGAATTTCTTTTACGGAACAAAGACAATAAAGGATTCTTAACCGAGAAAATAATTTTAGTTGATTGAGGTACTATTTATACCATGAAGTTAACATCAGACATAATTCGCAAACTGATAGGTGAAGAGCTTGAGAAGAGCTTGTTAACCGAATTGGATAAAACACAACAAGGGATGGTGGATTCCATTGTGGACATTCTTCGACAAACCTACGAGATTAATCCTGCAAGTGTTACCACAATCTTGTCAACTGTCAAGACGAACTTGTCCAAGCCACCGGTTGATGAAAAGCTGGACAAAGATGCTACAGCAGGCGAATATGTCAAGGACTTCCGAGATTCTGATGCCCCACAATTTAAGGGCAAGTCGAAAAAGAAAAAGCAACAGATGGCCATGGCAGCCTATCTCGATGCCCAAGACGACTAAAAAAACTTCTTGACCCAGTAAAAACCTATGCTATAATATACATGCGGGAGGAGTACCGTTATGGAAAAAGTGATGAAAAACTGGAAACGATATTTGAACGAACAAGGAGGTTCGGAACAATATCAGTTATTTAGCGATATGGATGGCGTCCTCGTCAATTTCGAGGGCGGCGTTCTAAAATATATGAACAAACGCCTTCAGGAGTTGAAAGATCAGCCTGACCATCCTGATTACAAACTTGCCCGATCAGCAGCCAAAGAGCTTGGCGGCTGGGACGTTGAGATTAACAAGTGGCACATTGCTCGCTCTGACCAAGAGGGAAGCCTCAAGAGAAACTACCGCACGAGAGACTTCATGTATCGGCTTGTGGAAGATGACGTTGACCTCTGGGCCAACCTCGGCTGGGAAAAAGGCGGAAAGCAACTTTGGGATTACATCAAAGACGTTCCAGGGTTGGAGATTCTATCAGCCCCGATGGCAGAAGGTTCAAAAGTCGGCAAGAGAATTTGGGTTGAGCGAGAACTAGGATTGCCAGTAAGCAAAGTCAACCTGGCTGATAGCAAGAAGTCTTACGGCGAATGGAACGGAAAGCAGGGTCTTTTGGTTGACGACCGTGATAAATACGTCAACGAGTTTAGAGCCGGCGGTGGAATTGCCATTAAACATGATCCAAATGACGTGGATAATACGATTAGGCAACTTCAAAAATACGGCTTCTAATTGCTCAACGACCCGGCATCAGCCAAAAAGAAAAAGATACTTGATGAAATCCTTGGCAGACCTCAACGCCAAGGTAAGGAATATCTTTATCAATCCAGATGTTGCGGGCACCACAAACGTAAGCTCTCAATAAACTTTGACAAGAACGTTGCGAAGTGCTGGGCATGTGACTGGAGAACCAAAAATTTACGACGCCTTGTCAGGCGTTGGGGCGACATAAGTCACATCCATAGATGGAAAGATTTTGACGCTGATATAGAGCTAGGCGACCTGGACAACCTGTTTGTCAAGGAAGAGGATTCTACACAGAGAATCGACCTTCCAAGTGAGTTTCAAACGCTTACTGGTCGTTCTCACCCTGCCTCGGCAAGAGTTCCCCTAAACTATTTACGCAAACGTGCCGTTGTAGAGAAGGACGTTCTGTTTTGGAAGATAGGCTATTGTGCTTCCGGCGAATACAAAAACAGGATAATTCTCCCATCATTTGACGACGAAGGTTATTGTAACTTTTTTACGTCCCGCACATACGACCCCAACATCTGGCCTCCGTATATGAACGGACCAGGCAACAAAGACATCATCTTCAACGAACTGCTAATTGACTGGGAGCGAGAGGTGACTTTGGTTGAGGGCGTCTTTGACGCAATCGTTGCTGGCGAGAACAGCATACCACTCCTCGGCTCAACGCTCAGAGAAGACAGCAGGCTTTTCAGGAAGATCGTAAAAAACGACACGCCAGTCTTGTTGGGGTTGGACGCTGACGCACACAAAAAAGCGATGAAACTTGTGAAGGCTTTGCTGGCTTACGATGTAGAAGTTCGATTGATGAACACGTCAGGCTACAAAGATATTGGAGAAATGCCTCCAGACGTATTCCAAGAGCGGAAAGACAAAGCACCCTTTATTGATTCCGACGCCTATTTATTGAAGATTGCTTTGTTGGCATGAGGAGCACTAATGAAACTATTAATGGAAAGTTGGCGAAAGTTTCTCAAGGAAGACACGAGAGCTTTTCACGGCTACGGCATGGACCCTGTTAAAATGAGAGTTCCAGCATGTAGCAAAGGGGAAGACCCGGCCAACCCAAATAATCAGTGGGAAAGCGAAAAAGAAGAGGGCTGCCCTAAATTTACTGATGACAAGGATATTGGAGCAGATCATGAAGATGCTCAGGAAGCTATTGCTTTTATAGAAAATGTGAAACCAGAAAAATTGATAGCCTATAGTCGTGGCGGTGCCGTCGCCTCAATGGCTCTTAATCAAACCCAACATAAGCCTGAAGTGGTTTTTGTTGCACCAGCTTGGAAGCGTGGGTGGGTAGCGAAGAATCCTCTTCCCCCTTCGGGACTCCAGGGAGCCATTGTTCATGGAACTCGCGACAACGCCGTTCCTCTCCGGCATAGTTTTGAATTAGCCAAAGAAACCGGAATGCCGTTATATGTGGCACCGGAAAAAAACCACATCAGTATTTTAAAATTCAAAGATAACCCGGAAAAAGCAATACAGGTTTCTCCAAAAATATTTGGTCGGGCACTCAAGCATCTGCCTGAGTGGGAATCGGGACTGGGGAGTAAGGAGCAGGTTGAAGCCCAACACCAGTTTGTGGAGAAGCTAAGACAAAAATGAAACTTTTAATGGAGCAGTGGCGAAACTTCTTGACAGAAGATAAGATGGCTGATATAAACGCAGACCAAGCCTACAGTACCAAAGTCAAAGGCATCAACGTCATTATCAATCTCAAGGATACTGACCTTGAGGGAACCCGACACAGCAAGGAACGCCAGTTCCGCCACGACGAAAAGATTTCCAACCAAGCCATCATCCAAGCAGTTGAGATGGCTATCGGCAAAATCATTCAAGACTTTGCGAACGGCGAACTTGCGAACGACGAGCCGTTCCATATTCGTATGGTGGGCAGAGGTAAAGTTCCAGCCCTCAACGTCATAGCCGTTTTGGATATGCGAAAAGGTCCGGACACAATAAAAGTAATTACCGTAATGCGTAAGGACGATTTCAAGACAGACAGTTTCGGAGGCGGTGAGCAAAAAACCTACACCGTACATTCCCGATGAAAAAGTTAATGACCGAGTGGCGAAACTTCCTCCAAGAAGGAAGATACGAAGCAGCCACAACAGAACTGACCCGCAAGGTAATGCCTCACGTCAAGTTCATTATTGACGACGTTCTTACTAAGGACTCAGTTAAGAACTCACGCAAGGACCTGACAGTCGTAATCCCCAAAAGATTTGAAAGGGGCAAAGGACTACCAAAAGAGCTTGATGAAAGGATGTATTCTGTTTCTTTCAAGTTTTATATTGATAAAAAACTAGCAGAAGAAACAGGGGACAAGTTCCAAATCGGCGGCGCTTTTATGGGAGACCCAGAAATCCCAAGTGATAGTTACATGGTAATCAATAGTTATTTGGACACCGGCTTCAACGAGCAAGACCTCAACGCTTATCTTGGCGAACTCAAATCAGTCACCATCCACGAGATTCAGCACGGCGGTCAAACCGAGGATGTGTTGAAGACCTCTGACCCTCGCACTTATAACCCTATGGGCGGAATCAA
>Ga0098061_1000011_pt1 | contig 60283 bp, 44 predicted proteins | sample 22_taG_FD_92579 | JGI IMG/M metagenome (GOLD analysis project Ga0098061, IMG submission 92579) | Marine viral communities from the Subarctic Pacific Ocean - 22_ETSP_OMZ_AT15343 metaG | ecosystem: Environmental > Aquatic > Marine > Oceanic | place: Subarctic Pacific Ocean | collected 2015-01-20
CAACAAATGGCCTCTCGTATGCGATCGAGAAATTTAAAGACAAGGATCTTGCTGGTCATATTACATTAACCAGAGGTGAGAGATCAAAAATAGCCACTTTGGCTGCAAAAATTTTGTGAGGAGAAAATGATGGAAGTGAACGATCATAAGGTTGGTTTTGTAGAGTCTGACACAGAACTTAAAACATGGCTTGTAGAATATGTAGGAAACAAGCTTGCTAGGGAAAATAATGTGGTTACCGTTGAAATGATAGTTGAGGCAGTGACTGACGAATTTCCAGAGTTTATCTTTGCTTTGGCCGAGGAGAACTTTTTTAGAGGTTATGAGCAGGCACTGGTAGACATTAAATCAACACGAGACGAATGAGTTAAAAATGAAGAAACATATTTCTTACTCTGAATTAAAGATATGGAGTGAATGTGCTTACAAACATCGGCTTAAATATGTGGATAGAGTTGACGGCTTTAAGGGTAACGAGTTTACTATTTTTGGCACCGCTGTACACAATACTTGCGAAAAAGCAGTACTAACCGGGAGCGTCAATACTGCTGATTACTTTACTCATTCGTTCTTAAAAGAAATAGAGTGTTTAAAAGGTAAAGGAGTTGATTTAGATGCGACTCTTCTTGAGGCAATGGAGGGACAAGGAAGGAGACTCTCGGCGGTGGTTATACCGGCTGTTAAATCCTACTTTGGCAAATATGAGGTTTTCTCTACGGAAGAACCATTGTATGAAAAGATTGAAGATGGCACACTTAATTTTAAAGGGTATATTGACCTGGTTCTCAAAACGGGGGACAAATACCACATCATTGATTGGAAAACTTGCTCCTGGGGATGGGATGCTCGAAAAAAGAACAATAAGATCCTGAGCTATCAATTAACTCTGTATAAAAAGTATTTCGCACAGAAGCACCAAGTAGGACTGGAAAATATAGAGACTTATTTTGCCCTGCTGAAGAGAACCGCAAAAAAAGACCATGTGGAAATATTTCGAGTTACAAGTGGACCAAAAAAAGTGCAAAACGCACTTAACTTATTAAAAAAAGCAACCTACAATATTGCGAAAGAAAATTATATTAAGAATCGCCTATCTTGCAAACAGTGCGAATTCTACAAAACAACATATTGTAATTAAAAAAGAGGTAATATGAAGAAAACTATTCTTGTGCTTGCTGACCACCCGCTGTTCCCATCAGGGGTTGGAACACAAACCAGATATATGATTGAGGGTCTTTTGCGGACTGGTAAATATAGATTTATATGTTTCGGTGGCGCGATCAGTCACCAAAATAAAACACCGGTTAGGACGAAAGAGTGGGGGGATGACTGGGTCATCTACCCAGTTGAAGGATATGGAACGCAAGATATGGTAAGGTCAGCCATACGAAAAGAGAGGCCTGATATTCTTTGGTTCATGACAGATCCAAGGTTTTGGGGCTGGCTATGGGAGATAGAGGACGAGATTCGTCCCCTTGTCCCAATGGTTTATTATCATGTTTGGGACAACTATCCGGCTCCACATTTTAATAGGGGCCATTATTTATCTAATGACGCCGTTGTAACGATTTCTAAGGTTACAAACAGTATTGTTGCCGAGGTGGCTCCTGAGGTGAAATTATTACATGTACCCCACGCTGTCGATACGCGTATTTTTTCCTCTGTTAAGGACGACTCCAATTACCAGCAGTTTATAAAGGATAATTTTTCCGACGAAGACGGTAAGATGGTTTTCTTTTGGAACAATCGAAATGCTCGACGCAAGCAGAGCGGCACTCTAATTTTTTGGTTTAAAAAGTTCCTTGATATAGTAGGTGAAGACAAGGCCACTTTGCTGATGCACACAGACGTTAAGGATCCTCATGGTCAAGATCTAGAGGCCATAATTAATTACCTTAAATTAACCGACGGACAGGTTAAGTTCTCTACGAACAAGATTCCATCAGAACACTTAGCACTGCTTTATAATAGAGCAGACTGCACAATTAACATCTCTGATGCGGAGGGCTTTGGGCTCGCAACGTTAGAGTCTTTGTCCTGTGAGACCCCAATTATTGTTAATATGACGGGCGGACTACAAGAGCAAGTGACTAACGGTGAGGAGTGGTTTGGCATTGGGCTCGAACCCACGTCTAAGGCTATTATTGGCTCGCAGAATATTCCGTACATATATGAGGACAGAATTAACGAGGATGATTTTGTAAATGCCCTGGTGGAGATGTATGAGAAGACCCATGAGGAGAGAGCCGAGATCGGTAGAAAGGGCCGCGAGCACGTTCTTGAGAACTTTACCTTAGAAGAGTACACTAAAGCATGGGAGAATGTGTTTGATACTGTAGTGGAAGAATGCGGCTCCTGGGATACTAGAAAAAATTACCAGCATTGGTATATGAGAGGATTATAAGATGAGAAAAAAGATATTGGTTAGAGGGCCTATACTGACACAGTCAGGCTATGGAGAACACGCTCGCCTTGTTTTAAGATCGCTTAGGACAAGGGAAGATATATTCGATATTTATGCTGCGCCTGTGGGATGGGGTAAGACAAATTGGATATGGGAAGACACCGACGAAAGAAAGTGGTTTGACGAGGTAATCGAAAAGACTATACATTATATAGCCGAGAAGGGCCAGTTTGATGCCTCTATGCAAGTTACGATCCCTAATGAGTGGGATAAGCTCGCTCCTATCAATATAGGCGTGACGGCAGGCATCGAGACTACACAAGTAGCACCCGTTTGGATTGAAAAATCAAGGCTTGTTGATAAAATATTAACAATTTCAAACCATTCGAAGAATGTATATCAAGGGACTTCTTATTCCGTGCGCAATAATGATACGGGGGAGGAAATTGAAGACTTTAAAACTTTGACCCCTATCGAGGTTATACATTATCCGGTTAAGGAGACAACAAAAGCGGACGTGGAATTTGAGTTTGACACGGAGTTTAACTTTCTTGCTGTAGCACAATGGGGGCCGCGCAAAAATATAGAAAATACTGTAAAGTGGTTCGTTGAAGAGTTTATTGACAAAGAGGTTGGACTTATTGTTAAAACAAGTGTGGCCAAAAATTGTGTGTACGACAGGGTGCTATGCGAGCACAACATAAAAAAAATATTAAGCGCTTATCCTCAAAGGAAGTGTAAAATTTATCTACTTCATGGCTTTCTAAAGGAAGAGGAGATGTCTGCTCTGTATTCTCATGATAAAGTTAAAGCTTTTGTTACTCTGGCACACGGTGAAGGTTTCGGTCTTCCTATTTTTGAGGCTGCTTATCACGGACTCCCCGTTATATCCCCCGCATGGAGTGGCCAAGTAGATTTTCTTTATATGAGCCAGAGAGATAAGAAAGGCAAAATAAAAAATAAGCCAATGTTCGCTACTGTGGAGTATACTATACAACAGATTCCGGAAAGCGTGGTTTGGGACGGGGTTTTGCACGCCGAGAGTAAATGGTGCGTCCCGGAACAGGGCTCGTACAAGATGAGGCTGAGAGAAGTATACGGTGATTATGGAAGATTCGAGAAGAGAGCCAAGATTCTTAAAGAATGGATAAAGCAAAATTTCAAAGAAGACGAGCAGCATAAAAAATATGTGAACGCTGTTCTGGAGTTGACGGGAAATATAGTTTCCGATGATGAAGAAATAGATAATCTTTTTGCGGAGATTAGTCAAGAATGATTTTTTTCGTGTCCGATATGTTTGTTGAACATTACGGAGGGGGAGGAGAACTAACAACGGAAGCTATAATTAATGGTTCTCTTTTCCCGTGTAACAAGGTTACATCTCGAAGTGTAACTGTTCAAGCGATGGAACACTATAAGGATGATTTCTGGGTGTTTGGTAACTTTGCTGGCCTGTCTAAAGAGTGTCTCGTATATGCTGTAAAGAACTTGAACTACGCTGTGCTAGAGTATGATTACAAATACTGTCATTTCCGCTCGCCTGAGAAGCACGCAACTATGGAGGGCTCTTGTAGTTGCGAAACTTTGTCCACGGGCAAGTTAGCGTCTACGTTCTTGAATAATGCAAAGGTTACTTGGTGGATGTCTAGAAACCAGATGATGCGATACATGGAAAAATTTCCGTTTCTTGAGAAGGCTAACAATAAAGTTTTGAGTTCTGTCTTATCAAATGAAAAGATTGAGTATATTAATTCGCTTGAGACATCAAAGAAAAATGACAAATGGATCATATTGAATTCACCTTCCTGGATAAAGGGTGTTAGCGATGCAGTTCAATATGCCGAGGATAACAATCTAGAGTATGAGTTGGCATGGAACCTTGGACACAAGGAACTGTTATCTAAACTAGCAGAATCGAAGGGGCTAATATTCTTCCCTCGTGCTGGCGATACGTGTCCAAGGATGACCATTGAAGCAAAATTATTAGATTGTGAATTGATACTTAATGACAATGTTCAACACAAGGACGAGGAGTGGTTTTCTACGAAGGAGGCAACACTTAGTTATTTGAAGGAGCGGACCACTGTATTTTGGAATGAGGTGGAGAAACATGCTGCTGATTGTTTAAATTTACCAAAACCTGTGGAGAGCGATGAAAATACGCACTTTAAAATTATAACCCCTTTTTATAATTGTGAGCAGTGGATCACTAAGACGATTGAGAGCCTAAAGCGCCAGACGTATGGTAATTTTGAGTGCGTGCTGGTTGATGATATATCTACGGACGGGAGTTATGAAGTTGTAGAGAGTGAGATCAAGAATGATGATAGGTTCACACTAGTAAGAAATGATGTTAAGAAATACGCTCTCGGAAACATTGTAAGATCTATAGAGCAACTTAATTGTGATGATGAAGATGTGATTATTTTATTGGATGGTGACGACTGGCTGGCATCACACGCGACGTTGGACTTTTTGAATAGCAACTATGAGGATCATCTCATGACTTATGGCAGCTACGCCTATAATCCAGGAGGACGGCGAGGACCGGAGCCTTCAGAATATCCCGAAGAGGTTGTGAGCGGTAATTTGTTTAGGAAGGATGATTGGCGCGCTTCTCATTTACGCTCGTTTAAATATAAACTGTGGAAGAACTTAGATCTAAACGACCTGAAAGATGAAGATGGCGATTATTATAAGATGACTTACGACCAGGCTATTATGTTGCCGCTGCTAGAGATGGCAGCCGAGAGGTCAAAATACATACCTGAGGTTTTGCACATCTACAACAAAGATAATCCACTAAACGTGGATAAAATAAAAGCTAAGAAACAAAGCGATCTTGCTCAAGAGATACGAAGCAAGACGCCGTACACAAGAATATGAACCTGCACCTAGAGAACGTTAATTTGCAGAGCACATCAGGGCCGAATCATTTCGCCACTAAGCTCGTTAAATATATGGCACGGTTGGATGTCTCCTTTGATCCTGCTAGTCCTGCTGATGCTCGGCTGTGTTTTATTGAAGGGCGCCCTCGCGTAGATGATAACATCCCGATGGTCCAACGATTGGATGGAATTTATTTTAATTCTGAGCAAGATTTCAGGGCTTTAAACGCAAGTATAAAAAGAACTTATGAAAATGCGGACGGTGTTATTTTTCAGTCGGAGTTTAATAAGAGGCTAACAATAAAATATTTTGGAGAACATCCCAATTCTACTGTAATACATAATGGGGCCGATGCTGAATTTATAAGCGAAGTTGAGCCATTAAGAACGAGAAAAATTGATAGGTTTGAGAGGGTGTGGTGCTGTGCTTCATCGTGGAGGCCTCATAAAAGATTGAATGACAATATTAATTATTTTTTAGAGCACTCTTCTGAAAAGGACTGCTTGGTGATCGCTGGCAAGGCGATTGAAAAAGTTCCTAGAGGGGAAAGAATTTTCTATGTGGGTGAAATTAATATTACACAACTTATTTCTCTGTATAAGAGGGCGGATTATTTTGTTCATTTGGCATGGCTAGACCATTGCCCAAATGTTGTGGTGGACGCAAGAGCCAGCGGGTGTAAGATTATTTGTTCTTCGACGGGAGGCACCAAAGAAGTTGCCGGGATTGATGCTACGGTTATAGACGAGGAAGAGTGGGACTTTAAACCGCTGGCTCTATACGAACCCCCAAAGATGAATTTTGCAAATACCATTGAACACAAGTTGGAGAGCGATTATAATATGGTGAGTGTAGCGGAAAAGTATAAGTTATTTATGGAGGTGGCGCGTGACCGATAAGAAATACAAGGCATGTATCAGCATTTTGTCGAGTAGAACCAAGTGCCTGCCTCTATGTGTAAAATCGCTCTGGGAGAAGTGGAATTATAAATACAACTACCCGGTGTATATCTATTATTATGACGATATATACGATAATGAGTACTACCGTAAAAAGTTTATAGAGTTCACAAAGTCAGATGTCCGGTTTATATCAATTCCGTATGAGACGCCCGAGCACATCCCGGAAGAGGAGCTATTTTACAACAGGAGCGACTTGTGGTATTCGCGCACGCAATTCCCAATACAAAGAAAGGGGTTTTTGCATATGTGTCACTTTTACAATAATCCATATGGGCATCCGAACACAGAGTTTGAAAAGTATGATTATTTTTTGTGTCTAGATGACGAAACGGCCTTTGTGGAAGAAATACCGTATGATTTTTTTCAGGTAATGGAGGAAGAGGAAGCCAAGGCCGCTGCGATTAAGATATATGACCCTAAGTTAAGGCCTCCACATCAAGGTAATCTAGACACCAGGGTCGGTATGTTTGAGTTTGCTATGAACTATCTTGAGAAATATCAGATTGAACCGAAAGCAGACTTTATAGCTAAACTGTTTACAGAAGAAGACCCAGAGAAATATTTTCATGATAATTTGTTTATGGCTTGTTCTTGGGCGTTTGACACAAAGATGTTTCGCTCCCCAGAATGGGAACAATGGAGTCATGAGGTTAACACAAGTGGTGGAATTTATAAGTATCGGTGGTCGGATTGTGAATTGATTGTTTTATTCCTTCTTATACATCACGGACGGCTTCCTCATGATTTTAAGACTGCTGATGACGGGTACTATGACCTCGGCGCACTAAGACACATTCAGGACTATGCACCGGGAGTGAGGGATAACACACGGTGAAACTACTTTATGTTGACCATGGGAATGTGGTAAATGAAGGCCACATGTATAAATATTACGGAGATCTCGTTAGAGAGCTGGCAGGGCTGGCGGAAGTTTTTTTGTATCAAGGGCCCCCCTCAACATTGGAATCTTTTTTGTCGGACGCTCGACATGAGGTAGATTGTTTGATATTTGGCCTCGGATACTTTGCGCAAGGAGACCCGGCAGCGTTCGATGAAATTGAAGGATTAAGTGATATAGGGGTGCCGGTAGTTTGCATGATACACAAGCAACAAACACTACTCGAAGAAAAGCTTAATTTTTGCAAGATTAACAACGTTGATTTACTGGTAGATTCGCAAAGTACATATAAGGAGTTTGGAGACGTTGCCGGGACTCGTTCAATTCGGCTGCCATTTACGGCGTCGCCAGAGTATTTTTATCCGCGTGAAACCCCTAAAATTTATGATATTGGGTTTTGTGGCGCGCTTCATGGTAACGGGAAAATTGCGGGGCCTACGAGTGACTTGCGAAGCCGAGCACTGGAGGAGCTACAGAAAAAGGATTTCGAAGTTTATTGGAACGCTAGCAACACACTTGATTATAGAATTCATTCGGTTGAGGAATATGCGACGAAGATAAGTCAAAGCAAGGTGTGGTTGGCTACAACGGGCCCCGTATTGGACGTTAGTCCTCGTTATTTTGAAGTGATGATGTCAAAAACTCTTTTGTTTTGTAACAAAATGGACGAGCAATACGGAGATTTTTTTATTGATGGTGAAAATTGTGTCATGTTTGAAAATGATTTATCTAACTTTAATGAAAAGTTAGATTATTACGTTAAGAACGGCCAGCGTCGGCTGGACATTGTTGAAAATGCCTATAATACGGCAATAAATAATTACACCTGGAGACATATGGCTGTTAGGCTTTTAAATACGATAGAGGAGATTAGAGATGAGCAAGTATAATCCTTGGCCGCTTGGGAAGCTGCCGGAACAATTTCGGAGACCCGAAATAGATCAACTAAAAGAAGCTGGGTATGAGATTAACGACGCTAGAGACGCGGTGACTCTGTTTGAAAATAAGATTGCGGAGTACGCTGGGAGCAAGTACGCTGTTGCGGTTGATAGCTGCACTGATGCTCTTTTCCTGTCATTAAAATATCTTAATGCGACAGAGCAGATAACTTTCCCGTCTAGAACGTATGTTTCTGCGCCAATGGCGGCTGTTTTAGCTGGGTGTGATATAAAGTTCGTTGATTACGAATGGAGCGGTGTCTATTATCTAGATCCGTATCCGGTCATCGATGGGGCGGTTAGGTTCACAAAAAATATGTACGAGAAGGGGACACTACAATGTTTATCATTCCAGATTAAAAAAAGATTACCAATTGGTAAAGGCGGTATGATTCTTACTGATGATCCTGAAGCGAATAGGTGGTTAAGAGTGGCTGCTTTTGAAGGGCGCCACTTAGAAGATCCATATGATAAAGATGAATTTGAGTTAATAGGGTGGAATATGTATATGACACCAGAGGATGCGGCGCGAGGTATTTTGCTTTTTGACCAATTGACTGAGGAACACCCAGACTCGTGCACGCACTTAGATTATCACGACCTAACAACGAAAAAGATTTTTAAAAATGGTGAGTATATAGTATCTAAAAATGAGTAACATATTTTTTGACATTTCTAGCCTAAGGCATCTGGGTAAGGATGTAATAATAGGTAAAGCCGTTAGGATAAGGCACCCTGAAAAAGTGAGTATAGGTGATAACACTATTATTGATGATTTTACGTATATTTCGGGCGAGGTGAATATTGGCAAATATGTGCATATTGCTTCGTCATGCGCGGTACAAGCGACGGCTAAATCAAAGGTTTCTATTGGGGATTTTGCTGGTTTGTCTTCTGGAGTGAGAGTGTTTGCGGGAAGCGCAGAATATGTGAATTGCTCGTTCGATTATGCGCCGATACCGGCGAGCGAGCAATATGGAGGTATCTTTGAAGAGGTGAAGATTGGACAGTTTGTTCAGGTAGGGGCAAATAGCGTTGTCTTACCGGGGACTGTGTTGCCCAATGGTTTTACTTGCGGCGCTTTAAATAAATTAACTAGAAAAATTAAATATTTGCGGTGGAATTGTCTAGCCGATCCTGAGTCAGGAGCTAGTGTAAGGAGAACAGGAGTTGTAAAGCTGTTAGAGAGCGCAAGTAAACTAACTGGGCAAGAATATGAAAGATGAGCAAGTTTGATTTAATAAGAGTTGGGGATAAGGCTGAAATTAAACACACCCTCACTCAGCAAGATGTGGAGAGGTTTGTAGAGCTAACAGGTGACGACAACAGACTCCACACAGATGAAGAGTATGCGTTAACAACCTCGTTTAAGAAGCCCGTTGCACATGGAATGTTAGGCGCGTCGTTTATCTCTACGGTTATCGGCACAGAGTTACCTGGAGATGGGGCACTTTGGTACGCGCAAAGTTTAGAGTTTTTATGTCCTGTGCGCGTAGGCGATGAGTTGTGTGTGACAGTTGAGGTGATAAAAAAGATTAATCGCCTTAAGGTTGTTGAGCTTAGAACTGACATCTATAATCAATATAAAGAGAAGGTTACTACTGGGGTTGCAAAAGTTAAGATTGTGGGGACAGTACCATTAGAGGTTGTTCAAAAGGCCACCCCTAACAAATCGGTATTGGTTGTTGGCGGCACGGGCGGTATTGGCAGTGCGACATGTATGCAGCTGGCAGAAGATGGCTTTGATGTAGCGATTCATTACTTTAGAAATAAAAAAAGGGCGCTTTTGTTAAAGAATGCCATAGAAAAGATCGGTAAAAAGGCCGTCATTGTGTCTGGAGATATAACTTGTGTGGAAGACGTCATGACGATGAAGAAAAAAGCCACTAGAGCACTAGGCAAGATTGCTACTGTAATAAATTGTTCGACAATGCCTGTTGCAAGTATTAAGTTTGATAACTTAAAGTGGGAAAATATGCAAGACCATTTTGATGCGGCGGTTAAGGGGTCGTATAATTTAGTGAGAGTTTTTGCCCCGGAGTGGGAAGAGGAAAAGTTTGGAAAATTTATTGCTATAAGTTCTTTGGCAACTGAAAAGCCAAATGCTCAATGGCTCCCATATATTACGTCTAAGACGGCCTTGAATGGTTTTATAAAAGCACTGGCAATTGAGTTAGCCCCCAAGGGCATAAGAATGAACCTTGTGTCACCTGGGATGGTTGATACCCCTTTGATTTCCAACATACCGGAAAAAGCGCGGCTGCTGGCGGCAGCCCAGACGCCGTTGAGGACCCTGGCAAGCCCTGAAGATGTTAGCGGGACGATCAGTTTCCTGGCTTCGGAAAAGGCAAATTATTTAACAGGGGAAACCATAAGGGTTAACGGGGGACAGTTCATGTTATGAATAATATGAAGATTGTTGATATACTAAGAGAAAACAAAGAATTAGCAAAGATTCTTGCTACCGACCCATATGATGTTGTCGTTTTATCGAACGTGACCGTTAATCAGAGTAAGGAGATATTTGAGTATTCTCTTAGAAAACAGGGTATAAATGCTGTAGTACGGTTCGGAGATTACGATAATATTATTCAAGGTGCGGTACAAGTTACACACGCTGATTGCGTCATTGTTTTCTGGGAATTGTGTAACTTGTTTGAAGGGGCGCAATACAAAATCGAATCGATGAGCGAAGAACGGACAGATGAGGTTTTTGAGGAGTTAACGCAACAGCTTCTATTTTTAATTAAAAATATGGAAAAAATACCACTTGTCTTAATGAATAAGTTTACGGCGCTTCCGTTTTCTTACCACTATGTTGGTGCGAGTAAGATGGACCGCTTAGCTTTAAGGCTGAATACTTTCTTAGAAGAGGCGGCACCCTCAAACGTTAGACTCATAGATACGGACAAGGTCCTCGCAGCGACAGGGGTTCAAGGTAGTGTTGATTTTAGGCGTTTTTATCAAGCTAAAGTGATGTACACAATGAATTTTTTTAAGCATTATTCTGAATTTATAAAGCCTATTATTCGCTGTGTGGCTGGTAATAAAAGGAAAGCCATTATTTTTGACTGTGACAATACTCTATGGAAAGGTGTAGTTGGGGAAGATGGCTTTGAGGGCATTGAAATGTCTTCTTCAACCAACGATGGAGCCGCCTTCGCAGAGGTGCAGGCGATAGCGACAAGACTTAGCGAGCAGGGAGTGATAGTTGGATTATGTAGTAAGAATAACTTTAGGGATGTTGATGAGGTCATTAAGTCACACCCTGACATGCAGCTTAAGGATGACTACATTACAATTAAGAAGATTAATTGGGTTGATAAGGTAAAGAACTTACGTGAGATCGCTGAGGAACTCAATATAGGTGTGGAAAGCATGGTGTTTGTTGACGATTCTCCCTTTGAACTAAATTTTGTGAGGGGTCATCTGCCGGAAATAGAGGTGGTTGAAGTTCCCGAACAGATACACGAGTATCCTGCTCTTTTGCGCAAAGAGGCCGCGCATTTTTATAGTCTTTCTCTTACTAGCGAGGACAGAGAAAAAAATAAGATGTATAAGCGGCAGGCGCGAAGACAACGGGAGAAGGGTAACTTTACCGACATGGAGGATTACTTGAAGTCGTTGGGCCTGAAGGTTACAATAACGGAGGGGAACAAACTAATCGCACCCAGAATAGCTCAAATGACCCAGAAAACAAATCAGTTTAACCTGACGACTAAGCGCTATACAGAAGGCGAGATAAGGTCGCTTATAGACAACCCTAACGTTCGAGTGTATACCGCCTCTGTGTCGGATAGATTTGGGGATAGCGGAGTTACTGGGCTGTGTGTGGTTGTCCTTGCCGGTAAGAACACTTTGGCCCAAGTGGATACTTTTTTATTGAGTTGTAGGGTGATCGGAAGAGATATTGAGTATGCGCTCTTGGACCATGTTATTAAAAGCATGAAACCAGAGACGAGGCGGATTGAAGCAACATATATCAAGACGAAAAAAAACGAACAAGTAAGAGAGTTTTTTGATAAGTGTTCTTTCGACTTAACACAAGGTAGTGATTCTGTTAGAAAATATACAATTGACCCGATAAAATATGTTCCTAAAAATGTAGAGTACATAAAGGTTATAGACAATGCAAGATGTTACAAAACGAATAAAAAGGACAATGGCGGCTGTCTTTGATATTTCTGAGGAAGAAATAGTTGATACATCGTCCCCTGATAACGTCGAGGGGTGGGACTCCCTTAGACATATGACATTAGTTCTAGCGCTAGAAGAAGAATTTAATGTCGAACTACTGGACGCAGAGGTCCATGAGATGTTGAATTTTTTGTTGATAGAAAATATTATAGATAGGAAGTTATAAATTATGAAGGTAGCAGTGTTAGGGGCCACGGGCTTTGTTGGAGAAAATCTCGCAAAGAGGCTCAGAAGAGACAGCGGGTATGATGTAGTTGGAGCTTCTCGCTCTACCGGCGTTGATTTTACCAACTATGGACACGCCATTGAGTATTTTAAACAGCATAAACCGGACGTTATATTTAATGTCGCTTCTCACGGGGGAAGCCTGCACTACGTTAAAAAGTACGCAGCGGATGTATTTAACGACAATGTACAGATGGCTTTAAACCTGTACAGGGCTGTTTTGCAGGCCTGTCCGACTGCCAAAATAATTAACCCATTTTCGAATTGTTCATATCCCGGTGATAGCGCGGTCCAGGAAGAAGAAAACTGGCTTAGTGGAGAAGTACATCCTTCTATTTTTTCGTTTGGTAATTCAAAAAGATCTCTTTACTACATCGCGGGCTGCTACTACGAACAGCATGGAATAAAGACGGTCAATCTATTGTTACCAAACACTTATGGTCCTGGAGATTCATGCGATCCGAATAAGACTCATGCTCTAAACGGGATGATTATTCGCATGCTTAAAGCCAAGGAGGCTGGTGACGAAGAGTTTGTAGTATGGGGAACTGGACTACCTGTGAGAGAGTGGGCATATGTTGATGATTTTATTGAAGCACTCGTGTTGGCTATGACCATTGACCACATGGAGTACCCTTTAAACATCGGACAGCAGAAAGGCTATGCGATAGCGGAGTCCGCGCAACTTATTAAGAAAGCATGTGGCTTCAGCGGTGAAATTGTGTTTGATACTAAGTACACGGATGGAGATCCGGTGAAGATTTTAGGGAAGAACAAATTTAAAACAATGTTTCCTGACTTTAGATTTTATGACCATGAAGAAGGAATTCGCAATACGGTCGAGTATTATTTGAAAAAGTTAGAGATGGAAGATTAGATTGTAGAAAGATACGCAGGAGGGCGTGAGGTGAAAGAAAAGACAATTTTAGTTACAGGGGGCACAGGGTTTTTAGGGCAGCGGCTTGTTCGGTCTATTGTTAAAAACGGAGGTACCGCGATTGCCACAGGGTATTCCGAGGCGCGAATAAAAAAATTCGAAAGAGGCCCAAATGGAGGCGTCCCTCTCTATTCCGTGGATATTGCTAGCGACTATACGATGTTAAAAAATATTATAAAAAAGCATTCGGTGGATTATATTATTCATACTGCTGCCTTGAAACATGTAGGAATATGTCAAGATAACCCGGCCCGCGCCGTTGATGTCAACGTTATAGGGTCAAGAAATATTGCGCGTGCCGCTATGGAAGGTAATGTGAAGAATGTGATTGGAATAAGTACTGATAAATCAATAGAGCCTCTGTGCTTATATGGAATGACAAAGAGGTTAATGGAAGAAATGTTTATTGAATATGGGTTTGGTATTTTTCAAGGTGTAAACTTTCTTTTTTCTTCCGAGAGTGTGTTGGATGTGTGGGACAAGTTAAGGTCTCAAAATGAACCTATTTTGGTTAACATGCAAGCAAATAGATATTTTTCTACTATCAAAGAAGTACAAGACCGAGTTCTTTCTTCCATAAAAGAGAAAGGAAAGTTTTCTGTGGAACATTGCTACAAAATTAGCATCTATAGTCTGTATCGAGCGTATGCGACTTACCATGATTACTGGAATATGAAGGAATATATCCCCAGAGAGTTTGAGAAGACAGAAGAAGAATTGCCGCTTCAAAACATAAAAATCATAGAACCTGATGATCAACACGTCACACAGTTGATGAAACAATTTTATGAGAGCTTGAAGACGGCATGAGAGTACTTGTCATCGCAGCACACGCCGACGACGCAGAATTAGGGGTCGGCGGCACTATTTCCAAGCACACGAGGCAAGATGATGATGTATTCTTAGTTTTGATTACGCATAGTGGTTATAAAAACTATCAAGGAGACACCATTCGTGAGAGTGATGTTGCCTTTAAGGAGGCTAAGGCCGCTGGGGAGATTCTGGGGGTGGAGGATATAACTTGTCTTGGCTATGAAACCAAGGAGGTGGCTTTTGAAGTTAATTTAATTGAGGACATTAATCGCGTGATTGACGAAAAGAAGCCAGATATCATCTATACCCACTGGGAAGGAGATATAAATCAAGATCATTCTGCTATCGCACGAGCAACAGTTTGTGCCGCACGAAATATACCAAGGATTTTAATGTACAGAAGCAATTCATATATCTCTGCGGTTCCATTTGTGGGTAACTATTATGTAGATATATCTGACCACATAGAAGATAAGATTGAGGCGATTAAAGCGCACAGGACAGAGCTTAAAAAGAGAGGCGAAAAGTGGCCTGAATTCTTTAGGCACCAGTGCAGAATGAACGGGCTAGAGATTGGCGTTGAGTACGCAGAACGCTTTAAAGTAGTTAAGTGGTTAGATTGAAGTAAGTATAATGATAGTCACGATCCACCAACCAGAGCATTTTCCGTATATGGGGTTTTTTCAAAAGATATGCGCTGCTGACTTATTTGTGGTGTTGGATATTGTTAATTTTAGGAAAAATTACTACCAAAACAGGAACAAGATAAAAACTTTAGTCGGTAGTGATGAGTGGGTTACCGTTCCTGTGGAAAAGAAGGCTACGTCAAAAAGTATTAAAGATGTTATGACATCACCGGACCCAAGATGGAGAAAAAAGGTGACGAGGAAGATTCATCAAAACTTAAAGCTCGATATGACGGATGTGTATTCACATGACAAGCTTGTAGATATAAATATGGCGGGCATCGACTGGGCGCTTAAGAAGATGGGGATCACCACGAAAGTGATATTTGCTTCTGAAATAAATGTGGAGGGGACAAAGTCTGAGTTGCTGGCCGCCATATGCAGGGAAGTGGGCGCAAGTACGTATATTAGCGGTCCTTCTGGTAAGGATTACTTAGATTTGTCTCTTTTCGATGGTGTTCGAGTAGAGTTTTTTCAACCCAAGGTGCAAAATTATTATTCGTGCTTGTGTAATTTGATATAAGTGTTAAAAAAAAATTATATTGCGCTATAATGGAAATAATCACCCTGGGGGAATTATAAATGAAGAAAATTTTTATTACGGGCGGCGCTGGTTATGTTGGTTCGTCGCTAGTGCCGTTATTATTGGACGAGGGCTATCAAGTAACGGTGTATGATAATTTAACTGTGCATGGTGATGGCTTGATGCATAATTTTTCGAACCCTAATTTTAAGTTTATAAAGGGAGATGTTTTAGATCGTGAGCGCCTACATGACGCGTTAAAGGGACATCACGTAGTAGTTCACTTAGCTGCTATCGTGGGTTATACCGCTTGTAGGCGAGATGAAGGGCATAGTTTTAAGGTTAACTACGAGGGTACTAAAAATGTAATAGATGCCTTGGACGGCTCCCAACTTGTAGTCTATGGCTCCACTGGCTCAAATTACGGCACGGTTGAAGGTGTTTGTACTGAGGAGACCCCTCTTAATCCTTTGAGTATTTACGGCAAGAGTAAGACTATGGGCGAGATAGAGGTGCTTAATTATGAGAACAGCATTGCATTTAGGTTTGCCACTGCTTTTGGTGCGAGCCCTAGATTACGCCTGGATTTACTTGTGAACGACCTGACCTATTCTGCATTTACGCAGAAGTATATTGCGGTCTATGAGTCGCACTTTATGAGAACGTTTATACATGTTAGGGATATGGCGAGAGCGTTTAAGTTTGCTATTGAGAACTGTGATAGAATGAAGGGTGAGGTTTATAATGTTGGGTCCAATTCTATGAATTATTCAAAGAGAGGTGTTTGCGAAATGATTCAAGAAAGAACTGGCTGCTATGTACATTATGCTGATTTTGATGGAGACGCCGATAAACGTGACTATGTTGTTTCTTATGACAAGATTAATAAAATTGGTTACGATACAACTATAACTGTAGAAGAAGGGATAGATGAATTGTTGCGAGTGTTCCCTCTCGTTAAAATAGACAACAAGTACAGGAACTAGAGAGCTAGACGATGGATAGGGTATTAATTATAGGTGGCTGTGGCTACGTTGGTAGTGAGTTGTATAATTTTCTTTCTTCTGAGTATTGCATAGATACTGTTGATCTTGAGTGGTATGGTAATTTTGTTAATGAAGATAATATTGTGCAAGATTATTCAAGCTTGACTAAAAGCGAGCTTGAACAATATGATCACATTATACTGTTGGCCGCGCATTCTAGTGTTAAAATGTGTGAAGATAATATGACCTCCACCTTAAAAAATAATGTGCTCAACTTTGTGGAGCTTTTGGACAAGTTGAGTGAGAAACAGACGTTTATATACGCGAGCAGTTCGTCAGTGTATGGGGACACTAAAGAAAGGGTAGTTGACGAGACTTATGTTCAATTTGAACCAAACAATTTTTATGATCTCTCTAAACATGAAATTGATTCTTACGCTCTTCTGACAGATAAAAAATATTTTGCCCTCAGGTTCGGAACTGTTAATGGAAGCTCTCCAAACCTTAGAAATGATATTATGATTAATGCTATGACCTATAATGGTAAAAAGAATGGTAAAGTTTTTTGTTTTAATCCCGATATACATAGGCCCATCCTGGGGATAAAGGATTTATGTAGGGCAGTAAAAACTATAGTAGACTCTGGCACAAGTGAGGATAAGGGCGTATATAATCTTGCCTCTTTTAACTCCACGGCAAGAGAAATCTCGGAGAAAGTAGCCGCCACTATGGGCATAGATTTAGAAATAATAGACGAACTGCCCGAGGTGATTACAAATGTCAAGTTACAAACTAAAGCTTATGACTTTTTGATTGATTCGGACAAGTTTAAGCAAGCATTTAATTTTGAATTTGTCGAGACTGTAGAGACAATTGTGTCATCTATAGTCGAAAATTTTGATAAAATAAATATGGGGAATAGGTCTGATGCAAGATTATATTGAAAGAACAAGTTGTAGGGTGTGTGCAAGTAAGAATATAGAGGAGGTTCTGGATTTAAACAGGCAGCCTCTTGCAAACAGTTACCACAAAGGGGAATCGCAAAAGACGTTCCCCTTGAAATTGAATTTATGCCGTGAGTGTTTTCACTTACAGTTGAGTGTGGTGGTGAACCCGAGCTTAATGTTCGAGGACTACCTGTACGTAAGCGGAACAAGCAAAACTTTGCATAAATATTTTGAGGACTTCGTTGATATCTGCGAAAATGTTGGGGAAGGAAACAAGAAAGTTCTTGATATAGCGTGCAACGACGGGACGCAGCTAGATAAATTTAAAGAGCGCGGATGGGACACTTATGGAGTAGACCCTGCAAAGAATCTTCATGCACTTAGTAATAAAGATCATGATGTTGTTTGTGATTACTGGGCCGAGGAAGTCGCCCAGAACATTAATAATACATTCGACGTCATCGTGGCGCAAAATGTTTTTGCTCATGTTGATGATATTCACGGGTTTTTAAAAGCTTGTTTACACGTTATGGATGAGAATGGGCACTTGTTTATCCAGACCTCGCAAGCAGATATGATAATCAATAATGAATTTGATACCATTTATCATGAACATTTGTCTTTCTTTAACACAAATTCCATGAAAAAATGCCTAAACATAAATGGATTTTCATTGGTAGATGTCTTTAAGACGGATATCCACGGAGGCAGCTATGTGTTTGTTGCTAAGAAGGGTGAACACAATGAGGACGCTGCCACACGAGAAGTTCAGAAAGAGAAAGCGAGTGGGTTGTATAATTTGTACACATACAACAAATATGCACAAAGATGTAATTCTATTGTTCGTGAATTTGCTGAGCAAGTGGCGGCGTTTAAAGACAAGCATTACAAAGTTGTGGGTTATGGGGCCGCTGCAAAGGGGAACACTTTTTTAAATTTTGGTTCTGTTGATTTGGATTACATTGTGGATGATAACTCCTTGAAGTGGGACTTGCAAACCCCTGGTCGTAATATACCGATTAAGGATCCGACGCACCTCTCTGGAGAGAAGGCAGGCGATCTCGTTATAGTTCCACTGGCGTGGAATTTCTTTAAAGAGATTAAACAAAAGGCTACACAAATAGCTGGACCTGAGATAAAATTTATCAAATATTTTCCGGAGGTTAGGATATTATGAAGGTAGCCGTACTGATAACGGGCCAACTTAGAGACTACAAGGTTAACGCCCTTAACCAAATTAAACACTTAATAGAGCCTAATGATGCTGATGTTTTTGTTTACGCATGTAACAAAAACACTTTACACGTTGCCGGCCAGGCGATGCGACAACAAAAGTATCACATTACAACAGAAAATACACGCGAAGAGATCATTAAGGACGTTAAGAACACATATGGCAAGAATTTAAAGCAGGTCCTCGTAAATGAAAACGAAGACCTTGATGAAGGGTCTTTCGGGACATTCGGATACTTCAGGAGAAGGATGCAGAATCAAATGGACAATATTCGCAAAGGGTTTCTAATGGCCATGAAGCACTCAAGGGATAATAATTTCGAATACGATGTTATTGTTAGATCTAGGCCCGATAATTCGATATATCCTAAGGTTATTAACTTATCGGAATTTCCAATAGAAGATGGATTGGTTCATTCGACAGTTTTTTATACCGGACACCGCGACCCTTGGTTCTTTTCTTTCGCAAACCCCAAAACCTTTAACACATATTGTGCGCTGAAGTATTATGGGGAAGAGGAAGACTCGCGCACTGATAATAACTTTGATTGTCCCGAGCTGGCTATGGAGAAGTATTTGGCCTCCTCTGCAATTAGGCTGTCATATCATACTGATATTGGCCTAACCTTCACGGGTCTCGATCGGACTGAGAAAATTAATGATTTCCCTCATAGAGAGATACACGAAAAGCTTATAAGCTCTACGGGAGCACTGGTTGAACAAAGGTTATGATTGCGGTTCAACTTACAAATGGCTTTGGTAATAACCTCTTTCAGTACATAGCAGGGAGGCAGCTAGCCGAATTTCATAAAACGGGTATTGTCGCCCTCCCTCCAATGAGCAATTATTATGCCAGTGAAGGGTTAGAGTCTTTGGGGGTGAATTTTGAAGGACAAACTGACGGCCTTGATTTTATCCGTGTAGGCGAGCCCAATTACAGAGATGTGTTTGATAAGCTATATGAAAAGCATGACTTTCTAGTTCAAGGTTATTTTGAGGATTATACTTTTTTTTTGGACAATATTGAGACAATAAGATCTTGGTTTCCAAAAATTGACAAGAGAGGTGATAATGACCTTGTCATACATTTTCGAGCAGGCGATCGACTGTTCTATAAAAACGAGTTTAACACCAAGCCGGGGGTGGATAGTTATAAACGTGCTATTGATCAATTTAACTTTGATAGGATGCATATTGTTACCGATATGCCGAAGTGGGACTATATTACTGTTGAGGAACTCGATAGTATGAAATTCCATCATGACGTACCGAAGGAAGACAGGGTTAAAACTCAGCTCGCGGTTGAGTATTTTAATTCTTTTATTGATGCATTTAGTGAGTATCGCCCATTGGTAGAAAAGAGGACAGTAGCCGAGGACTTTAATTTTATGCGTTCGTTTGATAATATACTGTTTCAGCACGGGACGCTTTCTTGGTGGGCCTCTGTTTTGAGCGATGCGAGAAGAGTTGGGGTCTATGGGCCATGGCGCCCATGGAAGGAAAAATCAAATAAGAATCTAAGTGAAGTTCCACTTAAGACGTGGTTTAAATGGGGGTAAAGAATGGCAAGATGTTTAGTTACGGGACACATGGGCTACATTGGATCAAAGCTTTATAAGAAGCTTGAGGAATTAGGTCATGATGTCTATGGCATAGATTTATGTGATGGTAGAGATATTAATTCTGTTGGCGGTCTTGCCGAAGCATCGGATGGCGCTATTCACCCGCACTGGATGAAAATCAAGCCTGAATATATCTTTCACATGGCCGCCATCCCTAGAATCATGCATTGCATCGAGAAGCCTGTGAGGACAATGCGAAACAATGTAATTGCTGGCAGCACAGTGCTGAATTATGCGAACAAGGTTGGAGCCAAGAGAGTTATATACTCCAGCTCATCGTCTGTAGTGGGCAACGGTGATGGGCCCACAAACCCATACGCGCTCCAGAAGTACACGACAGAGTTAGAAACAAAAATTTATGCCAAGATATACGGCATTGATACGGTGTCCTTGAGATATTTCAATGTTTATTCTGAGTGCCAGCAGGCTAACCATCCTTATGTGACGGTTCTAGCAAATTGGATGAAATATATACGGGCTGGAAAAGACCCTTTTATTACTGGAGACGGTGAGCAGAGAAGGGATATGGTTCATGTTGATGATGTGGTGCTTGCTAATATATTTGCTATGGATTATGAGGACCGGTTCAATGGTAAAGTGTTTGATATAGGGACTGGCGAGAACATATCTCTGAATCAAGCGAAAGATATTGTTCTTGAATATTTTCCGGATACGACGTTTGCTTACAAAGGGGCCAGACCTAGTGAGGTTGCTGAGACGAGAGCCAGTCCTGCTAAGTTTAAAGCACTGGGGTGGAATCCACAAACATCTATTATTGATGGCGTTAGAAGATGCTTTAGTAATCTAAAGACGGAAATGGGGTAAACGTGTCTGTTTTAATAACTGGCGGCTCTGGTATGGTGGGACACGCTTTTAGAAGCGTTCTTCCTGACGCCGCCTATGTTTCGTCCGAACAGTATGATCTGAGAAGTCTAAAAGAGACCCAAGATATGTTCAGTGCTTTTAAGCCGGAATGCGTTATACATTTGGCCGCAAAGGTTGGGGGCGTCATGGCCAACTCAGAGATGGTGGCAGATTTTTATACCGAGAACACGCAGATAAATACAAATGTCTTGTACTGTGCTCATAAACATAATACTAAGAAGGTTGTGTCATTTTTGAGCACTTGCGTGTATCCCGATGATGTCTCCTACCCGCTCACGGAAGATCAATTACATCTAGGAGCCCCTCACCCATCAAATTTTGGATACGCTTATGCCAAGAGGATGGTTGATACAATGTCGCGTGCGTATAGACAACAGTATGGTCGGAATTTTATTACAGCAATACCAAACAACCTGTATGGAGAAAATGATAACTATCACCTACAAGATGGGCATGTTATCCCGGCCCTTATGAATAGAATTTGGTATGCGAAGATAAATAATTTACCAGAGGTGGAGTGTTGGGGGGACGGGCTCCCGCGCAGAGAGTTTACCTATTCCGGCGACGCTGCTGAGATTTTGGTTTTTCTCCTAGAGAATTACAATGGGGAGTCGCCCGTTAACATTGGGAATACGGAAGAGTATTCCATCAAGGAGGTCGTGGGCCTACTGTGTGAATATTTGGAATATGATGGGGAGATAAAGTGGAACACTGATAAGCCGTCTGGGCAATTTAGAAAGCCGAGCAGCAATGAGAAGTTAATAGATATGGGCTGGAAGCGTGAATGGTATACACCCGTTAGAGAGGGCTTAAAGAAATCATGTGAGTGGTTTATAATGAATTATCCAAATGTGAGAGGAGTGGAATGAAGACAGCACTAATAACAGGCGTTACTGGTCAAGACGGAAGCTATTTAGCCAAATTTCTATTATCGAAGGGATATAGAGTGGTTGGTTTGAAGCGCAGGACGTCTATGATATCCACAGATAGAATTGATAGTGTATTTGAAAAAGAAAACTTCATATTGGACTATTTTGACCTAAATGATGCGGGCCGAATATGGCAGCTTCTGATAAAGTATAAGCCCGATGAGTTCTATAATTTAGCCGCTCAATCACATGTTAGAGTTTCTTTTGACATACCAGAGCACACGGTAGACGGTATCGCTATGGGCACTTTACGCATACTAAGCGCCATTAAAGAGACTACACCGAAGTGTAGGTTCTATCAAGCGTCGTCATCGGAGATGTATGGTGATAATCCTACATATCCACAAAGTGAGGAAACCGCGTTTATGCCGGCCTCTCCGTATGCGTGTGCCAAGTTATTTGCTCATAATTTGACCCGCAATTACAGGAAGAGCTACGGCCTCCATGCATCTAGCGGCATCTTATTTAACCATGAATCCCCATTAAGAGGGGAAACTTTTGTGACCCGCAAGATAACAAGAGCAGCGGCTAGGATTAAATTTGGGGTCCAGAAAAAACTCTATTTGGGTAATCTTGATGCTAAAAGAGATTGGGGCTTTGCTGGCGACTATGTAAGGGCAATGTGGATGATGCTCCAACAAGACACACCAGGCGACTATGTGGTTGCGACAGGCGAAACGCACACAGTTAGAGAGTTTTTAGAAGTGGTTTTCAAGATAGCAGGCCTTGATGTTGATAAGCATGTTGAAATAGACCCTCGCCTATTTAGGCCTCACGAAGTTCCATTGCTGCTGGGTGATGCGTCAAAAGCGAAAAGGGTTTTGGGCTGGGAACCAGAAGTAGATTTTGAACAACTAGCGGAAGCAATGTATAATGCCGACTATAGGGCGCTGTGCGCTCATAGCGATATGGAATCAGATTTTTAAGGAGATGAAAAATGTTGAAATTATCAGATGAAGCAGTAGGAGCACTTATGATGGCGTTGCAGAGGTCGTTGCTAGAACAAAGCGACATTCTGCCCGTTATAAAAGGCTTTGATTTTAAAATTAATGAAGAGGGCGAGCTTTGGGTTATGAATCCACCGGTCGTTAAATTTGACACGGAAGAGACTGAAGACGACGAGATTGATGGTTTAGAAATAACGGGCAGCGATTAATGCCCAAGTACCAGTACAATTGTGCTGATTGCGACAACAAATTTGTGGCTTTTCACTCTATCAAAGAGAAACTACAAGATTGTCCTGTTTGTGGACTAGTTGACTCTCTAGTTAGAGTGCCCGGAACATTTGTATCTGACACGGGGCGCACTGAACAAGAGCAGGCAGGGTCGCTTGTTAAAGAAAAGATAGAGGAACTCAGAGAAGACCTCAAGAGCCAGAGACGTGATATTGCTAGAGGGCATCATGAATAAAATCTTATTTTCTACATCTATACTGCTTAATTCTATACTGGTGATGTTTGTAGTTGGCGTTTTGCCATTTTTTTTATTTCTGGCCGTTCTTGTTATTTTTGGGTTGATATGGTATGTGAAACGCTTGCTGGCCCAAATGTCTTCTGTTAAAGAGGATATAGAGAGCGTTGCTATGATGACAGATAACTTTGCCTCGCATGTACATTCGATTAGCGAGCTTGAAACGTTTTATGGGGACGAGACGCTCCATTCCCTCCTGCTAGATGCGCAAAGGATGGCAGAGGTGATGTATGATTTTTCGGACAAATACGCAATACAGGAGGGGACGGATGCCGAGAAAGAGGAAGAATAATTATTTCACTAAAGAACATGAGAATGCGATAATCGCATATGCAAAATCGGAATCGAAAGAAGAGAAAACCGAACTCTACGTGAAGTTGATACAGCCTGCTTTTGATGAAATGGTCGAGAAGATAGTTTATACATATAAGTTTAATTTATTGCCTAACATTGATTATTTGAAAGAGGACTGCAAGCTTTGGCTTACAACTATTCTTGACAAGTATAATCCCAATAAAAATTCAAAAGCGTTTTCTTATTTTTCTGTTATAACTAAGAATTGGTTTATAGCAAAAATAAAAAAGAATAAGAAGGCGTCACTGCGTGAGGTTTCATACGAGTCTTTAACTGGGGAGGGCGTTCCATACCCGTTCGACCAGGTTGTGGATAATCCGTATGAAAGGCATAGAGAACAGACAGAGTTTTTTTCGTATCTGCGGGGCCGTATGGATAGATGGGAAAATGATCTCGACAAAGATAGAGATAGAAAGGTAATTCAAGCGATCCAGATTCTCTTTGACAGCGCCGAAGAAATTGAAATTTTCAACAAGAAGGCTATTTATTTATACATAAGAGAGATTACTGGCTTGAACACAAAACAGATAGTGAGCACTTTAACAAAGGTGAGGCTAAGATATGGTGTTTTTAAGAAAAGCTGGGATGAGGGTGAAATTGATGGCAAGTGAGAAGAGTGTAGATGGGATTTTAGATGACGCGCAGGCTAATATACATAATGATAGAGCTTTGGCAACTAAGTTGTTGTCGGAGGTCATGAAGCATTTAGCTAAAGATACTGGGAACCACCAACACGCAGGCCCGGTTGCGGCAAAATACCTTGAGACTCTTCAGCGCTCAAACGAGCAGCTTGTTAAAATAGCCGCATTGAAACAGAAAAAACAAACTCAAAGCGGCTTGTCGGAGACTGACAAGAAACAATTGTATGAATTGATTAATGAGGAAGCTTAATTGTGGCAGACGCACCCAGGTTTGATTTATTTTCTATATTAGAATCGCAAGATATTGTTTCAAGTAAAGCAAAAGGCTTTTTTGATACCGCGAAACAGAGCGATTCTGGTGCGGCAAAAACTGTCGAAAAGGCTTTAAGAGTAGATCATACTGAAAGAACAGCTGGGGAGCTTGGCGAAGCAGTTGTTGATAGATACGCTGAGATATTAGACGTAAAGTCCCAACAGGCATACGAAAGTTTATATAGCCCGTCTAGTATAACGCAAGTTCGTTCATTGTACAAAGTAGCCGTTGGTTACAAAGTAACTGGAGGGGCAAGTGATTCGTCGGGCCAAGGGTCCGAAAGAGCAGGAAAAAACGTAGCTTTTTTGAGAGTACAGCACTATACTGACGCGCTCCCTAACCCTTTTGCTACGTTTGTGAGTCTTCAAGCAGATAGTAAAATAAAATTATTACATGAACAATATTTAGAAGCGCTTGGGGATGGCGATCTTCCAGAGGAGCTAGAAGATAAGAAAAACTTTATTAGGTTTATTGGAAAAGCGATGCAGGCACAGATACTTTCCCTATACCCACACGCAGAGCTACCTAATAATGCTAGACACGCGGCTCCTGGGGATATTGTTAAAGTTAAGATTGTAGGCAACAGTATAAATCCAAGATTTGATATTGAAAGCTTGGTTACGGATCCTGATATCTTAAACGCTCTACCTAGAGTGTTCAGAGCACAAGATTTTCAAGCGTCAAGTAATAATTTTAATGAGTGTATAGGTGAGTTAGCCATGGCGATAGAAGGCGAAACTACTTACTTCCCGGAGTTTGGAGTCCCTGATGTAACGTTTGGAGGCAACTAGTAGCATGACAACCAAGGTGGAAAATATTATTGATCTGGAGAAAAAGCTGTTTCAGTTAAGGGTTCAACTACAAGCGAAAGCAACGGACCTTAGTGCGGTATACACACAAGAAATTGGTTCTGACGCATATGAAAGTAGAAGAAATGATGTCTTTCCGATAATAAATGAAATAAAGACGCTTGAGGACGATCTTCGTCTCCTTAAGGAGGGGGTTACGGATGAGGAGCTTGCTGAGACTGAAGCGGCGCTCAAGGAGGCCCACGGAGCAGGCGCTATAGAAGTGTGCCCATTACAAGATCTGGCGGGCCTGGTACAGGATTCATCGTGTAAAGACGTCTGGTGGACGGGCGATGACTTTACGTCGATAGACGGGATACAGAACAGGGCTCTTTGTGCGATGAGAGAGTGGCTTATAAAGGATGAAGATGAAGAAGCGCTTCGAGCGGCGTGGTTTAAAAATCCTATGGATTACGGAAAAATCAAAAGCATAATAGAAAATAGGAGAAAAAATGTCAATGGCACCACTTGGTATACTGAAAAGCCGGGTTCGTCAAGAAAGCTAACTGATATATCGGCCACGGCCATAGCACGAATGTTTGCGTGGAAGCGTAGTAAAATATCTTCGGAACGAACTTACAATAAAACTGTCGCAAAATACATTAGTACAATAAACGATATAATGAACAACAAAGAGCTTGCTTTGGACACGTCTGAAAAGGCACGGGCGTTCCCATTTGGACTGGACCAAGTGGACGACTCAAGAGAGTTTAGCTTAAATAGGGAGTGGTGTGCAAGATGGGCGAGTTATATTGCTCATGATAATAAAAAGGGATCGGGGGGTTCCAAGTTTTGTAGCGGCAGCCCTACAAAACTTACGAAAGTAGGAATCGAGAATCGAAGATCTGATAAGGCTAAAAAGGACATTAAAAGTAATTGGTATTCCTTTTCACCGCTTGAGTATCCGATACAGCCAGGAGATTTCCTGGTAACTGGAGGGGGAAATGGCAGCATGGCCAGCAAGCTCGGAGTCAACCTGGACCATTTTTTAACTTATGACATATCTAAAAAAAGCTCGATAACGACACCTCCACTTCCAAAATATTTTAGACAAAATTTGAATGATGGCGGCACCGGTATGTATTCCCACGATAAGTATGTAGGCACGGATGAGTGGGCGCTATTGTCAAATATGATAGAGCTGGACGCCCCCGACAGTGAAACATCCATACAGTCCCACGACAGCCAGATAGCAATAAGCCCTCCGAACTGGAAGTCTGCATACAGGGACCTGCAAACGTGGCAAGAGACTGGCGGCTCTTCTTCCTTGAAGGCGTCGGACTTCTTTCATGACTTTAGAAGAGCGTGGGCACTTCAAGCATGGTTGTTTAATCACTTTATCCACCAAGAATGGAAGTATTTTAATTCGCATATTTACTACTGTATTGGAGTGAAGGGTGGTTACATATATCTTCTCTCCCCCAATAGTACGGGAGAGCGAGTAAGATATAGAAAGATGAGGATGTTTCATACTCACGTAAAGAAAGCAATGGGGAGCGGCACTTTGGACAAAGATTCCATTATTGAAGGGAAAGCAGAGGCATATGTTGTCCCATTCAAGGGGCGGGGCGGCACACTCCAGACGCCTGCTTTTAAGGGGGAAAAGGAGCCAACTATTCCGATAGCGATTATAAAGCCAAAATTTAATGTCACTCTTGATATGTTGTCAAACGACATATCAATGGATTTCTTCTGGGGAGCACCTAAGGACTCTAACTATGTTATGGACGGTTTGTGGCCGACTTCTGGTATGGGCAATAGTGATCATTTTCACAAAGATGCGACTAAGCGAGAGTACAAAGTTCCGACTCAACACTATAGGTTTCCTGGGAAAACCCAATATCTTTTGAAAGCCGCTGAGTACGGGTATTATTATTGGAAACCGTCGGGAGTTTCAAAAGACGATTGGAGGCCCTTTGTTCTGAGCAGCGACGACCCTTCGCCTTACAGTACTATAGCCTATACAACACTACAGAAGAAATAATAGATTATGAAATTTAACAAATCAAATGTTTTTGAAAATGTCAAAGAGGTTAGAGACCTAGCGCCTCTTAGCCAACGTGTTATGTCGACCGGCCACAGCGGAAAGCCGAGTTTTGAAAGTATTGTTAAATATAACGACCTTTCTTATGAGACAATCATTCCCGAAAACAGAAAGAACAACGCTCTTATAGTTTTTGGGAACGATAGGCTTCCTGGCGCTGAGTGGAATTTTAAAAAGGATAAGTCTGCTTCTGAACAGGGCTTTGGCAATGTGGGGACGGCAGGCTGCTCATCAATTGATATTGTAGCTGGTCTTGGTGGGGTTGGAGCGAATCCAAAAAAACCTTATACGCCCACGGTCCTGAGGGACGCCGCTAGAATTTATATCTCTGAAATGACCGACATAGATAGCGCCTTTCACATAAGCACGAATGCTGCAAGTGGTGTCGACGCCTACTACCACAATTCTTACGGGAAGTCAGCAGTCGGCGTGAGCGCTGATCATGTTAGAATTACTGCAAACAATTGTATGAAGCTTGTTACTGGGATCAGGCTACAAGACTCAAAGCAAAGAGGCCTGGAATTTATTGGCCAGTCTGGTGGTATTTACCTAATTGCCGGAAATGATGATGCTGATTTGCAATTCATACCGAAGGGAGATAATCTGGTTGACTTCGCGAACACATTAATAAAAAATTTTAAAGATGTGCTGGCAGCGCTGACAGACACCACAATGGCCGTGAAGGATTTATCACAAGAGGTTATGAACCACTATCATACATCACCATTTAGGCCGGGAGGGACCCCTCTACCAACAGACTCGGGGATTCTTAGCTGCGGGGTCGGGATAGATACCATGGCAACCACGAATGAGATTCTGCTGTCTAAGATCACTATGTTAAACATAAACATCGCCGAGATGGAGGCAAAATACCTTAACCCCGCGATGAATATTAGTGACAAGCAAGGTGAACAAAAATCTAATCCAAAGTATATATTGAGCAGAAGGAACAAGGTTAACTAACATGGCAGACGGACCCTTCAGTTTAGGCACAAATACGGTTAAGCAAATAACGCCGGTCATTGCTCCGTTTATAAAGCACGACGACTTGACAGAAAACCCCGTCAGGTTCGGAGGAGCTTCAATGACGCAAGAGGTTGTGGGGGTCACTGTGACTTTTGCGTACCAGGGCGCGGGGGAAGAAGGTGGACCAGAGGGACAGGCCTTAAATATAATAAGGGAGTTTTTCGGCTTGAAGATGTGGTCAACCCCTGAAGAAGTGAACCAGAAGTTTTCGAATTATTTAACACCATTTGAGACCTCTGAATATAGTAATCTAAGACAGGTGTATGGCGGGTATGGAGCAACGGGAGATACTACTGTTACGATAGGTTCCGCTAAAAAAACTGGTATAAGTATTCCCCACCTTAACGCCATTAGAAAAATTTTATCAGAGGTCACGACCGGGGACGATCAGATACCGCGAACGTTTGACTTTTTTGTAAATGATTACTTAAGGGCATATACCGGTAAGTATACGTTCTCCGACAATATACAGAGTACTTTAACAAAGATACAATCAACTTTACGGTTCGCGTCCGAGCTTCTTGGGGATTTTCAAAAGACGCAAGTGTTCCAGAAGGTGGATGGCGCGTCGGGCGCTCTTGTGGATGTGCCAAATTACAAGATCGATAAGGTTAGGGATGGTATCGTGGAGGTCTCAAATGCGCTACAAGATGCGTTTTCATCTTCGGGACAATTTTATGGGATAAACGATGGGCAAGGTCTTGATATTAGTAAATTTAATTCTGACGTTTCTGTATATTTTGGCCTGGGGGGAGATTATAGAGTTGTATCCGTCAGCCTAGTGATTACAAAATCTGCTGGCACTGCTGGCCAATTCAAGAACGCTTTGCTGTATGGATATGCGAAAGAAGGTAACATTGTTCTTAATGTTAATGTGGGAAGACAAGAACTTATAGGGAAGCTTAACAAAGATTTAACATCATTATTGTTACTTATAAATCATAAAGCCTTCCTCCAACGGATGTCTGTAGCGCCGCAAGGAGTCAATGCAGTTAGAGAGATAGGGAAATATATACATGACTTCCCGGATACGTACTATCTTAAGGACGAGGAGCCACCTCCTGAAGGAAGCACTGATAGCCCCTCGGTGGATACTGACGCCCCCGAAGAAACAATAGAGGCCGAGGGTGTGCGGACTGTAGAGGCTGAAGAGAAACTACAGAGTGATATTCAGGCTCAAGTTGGAGCGATGGAGCTTCTCCAGGGCGCTGATGACATAATGCAAGTGTACCATAGCGTATTAAATTTCTTGGATATTCAAAGTTTAATTGCGCAGTTATTAAACTGCGCAATGGGTTCGTTTGATCTTGTGGACGCTTTGACCGCTAATTGTAAGGCGCTTTTTAAGTTGGCCATTACGGGAAGCTTTGATGTGTTCGCTGTTTTGTATCTAGTAAAGATATTTGATCCCGCTAGCCAGCCTCCGTTATCGCCTGAAGACCAAAAACAGGCAACTAATGAGTTTATCGAAACATTTAAGCTTGATAGGGAAGAGTTTGACAAAACGATTAAAGACATGAAAGATTGGATTGAGTTTCTTGGTATTTTTGGCAATACCGGTGGTATTTTTAATAGCATCTCGGGTGCGATATCCGGAGGCGTAGGGTCGGTTCCTCTGGTGGGGGGTGTACCCACAAACGGCCTCACACAACCAGGGTCCATGTCGAGCTTAGGTCCGGGAGGCACCTATATCACTGAAACTATGGAACAGCACGGCGAAGTAGCCCCGGCACAACCTCTTTTATCTGCTGCGAGGGGAGGCGAGCAGCAGATCAAGGCAATTCAACGTGACGCACAAAAGGTAGGCGACTTTATCGAGGATATGCAAAAGTGGATAGATTTCTCAGAGTTCTGCGACTTGATAAAAGAGAACATCCCATCCGTCCAGGGACTTTTGTCGGGACAGGGAGACCGAAGCAGGTTTACGCAGTTGGCGCAGTTTGGCCGGTGGGGAAGAGACCCTGAGCTTAGATTCACGGATGGCGGCAAATTTGCATTTCCTGAGCCCCCTACATTTGAATTTCCTGAGATGCCGCCATTTGACGCGGGTAACTTTTTTGCTTTTATTGGCAATGAATATTTAAAAACGCTTGACACTATAGCGATGACAGCGCTTAAACAGTTTATTGGTGATTTATTAAATGATATATTGGCCTTCTGCTTAAACGAAAAGATTGACCCAGAGGCCGATAATGAGGGCCTGGAACAACTCCAACTAGCCCTATCTGACTTGGGTAAGTCCGTTCCTGATGGAATGTTTGACGGGCTGGACAAAAAAGGTGTTTGTCGCCTGCTAAGAGGTGAAGCAAGTCGAACGCTGTTAAGTGCGATGTTAGAGAGAATACAGACGAAGTTTTTTGCATTATATGCGTCGGGCGTTAGTACTGTAGATGCTGTTAGGAAGTTTTTTGTGGACCTCGGTAAAACGAGAGTACAGAATGCGGCTGACGGTACGTCGCAAACATTTGCCGACGTTTATTGCGATGAAGAGGATCCGGATGAGGTATTTTCTACTGATGATGATACCCTGAGAGACCTCCAGCTTTGTCTTAGCGATTCAGCGAAGCAAGCGTCTTATGAGAAATGCCTGGAGGGTGGTGGCAACCCCAGTCAGTGTGCCGCTATTATTGAGGATAGAACAGAAAATGCGGTTAAGCGTCTGGCGGATATGTTAGACGCTTTGATGAATAATTCTATACCCCCTGGTTCTGCGCCAATTGAACCTTGCGACATCATTGATTTTAGCCACCCATCAATAAAACAGGTTCTTGGATCTTTAGTTGATTCTTACTTCATGCCTATAAAGACTCAGATACAGAACGATCTAAGAAAATTCCAAGTGGATGCGCTACTTGATACTCCCGAGTTTAGAAGCGCTGCACAGGGTGGCGTGAACCAGGAGGTACTATATTTTAATCCTGACGACCTGGATGAAGATGTGATGAAGAAGAGCATTGAGCTACAGGTAGATATGGCTAACGCCGCCGAAGAAGCGGCGGGCAGTAATATTTTTACGGATTTTATTAGATACCTTAGAGGGGAAGAGAATTTCTCTTTCAGTATAACAAAAAGCAGTATCATCTTTGATGCGAAAAAGCCGCTATCGACCTATGAATTATTAAGCAATGAGGTAAAGGCTCTTCCTGCGGCTGATGGATTATATCGTTTACAAAAGTCAATGTCTGCGTATAATTTTCACGGGACCCCTGGTGCGGACTTTACCGTGGCAGGCACTGTGACAGAACAGGATGAAAATATTTCGTCAGAGCCAGGAGCGTCTGTCTTTGAATACGATGTAGAAGATATAAGAAATATTCTTTCCAACTGGTCGACTTATGATGGAGTTTCCTGGGAGGGTCTGGAGAAAGAGGGTGTTACGGATCTTGATCCATCGAATGGAAACTTGTTGCATTATGATGTTATAGATTTCATACTGAAGAATAATTTCTATAGGTTCTATAATGGAACGAGCTGGCCGGGTGTGAATAAGGATTTTTTCACCGCGTCCACTTTTGGCGACATGATGCAAACCTCTACGTATAATCTTATACAAAGCATGGTCTACAACCCCCTCCTCAAGGTTGAGCAGTTTGCTAAACTTGTTTTCTTTACTTCACAAGTGTGTGATAACGCCCCATTCAAGCCATTAGAGATCGGTAATGAAGAATTAATAACTGAGGAGGTTGCAAAGTATTATTCAAATTTATTCTGTCTTAATGTTGAAGGCATCGATAAAACTCGGACAAGTCTCAATGGCGTTATTTATAAGCTTTTGGTGAAAAGTTATCTGCTGGACATCCTACTCAGTACTGTTATTTTGGGCGATAAACTTAGAATAGCCGAGGTCATAAAAGGCGAGGCTTTTATGTCGATGCTTAGTGAGATAATCGTTAGTGACCTGGAGTATCGCTTTGAGGACGAAGGCAGATACTTCTTAAGCACGTACAGTAAGATTGATGATGAAATGCCTAAAGACGCGAATGGAAATTTAGTGTTGCTCACTAATGGGGCTTATGTGGCTAACGGAATAGAATATTTGTCTCCCCTTGAGAATGTTTTTAATGTAATTCTTAACATTCCATATATGGAGGGAGATTTCGACAATAATCTTAAGTATGGTTGGGATCAATCTGCGCCGCCGCCGCCGAGCGGGCAAAGAAAAGCGGCTAAGAGAGAGATGTGTGTAAAGGTGACAGCGCAGCTCATAGAAAATGTATTGACCGAAGAGGGCGAAGAATCCCTGGTTGAACAATTTAAAGGAGTTTATCAACTTCTAAAGGGTAAGGGGGTTGACACCACGAATATCGTTGCCTCAAACGAAGAAACTTATAGACAAAATCTGATTTACGGTATAGCTTTTGATGATCTAGTGTCTTTGTCGAAGTTATGCACGTTTACTCCAGTGTGTAGCGCGTTATCGTATGACGATTTTTCCCCTTCTGATACGTTGCCATCTACGCAAGCGAATATGTATAGAAATCTTTCGTATCATAAGTATTACGCCGTCAGCGGCGACATCGCGGACGCCACCTACTCCGACACCCAGCTACAGGTAGCGCAAAAGCATTTGGCGGCTAGTCATTATCTATTTTTTACCGATAACACAATTTATACGACGGACCTTGAAGAATACGTCGCGACGTATGATGAAACCGTATTAGGCTATGTGACAAAGACTCTTACGGAAGAGAAGTTTTATTCTGAGTATAAAATTTTCGAGTCGATACTGGAATACACAGAGTATTTGGCAGATGCGCCCAACGAAACTAAAGACATGTTTGAGAAATATGGGTTTAATTTCGCTTCTCTCCTCGCCCCGCCCACAGGCACCGGAGCGAAAGCAGAGAACCAACACGAACGCAATAGCAGGACGCGAGCAAAGAACGTGATTGACTTATTGAAGCGTGGTGGCTTTTACTTACAACCCTATCTTATGTATGAGATTTATGAGGAGAATATTGGGCAAACTAATTCTATACCCGGAGGAGAGGGGCTAAACTATTTGGCAGCTGATGGCGCGAGTTTCGATTATGCGACAGCGGCTAACATCTTTACGGCGGCGTACAACGGGGGAGATTTGGCAGAAGGTTTTGGGCTGCCAACGGCTGGCGTGCCGAGAAAAACCGTTGTCACCAGCATAGACCAATTTTTGTACCACTATTTTGAGAATAATTTGTGTCGATACTTTAGAAAAAAAGAGTTCGGATCTCTGGCCGTGGAGTACGAGGAAGAAGAAACCTATGTACCGGGGTTGGGCTACATTACAATGCTTGGAGACGAACAAGAACCTGTCTTTAAGGTAGTTTCGGCGGGCAGCGCGTTCAGCACCTACGGCGATATCATCGTTAATTCTACATCACCAATCTCTATTGGGTTAAGGCTCATGTACCAAGCCCCCGCGAATTCCACCTTCCTTAAAAACTTTGACTACAGCGCTGGGTACCTCTCACCCGCCATGAAGAATGACAAGGCAAACATTGACAATTCTTGTTTCTATAACCGGGGCCCTCTTATAGGAGAGTTTGTTTATACGCCTGCCGCAAGCTATTCTGACTACCCATTTTCATCTGCGGACCCTCGGATTGTATTGCAAGAGTTTGTGAACTTTCCAATATTTGACAAGAGGCAGTCCATCACGGAAGAATTAAATTCATTTTCTGGAACAGACCCAATCGCCAAGAGCCTTGGCACACAAAGGGTGGATATGAGGCTATTTTTGCCCCCCTCGGAGGAGAATATTGCTGGGTTTGATGAAAAGTCATACCAAGAAGCAATAACCGCCTTTTCAGAGCTGTCTGGAGTTGCGCCTTTGGATGGGTATTTTGCAGTGCCTGAGGAGGATGCCTCGACACCTAGCTTGGGTGTGCGTAGTTTTGCCACTGGCGCAGATATCCTGCAAGCCGAGACCCCGGAAGGGATCTCTAGCTTACGGGAGGCCTACGCTTACAGTTTCTTGAAGGACCTAAATCAAGGGGCTGGTAGCATTAACATTGTTAATAAGTGGCAAGCTTTAAGGGATTCCATGGCGGACTCAGATGAATTTGGCTTGTTTTTTGGTACTATAACGAATCAATTTGATAATTTAGGGATGGTGTCGTTGTTGTCAAGCCTTATAGACCCGGCCACTTTGGAGATTAGACAGAGGGGGAATACAAGTTTGGAGGGAACCAAGAGGTATATTCACCGGACTTTAGCACAAACTTTGTTTGGAGCGAGGACACCAAACGTTCAAGACCTGTCTTTGGCAGATAGTTTGGGCGCTACGGCACTGTCATCTATCGAAGATATAATGGCGAACACTATACCTGAAATATTGAAAGGGCTGTTAACTAAGTATGATCCTGGCTATATAGCGCTTAATCTGGCAAGAATGGTGCCTGATGACGATGCGGACAAGCCGGAAGAGGATGACACAGTACTTAGCTACTTCCCGAACGACGTGCCTATCCCTCCCCTTGCGTTCATATCAACGCCGTTTGGTTTGATATATGCTGCCATAGAAGAGTCAAAAAAGAAGAAAAAAGGAGTCAAGGTAGATAAAGGCGAGCAAATAGCGGAGCTATGTAAAGAGTTATCGGGAGAAGCAGATAATACATAAAGAAAAGAATAATTTATAACAATAACTATTTACTGTTGAGGTTACAAGATGGCTACAACATTTGACATCACATCGATAAACGGCTTAACACCAAAACTTCCGCTTACGAGCGATCCGATTGTTTTAAGAAGTCTTGTTGGTCTGAAGTTCCAACAGATAGAACATTGTCTTTTAACGAACCCAGGAGAGAATCTTTCTGACCTAGAATATGGAGTGGGGATGAATCAACTGCTTTTTGAAAATGACGCTGACGCGTTTGGCATTGATAGGATTTTAAGCAGGGTAAAACCACAACTTTCAAGAATTTCAAGTGTAGCGGTAGAAAAGGTAAGTATTTTGACTGAGGCAAACAACCCGCACTCTCTCCGAGTGGTTATAAATCTTTCTTTCGATTTTAGCAAGACAGCGATTAAACAGATCGCTGAGTATACTGTCTTTGTGGATTATGATGATAGTGGGAAAGTTGTGGGGATAGTAAGTAAAACCGGGATGACATTCTAAGAGGCAGGACAATAATATGACGACCAAGAATAACGACAACTTAACGATTAATTACACTAATAGTAGCTTCCCATCCATTAAAAAGGATTTGATAGAATATGCTAGAAGATATTACCCGGACACAGTAACAAACTTTGAACAAGGGACTTTCAACTCCCTTTTTATGGATTCTGTTGCCTATGTCGGAGATGTCCTGTCTTTTTACCTAGACTACCAAGCAAATGAAAGTTTCTTTGCGACGGCGGTCGATGAGAAGAATCTTGTTAGACATGCGATTGCACTTAATTACCCCCTTCCGGTGCGCGGGGGGGCCTTTGGACAAATTGCTATTTTTGTTGAGGTGCCGGCCACGGCAGCGGGAGGCTTAGCCTCACAGTTGATACCGATCTTAAGAAGAGGGACAACTCTCTCAACAGATGTGGGAGTTAGCCTAACATTAGCAGAGGATGTTGACTTTAGAAAACAAAATGTAACTTCGGTGGTCTCGAAGAACAACAGCGTAACAGGTGCCCCTACTTCTTATGCGCTCAAGGCGTATGGCACAGTTGTGACAGGCGTCCCAGTACGGAGGGAGTTTTCGGTAGGAGCGAAGCAGAAATTCTTGCGCATTGAGCTTCCTGAAGGCAATAGAGTTACTGAAGTCCTGTCAGTGTCCGATACTGAGGGTAATGAATATTTTCAAGTGGACCATCTTTCACAAAATAGAATTTTTAAGAAAGTTTTAAACAAGCAAAGCACCAAAGAAACGGTGCCCTATATTTTGAAACCTGTGGTTGTTCCAAGGAGGTATACGATTGAAAGACAGTTCGCAAGCGCATATCTTAGATTTGGTGCGGGTTCGGATAATAAGATTTCCGATGAGCAGGTTAACGAACCTAGAAATGTTGTGTTGAAGATGGAGGGGCGCGACTATATTTCATCTACCACTTTTGATCCCTCTAAACTAATAGAGACGGACAAGATGGGGATAGCACCTGAGAATACTACATTGAGTGTACTTTATCGAACTAATGATGTTTTTTCTAATGTGGCGGCGGGAGTTTCATGTGTAATAGGCGCCCTATCTATTGAGTACCCTGACATAAACGATCCAAATAATCCATCGCAAAGGGCGGTCGCAGGTTCTATAGAGGGTGTCGTTGAGTCCCCTATAATTGGCGATACATCCCTTGAATCAATCCAGGATGTGAAGAAGAGAGCTTTAGCAAACTATGCTGCTCAAGATAGGGCAGTAACTAGACAAGATTACACAGCCTTAATTTATAGGATGGATCCTGCATTTGGGAAGATAAAGAGATGTAATGTACTTAGGGATTATGATTCCAACAGAAGAAATATTAACATCCACACAGTCTCGGAGGACGTTAACGGCAAGCTAACAGTTCCAAGTGCTGTCCTTAAGAACAACCTGAAGGCGTGGCTTATGGACTATAAGATGATTAATGATACTGTTGACATATTAAATGGAAACATAATCAATATTGGGATTAATTACTCTATTATAGTTGACATGAACTACAATAGATATGACGTATTGGCTAGTGCCAACGCAGAGCTATCTGGCTTTTTTGGCGAGAAAAAGTATGATTTTGGTGAAAGCTTCTTCTTTTCTGATATATACAAACAATTAAAAGATATTGATGGGTTGCTTGACGTTGTGGAAATATCAGTTGTAAATCTCAATGGTGGCAATTATTCGGAGTCATTTTTGGACATAGAACAGTCTATGTCTAGTGACGGAAGAATGTTGTTGCTTCCACATGACTCCGTCCTAGAAGTTAAGTTCCCTACAACAGACATTAGAGGCTCGGTCGTATAATGGGTATTAAAAGATATTTTGCAAGCATAGATAGCACGATAACGGATGCTTTTAAAGGTGATGGCACTCGTGCCACTGGATCTAATGCTGGTGTTGCCGATGCGGCTGAAGTTTTCTTTTTGTATGGAAGTGAATATGTCTCGTCTTCGGCGACATCGGCATCCTTAGAAAAAAGTAGGTCGCTCTTTAAGTTTCCCGTATCGGATATTTCTACGGACAGAGATAATGGAAAAATACCGGCAAGCGGTAGCGTAAGTTTTTATTTGCGCCTGTTTAATGCCGATACAAACACCACGACACCCCGCTCTGCCTCATATGAGGTTTTGGCTGTTAAGCAGCCTTGGGCTGAGGGAACCGGTGTGGACTTGGATGGCCATACGGATGACGATGTTTGTAACTGGATTGCATATAATAGTTCTGATGCTATACAAGCTAGTTCGTCGATTACCGTACATACTGGTTCTGGAGGACAGTCAGCGGACGATGACTCCGAAGATGGGAGCGGTTTTAGTGCGGGAGCGAGTCTCACAATTAGTGGCTCTTCGGCTATCTTATTATATGCAACGGGAGCGGCTACGCAAACTACAAATATTGATCAAGGAGGACCTATCGGACCGTCTGCGGGATTTTTGACAGGCACCGTGGGCACGCAATATACGCAGGATCAGATTGGTGATTTTATTGCTAGAGCGGTTGGACTTCTTACAGGTTCAAATGTCACAGCGTCGTATAGTGTGACTACAAATGTTGTTACCGTTAGTGGGTACAACATTGATCCATCCCCCGATGGGAATAGCTTTCAAATATCGGTAAGCTCTTCTTTCTCCGGGTCAGATGATACGGCTCCACTAGGGGTCTGGAGTGCTACTGGTTCTGGGGCTGGTCTTGATAACGATGCCACTGGATCTTTTACAGGGGGTCAAGGCAGAGAGAAGCAGTGGGAGACAGAAGGAGGCACCTTCTTCACTGGATCCTCTGATGCGCCGATAATGTACTCTGTCTTTATGGAGAGGGGCGATGACGACGTAGAGCTTGACATATCGGAGCTAGTTGAGCAGTGGATAGCTGACTCTAAAGCTAATAATGGTGTTGTTTTTAAGCTGTCTGGGGCATACGAGAGTGCTACTAACGGCAGGTCTTACTACACCAAAAAAGTGTTTACCAGGAGAAGCGAATACTTCTTTAAGAGACCTGTAGTAGAGGCGAGGTACGACCTTTCTACACAGGACGACGCGGCGAGATTTTATCTTAGTAGCAGTTTGGTTACGGCTGCTAATAACTTGAATACTCTCTATCTGTATAACTTTTTCGGAGGGCAATTAACGAATATTCCTGCGGTTGGCACATACGGTCTTTTACAGTTGAGCCTGTATTCGGCATCACAAGAGGGCCTTGTGGCAGGGGACAAACTGTACCTCCCGGCTGGTGGCAATGTTGCGACCTTAGGAGACGTAAATGTGACGGGGGGATATGTAAGTACTGGAATTTATTCCGCATCTTTTGCATATGCATCTTCGTCGATAACCAAGGCCGTACCGGTTTGGACCACCACCGGGAGTGTGGTTTTTCAAACCGGTTCCACCATAGACGTAAAGACATACGCAGCAAACTCTTACTACAACAACCCTGAGTACAAGCTAAACATAGTAAACCTTCAGGACCTGTACTATACAGACGAAGAACCGACGTTTAGAATTTTTACACAAGACAAAAACAGGCAAGTGAATATATACACAGTAGCAATCGCCGATCCATCCGTGTCGGTTATACCAAATCTGTACTATTCTGTTGTTAGAGAGGTGGATGAGAAGACAATTATATCGTATGGCACTAGCTCAGTTGAACATACAAAGTTGTCTTATGACAATAGCGGCAGCTTCTTCTCCTTGGATATGAGCATGTTTGAGCCTGGTTATTCGTATATAATGAGATTCTTGAGGAAATTTGGAACAGATTATACGCAGTTACCGGCAAAGTTTAGATTCAGAGTCCAGGAGAGAAACGACTGATGTCTTTGTCTAGTCTTTTTAAAAATAAAAAAGATTCTGGAAAGAGAATCGCCCCTATCTCTACTGATGAGATGGGTTCGGAGGCATCTGGAAGGGGTGATTTCTCTAAGGCTACTATAAAGAAATATTCAAGGTACGTTCCTCCTGTTGATCTCTCTGATCCTGCTAATTTTGCCAAGTATGGGTCTGCTGAGCAATATTATAGCTCTTCCATACAGTCAATTTACAATGACTACCCGTATGACGGATCCAAAGCAGAGAAAATAGAATGGGAAAACAACATTACGTACCTAGATTTATATCTTTTTGAGAATGAATATCCTAGAACAAATGGGTATGTTTATTTCTCCCCAAGCGGATGGGGTGACGTGTCATCTACATCTCGCTATAGTGGCATCGGCCTGCCGGAAGATAGGGAGTTTATCTTAATTGATGGCGGTCCAAATGCGGATAGTGGCTATTATTATACAAAGGCTAAAAGCAAAGCCAATATTTATAATGTTAATCACAATAGAGAGTCTAATCTTAGACTTAACTTGGCCTCCGGTTCTACGGTGGAATTTTGGTTGAGAATTCCTGAGCTTGTTCCGAGTTCGGATACTTCCGGAACAATTCTATTCGACATGTGGAATGGCGCGACAGCGTCTAGTGAAACATACGGGCGCTTTAATGTTATGCTTGTTAATCACAATCTGCCAGATACCGGCTACATATACAGCGGGTCTGCATTCGCAATCCAATGTGTTTCCGGGGCCGCAGGCTTTCAAAAGGGCTTTACTATTGGTAATGGAACATTGCCTGGGAACGCGTCCCATCACTACCCGGCTATTTTCCCGACAGTCCCGTCCTCTTCGATCGCGGATAATTTGTGGCATCATTATGCTTTCGTGGTAGAGAATACAGGGTCCGACATTAAAGCCACAATGTATAGAGATGGCGCCTTTGTTTCAACATATACGCGGGAAGATAATTCTATTGGCGAAGTGACGGGAGCACTGCAAGCGACGTTAGGCTCTTATGTGGCGTGGCCTGAGTATGCTGACGATCCCGGTACTGGTGGAAGCGTTAACGGGCGCGGGTCGGGCAAGTTCTCGGGGTCGATGGATGAATTCCGGTTTTGGAAAACTGCCCGAACGGAGAAGCAGATACTAGACAACTATATTATACCCATCGGCGGCGGTACAAATAAGGCCAAATACGACACGTTGTTTAACAACAGTAATACGGATCTTGGTGTTTATTATAAGTTTAATGAGGGCATCGCAGAGAACGCGACTACCGATGCTACTGTTTTAGATTATAGCGGAAGAATAGGCAACGGTACATGGACGGTTGATGCGGGAATGAATGGTGCGATCTATCGCAGCACAGGCTCTGCTTTTGTTGATTCGGGCGTTGCGACGTCAGAGTTTAAAGACCCCATCATTTATAGTTTTCATCCGGAGGTAAGCAATCTTTTAAATTCTAAGTGCGCGTCAGGGTCTGCACATGACAAGAAGAATGTGTCTATGTTACTGCGTAGATTTCCATCCTACCTCGTTGAGCAGGACAGAGAAACCAATAATGTCCTCAGAGATTTAACCCAGATTATTTCGAGTTATTTAGATACGGTAAATATGCAAATAGAATATTTACCGAGACTCCAAGAGAAGGGGTATTTTTCAGGAAGTCAGAAGCCGAATAAGTTTGCATACCACTCACTATTATCAAAAGGTTTGAACGTCCCTGATACATTTGTCGATGCCGATCTTATCAACAGGTTCTTAGGCAAGACAGAAGATATAGTATTTGAAGAAAACCTTGAAGATATAAAGAACACAATTTATAGGAACATTTATAACAACCTGGAGAACATTTATAAGGCGAAGGGTACTGCTAAATCCTTCTTAAAGCTTCTTAGGTGTTATGGGGTTGATGATAGTCTTATCTCCTTGAATCTTTATTCCAATAACGCAGTCTTTCCTATACGACACCGAACAAAGAATACATCGACTAAGGTAAACTCTGTAGATTTTTACAATTTTAAAACCGCCTCCTTTTTCCAATCAGCGTCGCTGCACAATACGGACGGTAGTTCTTATATATCGGCAAGCGGTGAAGAACATTTGGGGTATGCGTTTACTTATGAAGCTGACGTGTTTTTCCCTAAGATACAGGTTCGAAGTGAGTCATATTTAACAAACTTTAGCCCAATCACTGCGTCGGTCTTTGGCCTACATGGTAGTAAGGATTACGTAGGGTTTGATGACGATGATTATTCCAATTTTGTGGTGCTCACAGAAAGAAAGAGTGAAAATAGCCGAGATGCCAAGTTCGTTCTGACTGGGGCTGATGGCAGCAATTCTATCATAGGAGAGCTTGGTCTTACGTCTAGCTATATTGGCGACGTGTTCGACGGGACGAGGTGGAAGCTGATGGTTAGGATGAAACCTAACACCTACCCAACATTCAATACGATCGTAGGGGACACTGGGAGTGTACCGTCAAGTGGGTCGTACTTGGTTGAGTTTGTTGGCTTAAATGTTGTTGATAACACAATTGTTAACTCATTCGAAGTTTCGTCCACTGTTCTATCTGCGAGTGCCAAGAGAATGTTAAGCGATGAAAATAAGAGAGTTTTCGTGGGGGCCCACAGACAAGACTTTACGGGAAGTCTTTTGAGGCAGGCCGATTCAAAGCTTTTTGGTTGTCGATCTTGGGCAAGTTACGTAGATACGGAAACAGCAGTTTCGGCAGCTCTAGATCCGAGATCTTACGGCACTAGAAATCCCCACGAGGGAGCTTACTTGTTCCAAGAAAAAACTAAGGCCAATCAAGTAGAATATGTGCCAAATACAAAGACTTTGTTGTTAAATTGGGATTTTGAGGGTATAACAGGATCGGATGCCTCTGGACAAATATCTGTTTTTGATTTTGCTTCGGGGTCAACTGCGATCGGCCAAACTTATGCAACTCTGGGAGGCGTTTTTAACAAGAAGTACACAGGGGTGGGGATTAATTTTCCATCTGGGTCAACAAGCTTCATTAAGTCATTAGAGTTCCCGGCACTTAAGCCAGCGGGCCCGCGTGAGGTAGCTAGTGATGATCTTGTAAGAGTTTTAGATGACGATGACGTAGCAACGAATAAACACTACATGCCGGCAGATTTTGTTTTTGCAATTGAGAAGAGCCCTTATAACGCTGTTAACCAGGAGATTCTAAACCTTTTTGCTGATATATCGGATTTTTCAAATCTGTACGCAAGGCCTGTTGATAAATTTAGGCCAAACTATAAGAAACTTGAGTATTTGAGGTCAAGATTTTTTGAAAGATTACAAAATGATGTGTCTGTTGAGAAGTTTCTTGATTACTATATTTGGCTTGATGAGTCGCTAAATGAAGTCATTGAACAATTAATTCCACTTGGTTCTGATGTGATTGGGAAGGTCAACAATACCGTTAAAAGCCATGTGCTTGAGCAGAATAAGTACCATTGGAAATATTCTGCTGTTACTAATAAAAAACTTGAGCCTTCTGGCTCTGTCCACGGCATTGTTGAAGCAAACTATTCATGGAAGTTTGGCCATGCGCCACTTAACCCTGATCAGAATACGAATCAAAATGAGAATTGTTTGTGGTGGAAAGAAAGAGCCGGTAGAACCACTGCTTTAACGTCTGGGGATTCTTCTCTTGACGGGGACAAGCAAAAAATCTTAGAAGTAATACAGACACACGTATCCGGTTCAACCTTTGCGCTACGTCAGTTTCCTCGGGTGTATAAATTTGATGCGGACCCAGAACAAATTATTGAAGGGGGTCATAATAGCTTCGGAACGGTGAAGCCTAACCTGTTTAAAGACACTTTGTTGAACCAAGAAACGACCACTATGGATACATTTGGGCAGGTGTATCTTAATATTGACGCTTCGGAATTTTTAGGTTGCAATGATGAGATAGATCCTAACAAGCGTGTCAAATACTCTACTGAGGCAGACTTTACGGGCGCTGGAGCATTAACTTACGGATTGAATGAGCTTGATGGGCCGGGGAGATTGCTCTCTCCGATTTCTATTGTTTCTTCGTCACTCAGTCTAGGGGGCTACGCAGCAGCAGTGAGCATAACTCCCGATGTCCAGATAAATGGACTTCATCAAGATGTTGTTGGTGATGATTTACATATTCCCATGCAATCTCCCTTTACGGATGAGCACGTTGGGGGTAAGGAGGAGAGGCACCAACCTTTAAATGCCGGATCAGACGGGTCAAGCAATAGAGCAGAGGGGTTTGATTTAGTCACTGCGGCCTCTAGAATTTCATATAGAAGTATGAAAAACTCTACTTCTAATAATCCACCAGCGCGATGGTTTAGAAACGTGCGTGTTAAAAGGCCTGTTAATCTGCGGAATATACAAAGTACCACAGGATCCACAGTCCTGGGCAACTACAGCAAGAAGTATGAATATGTGCAAACAACGGGTCGGCAAGAGCAAAGGCCATTTTTTAGGAAAGCCACGAATAGTGAAAACCTTGGTAACCCCACGACGGATTTAGGGCTAGACTCAACCAAGCCAATTCCAGAGTTAACACTCAATGTTCCACCTGCTGATTCAATAAAGCACACGCTAAGCAACCTAACAGATAGACTTTCAAGTACGCCCGAGGCAGTACAGGGTGCTGGCACTTTTCGTTCACTGCTTGATAGGACATATGTAACTCCTACCGGAACAACAGTTACGGATTCTGAAAGAAACCAGACTGTGTTTGTGGGCAGGTTCTCAGCCCCTGGTGGGTATGAAGTTATGTCCAGAGGGTTTTTAGACCCCGAAACTGAAACATTTTCGTCGTACAACGCGCTTCCTTGGCGTAATGCGACAATTAGAAGGGAGTTAAACGCCAAGGACAGGACTTTTTGTGCACAATTTGGCTTTCAGGGGCGCTCCCATCTTACCGGTATAATTGACGTTACGGCACCTAACATTGATCCGTTCGAGGGTGTTGTGACCTCCTCTATTGATAGCATTATTACAGCATCGCACCACAAGGTTAACAGAAACGCCAGCTATCGATACGTGAGGACAAGCGACCCCTATAATGTTATTACGGCAAGTTTATTTGATAATGGATTCATGTCGAGGCCGATCCCGCAGTCCGATAGACAATACTCTTGGATTACCGCATCTATAGTGAGAAAGATCGGTATTAGATTTCCTGTGATGGCCCCTCTTGGTGAGATGGCCCCTCTTGGGTATGCCACTAGTTCCACTGATATAACTTTCCTGAGTGCAAGTGAGTTAGGTACATTTAATAATACTGCGGACGAGGAGGTCCGCTATGCGTTCAAGGAAGAGGGAGTAGGTACCATGACGGCGTGGACACCCAATACATTTGCGGGGTTAAATTTTACCACTCTCGATCGTTGGAGGGTTGTGGATACGAATCAGGGGGGGGTAGGGGACAATGTAATATTGGGCGGCGGCTGGTTCCCCAGCGGGTGGGACCAGGCGACTGACACGAGGGCTATGGGGGCTTTGGCTTATGCGAACTCTAATGCCGTTTCTAATGCGGGAGCCGCCATATACGCCGCATTCGTAGCCGTCGAAGGCCCCGATTCTGGTTATGCCCAGAATCGCATGTTGAATGCTACAATACACCATCGTCAAGGCCCTTATGGATGGCCCACTTGGAAGCAAATTAGGGTGGGTGAGACCTCCATTGCGAGATATTTAAAAACATCCAATAAATACCAGACGACTGATTTACAAGAGAGCACTGCACTCGGTAAGAACCAGAGGTCATTTGTGTACCGATATGAAAGGCGTCGTGAGCCCCCTATAACAGCTAAGTATTTGCCTACCACCTTTAACCTTAATATATTAAAAGGCAATGCAACTGATGTTACTGAAAAAGACGTCATGACAAGCTTCAATAATACGTTTAGTTATTTTAGTAATACCACACTAAATGAAAAATTCGATATTAGCGAGCAACAAAAAGCAGATGATAGTTATGACAGGTATTTTGGCGGAATTTTGAGCTTGAATAATTCTTCGTTCCCGATCAATATTCTTGATTATACATATCAAGAAGTTATTTATCCAAGGGCTAGATATACATTCCTGTCGGGGAGCAGAAAAAGAGGCCATAGCCCTGTTACCTTTTGGCGAGACAAGAGGGGGGATCGAATTAAAAAGGGCAAGGATAACTATCTTGGATACGGCGGCTCTACTGTAAACTTAAATAAGCTTACGAGTAGTATATGGCCAATGGACGCAAGAACAGACTTTGCTACGAGCGATCCTGAATGGTGGGGTACCGTGTGGCCGGGCCCAGGCAACCCCTACGCAAGCCCAGGAAGAGGGGAAGGTGAGCTTCAAAGTGTACACTGGCTATTTCATTATAGTCTTACAGCTAATCCAGTCTTCCAAAATAGCAACACGTCCCTCTTCTCTAATTACCACCTGCAAATACCGGGACCCAGTGCCTGCTACAATAGAAGTTTTCTTTGTTCGGCCTCTTTACATCGGGCGACGTATGCGGCAGCGAGCCCCAGTGGGCAGGCTGCGTGGGAAGCAGGCGCAAATTCAGGTGCTCCGGTGCCCGCACCATTCTATGACACATACGAAGAGTATGCTGATGATTTGATGAGGGTTGGTAAAGACTTCACTATTGTGCCCGAGTATAGAATATCTGAGCATATGAGCGAATATTTGGACAAAGAGTCTGACTTTTTGACAACGGTTAATAACTTTTTAACATTGACAGGATCGGCCCTCTCGGCCTCGGATAATTCTGGTTTTGAGAGGACATATATTAATAGTGATTTTATGAAGTTCTTCGGGGCCACATTTGAGAAGATAAATCCAAGCGGCCAGACTTCGTTGAATCTAACCTGCGAAACTTTAATGAAGTTCCTGCCTTATGAGGGTTTTTACCCCCAAGAAAGAACGCTGCAATTGGCCCAAGCGTTGTCATCTTCTTTCTTTGGGACCAAACAACATACTAATGATGAATCTATGCCAAAGATATTCCTGCGAGGTAGCGAAGCCAGCTTTAGAACGGCAGTTGCACCATTATATGCCCCCGGCATTATGTACAATACGATTAAATCTGGGCTTGCGGTAGGCTACCCGCTCCATACAAAAGCAATCACTTATACGACAGGCGCTGCCGCTTCCCCCGCAGATGGTACCGGCGAGATCTTCGATTCGGTTGGGATTACAAGACTCACAAAGCCACCGGATGAATACATTCCTTTTGAGGCTATCATTGACTTAGCTGCTTTGAAAGGTAAGAAAATTGTTGATCCCGAGCCAGATGTAAAAACGAGGCTCAACTCCACTGCCTCTTACCTGGGGGAGACGGACCCACAATATTCACTTGCCGTTAATAACTTCCTTGCAAGCACTATCGATTTTTATCTTAAAGATTCTACTCTTTCAACATTTGTGTCAAAGCCTGAAGATCAATTTGAAACATTTGATAGCGGCAGGACGTATGGTATGGACATTGTTCTTAGAAATGGTATCTATGCCACTGAGGAAGCAGTCAGAAAAAATCCCTTTAATAGCACGGCGGGCGGCCTCCAGTCAGGCTCTCTTTCATTTAACCCCCTGAGCGTTCTTAACTATGGGCACACTGGAAGTCGGGTTGATACGGCTGGGGCAGAAATTGCTAACACCGAGGGTGCTTTTTGGGGGGCCTCATTTGGACCGCCTTCGGTGCTCCCTGTGTCGTCCTCGGCTCATCCAATGTACTATGAGCACTGCACCTATACACCATATACTCCTTCATACTATAATGGATACTCTAGAATTAGGATTAAGTTTACCCCTCCCGACTCCGGCCCACAGGCGCTTAGTACGATCCTGAACTCTGGTCACACTACGTTTGAATCGTATAGGTTTGGGGACAAACAGGATGCGGTATCTTCTGGCATTGACGGCACCGCCGCCATGGCAATTTATAGTGCTTCAATGCATTTAAGTGAGTCTGTAAATTACAACCAGACAACTAAAGCTACCAATTTCTCTTCAACGCCGGCAGGACAGATATTAAGTTTTGAGCCTTCTGATTCTAATGTTTGGGTGATACAGACAAAGTTTGAATGTCCGGTCCTTAACTTTAAGGGCGCCACAAAGACTTTACCTGCTGTGTCAGGAACTCAAACACCAACCGGCATGTGGCACCAGTATGGGACTGTTCCGGCTGCCGACCAGGGTATTAGATTTGAAATTCAAGATATTCCCGATGAGGTAACTGATTCTGATGGTGATAAGTTTCTATCTTTGGCCACGGCGGTTGGGATGGCATCTGCGAGGGCACCTCAAGGGGGCGCGAGAACAACCGACGCCCTGTCAACAAAAATTGGCAAGCTGCCTCAAACTAGAGCAGTAGCAGAGGGCATTGTTGCGATCCCTTACTATGTGGATGAAATCGGGCTTGAGGCTTATTTCCCGATTTCAAGGGATAAGATTGACGCAGGCCTCATGGAGCTTGGGATGCCCGATAAGCTGAGCCCCGGCGTAGTTCCAGCCTCAGTACCAAACGCCCTCGGACAACCTGGTACTTATATTGATGATAATGGTACTCCCATTTCGTTAACTGTTTTGCAAATGATTCGAAGGATGAATAAATTTATTATACCGCCAAAATATGATTTTATTAACAATCCAACGATAAACCTTGGAGTACCATTTGCTATGTATATATTTCAATTTGAGCATATTTTTGATCGAAAAGACTTGCAGAACATGTGGCAGGGGATAATGCCCCCTTCGCTTTCAAAAATCAAGGAGCCGAGAGAAACTGTTGATACTATTTCGCATGTGCTCGATCCAACGCAACTATTATCTCTGGGGTACACGGTTTCCCAAGAACAGGAAGAGTTGGCGGTTACCCCAACGGGTGAAATCGTCACGGTACCCAGCGGGGTGTTTGTGACAGAGAAAATTCCTGGGGTTAGCTCAAAGATACGTTGGAAAGTGTTTAAGGTTAAGCAGCGAGGCAAATTTAACTATTATTCACAAACTGCTGGAACAGCAGATGACGCAAAGTTCCAATTTAATTTTGGAACCAACCCCGTGACGGAGCCAGCTTATAGTTACAACTGGCCATATGACTTCTTTTCTATGATTGAGTTAGCAAAGGTTCGAGCTTCTTTCACTAGAGAGTCGGAAAATATAGTTGAGGTTGCGAGTGACGATGAGAACTTACAAGCGCTCTCGGGAGAGTTAGAGGGTTTTGAGGGACTGCAAGATGCCTTGATGGGTGACAAGGATGGAGATAAGGAAGTTTTCACTCCGCTAGCTATAGGCTATGCGACCGGTTTAGCTATGGGCGGCACTATGGAGGAAGAGATTATAAGGGACACCATTCCCGCAGCTTCAAGCAATGAGCCTGTTAGATTAACCACCACGGCACCAGATATGGGTGGTCCGCGTTCTGCGGATACTGTTGTTACTTCGGGTGTGATAAGAGGTACGACTCAAAGAGTAGCCACAGGGGCAGGCAATATAACTAAAAGAGTTACTGTTGTTGATCAGCAGCAGCAGGCAGCACAGAAAACAGCACCAATAGTTAGAAAAGTAGTTTATCCTTCGGCCCCGGCAGCACAGAAAACAGCACCAATAGTTAGAAAAGTAGTTTATCCTTCGGCCCCGACAACACAAACGGGCCGCACTACGGGAGGGGGAGCGCCCGATGGACCCAAGCGAAACACCGGACCAGGGAGTCGTTAGTAGTGGAATTTTTTAACAAAAAGGAAGAAGTAATTTATGTAGAGCTTACGGGTTTAGGCAAGCAAAGGCTTCAAGATGGGCGTTTTCGTCCAACATACTATTCATTTCACGACAAAGATATAGTTTATAATGCCTCTGAGGTCGCCAATGTCACTGAAGCACAGAACGACATCGAAGATAGAATATTCGAAACACCAAGGGTTAAGTTTGCTTTACCCCATCTTGTAGAAACGAATAGCACTAGAACATCGGGGCGTGGTATTGCGAAAGACGTTAGGCAAATTGGAAATATACTGGGGGAGTCTGACGAGAAAACGCAGCAAGTACCTTGGTTATACCTTGCTTTTCTTGACAATATATTTGACTACTCATCCAGTTCGGCGGAACAGGTTTATTATGATCTGCACGGCATTAATCAAAACATACCGCAAATTAACTTTACTGGCACTCTCAAGTCAATAACAGAACAAGAGGTAGCTGGTGAAGGGTATGGCGTGTTGGAGGCCGAAAAAATAAAATTCTTCATAACAGAGAACCTCACCAATCAAAAAGATGAGTTCGAAATGGAAGTGCTCATTGAACATAGCAGCTCTGAATTTGGCAAGAAGCTGTATAATTACCACGATTTCCACCAGATCACGCCAGGGCAAGAGGTCGTTTATGATTCTCTTATAAGGGGTATAGACTTTGATGATGCCATTGATGAGTATGATGATTTAAGGAACAAGTATTATTTAGATATTTTAGATAAGGATAATAGAGTTTACTTCGTTAAGAATATAATGCAGGCCGCAGAGGGAGAAAAACAACCAAGGACGGATATTTATGAAGTAGACGATCCGGGAGATATCTGTGATGATTAATCTTGACATGCTGCCGCCTATAATTATAACGGCTTTGGATTGTACGTCTGATGCGATGTACAATCCGTCCGAGCAACCGCTAGATATAAAAGTTACGTGTATAAAACCAACTGCAAGTGGCGGGGGTGTGCTAGGCACTATATTTGCTTTAAAAAACACTCTTGACAGCCCTTTAAATGATATCAAGTTTATAAAACCATTTGTTATGGCTCAAGTAATGTATCAAGGCTCTACTAAGCTCCATAAAATGTATTATTATGGGAATAATATGTCTATACTCGACGCCATGCATAGTGATATGGCCACTGTCGAGCGGTTTGAAAAAAATGTGTATGTACCGAACATCAAGAATGTGTACATGCTTAGACTTTACACCGGCTGGGTAATTGACACAGAAGGAACCGAACTAGAGAGCGTGTTGCCCGGCCAGACGACGATGTTCCCATCTTTAACTCTTATAGATCCTAACGGTCTTCCACCACAGGGGGAGCTATGGAGCAAACTAAAAGACTATATAACGACGAATAAGCAGCTTTTTGGGATTTCAGTGTACGGAACTTCCGGAGACTGGTCTATTCACTATCCATCACTACCTGCTGAGCCATCTCAAGTCGAATTGAATAATACCAACACTGGCGCTACAATCTGGGATTTGGCTGTTTCGCTGCCCTTGTTTGATATGGAGGCTATCAGCTTGGGTTCTATCAAGCAGATGGTCGACGAGAAAAATTTTAATACCAGATTGCAAAATGTTATAAATGCCGATGAAATAATAGATGGACAACCTGTATCAATATTGAAACGACCGTGGGTCGTCAGGAGCGGCGATAAATTTAGAGTTGTCATGCTTTTTGATAAGATGAACTTTCTAGGGGCTAATTCTGGGGTGGGTAACAAGTTTTATTTAAACTATAAAAGCTTTTCTCCACAAATTAGAAGCGGAATCATGACTGATACGACAGTGAACAGTATTAGAATACAATTGAGAAAACAGGCGGTTGACACACAGGACGAAGATAGAAGTTTTGTTCTTTACGACGGTCCTACTCATTTTACCAAGACTCTTACAAGGGCCCATTCTGCGGGGGGTCTTCCGGTGCCAATAGTGGTGGTTTCGTCGCCACTGTTGGATTATGGCGAGTTTAGCTTGAGTGGGGATTACTCTCTTGAGGCCACCTTAAATGTTATAGATGGCCTTCATAGCCACTTAAGTGAAATCTCCAAGACCTTCCCGATATCGCTACCGACACAGATTGTGGGAGAGGGTGCTGGAGGTGCTGATGTACAGACGGTATCACCGTTTCCAGCTCAGCAAAAGTCAAGTCTTACGTTTCTATTAAAGCTTCTTTTTGGCTCTAAAATCGGGTATGGTGATAGCTACAACGCTTATAAGTTGGGAACTTTTAGCGACGGAGACACCGGGATTGATACATTTGTTGATATTGTCACCAGCGGACCGGAGGTGCTGAAGCAGTACGGATATAAGGAACAAGAGCTGTCTGCACTTCTTGGGTCGATTTCTAGCTATATTCAAACAAACACTGATAAGACTACGGAGTCTTCCCTCGGGAGCGGGGAGATACATAATTTTCGGCAATATACTAAGAAGTTTAATAATATGGACTTCACCAGAGCGGACAATTCTTTTTCTTTCTTTCTGGAAGAAAATGGGAACACTTTGCAGAGCAAGTATCTACAGGCAAGTTCTTTGGGTGAAATTGTGGGTTCCGCCATTTTTAAAGTGGCGGGGTCGCATGATGGAGTATTTGTTTACAACAATTCTCGTATTTTGCCCGCATTACAGAGAAGTAAGTACAGGAGCGGTCAAGACTTAAACCTTGTAAGTACTGGTGTAGACTATAAACGTAATTTGTCGGCATTTTTTGAGATGCTGTTAAATATTTATGAACATACAACACCACTTGCAAATCCAGATAATGCTATTGACGTCTACAGAAGGAAGGCAAAAAAAGTTATAGAAAGTTTGCCGTTTGCGACCGATGTCGTAGAGAATAAGAACTTTGCCAATGTTTCTTCTTTGGCCGATCTGAGCGGTGAAGACAAGGTGGACCTTAATGCAATGGATGTCTTACTGACGGACGAGGTAGCTCCAATACAAGGGTTTCTAAACACATACTTGATTGATAAGTACTTTGACATTATGGGAATATTTAGAGTTCTTGCCTCTTCTTACGTTGGAGTTATAAACTTTACTCCAGGACTGACCGGCAACAACCAAGCGCAGTATAATGCACTCTTGATGCCAACGACTAACTTTGAGAAAAAAGACGGTGAATATAGATCGATCCTTTTCGATCCAAGGATCATGGGGTTTGTCTTCAATCGCCAGATAAATGTATTTAAGGTGGAGGCATTAATTGGGTTCGAATCTGGGATAGAGAGCCCGGTTTGGGAACAAGTCGATCAGTTTAGTGTGCCAGCTATACAAGCACTGACGCAAGGAACTGGTGGTTCTTCCACCATTCTTAGGATTTCAAGATTAAAGACTAGTGATAATCCCGCTTGGCCACCGTTAATAAAGGGAAAATTTGATCAATTTCAAATTGAAGACGAGTATATATTCGTGTAGGAAAAAATAAATGAGTTACCAACTTACAGAAGATAGTTTGCCGGGATATAAGCATAGTAATATAAATGTTTTAACGCCTAGATATGTCGCTTATCAAAACATTATGAGACCTGACCAGTACCTAGACTCTTTGTCACAGGACGATTTTGGGCCCGAGAGGATGGTGTATGGAGCCTATCTTGATTTAGAGTCTAACTTTTTTGGATTTGCAAGTCATTATCAAGGAGTTGAAGATATACTTGCAAATCCAAAGTATCCAATAGAAGTCACCCTCGACACGTATACATATAAGAACTTTTTTACACTCTCGCCTGCGGAGCCGATATCGCTTGACCTCAGCAACACAGCTTTTTTGCAGCACTTTAATCTTAAGTTTTCGCAGGAATATCCGGATGGTAGCGGGTGGGCAAAGGCGAGTAAGGCTAAAGAAATTTTTAGAGGCATATTTCTTGAGTCAGGGTATACGGGCGTTGTTGGTATTAACGGTAAGAGCGCGGAATCACAACTTTCTTTTCCGAAAGACACTGCATATGAAGTTTTAGAGTATGAGGACTATTCCTTCTTTTCTAATTTGCCTGTTAAGATTTTTGATAAAGACATAAACCCGGCAAAAGTGCAAGGGCAATATTTTGATTTTAATATCAATTACAATTATTACCACAAAAATTTAGAAGAGGTTTATAGTTTACCAACTAAAGACGTTAAGGAGCAGCCAAATTTATATGCCCTCTATTCACATCTTCTGACAAATCCTAATAATAATTCTTATAGGCAATACAACGATTACATAGCACAACCTAACACCGACAGATATTCGCAGAGGAATAAATTCATGTTCGGGCATGGAACCATGATGCAGTACTATTCTGATGTTGCTTTAAACCCGGTTGACGCAGCAAAAACACGAATCGTGGTATTTGCTGAGAGTCCTAATATGTATGCAGCGGAAGTGCTGCCCATTGCAAAAAAATGTCCGGCTTATATCGAATTGAATTTTTCTACCAGCGAGCACGATACGATTGGCACTACGATTAAGTCAATGGGTTTAAATTCCACCTTGATGTCGATACTGGCTAATTCATATGGGGCAAGGCAAGGTGATATAGGGGGCGTTCAATATAAGATTATTGATAGCGAAAGCGGCGCAGAATCAGACTTTGAACAGCCAAGATTAAATAATCCAACCTTTGTGCAGGACTATAAGCTTGAAAGAAATGTACCGATTCCAGATCATGCGGATGATGGGTGGGAGCCCACCCTAGCCAACAAGATTAGCTGGTACCAAACCACGATGGAGGGCTCTTCTCCAATAGAAGGAGACCCGCCGACGCAGCTCGGGTTTACTGTTGACAACGAAAAACGCTTTGAGGGGGATGATGTATTTCCTTGGATTGGGGGCCCTTCATCGGACGGGGGACATCAAGAATTACGAATTTATGATATTGAGGGTATTCTTGGCGAGATTATTAAAAAGAATGATACGACCATTGCTTCAATGGGCTTAGCACAAGATCACATGATGCAAGTCCTCCAGGACGATTCGTTTAAAAATAATCTTGTATCTCCTTTGATGCCGCTGGCATCTTCTGTGGTTTTAAACAAGATAAGGCAAGAAGCAATTAGAAACATGAGGACAATCCCGGAGATTTTGCAAAATGCGCCCGCCCGCACTGAGACTTTATTTTATAGAATTGATAAAGAAAACGCTGATAGCGATATCAATCTAGACAAACAGACATTTTTTGTTCCTAATGACGCTTCGCCACATCTTAATATTTTGGATAACCAAGTGGCGTATGGAAGGAGATACAAGTATAAAGTTTATGCTTACGATTTGGTTTATGGAACTGAATATGGACCGTTAATACAAAATTCATTTGTACAAGAGCAGCAAGTTGATGTGGTGCACGCTCCATTTCACATGCATCTGCCTGTGCCCCCGCTATTGGTCTATATGCCTTACACGCTATTTCCGGATTGGGGAAATCCAATCATAGCATTTAACCTTGAACCGCTTGGCTCTTTCAAGTGGGAAGTGTTGCCTGACTTTAGCTTTGATGAGGTGCCCGGAGGGAACATGGCCAGCCAATACCATAAGCTTAATGCTATGATAAGGTATTGGCTGGCCCTGAATGGTCTTTTTGACCCCGGCCCTTCTATGATTGCGGCACTAAAGGAGCAATCTTATTTGTTTGAGAGTTATTATGAGGGGGATATGAAAACTATAGCAGCTCTTCCTGTCACTGCACAACAGCTCGACCCTAATGGTGACATCTTCCAAGCACTTAAAGCTCAATCATGGTATACGGAGACATTCACACAGGAGTACACCGCAAATTTACAGACATTTTTAAGTCATTATAGTGATGGTACATTTGTTGATAACGATTTTACTTTTGGTTACGGCACCATCCAGGCAGAGATCGATGGGTATAATTATTTTCTACCCGGAGGCTCTATAAGAGGTCTGGCAGAGATGCTGCATGCAAGCTTAATAGGCAACGTTCTTGTTGAACAGACGGATAACAAGGTCGATTATGACCCAAGCAAGTTTAATACGCTATTTGAAGTTACTCCCAAGCTCATCTTATCAAAATATCTTCACGATAAAGGCGTCATGACCAAGTTTAATCACTTGTATGATACGCCCGAAGAGGCTAACTATGTGGCCCCAACTTTTGGTTTAGAGGGGAGTCACGAAAGAACGCTAAGAATAAGATATTATGATCCGTCTGAACATGTCGGTGCTGTAGAGAAAGGTCTCCTGTTTGATCAAAACTACTACACGGATCTGGTATACACTTTTTATGTTCCGGGAGCAAGCGACGAGCAATACATGGCGGCGTTAGGATATTCAACTTGGTCTTTCATGCCGGAACTCCAGTTTATGGCATTAGCAAATCAATACCTACAAGAGAGCGAGCCGATTACCAGCTACACCGAGACGTCCTTTGATGGGGGAGGAGGAGTAAGAGAATACACCTTCCCTGTAACGTATGTCCTTAGGCCAACAACTAGGCTAGTTGAGCATCTGTACGCAGAGTACGACCCGGTTCAGGTTCTTGATCGACCGCCGGCAGCGCCTCTGGTTGACTTCTATCCGATTAAGTACGAACCAGACAAGCTAATTATAGTTGGCAACCAAACTGTTGGCTCTATAACTGAGCCCCCTATACTACTTGATGGGGCAGACACGCAACTCTTTCAAGATGTGCTACATTCCCAGAAGTCGTTTGCGATGGTTGAGTTTAAATCTGACGACCTGCTACAGGAGATCGAGGTGTACAGAACGTCAGAGGCGAGCGATATTCAGACGTATGGCACCGTAGGAGCCTCTACACCCCTTGTTTCATATGCGGGGGCGTCACTGCAAAATACAATAAAAATTGAGGGGGCAGGAGGGGCGCTCACTGATAATATAGCCCCCAATAAAAATTATTATTATTATTTTAGAGCTGTTGATGTTCATGGGCACAAGTCCAACCCAACGCCTATTTATCAAGTAAGAGTGTTGGACGATGAAGGAATAGCTTATTTAGATGTGAAAATGTTTATACCGGAAGGGGTAGAGCCTGAAATTCCTACGCTTCAGAATTTCGCGGCTATTGAGACAACTCACTTCCTTGAGCCCAAAAAGCTCAAGTTAAGACTCACCTCTAAAGCGAGCGGAAAAAAGATTGATTTGAACTTTTCATTTAAGTTTTCAAAAACAACTTAAAATTACTATTTAATACTAAGTGGAGAAAGATTATGGCGTTTTTAGATAATTCCGGTGATATTATTCTTGACGCGGTTTTAACGGACCTCGGAAGACAAGAATTAGCGAAGGGCGATGGCAGCTTTAGAATTGAAAAGTTCGCCCTTGGTGATGATGAGATAGATTACGATAATTATAATTCTGGTCATGCGTCTGGTAGCGCGTACTATGATCTGACTATACTACAGACACCTGTTCTTGAGGCGTTTACTAATAATACTTCTACCATGAAGCACAAGCTTGTTTCGTATGCAAATCAAAACTTATTGTATATGCCTATCTTGAAATTAAATACGATTGCTACGCAGCCGAACACCAGCGCAGACTTCGGTGCTGAAAATGCGTTTTTGGTTACGGCCACGGACAGCACGAATTCTGGTATCACCGCCCTCGCCGCCATTCCGGATGGTATTATTAAGGGGATGGGGGCGGCCACGGCGACATCATTTAACACTACTGTTATACGTATCGATCAAGGCATCGACAACACTGCCACTATTGGCAATGGGGGTCTTGACGCATCGCTGACAGAAACCCAATATTTAATTGAGATTGACGATAGAATCGGTAGAATCACGGATATTAATGGTAACTCTGCGCCACAGATTTTTGTTGATGATGATCAAATCGCGACATATCTTGTGGGAACAGGCACTGGCGGTGGTTTTAATTATGTCTATAATAATAGTAACGATTTCCCCATAGGGTCTGACGATACTGCCGGCTCTGCGGGGCAACAGATCCTAAAAGGCGCTCGGGGCACTATTCTAGAATTTAGTATAAGAGTGAAGAATAACTTGCAAAGTAGTGACTTTTATTTTAACAAGTTTGGTGTTTCGGGACAGAGTATTAGCGGATTGACCGGTACTTATAAAAAGATTAATACAAGCGTGAAGGTGACTGGCTTGAATACCGCAAGCTCGCTCTCCGTTCCAGTTAAGTTTATCAAGAAGGAATAAAAGAGGAAAACTATGGCTACTTCATTTAAGAATCTAACTAATGCCGACAAGGCACTTACAAAAACAAAGTTACATGAGGCTATTCCGATCACCGGGTCACTTGTGTCCGGGACTTACCAAGAGACTAAGCTTGACATTAACGTCAAAGACTTTTCTCATAATTATTTTCAATCGGTTTGGGATTACCCCTACTTAAGTTCCTCTGCCAACCACATCCTTGACATTTCCGCTGGGTACAGCCCAGATGGAGATACTTTAAGTGCTTCGGCAAACACCGACAATGTTAAAAAGGTTTCGCTTTATAACAGCATGGCCGCGCTGTTGATGGGCTATGATTCGGGCAGTAATATTCAAAGATTTGATTTGGATGGAGACCACGCCACTACCTCGGATAAGATGGATAACGTCTATTTCATTAATTTTTCACGATTGACTGTCAAGGATGAAATTAAGAAGGGGAGTTTTAAGTTAACACTTGGCCTCTCTGGAAGTGACGCGGTGCCACGAAGAGCAACATTCAACGGTGATGTTTTTAGCGGTGCTAGGCTTGACATCACAGACCCGAGCGGCTCGGATGGATACTATGTTAATTCGCCCGCAGGGGAATATGGTGAATTATGGGCAACGTCTTCGTTAGCCGCTAGAGACGTAACCCCGCCAGGAAGCGGCTCACAGAAGGTTGGTTTGATTTTCTATCAGGCCGGCATTGCCGTTATTTCTTCGTCTGTTTTTACACCCTGGAACAAGGGGGGTATTCTTGCAAATGAGGTTTTGAAGGGACAAGGGTTCGGGTTTACGGGTTCTGGTGAGCCAATTCTACCAAAGGCCAATGATGATGATACGCCGGGAGCTGCCGCGTCTTTTACGGGGAGCACCATAACAGCGATGTCCAACGCCTTCAGAAATAGAGTTTATAATGTGCAGTTTAACAATACAACTGAACTTAACTCTACAATTTATTTCTGTCGGGCGCACGCTTCGGACTTCAACTACAGTACAAATCCAACGTACTTGTCAGCGTCACAGATCATTGTGAAGGCAGGAGAACCGACAAACCAGCCGGTAAGTTACGTGACTTCTATTGGGCTATATTCTGCGACAAATCAGTTGTTGGCGGTCGCGAAGCTGTCTGAGCCAATTAAAAAGACCCCTAACAATGAGGTAACTTTCAGAGTTAGATTGGATTACTAAAATGCCCATCTATAAGTTTAAACCTGCCGAGGTTGTTTTTAATACATTTAAATCCTATCCTGACAATAGGTTTGATATATATGGAAGCAACGCCGCGCACCAAGGGGGCGCGCACCATGTCCAGGTTTATTACAATAAGTTTGTACACCATAGTGGCGCGTTCAGCGAGACCGAAACGCACACCATATCGGGTATGGAAAGTCTGTTTGAGCTGAATGTAGACCGAACGTCGGGAGATTTAATTTATCCATTTGTCATAGCTGATGGCATGGGGACAAATCTTGACAAAGTTAGCACCGGGGTGTCTTCCAATCCCGATCCGGGTGACCAAGTAGATGGAACTTACCCATTATCGTCTAGTATTATTTATGAGTATTCTGCGGGTTCTGTTAGTACGACAGACAAGATAAACAGTTTAAAGAACACCGTTAATTATTATAGCTATCTTAATCCTAAATATTCATATAGTGATTTGGTATCAAGCACGTTTGGATTAGTTAGGGTTCCTTCAATTTTCTATGGGTCAAAAATAAGGAAAGGGTCGCTGAAGTTAAAGATTTATAGCTTTGGCGAACTAATAGCTGAGGCTAGGGACACTAGGGAGAACGGGGAGCTTATACAAGTGGGACCTGTCGGATCAACTAATTCAGGCAGTACGATCGGGATGGCTCTTTATAATGAAGGGTTCTTGTTTTTAACCTCATCTACGGCGATAACTGCTTCGTATGTTGAGGATTTTGTGGCGGCCTTGTCTGATGACTATCCCAAGTGGATTTATTTTGGAGCAGGGGCTAACTCTGCTGATGTAACGCCAGCGGGCACTTACACAAAGACTTCATTCTCGCTGGAGTTCCAGGGCACGAGCCTGACTCCATCGTATACTTTTTTTGCAACGTCCCCAAAGGGACAGAATACGCATTCCAATAACTTTTCATTCGCGCCATCAAGCTCGGCAGCGGGGGCTACAATTTCTATCAGCGGATCCAGGGCTAAAGAGAATGAAAACAAGAAGGCGCTTAATATGGTGAGCAGCAGTCTTGTAGTAACGACTGCGAGTTATGTACAGACTACGTTCATCAGCGAGGTTGGGGTTTATGATCAGAATAGGGACTTGATTGCTGTTGCGAAACTGGCGACCCCTTACAAAAAGACGCCTGATCGAGAAGTAACCTTTAAAATACAGCTCGATCTATAATAGTATTTTTATATGATCCTTGGCCTCGACATTAGCACAAGTATTACTGGAATAACTTTGCTTGACAGCGATGGTAAAATAGTGTATAATCTTGCTGTCGATACAAGAAAGTATAAAGACTTCTTTGAGAAGGCAGAGGTTATAGAGAGAGAAGTTAAAGAACTGGCAAGAGCTTGTAAAGAATTTGGCATTGAGATCGACCAAATCTTTATTGAACAGTCACTTCAAACGTTCAGGTCTGGGTTCTCTTCAGCCAAAACCCTATCAACTCTTTCTCGCTTTAATGGGGTTGTTTCGTGGCTATGCTATAAAATA
>Ga0098061_1000012_pt1 | contig 59090 bp, 83 predicted proteins | sample 22_taG_FD_92579 | JGI IMG/M metagenome (GOLD analysis project Ga0098061, IMG submission 92579) | Marine viral communities from the Subarctic Pacific Ocean - 22_ETSP_OMZ_AT15343 metaG | ecosystem: Environmental > Aquatic > Marine > Oceanic | place: Subarctic Pacific Ocean | collected 2015-01-20
ATAAAAAAATCTATAGAATCTATATTAAATCAGAAAGGTGTAAAAATAATTCTCGTAATAATAGACGACGGGTCTACAGATGATTCTTATAAAATAGCTAGTTCTTTTTCTAACATTGTCTTATTGAGTAATAAAAATAATAAAGGAACATATGTGTCTATTAATAAGGGATTGCATCACATGAGAAAAAATAAAGATTGGAATTATTATTGTATACATGGAGCAGATGATTTTTCTTATCCTAATAGATTCTTAAAACAAATATCTAAGTTTTCTAAAAATATAATTGGCGTGAGCTGTAGTTCTATTAGAAAGAATTATCATACGAATAAGACAATTAGAGTAAATAGAAAAACTACAGAGTCTCAATTAATATTTAAAAGGGAAGTATTTAATAAAATTGGATACTATGATAATGTTAGGGCTGGCGCTGATACTGAATATAAGAGAAGGGTGAGTTTAGCTTTTTCAAATAAGATAACTTCAATAAATGAAATTTTACTTCAGGGAAATTATCATGGTAAAAATTTAACAAAGGTTATCCCTTTAGGAGGTCGTTGGCGAAACAATTATGTTAATTCCTTTAAGAAAAGACATGATTTAATGAAAAAAAATAAAAATTTCTATAAAGGTTTTAAATGAAATTAGGAGTTTCATATACGGTGTTTGATGGAATAGAATTGTTAGAATATTCAATTAAACAAATACGAAATCATGTAGATTTTATACATGTAGCATATCAAGAGTATTCATGGTTTGGAATCCCCATTTCACCAGAAGATTTAGATACATTAAATACATTGACTAGAAAAGGTCTTATAGATTCATTAGAAAAGTTTTCTAGCTTTAAAAAAGTTAACGTTTCTCCAACGTCTATACGAGTTTCCAAAGGCTTTGAAACAGCTAAAAGGCAATTTGGATTAAAATCATGTTTAGCTAAAAACTGTACTCATTTTATATCAATGGACGTAGATGAATTTTATAAAAGTGGAGAATTTAAGATGGCAAAAGATAAAATTATCGAAGAGGATATTTCTTTAACTTCATGTGGATTTATAAATTATGTAAATCTTCCAATATATCACAGGGGATATGATGGATCTACGGTTCCATTTATATGTAAAGTTAATAATAAAACAAAGCATCAAAAAGGTTTTTTTTCTAAGTGTGATCCAACTAGGGGACTGAATAAGACTTATAAAGGTAAAAACTATAAATTCAGTAAAAACGAATTAACTATGCATCACATGGAAACTGTTAGAAAGGATTTATTTAAGAAATACTATTCTACTACTAGGGCTGTTTTTAATAGAAAAAAAACTAGGGAGTTAATAGGCAGTATAAAATCAGTAAATGAAAAAAATAAAAAATTAAATTTTAAAAAAATAATATTTCCATCATTGGGATCTATTCCTATTGTGGAATGTGATAATTTATTTAAAATAAAATATGAACTATGGAAATGACATTCACTACAACTGCGTGCAATAGGCCAAGTGTTCTAAAAAGAACATATGAATCATATTGTAATAAACTTAAAGGTATCGATTTTAATAAATCCACTTTATATATTAATATTGATCCTGCTCCAAATAGTAATAATATAGGTTTAGTTAAGGAAATAGCAGAGAGTTATTTTGGTAACGTCATATGTAATTTTTCAAATACTGCTAATTTTGCAAATGCTGTTATATGGTGTTTCAGCAAGGTCGATACTAAATATTTTTTTAATTTAGAAGACGATTGGATATTGTTAAAAGATGTAAATATTAAAGACGTTCTGAATAAATTTAATGAAAATACATTACAGTGTATTTTAAATAAAAATAAAAAAGTTACCCTTAAAAGAGAATTTGGAGAGCCTGCGTTTGTGCCAAGTGTTTTTTCTACCGAAATAATGAAAAAATACCTTAATTTATTGGACACATCAAGGAATCCTGAAGCTCAATTTAAATATATTTATAGAAAAAATACAAATGGCTTAAAAAAATACAATAGTCTTTATTTAAATAAAAATATTGAATATTCTAGGGATATTGGAAGGGTATGGTTACAAAAAAATGGTTTAAAAAGAGATTATGCTAAAACCAGTAAAACTAATAATAATAATAAATGGTCTCCTTGGGTATCATGGAAATAGAAAAAACTAAAATAATAGCTGAAATAGGAATAAATCACAATGGTGATATTGACATAGCTAAGAAATTAATAGACGTAGCATCGGTTGCAGGGTGTGATTATGTAAAATTTCAAAAAAGAAACCCCGATTTATGCGTTCCGGATTCTCAAAAAAATATCATTAAGTCTACTCCATGGGGAAATATGACATATCTAGAATATAAAAAAAGAATAGAATTCCAAGAAATAGAGTTTAATGAAATATCTTCTTATTGTAAAGAAAAAAACATAGGTTGGTTTTGCTCCGTTTGGGATAAAGACTCTGTTGATTTTATGAAAAAATATGATACTAATTTTCCTCCTGAAAATAAATATCACATGCGATCAGTTGTTATGAAAATACCATCTGCACTTATAACAGATATTGAGTTATGTAAATATGCTAGAAGAAATTGTGATAGTTTAATAATATCAACTGGCATGAGCAATGAAAATCAAATAGACATGTGCGTTACGTCATGTAAACCGGATATAATTATGCACACTAATTCAACATATCCATGCCCAATAAACCAGTTAAATTTGGATTATATTACATGGCTATATCATAAATATAATAAAATTGGATGTGAAATAGGTTATTCTGGTCACGAATTTGGTTTAACCACAACGGTTGCAGCTACTTTGTTAGGAGCAAAGTGGATTGAGCGGCACATAACGTTAGATAGATCTATGTGGGGATCAGATCAAATCGCATCGGTTGAACCACAGGGTTTAATAAAATTAGTTAAATCAATAAGAGATATTGAAACAGCAAGAGGCGGATATGGAAAAAGAGAAATACTTGGTTCAGAATTAGAAAAAATGAAAAGCTTAAGAAAATGAATATAGATCATTCAAAATTCTATAGACCGCTTCCAGATTGCTTAACCATAGAAAATTCCACAATAGAGGGATTGGGTCTTTTTGCAAAATGTGATATTAAAATGGAAACTAATTTAGGTATATCTCACGTTTTTCACGTAGACTATGAAGATAATTATATAAGAACTCCATTGGGAGGATTCATTAATTATTCTGAAAAACCAAATTGTGATATTTTATATAAAATAGGAGATCTTTATTTAATAACAAAGCGTGATATAAAAAAAGGAGAAGAATTAACCTTAAAATATATTTTATATGATCCAACCTAGTGACATTAAATATAAAAATTATATTAAAAATAAAAATGTAATTATAGTGGGACCGGCTACTACTTTAGTTGGCAGTGGAATGGGTGAATTTATAGATTCACACGATATAGTTATACGAACAGGTGGATCTTTTCCAGTTCTTAAAAAATATCAATTGGATTATGGTAAAAGGTGCGATTCTTTATATGTAAACTCTTTATTTGCTAGAGAAGTTCGTATTCCAATAAATGAATATATTGACAATGGCCTGTCGTATTTAAATATGAAAGAAGATAGAAAAAATCTTTATTATAGATATAAAAATTTAAACCTTAGCATTAGGGTTTTTAAAGAAGAATATTTAAAAACTAGAAAAGAAGTTGGAACTTTCCCATTGTTGGGAAATTATATAATATATGAAATGTGCTGTTTGTTTAATCCAAAATCTATTTATGTAACTGGAATGTCTCTTTATTCCGAAGAAGACATCAATACTCATTACCTCGATGATTATTTACCTAAAAATAGCGATCCCCTTAAGTTGAATAAGACGAGGGTACGTTCACATAATCAAAGTATTCAAAATAAATATTTAAAAAGATTAATATCATCTGAATCTATTAAGGTGGATGCTCATATCTTAAAAACATTAGAATTATGATTTATTATATAGACATAGATGATACCATATGTAGAACTCCAAACACTCTGGATTACAATAAAGCTCGTCCAATTAAAAAAGCCATAGATAAGGTAAATAGGTTATATGAAGATGGTCACACGGTGATCTTCTGGACGGCCAGAGGTACTGGTTCTGGCATAGATTGGAGAGAAATAACAGAATCTCAATTAGTTGTGTGGGGAGTAAAATATCATGAATTAAAATTTGGAAAACCAATATATGATATTTTCATAGATGATAAAAATATGAATTCAATAGATTGGTTAAATGAAAAACAATAATAAAATATTAGTTATAGGTAATGATCCCACTGTTAATGAAATAGACTTTTCAAAAATAAATGATGAAGTAATAACCCTTGGAACAAATAGGATATGGTTAAAATTAACACCCGATTTTTTATTTTTTCATGATGTTAAAATATTTAAAGAAATAGAGAATAATGAAGAATCTTTTATAGATTTAAAAAAAAATACCAATATAATAACAAGCGATTGGTTAAAGATAAATTGTAGAAAAAGCAAAGTACAGTTTCCTAATTACGCAAAGCTATATCATCGTCCCGATCGTCATAAATTTGTAGATTGTGTAAGTACATCTATAGAAATAATGGATAGGTATATTTTATCTAAGCGTAGACCAGTTACCTATTACGTAGCGGGTGTTTCATTAAAATGGTCTAATCCTAGTCACTTTTGGAAAACTCATAGGAAAAATGGAATAGGCAATAACGGAAATCGCTCTTGGTATGAACCGAGGTTTAATAGAATGTATAGAAATTTTGAGATGCTTAAGAAAAAAGGATTTAATATAATTTCAGTAACTCCAGGTTCTAGATTAAATAAACTTTTTAGGTATGAATCTATTGGAAACCTATATTCTTAACTTGATATAGTTACTGTTTTTGATAAGTACGTTGGTTTCATGCTTTCAACTGTTCCAGTGGTTGCTCCAGGCGTTGGAGGAAATTTAGCATCAACTGCCGTTGCGAGAGCAGTTAAAACTAGAGATAGCTGATCTCCCATCACAGCAGCTCCTTTTATAGCATTGGGTCCAACTCTTACTGAGTTTCCATTGACCCATATACTGTTTGAATTTAATTCAATACTGCTTTGTGAAGTGGCTGTTATTTTACTATCAGCTGTTATGTTAATCTCAGATCCCTTTAGTTCAATTATAGATTGAGTTTCATTATGTTCTATAGTTATTACTTTGTCCTGTCCAATGTTTACCCTAGATCCCTTTAATTGCATAGATATTCCCTTTTCCCTAGTGAACCATATTTTTAGTTCTTCGTCTCCGTCGAATAGAAGAAAATGTGAACCGTGATATTCTCCTTCTTTTTGTAATTCTTCTTTTATATCATCTGCTAATTCTTGAACTGAATAATATTCTGGTGAATAAATGTTTCCATTATCAAATTTTACAGTTACCACAGATCCTTCCTTTGGTATTGAAATAGCAGCCGCTTTTCCATCTTGTCCAAAATATAAGCTTTTTTGTTTAGGATATGCCCAAGGAAGCGCTTCCAATGGAAGAGATTCTCCATGTATTCCAAATATTCTTATTCTGCACCTTCCTTCTTTCTTAGGATCATTTGCATCTTCTACTGTTCCTAAAAACGCCTTATCTATTAAGTCTTCTGATCTGTTTTCTATATAATGGTTTTCATTTATCATATTAATATTTTATAATCTTTTTATAAAAGGTTTTATAAACTCTTTCCAGTCCCTTTAGGCGTGGCAGTGCTTGGTGGAACTTTATCATCGTTGGATAAATATCCAAAATTAGATACTTCTCCTAAATTTCCCATTTCAACGATTTGTTGTAATTCAGATGCTGCCTGTGTTATTAATTTATTAGGTGTATTTAAAACAGATTGTACCTGACTAGCTGCTTTTCCCATTAGACTGCTTGCTTTGTTTCCAACAACTGGTAATCCTGAAAGAAAAGATCCAGTATTATCTAATGCCTGTCCGATACTATTTAAAGAGTCTCCCAGTGAGCTATTCTTACTCCAGTTACTTTTAGTGGTAGTGGCTCTTTTAAAATTATCTATTGTTTCTGTTCCAGATGCATATTTGTTTTCTTCTTCAAACCATCCAATTTTTATAGCAAATCCATTTTTTGCCATGGTACCGCCACCGTCTCCTACTGAAAGCGAGCTTCCTCCTCCAAAAGAATTTGAAAAATCAAATTCACATTGTCTACATTTAAATTTTACATATCCAAAGTTTTGTAGAATGCTACCTGTTACTCCACTGTCCACTCCAAGTGCTTGTCCTATTGTTTGTACACTGTTCATTACTCCTCCAAGTGTTCCTAATCCAACGTTAACGTCAGATGATATACTTAATAGAGGTGGAAGAGTGTTTCTTAGGTTTCTCCATTCAGCTACCCATATATCCATGGAGAACCACCTAAGGTTATCTGGTACAATTTCTCTCATGAACTCCTTATCATATATTGTATTTCTATATAAATCTGCAAGTTCAGTTATTCTTAAATCTACAGCTTCTAACGTATCTATGGTTAAAACTAAGTCATTTGCTTTAAATCCACCACCATCGGTATCTGTTCCTCTTTTCCACATGTCATCTAATCCGCTTATTGATTGAAAATACCAAGGTGCATTGTCTCTTAGGTGACGTAACAGATTTAAAAAAATTGCTAAGTTATTTGCTTTGTCTGGAAATCCTCTATTTTGTAAATAATTTATAGCGCTTTGATTGCTTTCCTGGTCTCTATTAAAAAGTGGACTTGAATTTAAAAAATTACTTGAATTTATCAATGGTTTATCTAAGTCAAAATCTAAAGAAAAAGTTAAGTATGTGGGCTCATCGTATGAATCCCTAGTTATGCCCTTTCTAAAGTCATTTGTTAATCTGTCTATGTTAAAAAAATTAGTTGGCATCTATTTCATTATTATTTTTAATTTCCAATGTTTGTGTTTTGATTTGCATCAGGAGACACTGGATTTTTTTTCCAATTTCTCTTAGATAAAATATGTTCTGTTTCTATTCCACCCTCTGCTGTATATCTATATATGTTTCCACTCACATAATATACTCCAGATATATATTTATCAAAAACCACATTGGTTACGCCAGGGTCGGTGTTAGCTTCTATTGATGGTTTATTATAAAAGGATTCCATTCTATCTTCTCCTGCGGTTTGGTATATTCCAACCGGAACACGCTGACCTCTTCCTATATTAAAATTAAAACCTTTAACTGTTGCGTGCAGTTTTATTTTATCTAACTCCTCGGTATTGTGATAATTTATTAGCTTTGATGCATTCCATTGAGAATGTGTATTATCATACTGTATGTTTATCCATTTTTTTATTTCAGTATTTTTTAATTCTTCATTAAGGGGTATTAAATTTTTTGTTCCATCTGGTATGTTATTTGAAAAAATAGGAGATACGTAAAAACTAATTAATTTATCCATTGGATCGTTTTCATCAAGTTCACTATCGTAATAATATATTCTTTTTTTATAACCATCGTGTATTAAAATGTCTCCTTGATTTGAAATTAGATTTTTTCTAATTATTTTTCCATAATATTCACTAATTAATGGGTGTTCGACTAATCCTGCATCGATTGGATCAAGTGACTTAGATGCATCGTTTTGCACTTCTTCAGATATGTTTAAATCTTCAGATCCTGCGTATACTGTTTTATCATATTCTCCATCTTGTTCTAATTGTAGGTTTACGTCTATATAATTAAAATGATAATACTTATCTATAAATCCATCAAAAAAACTATCATCGTTTTGGTAAGAATGCGATATTACATGTTTCATAAAATCGTTTGAACTCCAATTTGGATTTATCCAATTCATAGAATCATTGGGTCCAACTTCATTAGACTGAAATCCCAATTGTACTTCATTACACGTTTCATATAATGTATCTTTAGAATTCATGTTAAGGTAACTCTTAGACGTATTCATATACATTTTAGGTATAAAAAGTTCTCCTTTAATTAATAAAGTTTCACTTCCACGTATGCTTGTTATAATAAAATCATTTCGTATAGGCTTTAGTTTTTCATGAGGCGCCTTTATATACAGACTCAATATCATGTTTCTCTTAGGAAACTGTACAGGCGATAATGATTTACCACTGTCGTTTATTAAAACCGTTATTGTTGGTATGAAACCAGTTTCATTTAACGTTAATTCCTCTACACTCAATGGTGGAACAGGATAATCGTTTATTTGAATATACGGTATAACACCGGTTTCTTCTTTTTGGTTAGTTTCATATTTTTTAGGCAATATGTCAAATGCCTTACCCGCTTTTTCTTTAGCTTCTTTTGTTCCAGCGAACCTAGCTATTTCAACTAAGGGAATTTTTGGTTCCAATATAGATTTTAAAACGTGCTTAAATGCCATTATCCAAATAAATTGTTTTTAATTAAAGCCTTTTTTAGATTAGCTCTAGATATTGGTTCAGGACAATCTTTTTTATTAACAGAAGTTACGTCTTCTCCGAAAACAACTTTACCATTTTTGATTTTTATATTCTTATTACCTTTTTTATTTAGGTTACTTGGTAAAATATCTTTTCCTTTATTTTTTTCTTTAAGCTGCTTTAATCTTTCTTTATCTTTATTGTCCTTTGGGTTTGTGAAGACTTCGCTTTCGTCTACTATCCCAGAAGTATCGCCTATGTCTTCAATAGGAACCGGCATTTTTACTAATGAATCGAGGTTTTCCATAGTTGGTATAAACAATATATCTCCCTCTGCTATTGAGAATGGGTTAGAGATAGCATTATATTTCATTAATAAATCTGCTTTGTTTTGATCACCATATAGCGTCTTTGCAACCAAATCTGCTCTCATTTGGTGTTCTTGTTTAACCATATATGTGTTTATAGCAGCGGTATTTGCAAGCACTGTGGCATTTATAGACGTCCTGGTTAAATCAACAATGTTTTCTTTATTTCTATCTTTAGAAAAATATTTTTTATATAATATTCCTATTTTTAGCATATTATGTTTTTGTTTTTTGTATATAATCTTTTATTAAAGAAGATTGAGAATAAAAATTACCATATTGGTATGCTACTCTTCCTTTATATACATCTGTTCCTACTCCTTGTCCTGCGTCTATCGAATTCACTGATGGGTTTAGTTCTGATTCTGCTACAACCGCTTTTTGATCAACCGGCAAATCTACTTCTTCTGCTGTACCGTCTGGTTTGGCCACTTTCTTTGGATCAGCGTTTATGCCAAATGTGTTTCCAGCCGACGATGGTGGTTTTAATTGATTAAATGACATTGCTCCATTTCCATAATTAAATATAGATTCTATGTCCTGTTTAGCTCTAGGTCTACCGTGTTCCAATGTAACTGCGAATTTTATATCTGTTGGAAAATCATCGGGTCCTAGTTTTTCTCCCATTGTCATTTTAACTCCGCTGACTATCATATTTCCCATCATTGCCATTGGATTCATTGGGTTCCCTATCATTAAATGCCATTCTCCTATGGGTTTTCCTTCCAACAATGTTCTATATGTTAACGGTGCCCTAAGTAAAGCTATAGCTTTGCCCGCTAATAAATTATCCATTATTTTATTTCCAAATATCTCTCCCGATTCGCCATAATCCTCCATCATCCCGGCTCCGCCTTGTACTTTTATTCGATGTTTCTCATCGACCTCACCGGCCGTTCCGCCAGTTCCAGATGAAACTTGTGAAAATTCTTTTATAAGCCCATTCATCATTTTTTTCATCGCACCAGTTGCGCCAGTTGCCCACTGATTTAAAACCTTTTGTATACCAGCGCTCACTTGACCGTGTTCTATTAAGTCTCCACCTATTCCCAAATCAGCCTTTAATCCCGGGTTTGGAAAATATCTATATCCGCCTCCCCAGAACGGAGCAGTGTTATAGGTAAGACTTAAGAAATTTGTTATAAGATCTAGGAATGCTATTTTAGAATTAATTCCTTGAAACGACCTGAGCGAATATTCAAAATTAACTGTTATTTTTTGACCAAACATAGTTGTTCCCATTCCTCTATCTCTCATTTTAGTTTGATTTACAACATTTACTGGACCAAGTACTCTATTCCAATATGGACCAGTGTCACTATATGATTTCGATACCCAGTCCTGCATTTGTTTATCATATCCCATTAGTTGAAGAGTTGCTAGATTTGTTCCTATTCCACTTGCGACTGCGACTTTACCTGCAGTTATTGCTGTGTCATTTTCAGTAAATGATTTAATAATATCTTCTACCAAAATTTCATTTCCCTTTACGTCATTTACGTCTGATGTTAATTTTTTCCAAGCCATATCCCATGATATTGGTAAAAGCGTATTTAAAGGATTTCCTACATTTGCTCCATACCAGGTAACAGCTTGTGCCAATGGAACTGGTACGTCTTCTTGATTCCACATGTGCATATTGTCTTCACATGGCCATGGAAATCTTCGTAAAGTTACCATTCTATTATTAGGAACCTTTCCATAATATTTACACCATAAAAAATCACTATATGCATATGGTGGCGGTGCATAGGGGTCATCTTTACTTGTTCCAGTCCTAGACCAATCCATTATTTGTTGTGCAGTTGGGTTTTGTATAAATTCAGATCCTTTCTTATAATCAAATGGAGAAATTGGCGTTAAGTCAGGTGCAGCATTTCCTTTGAAATATGTAAATAAATTATTTGCTGTATTTCCAAATAGATTTGTACTTGCGCCACCGCCTTTGAATAATTCAGAATCTTTGTGAAATTTAGCGTCATATGATAATTGTGTTCCATGTTTATGAAACCTAAATACGTTAAATGGATTAAACCTTGATGGAACAGATTTTACAGCATACACATTTGGTCCACCATGACCCAATGCTCCGTCTATAACTTTACCAATATCTTCAGATTCGCTCTGGCTAAATATCGATTCTCCTCCTAATACATTTTTAGATTCATTTCCTGATCCAGTTTGTCCCTGTGGAATTGCTAGGCCTGCTCTAACGCTTTTATCGAATAATGGCATTGTAAATAGTGTCTTTTAATTATATATCTTTGTTAAAATAGAAGTATCAAAGTCTATATTTTTCATCTATTGTTAATTGGTTTCTTCCTTTATTTAACAACTGTCCTATGAAAGAATTGGCTGAGGGTTTAGTTACAGTGTATATTATAGATTTTTCATCGGGAGTATCTATTACTCTACCTGTTGATTTATAATTTGGACAATCTCCATTGACGTTTCTCACAATGTCTCCTATTTCTATTTCTTGATTATCAATACAATCGCATCCACCATTGTCTATTCCACAATTTCCACAAGATCCTTTGCATTCACAGTTCTCAGAAACCTGTCCACATTGTCCACAAACATTTTTTGAATTAGCTATAATGTCTTTTATTTCCACTTGTGAATCTAACTCGTTTTCACATCCACAGTTTTCGTTTAAATACTCTTTAAAACCCTTTACTTTATTTTCCATTATCTTCTAATTTTTTTAATCTCTTCAACATATTTACAATAGTATCATGTAATAAATCTATATTTTTTTCTAATATATCTATTCTATTTTCGGTGGTGTTTAAATATACTTTTTCTGTCTTTTTACACCTCACTACATTTTCATTAGAATCTTTTATTGTTTTGTAAATAAACGTATTATTTGCCACTTTCATATTTTAATTATTTATTTTGAGTTCTTTTTACTCCTATTACTTTTATCATCTCCAGTGCTTTGCCGCCAAATACATATCCTCCAAACAGTACCATTGCGTATTCAAGTGCATCTATTATTATATGAAATTTTTCCATATCTAAATCGCTCTTTTTATGAAGACCGCCTCCTAATAAAATACCGAGTGTTATATAATATGCTATAACTGACCAAAGGAGATATACTCTTCCCTGTGACCACTTGCCTCTTTCCTTTAACATGTCGCTTATTAGTTTCATATCGTTTAGGCGTTATCGTCCTTGTGTTTTTTAGATGTTTCTTTTTTAACAGCTACTTTTTTAGTAGTTTTTTTCTTAGTAGTTGCCTTTTTAGTAGTCTTTTTCTTAGCGGTCGTTGTTTTACCCTTGGGCCTACCTTTTCTTTTTTTACCCTTAGCTGCATCAATTACATCTTCTGCTTGATTTCCAACTTCCTTTAAAGAATCTTTTACATCAGATAATTCTTCTTTGATTCGCTCAGTTCTTTCCTTAACTTCTTTTTTTATTTTATTAGTTTTTTCAACAACTTTTTCATCAATTGTCGTGTTTGAAAGTATCCATGTGAATAATTGTTTAATTTTATTCCATGACCATTTTAATGAGGATATTATTCCATTACATATGCTCATTAATATACTTTTTACTTTTTCCATTTTATATGTGTTTATTTTTTTGTTTTAAAAAAATCTGAAAATGAAAGAATATAGTTTCTTTTTTCATTAGATTTCTTTTTCTTCTTTTTTTTCCTAGGATTTTTACCAGTTCCACCTGGCCCTAATAATGCAAACGTGTCCATTCCACCTGGAACAGATTGTGGTACATCAAATGCAGTTCCCGGAGTACCCGATGAATCCATAGGTGCACCCATGACCATGTCTTCTTCTACCTTCTTCTTATTTGTTTTAAACTTCATCATCAAATGGTAAATCTTCTAATTGCCAGCTGTTTTCATTTTCCCAATCATCATCTGCATCATCGGCACTTCCTATATAGTTTCCTTCTTCATCATATTCTTCAGTATCACTAGTGTCGCTTCCATCTCCTTCTCCGTCTTCTTTATAATATTTTTTCATACTATTGTCTTTATCCTTAACTTCATTATCCATTTTACTAACTTCATCTTGTCCAAAGCTATCTGCTGGATCTGCATATATATGAAGATGGCCATCGTTTTTATCATAGTGAGCAACGGTGTTGTCACCATCTTTAAAACCTACACCGTCTGGGTGATTGAAATCAAAATCAGTCCACATGACTCCTTCGTTTTCTAAATGATCTTCTGCAGCATGTTCATCTTTCACCTTTCTTTTAATAAACGGTGCATCTTCAGATTCGTTAATTGTAAATTCTTTAAAGTCTTTAATGTTTTTCATTTTAATTTATTTTTTTATTCTCCTTTATCTACTCTTTGTACCATTCCGTCCACTACTTGGTGAATTGCATCAATTATTCCATATGAATCTACTCCAAAATCGTTTTGATATTTATCTACTATACCTTTAACGTCTTTCTCTAAGCTATTCCATTTATTATCATTTCCTTCTCCTTCTCCTCTTAGTGCGCTATCCCAGTCGAAATCCCACCAATCGTTAGATTCATTTAATCCTAATTTCTGAAATTGTTCAAAATTAACAGTCCATAGGTTTCTTTTTTTCTTAGATTGTAAGTAATTATATATGGAATTACTAGATTCGTCAGGGTGTTGTAGAACGGCGTTCTCCAGTTTAGTAGGTTTTCCTTTTCCTGTCATTCTATGTTTATAATAATCTACATAGTTTTTCCAAGAGCTATTTGTTTTTTTAGGTTTACTCATACTTAAGATATTAATTTAATTTATTTATCTTAATTTAAGTAACTTAAAAGCATGGGAGCGTTAATTAATCTTCTATATCTGAAGTAGTGGATTCGTTTAAAGATTCATCCATTTCTCTTTTAAGATTATAGAACTCTGAAGATATTGATTGTGGAACCAATCTCTTAAATTCAGAAAAGTTTTCATCTCTTATTATGTTTCTTAAATCAGAAGATGATTGATACTTTGGTATTTCTACCAATTTGAAATCTTTATTTAAATCTAAAGAAGGGTGCTTTTTCTTTAAGTAGTTTAATTGTAAAGCGTGGTTATTTAATTGTTTTTTACCAGTTCCCCATAATATAGGTATATACCTAGGTTTAAGAGAACCGAGTATTTCATCAAATGATCCTCTCTTAACTACAATTATTTTTTCAATTAAATCACCGTATTCCTGTTCTACTTTATTTAAAATGCTTTTTATTTGACTCTCAGAAAAAGGATTAGTTTTATTTCTAGAATCTTTAATTATTGAAACAATAACAGTTGGTAAATTATTTTTTGACTTAAGTTTTTCTATCGCCTTTATGTGACCAAGGTGCAGCGGTTGAAATTTACCAACTAATAAATTAACTTTTTTTGGTTTCTCTATAGCTTTTTTATTCTTGCTGAACCCATCAATAGTAAGCGGTGTAAATTCACCAGACTCTCCTACGTATTCATTAAACGTTGGAAAAAATCCTTCGAATACTTCCTCCTTAAATAACATTTTCTTTATTTTATCAACAATTAGGTTTAATTGACCTATCATTTTTTTGTTGAAAAATGGTGAATTAGATTTCTTTCTCTTTTTTCTAAAGAAGTTTAATAAAATCTTGTATATTTCTTTATATGTATCGCTAGATTTTATTAAATCAAGTACATATGGATCTTCTATTAAATCCATGTTTAAATTAAATGTTTCATCATTTAAAAAATCTGGTTTATTTAATTCTAATCCTTCATATTTATTTTTAAATCTATCTATGAAGTCTTTAAATACTTTGTTTATAAATTTTATATAACGCTCTTCATATGTATCTCCATGTATCTTCCAATTGCTTATTGTTTTTAAGTCATATGATTCTATAAAATTCATTAAGTCACTTACGATTAACCAAGTATAGTCTTCTGCTTTATTGGAGTTTTCAGAACCTTGTCTTTCTTCTGACATTTTTTTAAAAATAGGATCTATTACCTTTGCTAAAAATACCATTCCGTCTGGATCTTCTATGTTTTCGTCATAAAATCTAAAAACTAATCCATTAGTGTCTTTAACTATACTGTTTTCTAAAAAGCTTTCTTTCAATTGAGGATTTAATACGGATACTATGTGTTTAATTAAAGAAGTAGTCTTGAATTTTTCTAATAAATCTTTTTCTGGTGAATATATGAAATCTTGTATTTCATTCTTTTGATCATCATTTAAGTTTCCTTCAAATACTATAGTTGGTCCATTTACGTTAAGTATATCTGCCCATTTATCTAATTGCTCTTTTGTTTGTATTGTTTTTTCAACATCGCCATTTTCATCAAGTTGGTGTATAAAGTTTAGTATGAGACCATTTTTAGGAAGCCTTCCATATTCTTCAACAGCAACGTCTGTGTGAGGAATGTATTCAAATCCAAAGTATAAATTAGATGGAATTCTTTGAACTTCCTTTTCTGTTAAAGATGTTAAATGGGAAATGGGTTGATTATATAGTCTACTGAGAACTCTATCTATATATGATATTTCGTTTCTCTTATTGAAAAATTTAAAAGTATCATCAGATCTATTCTTCTTAAACCCAAAATGATTACCATTAACTTTTTCGTTAACTATTACATAGTCGTTTAATAATTTGTTTAAAAAAGCCTTTCCTTTTTTTTCATAAACGTCTTTCAAATGTCTTATTCCTGCCATTGTTGTAAATTAAAGTTTAATCGTTTTATTTTTCTTCTATTTCTTCTTTCTTCTCAATTTTAACCTCTTTGGTTTCTTCTTCTTTATCGTCGTCTTTAAGTTCAGATAGTTTTATTCCATAGTTTCTAGACGCATTACTGTCTAATGAAATAGAAAAACTTTTAAATTCACCGGCTTCTTCTGGATTAGCTTCAATATATTCCTTTACCTTTATTAAATCTATCTTTCCATATTTTTGCTTATTTTCATGATATAGTCCATCTTCTTCTACCATTTGATCTTCTAATTCTTGTGTTGCATTCCAAGGTCCAGTGAAAGTAACAGACCAACAATAAAATTTAACTTCCTGTTTTCTTTTTTGATAATAGTGAGTGATGTCTTTTATTCTTTGAATAGCATCTGATGCATTTTTATATGAAGTAGACTGTCCCAAATTATCTGAGGGTACTCCAAATTCTATGTCATTGGGAAGAACCTCCATTATTGATTCTATTTTCTTAATCATATTATCAGAGGGAATTCCCTTTAAACCAGGTTCGTCCTTTTTTTCAAATAAAAAATCAGTATACTTAGTAATATAGTTTTTCATTAATAAAAATATTTTATTTTATTTATATTAAATTTTATGTGTTTCTATTATATTTATTAGTGTTTTAGAAAATAGGCATTCGCTCAACCTATCCATTTTATTTTCAAAATATGTTAAGCTATTGTTCTTTTCAGAAGACGTTATGCTTTTAATATTATCTTTAAAAATTTCTCTAAATAGAATGTTTTCTTTTTCATAGTTTTCATATGAATCAAACATATCTTTAGCTTCTCTTTTTTCAGGAATCTCAGTTGTTACATATATTATGTGACAATTAGAATATAATACATTATCTAATAGGCTTTTTATTTCATTTCTTAATCTAGCTTCATTTAATCTTTTTCTAAAAATAGACCATGCATAGGCTGAGAAAACTCCTCTATCAAAGATAAACACCTTATCTTGTATTAATATTTTTTGTAATTCTAGAATCGTTAAAGTATTAGATATTGTAAAATAATGAAAACCTGCTCCGCTCTCTTGATCTTCCATGTTAAGAGATTTAATATGTTCAACGAATCCATATTTATAAAAAACTATTTCCATATCAAGATCGTCTTTTAAATTAGACATTTTAATATGGTTTCTTAATTCACCAATGAGATGAGTTTTACCAGATGACCTAGGACCTTCTATAAGAATTATCATTATTATTACAAATTTATTATTTTTTACAAAATAAATAATAAAAAGTTTTATTATATATGAAACATATTAAATTATTTGAAGATTTTTCTACGAGTAAAGAAATAAGAGAGGAAACAAGTGGAACGTGGTCAGATATTCGCGATACCGTTCAATCACAAAAGGATTTTACTATTATTAACTTTAAAAACATTGGAGGATATTCCAGGTTTATAGATGATACTTCATATGATTATATAAAACAACTATACTGTTCATTTTGGAATGGTAAAGAATATGTTTTTCCTTCTATTTTTATTAAGCGTAAACTAAATATAGAGAAAGAAGATTTTAAAAAATATATGATATTAAATACACTTGTTGGAACAGATGGAAGAGAGGATATTAAAGTCACTGATAAATCTGGTAAAACTAATGTCATCGCCAATGAAATAGTAGATACTCTATCTATAGATCAAGTTGAAGGACAAGATTATTATAAAATGGGATCAATTTTATATAAATTTATAAACTTTTTAGCCTAATACAGTATAAGATTTAAAAAATTAAACATTATGAGTAAACATAAAGGCGTAAAGGAAGGGTGGACTGGTATGAATTTTGAAAAGTCCATTCATTTTGATAAAAAAGAAGATAGAAAACCGAGTGAAGTGACTTCAAATATGAGAAAAGACTTCAAATCTGAACAAACTGGTAAAAAGTTTGAAACAACTACGATCAATTCAAAAATCGAAAATATTGCTTCTGTGGATTTAGGATATGACGTGGATGCGTCTGCTATTAAAACAATAGATGATATTGTTTTGATATTAGAATTTATGGAATTAAAATTTAAACCAAAAGATAAAGAGTCTTTTGAAAAAATTAAACACCTTTTAAAAAAATAACAAAAAATAATTATGAAAATGATACCACTTAAAAAAGGCAGTATAGGAGCTGCTGTTGAAGAATTACAAAAACTATTAAAGATAGTGGTGGATGGAGACTTTGGACCAATTACAGAGAAAGCTGTTATTGAGTTTCAAAAATTGTGTGGATTAAAAGTAGATGGAATCGTTGGTGAAAATACTTTAAGTAAATTGACAAAACCGGCTGTTAAAAAAGAAACAGCTAGTGAATATCTATGGATACTTGATAATGGACACGGCGGTATAATTGATGGAGTATATCAAACATCTGGTAAAAGATCTCCACAATGGGAAGATGGCACTCAATTATTTGAAGGTGAATTTAATAGAGCCGTTGTAAAAAGAATAATAAAGCTTTGCGAAGGAGCAGGGATAGAGTGTATAAATCTTGTTGATACAGAAGAAGATCTTTCATTAAGATGGAGAACAGATAAAGCAAATGATATCTATAGAGAAAGAAAACAAACAGATGGAAAGAAATGTATATATGTTTCAGTTCACGCTAATGGATTTAATAAAGAATCTGCACACGGGTGGTCAGTCTACACAACGGTTGGGGAAACCAAATCAGATAAAATAGCCCAGGTGTTGCATGAGAAAGCTAAAGCAGAATTTCCTACTCATAAAATGAGAATGGATAATAGAGACGGTGATGCAGACAAAGAAGCAAACTTCTGGGTATTAAGAAAAGTAGTAATGCCTTCCATACTTTCAGAGAATTTCTTTATGACTAACAGAGAAGAATCAAGATTATTGTTAAGCGATGAAGGAAGAGATAGAATTGCAAAGATACATTTTCAAATGATACAAGAAATAGAAGAAACAAAGATAGTATAATATGGAAAATACTAAAGAAGATAATAAAACTAAGATATCTGATAAATTTGCAGAGGATAGGAATTCTATTTCATTGGAGATACGTAGAAACGTTGAGCTCCTTGGAAATATAAAGAATTTAAAAGAAGTTCAAATATTTTTTCTGAGTATGAGACAACGATTATTAGAAGATAATCATGCGCTCCTAGAGCATTTTTCTAGACTAAAGAAAAGCTTTAGGGATAAAAAAGGTAAGGCGTGGGAGAATGTATCTAATCAAAATTTAAGATACCAGGCCCATGAAAAAAAGATAATAGTCGAAGGTAAAATAACAAATGTTCAGGAAACTGTTGAAATGATGGAAAATCAAATAGGTTTTTATAATGAATCTATTAAAACAGTTGATAATGCGCTATTTGGTCTAAAAACTAGATTAGAAGTTGAGAAGCTTCTAGGATAATTCAATGTTAACTTTTAAAATTATAGAATCTAAAGGCTGTATTAAGCTGTGCGAATGGACATTGAATAGCGAAAGGGGAAGATTACATGATCATTTTACTAAAAAATCAAAGGACGGAGACTTTAACGTTTTAGTTGAGAGAGGAATATGGGATGGAATGGATCATTTTTTAAGTAAAGATAATGAGATTCCAATGGGGCTATGGAGAGAGCTAATAGTTTTTTCTAAAAAAACAGGAATAGAGTATAATATAGAAGGAATAAATGAAACAATGAACCTTGGTTTACCGAGAGAGAAGTATACAACCTTTGTAGAAGAACTATTGGATGAAATAGTTGATGAATTTGGAAATCAAATAATACCAAGAGATTATCAATTAGAAGGAGCATATCGAGCTCTTAAATATAAATATTGTACACAAGAACTAGCTACATCTGCTGGAAAAACATTAATCTTTTATATTTACTGTAGCTTTTTAAATAAAGCCAATGTTATTAATAGGCACAATAAAGCACTTTTAATAGTTCCTAATATTTCTTTAGTTAATCAAACAGAAGAAAAATTTAGACTTTATAATAACGGCAGCGTTGAATGGAATATTTTAAAAATTGGTGGCAAAAACAAGTTTGATGTTGAACAGTTTAAAGAGTCAAATCTAGTAATATCAACATATCAGAGTTTAATAAACTTTGAAGAAAAATGCTTAGATTCTCAGCTCACAACGGCAATAAAGAATAGGGCTAAGGTAGAGAAAAAGAAAAATAATGAAAAGGAATTAGAAAAGGCCACTAATAAAATAAATTCGTTAAAGGAAAAAATAAAATATTCTAAGGATTTTAGAATGTTTGAATACTTCAGTGTAGTTAACATAGATGAAACGCATAAGTCTCGTGGATCTTCAATATCTAATATGATATCTGCATGCGTTAATTGGAAATATAAATTAGGACTTTCTGGAACAGCTAAAGTATCAGAAGAATATTCAGATTATTATAAAATACAAGAAAAAGTTGGTCCGCTCGTTATGACTCTTTCTGCCAAATACCTAATGGATGAAGGTCATTCTCCAAATGTATTGATAAAAATGATAAAGCTAAAATATAATGAAAACGATAAAGCTGCATCGAAGTATATTGAAATGAGAAAAAATTCAGACGAGATTAAAAAAATGTTTAAGAGCAATAAAGATTATGGAAGAGAAATGCTCAGCATAGAAAAAGGAATAGTTTTTGATAGCATAGATCGTTTAAATTTCATAGATAGCTTGGCTCGTAAGTTTGATGGAAATTCTTTAATATTGTTTTCAGATATTAAAAATGAATATGGTAAGAAAATATGTAAAAAGCTTAACGAGTGGAATGAATATACTTTTTATATAGATGGAAGCGTTGAAAGCGAAGATAGGGAACAATATAAAGATGCTATGGAAAAAAATGATGGTGTAATTATTGTTGCGTCATTTGGTACTTTTTCAACAGGTATAGATTTAAAAAATGTTCATCATATTGTTTTTGTTGAAACAACTAAAGCAGAAATAACAATAAGACAATCCATAGGTAGAGGAATGAGAAAACTTCCAGGTAAGAACAAGGTGGTAATATGGGATCTAATAGATTGCCTAGATGGATATTCTCTTAAACATTCTATTGTTAGAGAAAAGATCTATATAGATCAAAGTTTTGATATTAAGAAACACGAGGTTAATCTTTAGCAATTACAGCATTTACAAGAACAACTAGTTCCACATTTACATTTTTGACAGTTACAATTTTTCATAATTTCTTTTTTATTTTTTAAGGCTAGAGGCTAATCCTAGTGTTATTACGCGATCTCCCCATCCTCCATTATTTGGGAATATGTGAACAATTTTAGTATCGTCTTCAAATGTTATTACTACAGCATCTGCATCGTTTAAAGGAATTCCCTCTTTTTGAGCATGTTCCATTTGATTTTTTTCATAATCTTCATTATCAAGCGTATTGTTTCCAGCATCTATTATCTTTACTTTACCATCCTGTGCAGATTTTAAAGGATATGTTTTACCGCCACAAGATCCTTGTAATCCATCATTTGAAATAATTTCCATTTCGTCTCCACCATGAATCGCAGCTAGTTTATATTCATCTATATTATCATCGCCAAATACGGCTTTCATTAATGATTCTATTTCTTTTGTAGATTTAGTTAACCACCAATTGTCTTTACCAAAAAATACTCCTTCTCCTATATCGCCGCTGGCTATAGATGATAATGCTTCAGCGTCTATTCCTAATGATCCCTCTTGCTCATTAATCCTCTGAAATTGACTAAAATTTTTTATATAATTTTTCATGTTCCTTTTTTTTTTATAATATACTAAAATATATTGTTATTTATTTTCCTCTAGTGAATCAAAAACAGATTCTATAGTTTTTATTATAGGATTTCTAACAACATCTTCTTCGCTTCTAAGTTCTACGCATCCGAATCCTTCAATGCCATTGAACCTATCAAATATTATTTCAAGTGAACTGTTTCTTTTTATGTCTTTTTGTTTTATGTCTCCCATTATTACCATTTTTGAATTATCTCCTATTCTAGTCATAAGTGTTCTTATGTTATTCATTGTTATATTTTGAGCTTCATCAATTAATATAATAGAATGATCTATTGTCCTTCCCCTGGCGAAAGCTATTGGGACTATTTCTATTAAACCGAGCTCCATCATCTTTTCCATTCTACTTTTACCTACCAATTTTCTTAAGTTATCTGTGAATGATTCCATTATAGGTGCCATTTTTTCCTTTAAATCACCAGGAAGGTGTCCTATCTCCTCGTCTTTCAATGGAGTTATAGACTTAATTAAAACTATTCTTTTATATTTTACAGTGTTCTTGATCGCTCTAAGTGCTTCTGCGCAAGCTAGGAAAGTCTTTCCAGTTCCGGGTAATCCCGAGGCAATCGTTATTTCATTTTTACGTATAGATTCAGTTAGCTTCTTTTGATTTCTACTTTTATGCTTTATTTTTATTTTTATTAATTCAAAGAGCTTTTCCTCTTCTATGTTTCTTCTATTTAAAAAGCCTTCTAGCTCTTCTATTTCGTTTTGGTCTAATTGCTTGTTTCTTCTTCTAGCCATATATTAATATATTTTAGATGCTATTATCGTTCCCAATATGATTTTAGCATGATGTAATTGAAAATTTAAATACGTGTTTACACATATTTGTTCTGATGATAACAACTGTCTCGTCTTCAGCGATTCATCGAGGTTCCTTAATTTATCAACCGTGTCTTTTGATAGCGTCGTTTCATGTATTTCTTGAATGCTTCTTAATACTGAATAAAAAGTGTCTTTTTTTAATATGTCAGAAGTTCCAGCTTTTTTCATAAAGCTATCTAATTCTCGTATAGCTTTCATTTTAGATGAAAATTTAATATTTTTCAATCCCCTATCTATTATTTTTCTAACTGAATCAAGCTTAATGATTTCGTCGGCCCTATCTGCTAAAAATCCTATATCTTCTAAATAAAATGAAATTGTAATATCGCTGCTATCGTTTGCGTATGTAAAATGAATCAATGGAATTGGTCTTATTTTAACATCATTCTCTCCAAAAAGTAATTTTTGAGCGGCTTCCAGGTCTAAGCCAAAGGATTTATCCTTTCCTAATGACATTTTATAATACTTAAATGGAAATGCTTCCAAAAAAGGAAATATTTTATATACCTCTGCTAAATCTTCAAAATCTTTTGACATCTTTAAAACTTTCTTTAAATTATTTATAAAAGATATTAAATACATTTATTCATGGAAGATAAAGATTTACGATATAAAAAATTAGATTTAAAGCAACTGGCAATAAAGCTATTAATTAATTCAATTTATGGTGCATTTGGTAATAAATGGTTTTATTTTTTTAACACAGATATTGCACAAAGCATAACTCTTCAGGGACAGGATTTAATAAAATTTACCATAAAAGCAGTAAATTTTTATTTCAAAGAACGGTGGCATTTAGATAAAGAACTTCATGAGCATCTTGGTATTTCTAAATATGAAATTGAAAAAGTAGAAGACGAAGCTGCTATATACACAGATACGGATTCAATATATGTTCAATTTGGTTCAGCAATCAAGTCTATTAAAGGAATGCAGGAGTTAACAGATGAAGAATATTTAAACATCTGTATTAAAATAGATGAATTTAGACTAGCTGAATATTTTAACAAGTGTTTTGATAAATATGGTACCCATTTTAATACAGACAATAGACAAAATTTTGAATTAGAAAATTTATCTATAAAGGGGTTATGGTTAAAAAAGAAAAATTATGCGTTGCAGGTTTCATATGAACCTAATCACAATAAAACATTATTGAGGAATAAAAGTAATGAATCAGACTATGAAGTATTTAAAGGATTAGAAATGATAAAAAGTTCATATCCAATTTGGGCTAGAAACCATTTAGAGACATTTACTAAATTAATATTAGAAAAGGGATATTCTATAGACATAGAAAAAGATTTAATTCCTAGATTAGAAGATCTTAAAAAGGAGATATCTTTAAAGAGTATAGATGAGTTAGCGTTTAATTTTAATTGTAGAGTATATAATAAGTATGTTAAGAGTGAAAAAAAATTAGAATTAATAAAGGGAATACCCATATACGCCAGGGCTGCTTCATATTATAATCATCTGTTGATAAAAAATGGATTATTGGGAAAGTATTCTAAAATAAGAGAAGGTAATAAGATAAAATATTATTTTCCATCTTCTAATGAATTTGAATTTGATGTATTTGCATATTCGCCAGGATCCTTTCCAGAAGAAATAGCAGTGCCAATTGATTACAATAAACAGTTTTTTTCATTGATAGTGGAGCCAATTAATAGACAGTTGAAGGCGCTTGGGATGAATGAATTAAATGTACATCTTAATAGAAATGTTGAAATGGTAAAGACTGGAACTAGAAAAGCTCTTACTGAAGAGGAAATGTATCCTCTATTTGTTATCAATACAAAAACTCTACAATACAATGAAATTCCTGAGAAGTTTTGGAAAATCATAGGTGATCCTAAAGCAAAGGTGCCAGACGATGCTTTTAATGAATATATTGATATAATATCTAAATATGGATTAGATACTAAAATAGTGCCTAGTGCAAAATTACAAGCCTTTAGAAAAAGAACAGCTAAAAGATTAGGAATAGAATTAGAAGAAGTCACTGAAAATGTTGAGCAGATCAAATTAGATATATGATAGATGATAAAGAAATATGGAATCTTTCCACTAAGTCGCATTCTTTAAAAAGTTTCATTCAAGAGGTATTAGATAAAACTTTTCCTAAAGATAGAATAAAAAGAGAAATAAACGAGGATGGAGATAAGTTGAATATCGCATGTCCCTATTGTAAGGATTCAAATAAAAAGAAAAGTAAAAAAAGAGGGAACATATACCTTTCAACAAATACTTTTAAATGTTTCAACGATGGATGCATGACATATGCTCCTTTAACTAAATTTATATCTTATCATTGTCAAAAGTTTAATTTAAGTCCACCTGATGTATTTTTAAAAGGTGATATAAAAGAAACTATAATTAGTAAAAAGAAATCCTCTTTATTGAATTTTTTACTTAATAAAGAAATTTCTAATAAATTAATATCATTGGATTATTTTATTAATCGTTTTTCTTTATCTAAAATAGATGACTTTAGTATAAATTCACAAACCGTTAATTATATAAAAAATGAAAGGTTTTTAAACGGAAATCATAAATTATTAGGATGCTGTTATCATGATGAAAAAATGGAAAAATTATATATTTTTAACAAAGATGATGTGTCAAATAAAATATTAGGTTTCTCAATTAGAAACGCAACTGAGGATTATTATGGTCCAAAGTATAGGATTTATAATTACACTGAGATATTAAGAGAGGGCCTAGCTAGTGTAGAATTTACAAAAATAGAATTAAGAGAAATAGATCTTTTGAATAATTATTTTAATATTCTTAATTTAAATCATAGGGAACCCATAACAATATTAGAAGGTCAATTTGATTCCATGTTTATAAAAAACGCAATGGCTTCGACAGGTGTTGGAAAAATAAGAGATGTACTATTGATGTTAAATAATTCAGATAATATAAAAATATTATTAGATAATGATAAAGCCGGTAAGTCTGAATCTTTAAATTTAATTAAAGAGGGATACTTGGTTTTTTTATGGTCAAAGTTTATATCTAATTTATCTAAAAAATATCCTTCTTCTATAAAAGAAATAAAAAAGATAAATGATGTAAATGATGTTTTTAAATTTATGAAAATAAAAGATAATAATATTACATATAAAGACTTTAATAATTATTTAGATGATTATTATTCAAATTCATTTTTTGATGCAATCTTTATTTGAATAAATAATAAAAAATATAATTAATATAATGAAATCATTTATTAAAACACGAAGCCAGCTAAATGAAGAAATTGATTCTACTGAATTAAACATAGCTGAAGAAATATTAGATCAACTTGTAGAATTAGTTGGTTCAGAAGAAGAAGTAGAAGAAGCTGCTGAATCTGCATATAATGATTTAAAGTCTGCACATGATGCAGATGAACTAGAAGTATATTTTGATAATGAAAAACCTTCACAATTAGCCCTTTCTTCATTATTAGTTAAGTTAGTAAATACTGGAAAACTTGATCCAAAGGACGCTGATATTTTTATTAGTAAAAAGCAAGAAACCATTGAAACAGAAGAATGATTAGAGTAGTGTTAATATTAGCATTAGCTTTGTCTATGTGCACTTCCTGTGCTCCAAACTATGAAGTGGTACAAAGACTTGACGTTAATATGTATCATTTATATAATACTAGAACACAAGAAATTAAAATAATAATATCACAAGATAGTTTAAATGAAGGTGGTTTTATCAAATTAAGAAATGTTAAAATAATTGCTGAAATAGAATAATGCACGATAGATATTCAGTTAGTTTAATTACACAATATGGCGAAGAAAAAACCAAAGAGCATAAAGGAAACCCTAAAGCCAAGAAGGGGAAGGATCAAACAGGGCTACTTCATACCCAAAAACCCAAACAAATATAATGGAGATATTTCTCAAATAATATACAGATCAGGGTGGGAATATAAGTTTTTGAAATACTGTGATGAAAATTCAAAAATAATAAAATATTCTTCTGAACCCGTTGGTATTCCATACTATAATCCAATTTCTAAAAAAGTTTCAAAATATTGGGTAGATATGTTTATTACGATTAAAAATTCAAATGAAACTCTTACCAATTGGTTATTAGAAATAAAACCTGAAAAATTTACAAAGCCACCTGAGGCACCAAAGCGACTTACTGAAAAACAAACACATAAATATGTTAATCATGCTAAAACGTTTATAATAAACCAGGCAAAGTTTGAAGCGGCTAGAGACTACGCCGCATCTAAAGGTATTAAATTTGGTATAATTACCGAAAACTTTTTATTCAAAGGGTTGTAGAATATAATATATTATTAACAAAAAGCTTTTTAAAATGATATCACACGGTCCAATTGATAAAGAACATGCGATTTTACAGAATAAAATTAATTCTAGATTAACTTCAGCGGAAGATAGAATAAAACCCGTATTAGACACTATAGAAAAAGAAGGTAGATTAATGAATGATTTCATAGCTCCCTTAGGAGATTCTGATCTATTAAAATTTAATTCAAACGGTGTTTTAAGACTTGATGTTTCTTCAAAATCATATGTTTTACATTCACATGCAATTGGACAAGCTGGAGAGAAGCTAGGAGTACCGACAGGTTATATTAAAAAATTATCTTTTGGTGAAAGATGGCAGAGGGATCTTGCTGCAGATATTTTAAATACACACAGCGCTTTTACAAATAGAAAAAAAGTATTAATCAGAGCAGTTGGAGGTGAAATTAGAGGAATTCTTTCAGATCATTATAGGCGCTTAGATACCTCTGAAATATATTCTGTATTTTTTAATGAATGTAATAAAAATGGAGCTAAGATAATAGATGCACATGTTGATTCAACAAGAACATATTGTGAAACCATTTATCCTAAAGTTATTAGCGTTCCTACTGAAAAAAATGGTATTGTTCATATGGTATTTGGATTAAGAATATCAAATTCTGATTTTGGAGATGGTGCATTGCAATTGCAAGCATATAACATGCAAGTAGTGTGTTTAAATGGTATGACTAGAGACAATATGCTTAGACAGATTCATCTCGGAAGACAGCTGCCCAGTGATTTATCCTTAAGCGAAAGGACATATCAATTAGATACTGAAACTCAGTCAAGTTTAATAGGAGATTTAGTTAAAAATAGTTTTGATCCAAAAAATATAGAAAGGCAAGCTAAAGTTATACAACTCGCTAGTGAAAGGGAAGTTGATTTTGGAAAAGAAATAATTAACTTAAAAAAAGTTGGCATCTTTAAACATGAAATAGAGGAAATAGAAGAAGTGTTGATCGCCAATCGACCATCTGATGGTGTAAAAGGAGAAGGAACTCTTTGGAAACTTTCACAGGCCGTTACTGCAGTTGCTAGAAACCAAGAAAATAAAAGAAGACAGCGAGAAATAGAAGATATTTCAGGTAAACTGTTTAATAGAATTAAATTAAATGATTAAGACTTTACAGGAAATATGCATAAAAACTCCTACGAGAGATCCTTTTAAAATAGTTGAAGAACTAGGCGTACCGTATTCTCCTATTCTTTTTCCAGGTCACTTCTATAGTTTAAGCATATCTCTTCCTATTGTTGTAAATCCAGATATGTTACCAATAAATGAACATGAATATAAGCAAAACACGTTAGATAAAGCTTATTTTACAAATAAACCATATTACGATACAATGCCAATAGGAATGGCTCTTAGAATAAGTAATGATAATTATGTTTCTATTTTAAATTTAAAAGTTCTTCCACCCACATATAGGAATATGATATTGGAATCGTATTATCAGATGATGGGAATAGGAAATGAGCTAATAACTAAATATTATAATGATACTTTAACTGAATCAGATCTTTCTTTTATTGAAAGATTAAAGGTTTCTACTTATATTAATCCTTTCATGTCAGTTACTCAAGATTTCATTAATTCAATAGTTGGATCAAATATTGGCTTTGCGGTGAATATTTATGAAATAAATACTATAAAGAACGTAAGGCTTCTTGATTGGAATGCATTGCCATATCTATATAAAATGAATATATCAAATAAAGGAATGGTGTTTAATGGAAGCGTTGGAGGGCTATCTTCTATTCAAAGTATATTTGAATCTAAATTCACTCCAGTTTAATATAAATAATTAAAACCATAAGATGGCAGGATTTTTAGGAAATACAATTAATAGATTAAGTAATAGACTATCCGCATTGAGTAGATTCAATGCTAGGCATGAGGATTTATTACTTAAAAACTCACAGGCAATAGGTTTTATTGAAGGCCAGTTATTGGCTAGAAGCAATGATCAGTTTGGAAGAAATGAAATGGCTAGAATGTCAATGGCAATTGCCGATACTACTTCTCAATTAAGAAATAAAGCAGTTGCTTTTTTTCAATTAGACTATGCAGTTAAGAGAGATAGACTAAGAGATATTGCATCAAATGGAGAAATAGAATTCATATTAGAAACTATCGCAGATGATGTAATAGTTTACGATGAAGAAAATATGTTTTGTTACGCAAATGATTTAACCGGTAAAATAATGTATAAGGGAAAATCAAAAGAACAAAGACTTAAGTATCAAGAAAACATTATTAAAAGATACAACGATAACTTTCAAAGAATATACAATGCATGGGGTTTTGAAGAAGGTATTTCAGCATGGCAATATGCATATCAATACTTAATAGAAGGTCACCTTGCTTTTGAAATAATATATGACAATTTAGAAAAACCAAAGGAGGTAATAGGATTTAAAGAATTAGATCCAACTAGTGTGGTTCCGCAATTATCAAAGGATGCAAAAGGAAAGTTATTTTTACAATGGACACAGTATGAACCAAATAGTACATCTGTAAGAACCCTTGCAGACTCTCAAGTAATATACATGTCTTATTCTAACCACTTTAGAACTAAGAGAGTTTCGTTTGTTGAAAGGTTAATAAGATCATTTAACTTATTAAGGATAATAGAACAAAGTAAAGTTATTTGGCACGTAATGAATGCACCTATTAGATTAACTACAACTGTTCCTGTTGGTTCAAAATCTATTCAAAAGGCACAGGAAGACGTTAGAGAATTTTTAAATATTCTAAAAGAAGATATTAACTTTGACAATGACTCTGGTGAAATAAACGTTAATGGACAACCTAATATATTATTTTATAAAAACTATGTTTTACCTGTAAATGATAAAAATGAACAAGTAAAAATAGAACCTTTACAATATCCCGGTCCTAATTTATCTGGATCTGAACTTCTTAACCACTTTCTAAAGAAATTGAAAATGGATTCTAAAATTCCATATTCTAGATGGGAGGGTCAATCTGGCATGGGCGCATTTACTTTAAATGCAGAAGGTATTAGTAGAGAAGAAATAAGATATAATAAGTTTATTACTAGATTAAGATCTACTATGAAGGAACTTATGACTAAGCCACTATGGCTTCAAATGGAATTAGACGTTCCTGAAATAAAAGGAGATCATAAATTTAGAAATTCTGTTGGTATTATTTTCAATAATGATAATCTATTTGAAGAAATGAAACAGAGAGAATTAGATAATAAACGTCTTGCTGGATATACTGCAATGAAAGGTGTTACTAATGATGATGGAACTCCATATTTCTCAACAGAGTATTTAATAAGAAAAGAATTAAGATTATCTGATGAAGAAATTGAACAAAATGCTACTTATAAAATAGAAGAAGCAGCTGAAGCGGATGAAGCTGCTGCTGCTGCTGCGGCTGCCGGAGGAGAAGCGCCTCCTGCTGGAGACATGGGAGGTGGAGCTGCTGCGGCACCGGCTGGTGCCGAAGAGGGCGGTGGATCTGAAGTCATTGATGGTGGAGAAACAAAGGGAGAAGGTCAATTATAATTAATCATATAGAATAGCAAAAGGATCTATTCCCTCTATGCCTATTCCCAATACAAATACTTTTCTTTGCTTTTCGTCAAGGTATTGTGCAGGTTTTACTTCAATATTATGAGTAGTACTTGCTGCTACATATATTTCTAATTGAGCATTTGCCTGTTTAGATAATGCAAATGGATCTATTTCAAAATCAAAAAGATATTTATTAACATCTATTCCAAAATTAGGTTCACCTAAAACTTCTCCTTTTTCTGTTAAAAGTGTCATTCGTATTTGAGCAATGGCTTCTTCTAATTCATCTGAGTTTTCCAAAATATCATTTTTATATTTTGGATCTTCTTTTGATCTCATATAAAAATCCTGTATAGTATTTCTTTTAGCCATTTTAAATGATATTTTTATTGTCTATATAAATATATCCAATCTGTAGTATTTTCCCCTTTCATCATTTCCAATACTTCTTTTAATTCTTCGGTAGCAGTAGCTGTTATTGATTCATAACTTATTGATACATCACCCGGTAATGTATATTTAAATGTTTGTAACATATGAGCAAGTCTAACTTTACATTTTGCTCTTACGTATCTTTGAAATATTTCATCCTCATATAGCTTATCTTTTTCTAAAGTTTTATAGATTTGAATAACTGCATCTATTCCATTTGGCGTTCTGCCAATTATGGTTAACAGTTTAGAATTTTTATTGTAGTCATACGCAATAGTATCTAAAACAAGTCCTCTAGTTAAATCTAAGAATGAAAATATGACTGTTCTATACATTATACTTTCACCAATGAAAGGTGTTAAAAACACTTCTGAGCCTATAAATTTTGATTCTGAAAAATCTCTATCCATTGTCCCAAAGATAGATCCACCCGTTGGAGTTTTAACTTGTGTAACGAACTGTACACAATCTGGTAATTGTATTTGTCTATTTCTCTTAAAAATTTTACTGTGAAATAATTCTTTAGGGAGTACCATATATCTTGGTTCAACTGCATGTCTCCAATTATCCCAGAAATATTTTACAGATATTTCTATTTGCCTTTTTATTTCTTTATCTGGAAGGGAATATGGTAACATTCCTGAAAATGTAATCTCTTCATTAATATCCTTTATTAGTTGTTGTTCGGTCATCTATTTTTATTTATTTGAACATTCACTATTGATTAGAACCAGGTCCAGTGCCCATGTAATCGTCACTAAATCTCACAGTGCTCTTATCTATATTTATAGTATTGTTGTTTTTATTTAGCTTAGCAAGCGCTTTGTGATTTTTCTTATTTGCTAACTCATCTCTTTTACTAGCTCTTTCTGTAGCGTTTCTTTGTAAATCCCCAATGCATCTTGTTTTTAAATTCTTTTTCCAATTGTTGTGAAAAATTAAATTCATTGCTCGTGATATATCTACTTCTTCCACTTCTCCATTATTATTGTATGGATCTCTTGTTGTTTTTTCATCACACATAGCTTGAGCTATTGCCATTATAGAAGTATATAAATTAGCAACGGCTGAGTTTACCATTCCAGTATAATTTGTATTATAAATGGCATCCTTTTCTTCATTAACAAAGGAAGAAAAATCTTCTATGTGATTTTTATTATCCAATATTTTGTTGTTCTTCTTTTTCAGAATTTCTAATAGCTTCTATTTCTGCATCTATTTTAGCTATCTGAGATTCAATTTTAGTTTTTTCTAATTCATCTTGAGTTCCCTGTTTAGCTATAAGCAACTGTTGCTTTTGATCTAAAAGAGCTGCTTCCTTTTGATTAGACTCAACTGATTCTTTTATAAAATCATTAAAAGTTAGTATTTTTTTCATTCTAATATATTTTTTTTAATTTGCAAATGCATCAAAGTTTAAATAATATGTTATGGAGTTTTTTATGTCTTTGCTCTTCTTTTCCAAAGCATAGAACTCTTTATTAGGTAATTTTGCCATTTGCTTAATTATTTCTCTTTTTTTATCCCATAAATCATTCGTGTCTTTATAAGGACCTATTCCAATTAATATTATATATTTTAATGCTAGATACATTAATCCATTTGTTAATTCTCCATCTTCCATTAATTCTCCCTCATTACGATCTCCGATATTATCGTCAGCTAGGTATAATTCGTCTAGTTCATTTGATTTTTCTTCTAATTCACCAAGTATTCTTCTTGATAGTGAAGCCATTGCACCATTGGGATTGAAATTATTAGCTACAAATACCAATAGACCCTGTAATTCAATTGAAAATATGTTTTTTAAAGAATCCTTTGGAACGCCTAGTTTAATTAACGTTTCTATATTTTCATCCGTCTGGTCTATGTATATGGTATATTCACCCGTATCACCTGGTTCCGGTGGATCGAAATATGAACCCGATGTTCCTGGGGTTGGATTCACCTGTGTATCTATTGTATATGTTAAAGGTTCTCCTTCTAAGCTATCTTCATAGTGCGTCATGGATCCAGGTTCAGTTTGATTAGTTCTACTCATTTTAGAAACCTCATCTTCAAATGTCTTGTCCATATTAATACCTTTCTTTTTTCCTTTCCTTAGTGAAGTATAGGTTTTCCCAAGTTGTGATTTTAAATAATCATATGCTTTTTTTATTTCATCAGCCGATTCATATTTAGATTTAACTGGGCCTGCTCCAAAATGACCCATTCCAGCTCCACCAAATCCTCCAGATAAGATTGGAGAATCATTCCAATGTCTAGGTATTCTATAGTTTCCACCATAGTTTCCTCCAATTGTATGAGGTCTAAATCTATACGTGTCCTGTATAGAAGGATGGTTGTGAGATTGAGGATAATCTATAGTGATAGCCCCAAAGTGTTCATTTACGTATTCAGAAAAAGATAATAACATTTATTAAACTATTATAATTTTAATTATTTATTTAGTATATTATTATATATCTTAAAATTGTATCAAATATGGGATTAGAAATAGTAGCAATTAGTAAAATAATTAAAAAAACGGGTGGTAAAATTAAAATTCAACAAAAAGAAATGGATTTTCCAGATAGGTGTCATTCATTTGTAGCAGGAGAATATGAACCTCATTTAAAATCTAGAGTAATGGAAGTCCATATTGGTACATATGGTACATATAATTGTTTTAAAAACATATTATGTCAGTGTGTATATGGAATAACAGCTAAACAGTTTTGGGACAAATGGGAAGATTATGACGGTGCTCCGTTTTTTGAAATAATAAACTCATCAGATAATGAGGGACTTATGTGTTATAAAACTTGTGAAAAACTGTATGCAGATTTTAATTCCCATATGGTAGTTATAGAAGATCTAATAGATGGATATGATAGATACGATAGGCAGTGGTTTATGGAAATGTATGACAAATTAACAAAGGTTTTTAAAATAGCTAAACACGAGGGAATTATAATATTTAACTAATGGATAATAAAACACAAGAACTAATTCTTAAACACTGTCTGGATCACACAGGAGTGGTTATAGAAGAGCTTGAAAATAAACTAGTAGAAATACTAGACGAATCTTTAAAAGCCAACGGTGTTAATGGAACAGAAGATAATGGTGAGTGGTATGATAAAATATATAACCCTATATTAAAAAATTTCACAAACCATATTGTTTGTGTATTATTAAAAAATAGCGATATAAATGAATAAAGATGATCACATAGATGAATTAGTAAAAAGATTTATGAGAATTAAACGTAAAAAATTTTTAAGAAAATTAGTTTTTAAAAAACAACCACTTTTAAAATAATAAAATGAATAACATACAAATAAGATACATGAAAAAACCTTTAGCATATTATACTTTAGATGATCTATTTAAAAATGGAGATGTGATCTATGATAAAGAAACAAATGAAGTTTTTAAATATGATATCAATAGACATAGGGATAGACTTTTAAAAAACCCTAATAATTATAGAGTTGCTCACAGTGGAGATTACAAGAGTAATAAAAAAATTAAATATGAAAACAGAAGAAGCTAAGACTCAACACGCTAAACGTTTACTTAGGCAGACTTTAAAAAAAGATGCGCTTATTAAAGTAGATTTAATTCGTAAGAAAATAGAAGATGAATCATCTGTTTCATATGGAAGCTATGAAGAAGGAATGTTATTTATAATAGATGAATTAGATGATATTATATTAAATTGGCATAAGTGATAGTGTATTAAAAGAATACTTAGAAAAAATTAAACTATCTATTTAGATCCATTAGTCTTAAGTATGCTTCTCTAAGATTACCTTTAGCTTTATCAAGTTGTCTCCTTATATATGGACTTTGCTTATCTTTTTCAGATAGATTTTCGCATTTAGCAAGAGCAGCATCGCTTAAAGATTTTATGTGATGTAGTATATTGTCTATTCCTTCTCTTCTTTCTTCCTTTGCAATAGACGTATTCCATTTTTCAAAATCTTCTTGTGCCATATCGTTTAAATTTTTTTCAGATGGAGAGCTTCCATAGTCATAATAATAACCCGATCCACCTACCTCTGCTGATTTTACGAATTCTCTAAAGCCCATTCCTTCTTTTAATGTATCCATTTACTATATTATATATCTATGAATAGATATTAAAGATTTTGTATTTTCCTAAATGCTTTAAATGTCATTCTATTTGCATCCTTTATAAGTATCCAGGAATTTTAACGATGTTAAGCTTTAATTTTTCTAATTGCTCCTCTGTTAAATTCTTTCTTCTCTTAACATAATCAAGTGTGAATATTCCAATTGCCCTTCCATCTAAATCAAAAAGCGCCCATTGATATGTAGATTTATTTCCTGCATCTAATTGATATAGTTTACATAATGATTCAGGAAAATCTTTTTCAACGTCGAAATATTTTGTATTCCAATTTTCCAATAATGGTTTTAGTGAAGAATTACATGCAGACACTGGTATGTTTTGTCTATTAGGCATTATTCTCTGTATTCCTTTGTCTGCTGTTTCGTAAGTTAACGATAATTTTTGCATTGATTTTCCTGTATAAAAATCTCCACCGTTATGAAATTGAAATATAGTTAATCTATCTGCTGAGTTCCCTACTCTTATTTCTTCTAGGTTTTCAAGTAATTCTTTATCCTTGTTTAATGCATCTATGATTGTGCACTTTTTATCTTTTTCTTTTCTTAATAAGTAGTTCCTATACCAAACCGCTAAGAGCGTAGTGATCGCTGTAATAACAGCTGTGATAATAGGAGTTATAATTTCTAAGTGTTCCATATGTAGATAAGTTTTTTTAGTTAATATTCTCCGGTCTCTTCTCTCTTATCTTCTTCCGTTTTCTTAGAAGAAGACTTAATTTTCTTAATAGTCTTAGTTTTCTTCTTCTCGATATTATCTAAATTTTCTTTATCTACATTTTCTATTTTTTCTGTTTCTACAGAATCAATGGATTTTGATTCTATTTCTGGATCTTTTGATTTTTCTTTTTTCTTTTTACGTTGAGGTTGAGGCGTTAGTTCATAGTCAGTCTTTAGTTTACTAGTAGCGGGTCCACTTGTTATAGAATCCATTTCACCTTTACTTCCTTGAATAACTGGTTCATTTAATTCACTTGCGGCACCCTTCATTAATTCTATTCCTTTATCTTGGGGTCCATCTATTCTAGGATCCCCTTTAGAATATTCTTTTGAAAATTCTGCAAATGTTAATATTCTTTTATTTCTTTCCATCCTTTATTAATATATTATAATTTTAAAAAATCATCAAATTTAAGAAGAACGCTTTCGTTATATCCAGGTGTCTTTTCTTGTGGAGTTAATGCACCTGGTTCTACTTTTCCTTCTTCTCCATATGTTTCTTCTGTTCCATATTTTTCTTCTGGTTGAGCCGTTGGTTCTTCATCTCCCTTATATGATACATTAATGTTTGCATCTTCTCCATTGGGACCGTGTGCAGGTATCATTACATCGTCTCCGGCCGTTAAACCATCTATTTGATATTTACTTAATTCTATACTATGTGTTGGTTCTGGCATTATTGTTAATGTTGTTTTTTAAAAGTCTGTATCTATACTATACCTTTTTAAGCCTACGTATAATCCATTCTTTTTCTGGAATTCAGGTCCAACTACTATATACCATCTAGCTATATCGTCAGCTGTGGCTCCTTCTGCTTTTTGAACTATTTTCGTAAATAAGTTAGTTAAACTCTTTTTATTTACATCCTTATCATTTAATTTAGCAATCAATGGTTTTATTTGGCTCTCCCACCATTTGGTGAATTTTACTATTGCGCATGATTCATCATCATTCATTCCTTTACATTCACTAAAATAATTAAGATCCGGCTCCCATAGCGCTACTATTTTTCTACTAATCAATGCTGCTTGTGAATCATCCGTAAGTGATCTTTCCCATCCCGTCTTTTTCGCTGCCGACGATTTTTTCTGGTCTGCTTCCATCCATGCTAAAGCGGCTATTTTTTGCATTCCATAATTTTTTGTAATCTTTTTAATTGTTGGAGATTTATCAAGGAAATGTTTCCATGATTTTCTTATCCAAGAATTATCATGTCCATTGGAAGAGGTGCTAGTAGCATCTAAATCAAACTTAGACTCTTTACCATATTCTTTAATTCTTTTCTTTGTATTCGCCCATTTCCTATATAAAGCTCCTTGTTTTTTGTCAAAGCCAGTAGAAGGATATTTGCTAGATGAAGATTTTTTACTTGATTTAGAAGATTTACTAGAAGTAGGTTCATCTTTAACTTCTTTCTTTGTAGTTGTTTTAAGGTACGCTTCTACTTTAGATGAATCAAATTGTTCTAATAATAAGAATGTTCCATAATCAACGATAGGTTTTCTTCCAGCGTTAATTTTTTTACCTAGTCCACTTGCTATTGTTGTTTCAGTTTCAGTTTCTTCTTTTTCTGCTTCACTTTTCGCTTTTTCTACTGTTTCTACTTTAGCTTTAGCTTTTTCTTCTGTTCCATGTGCAGAGATCTTATCTATAAGAGTTTGATCAATATTACCTGTTATAGGTAAACTAAAACCCGCCTGTAACATTTTAATTAATTCAATATCTTGTTCCTTTAACTTAGCTGAAAAGTTTCCATATTCTTCTTGTATATCCACCATTCTTTTAAAAGATGGGTGGTTTACTATTACATCTTCTTTAAACCTATTAACTATAGTCTTTTTAATTTCTTTTATCTTAGGATTAGAATCTCCTAACCTAAACGAACCATCGATAGTTATCTTAGAAGAAGTTTTTGTTTCTTTTTCTTCTTCTTTTTCATCTTCCTTAGCTATCTTTTCTGTTTTCTCTTCTTCTTCCTCCTTCTCTTCTTCCTTCTCCTCTTCTTTTACAGATATTTTAAAAGTTATTACGTCTTTTCTTTTTCCATCCTTTAAAGACATTATTTCCAACGACTCTGAATCATATTCAGTTCCTATATCGTCTATTTGGCTTTGTACAAAATCCCATACATCATCTACGACCTGGCCTTCGTCATCCCATATTCTACTTTCTTTTCCTTTACCCTTAATAGTAAAGATGTCAGAAGAAGCATCTTTATCTTTTCTTTTTATAAACTTAAACTTTTTTCCTAAAATGGTTTTTAGTTTTGAAGCTTTACGCTTATCTGTTTTTCTAAGTTTTTTAGCCTTCGCCCTTGCACCCTTTAATGCACTTTTCGCTTGATCGATTGTTAATTCGTCATCTGCTTCATTAACTGTCTTTACGCCAATAGATGAAACGTTTTTAGTTTTCCAATCGTTGAATTTAATAATATGATCCATATTAGTTTATTATTTTAATTTATTTTATTTATCCTAAAATTTCAGTGTCTTTTCCACCACCAAGATATGTTTTAGTTTTACCTCTTTCTTTTATTTTTTTGCTTATATTTAATTTATTAAATGCATTATTATATTTTTTATTATACCAATCTATTACTTTATCGTGATAAGTAAATAGTTTATGCTTATCGGCTTGGCTTAATGACTTAGCTGCGTCTCCTATGTTATAATAAGAGTTTAAAGCATTAAACATATATGCTCCAGCATTTGGACTATTTAATTTAACGGCATATCCATATCCGTTTTTAAGTTTATTTAAATCAAATCCTCTATCTGAACTTTCCATATCATATAAAACCAGCCTATTAAAATATTTCTTCAATGCTTTGCTGGTTTTACTCCAATTAGCTAGTGCTTTTGAATTTGGAATTGGCACTTTATTAAAGTCTTTTGTGAAATTGTCTAATTCTATTCCATCTACCATTTTATCAGTTTTCCTGTCTCCGAAACTAGAATTATTTAGTAGTATATTTAGTTTATACGCACTGGCTAGTTTTTTATATTGATTTGATTTTTTAAGCTCGGGATCATCCTCTAATGCTTTGTTTAAAACTCCTTTGATTGCCTTTATGTACCTTACTTGTAAATCATCAAACGCCTCTAGTTTATTCTCAGTAGATTTAATCCTGCTATTTATAGATTTTTTTTGCTTTTCTTTAGTTTTAGGATTATCTAAGTCGCTTTCCAAATCATCTATTATATTTTTTAAATCATTAGCTGATATTATTTTAAATTCATTTGGTGATAATACATGTTTTTCTAGCTCTCGCAGTTTAGCGCTTCCACTAAAACTCGCTCTACCTTTTGCGAGTTCTTCAATGTTTTCTATGAGGCCACCTCTCCCAGCTTCTCCATATAGTCTTCTTCTTAGAAATTCTTTATGTTGATCTGATAGTTTTTTATTATCTTTTATTTCATCAAACATAGTATCGTCTAGTCCCGTCCATGAATTAGCTAGATGACTCGCCTTTAATTTATTTGGGAGATATTTCCAAAAGGCTAATGGAATTCTTTTATTATTTCTGTTTTTCATTCTAACATTACTATCATTCCAATATTTGTTTTGTAAATATTCTTCTTTTTCTTCATAGGTATATTCTCCAAACTGATTGGCATGAACTTCCGAGTTAGTTCCAGATTGTTCTTCTCTTTCTGCATCCGTTTTACCTATGGGAACAATAGCTTTTTTAATATCCTTTAGCTCTTCCTTTGATGGTATATGATAATATGGAGCATCTATTACTTCTTGTGGAACCTGTGGAGCTTTAGTACTTGTTTCTGCGGCTGGTCTTCGTATGCTTTCATCTTGAGTAGATGGCCATATTATATCAGCTATTTTATCAAAACTAAACTTACTAGTATAACTAGAAGGGTTTCCCCATTCTCCGTCATTAGATGCACTAACCATCCAATACGAGTGATCTCCTCCCTTGTCGTTTTCATGATCATTTACGAATACAACACATATGTGATTGTTATCATAAAATCTTCTAGATGAATCGTTTTGTATTTCAGGAGATGCTCCAACGAAACGTTTATAGTCTCCATCTACACGATTAGCGGTTCCTCCCAAGTTCTCAATATCATGAGCCTCTGATGATTCTGAAAAGTTCTTCCATCTATTATATTCAGCAGCAGCCCTTTTAGTATTTTCTATAAAATATATTGTTTGTGCTATGTTTTCCCTTCTATATGTACTATAGTGGCTTCCGCTGTCCCAAGATATACACCAATTATATATTTTTGGATCTACTCCAAGCTCAACTAATGTTTGTGCAAACTTCTTTCTAGCATCTATGCAAAATTTATTAGATCTAACTTGCCATATTTTGTAATTATCTGTCTGTAACACAATATTGCCACCAGAGGGTTTAAACGTTCCAATGTCTCCCCTCATCCCTTCTAGTTTGTTTATTCCCCTATCTGCCATAAATGCAGATATGGTAGAAACATCCATTTTACCAGTCGGATTGGTTAGTCCACCGCTCAGTGCACCTTTTATGTCCTTTATACTATTTTCTAATTTATTAACCTTGTCTCTTATTTCCACAGCCTTTACGTCTTTGGATATGCTTGAATCTTTAGATTTTAAAATATCTTCTAGGTTTCTAGACAGTTCAGTTTTCATATTTTGAGAATCGTTTAAAAACGATTTAAGAAGAGTTGGGCTCACTTCATCTTTAAATTTTTGCTGGAATTTTCTTATGGCCGCTTCTGTTTTTCCATCATAATATCCGGTTTCCGGTATTTCAAGTGCTTTTTGAATTTGAGCAACAGCCGGTCCCACGTCACCTGTTTGTAAAGTTTGCACAAGAGGAAGTGGAGATACTTTTCTTCCAGCATCCACTACGCTTTTTAATTCATCAAATGATTTATATCTGTCTATGTCCTTTCTACTATTCCATTCCTTTGGAACATCTACTCCTCCTATTTCAGCTGTCATTGCTTTTTCTAATTCTTCATCTGGTTTTCTTCTAGTTAATTGTTGAAACCAAAAGAGATAGGTTGCAGCTTTTTTAATATCTGGTCCATCTTCAGAACCTGTGAATTTTTTAAGTTGTTCTTTATATCCTTCAAATATTTCATACATTTGATAGTTTAATACATGTCGCAATGATTCACCAAGCGGTCCATAGTTTAATGAAATTCCTGAACCAGATAATAGGTTCTTTAAAGTATCATCGTCCACTGATTGATCCATTCCTCCAGTAGGATTTTTAGGTACTACGTCTTCTTCCTGACTATCGTCTCCGTCATCGTCTAATATATCTAAATACATTTCTTCAAAAAATGAATGGGGTCTCTGTGAATCATCGTCGTCTTTGTTCCAAATAGCTGAGCACACTCTTAAGAAAGTATCATCGGGTAATGTATAGAATTTAGATAAAATAGCTTGCAACATAGTAGGATCTCTTCTTTCTATTTCCCTGGATTCTATTAGATTGGATTCTACTTTTTCGAAGAATTCTTTAAATGTTCTGGCTAGAGTTGGTCCATATGTTAATCCCTCTCTTTCCATATATTGTGTTCCAGTTAAATCTTCGAGTTCCTTAGATTTCTCTATATCTAATCCCGTTATGTCATCGCTTCTGTGCATAGATAATAGTTCATATATTCCTTTTATCATTTCATGAACTAGCACCAAAATAGTATATCCCGATGCTTCTATTTCGTATTTTCCCTTATCTTCATTCCATTTTATTTCAACTCTGCCTATTGCTGGAGAATTTGTTAGAAGAGTATGAATCATTTCATTTGGTATTTTAGAATATAATCCAAACGTTTTATTCATAAAATTATAATAGTCTTGAAAGGCTACTCCATGAACTTCTGTATCTCCCATTACGAAATCATCCTTTACAGCAGAAGAAAATCCTTGAGTAAGTGCATTTTGAATAGCTCTAATGTCTATTTCCTTAGATAGCTTTGGGTCTCTTTCTTTTATTTCAGTTTTTATTTCTTTAAATTCTTCTGGGGATTTTCCAATAATGGTTCCTTTTTTAGCATCGGTTAGTTCTTCGTCATCTAGTATGTTTAATTTAAAATCAATGTCACTTAAGTCTAATCCTTCGCCTGACATTATTTCTTCTACAATTTCTAATGCTTTTTCACTTTTTTCTTTATCGGAATATGAAGATTCGGATTGGCGTATAGCTGTTAATAGTTTCAACACCTCTTCACTATCTTCTATTGCTCCCTGTAAATCTTCTCCTGGAAGTTCACTTTTTATTCTATCTAAATATTCTTTTGGTATTCCTAAATTGTCTTCTAGACTTTCATTAGACTTTCTAGAAATTAATTTATTAAACCTACTTATTATTTTTAATAATAAAAAAGTATTTTCATCTATTTTTTTATTTTTTGGATTAGGATCAACGTCTCTTCTAGGCGGACGAGTTGGAGTGTTTGTTCTTCTTTTAGGAACAGCTGGTCTTTTTGTTTTATCTGGCGCTTTGACCGGAGCTGCGGTTTCACTAAAATGTTCGATAAGTCTTTTAATGTATTTCATACTTATAATAGATATTTATATAGTTTATTTATTTTACGTTCACCCTGCCCACGGGCATAATTCTAATATATATTGTTATTTATTTTAATTAGGTTGTGATTATTAGTATAATATTATCTATAAAGCGCTATAAAATGAGACAGTTTAAAATATCAGCAGACTCACCAACTGACAGAGATGATAACATAAATAGATATTTCAATGATGTTAATTCATTTGAAATGTTATCTGCTGAAGAAGAGTTTGAAATAGCTAAATTAGCATACGATGGTTGCCAAGAATCAAAGGAAAGGCTCGTTAAAGCTAATTTAAAGTTTGTTATAAGCGTGGCCAAGGCCTATCATAATAGGGGTAAATTAATAACACTTTCTGATTTAATAAACCAAGGAAATGTTGGTTTAATTGAAGCAGTTGAACGATTTGATCCATATAAAGGTTTTAAATTAATATCATATGCAGTTTGGCACATAAGAAAGGAAATAATAGAATTTATAGCATCACATTCGAGACATGTTTCTATTCCAAGATATAAGTCAACTATTCTTATGAAAATAGGAAGAATACAAGCTATGTTTCTATCTACATATGAAAGAATGCCCACTAACGATGAATTAATAGAGGAGCTAAAAAAAATAGATGTCAAATTGAAACCAAAGGAATTAAATGCTATAAGCATGTGCGATGCTCCTATTTCAAGATTAGAGGGATCTAAAGAAGAGATCGATGATTTTAATCCTGCTCCTATTAATGTGCTTTCATCTACTGCATTAACTCCGCGATCTCTAATGAATTTAGATAAAGAAGATTTTGATATAGCTTTCCATAAAATACTTAAATGTTTAAAACATAGAGAACGTATCATTTTCTGTAAAGCAAATGGACTAGGAGGATATAAAGAAAAAACAAATTTAAACATAATAGCTGATGAATTAGAATTATCTAGAGAAACAGTTAGACAAATTTTAGTAAAAGCCGTTATGAAAATACAAAGAAAATACGGTAGAAATGAAAATAGGTTTTTAGTTAAAGCAATGACAATATGAAAATAATACCACCTGAACAAGAATCAGCCTATTATGGATCTCCTTTAAATAAATTCATAGCTAAGAATTGTAAAAGAAACATGACAGTTATGAATATTGATTTAATAACATATGATAAAAATAAGAAACACATAAGGATAATTGAAAGTAAGCACATGCATGAACGCATAGGAATTGGCCAGGGTAGACTTTTAAAATTACTTAGAACGCTTTTTAAAACAATAACTTCATATAAAGTAGATGTTTTTATAATAAGAGGAAATCCACCATATGATATGGTATATTTAGAAGATGTTATTAGCGGAAAAAGAAAACTTATAAACAAAGAACAACTTATAGATTTTTTAAATTACAATGGGTTATCAAATAAATAATCATATGAAGAATAGTTATTTTACATGTGAAAAATGTAACACGGTTTTTTTAGTAGAAGAGGGACTCTGTAACGATTGCAAAGAAACCATAGATAGAATAGAAGAATTAAGAAAGGAATATGTAATAAGCGACGAAGAGTTAGAGCTTTTAGATATTTCAGATCCAGATGTATTAGAGGAATTAGAAGAAACTTTAAGTAGACTTGAAAATGAAAACGATGAAATTTTTTCAAATAAAGTTGAAGAATACATAAACGATAAAAAAATTAAAAAAAGAATAGCTAAGATAAAGAAAAAGCTAAATGTTAAATAATTAAAACATATTAATTTAACATTGTATAATATCAAATATAATGGAAGAGTTTTTATACATAGAAGAAGATGCAATGGAAAACGGATATAATTATTTAGTTGGGAACGCAACATTAAACGAATTAATAGAGTCAAGTATTATGCACGTTGCCTTTCCATTTGATCCACGTGAAGTGACGCTAGATGATATAGAAAAAATGGAAAAATATTTTGCATCAACTGATAATTTTGAAAGAGCAATAGAATTAAGAAACATAAGGAATGACTATCCAAAAGAACAATAGAGACATTAAAACAAATGGACTTTCTCAAAAGGACTATGATCATATAGATTTAATATTAAATAAAGCAGAGGGACATAGATTAAAGTGGGAAGTTGAAAGATCTGCTATGGAATATATTAATAAATATAATAATTTAAATGCGCTCGTCGCATATCAATGGGCATTCAATGATTGGATAAAATGATACATCCCTATACTTACGCAGGATTAAAAAGAGAGTCAAGATTAAAATACGATATGGCTTCATTCAAAGACATTGTTTATAAAGAATCAGAAAGTATATTTATTTCTACTTTAAAGGAAACTTCCTTAGCGTTGAATATAGAACCTGCTTTAATAGTGTCTACTAAAAGAGATAGAGAATTTGTAATGGCTAGGCAGATAATTTCTCATATACTTAAAAAGTATTATGGAATAACGCTATGTAAAATAGCTAAGTTTCTTAATAAAAATGATCACAGTACTATTATTAATAATTTAAATAAACATGATATTGATTATAAGTATGATGATAAGTATAGAACACACTGCAATGTTATAATAAACAATGTTCTATGAATAAGTATAGTCTATTGAACCATCTTCTTTCAAAGCAGATGCCCACATGTGATTTTTCCATGCATGAAAATGTTTATCTGGCTTATTGTATTTTCCCATAGAATACTTTATATAGTTCTTAAATATTTTAGATGCATCTAATGTAGAAATAGATGGACTCATCAACTTATTAAACACTTCTTCTTTCATTTCATCCTTTATAAAGCGTACCATTTCACCTGTGACACCATAGATGCTCCCTATCACTTTTCCTCCTTTGTCTAATAGTTTCTTATCCTTTAATCTTTTAAGTATCTTATCTCTCCTAGAACCCTGCCAACTTATTATTCCAAAATTAGTAGCTTTGTTTTTAGGATCTATATGAGGAGATGCTATTTTTTTCCATATAAATCCATTTTCTCTTCCAACATTTCCAAGAAGAGCCGCTATTGCATTCTTTGACATTCCTAATTTTTTTGCATTTTGATTAATTGCATCTATGACCTTGTTTCTTTCTAAATCGTTTTGTAAATATATTTTAGCCATTTTATAATTATTCTTGTCACTTTGACTAACTAGTGGTAGTTTAGTATCGTCTTCATTATGAACAACTAGTTTTTTATCATATTTTTTATTAAGTTTATTTACACTATCTTTGTTTTCTACCCAATACCATATGTTTTTATTTTTAGCTTCTTTTCTTTGAAATTGCCATTTATTGTTCCATCCTATTCTATAAATATGATTGGGTCTACTGTCTATTGTATATGTTTCTGGTTCGCCAAGGGATTCATCAATGTCAAAATAATCTAAATCAAGTTCGTCTTCTTTATCTCGTGTTTCTTCATATTCTTTTTCATATCTTTTAAAATCAACGACGTTTCTAGGATCATTTTGTTTTAATTTATGTGTTCTATTTTTTAAATCGTCTACGAGTTCTTTGTTAGCTAAAGATATTTTTTTTGTTCCTTTATCCGGTATAAACATTAATACATATGCCATTATTCTTTTATGATATGTACTATCTACACGTTCTCCTTTTTCCAATGACATCTCATCGGCTATTTCTATTATGCTATCAAATATTTTACTAATATCTTCCTTAGTCCTAGTGTTATCATCAACTATTAGCATGGTTTTTTTATAAAAGATACAATTTTTAACAGCTTCTACGAAATATAAATCTCCATGTTTCCTGCTTGAATCTTCTTTTTCTCTATGAGGCGTTTGATACTTAGTCTTAAACATTTTTCTACTTCCACCGAATGATTTACCGCTACTGCGTATATTGAACGGGTTAGATTTCCATTCTATTTTAAAATCTTCTTTAAAATTTCTGTGTATAGGATCAGATCGTAATAATATGCCTCTTAATATTTGCCAGTTTTTAGAATTTTTTATAGCGTTTATGGCAAACCATGACGAATTATCTAAATTTATTTCCTTTAATATTATTTGTTTTAAGTTATTTAAAAGAGATTTTCTAGGTTTAGAATTTTGTATATTACCTACTCCTGCTTCGTAATATTCTATGTATTTCCAATCTATTGCATTCACTATGTTTTTGAAAGTATCCTTTTTCAATGGAACTATTGTAGATGAAGGAGAGCTTTTTTGTACCGCCAGTGCTAAATCATTTGATAAAAGAGCAGTTGATCCCATTGGAACTATATAATCTATGTTTCCAATGTATGATTTAATTTTACTAACCGTTGGTCTAACGAACTCAATTAATGAACCTGCGCCTCCTTTTATTATCGAATTCTTTAATGCATCCATTGTTAATTTAATGATCGGTTTATTATTTAATTCAGCTATTTTATTTTCATCTACTTCTAATCCGTAGAATACTCTAAAGCTATCTTTTCCACCCTTCTTATTAAAACCCGTTGTATCATTAAAAACATTGGTTTTTAATATTTCTAATTCATTATTTTGATCGTTTTTCCAATTTAAAGAAATAGACCCCGAGTCTTTATTATAAAATGCACCTTCGGATACATAAGTTTTAAAGTTTTTTATAAATTTCATAGATAGGTGTATTAATATTTAGTTTATTTATTTAAAACTGTCGTTTTAAATTAGTAAGATATTTAATATGGAAACTGATTATTATATTTCATTTACTAAAGTTGCATTAGAACACGGATGGATGGGAAACATGTCACCGTATCCTATAGAATATGATGGTAAAATATGGAGAACGTGCGAAGCGTTGTTTCAAGCACTTAGGTTTGATGATGAAGAAATACGAGAAATTATACGAGAACAAAAGAGCCCCATGGCGGCTAAGATGAAAGCTAAGAAGCATAGAGAATCTATGAAAATTAAACAGATGTCAACAGAAGATATTTCAAATATGAAGAAATGTGTATGTTTAAAATTAGAACAACACCCTATTTTACAAGATAAGCTGATTGAAACCAAAGCGTGTGAAATATATGAAAACGTTTCAACTAGACCAAGGGGCAGTGGAATGTTCTGGGGAGCTGCGTTTGTAAATGGAAAATGGTGTGGAAACAATACGCTGGGTAAAATATTAATGGAATTAAGAGAAGAACTAATAACACAGAAGCAAGGAACTACACAATAACGTTTGGAACTATGTAGTTTTAAAATAGAACCTTGCTTCTTTTTTAAAAAAATAAAAATGAAAAAAATATTAATTATTTTAATAGCAACTGTATCGTCTATGTATTGCACCGGTCAAGTGAACCTAACTGATACTTCAAATATGGTTGCGTTTGCCACTTTAAACAAAGACACCTTATATTTAGCAAACAACGAAGTGGGTTGTTTGATAGAGGAGGCATGGGAAATGAGCTATGTGTATAAAAAACCTATTATAATTTTTAAACCGAAATGGTGGATTATAAAAGAATATATTAAAAACAAAGATGAAGAAGATAATTAAACTTATAGGTTTTGTAATAATTGGAATATTCATTTATCCTATTATTTGGATTATTCAAAAAATTAAAAGATTAGAAAATGAAAACTCTAAATGAAAAATTTTATTAAGTTTACTTTAGTATGGATAAGCCAAAACTTGGCAATTCCATTTTGGATAATTGGACATGTTCATCTAACCATGAATGTTTACCAGGATATTCATGAACTTGGCGCAAGCCTCGGTATGAATATAATTGTACTAATCGGTTTTATAATAGACTATAAGCAAAATACTAAAGATAAGTCATAGGACTATTTTTCTATTTTAATAGTATCTTGTTTATCCTCTAATTCCCATTCTAGACTTTCTGTTCCATAAGGAGAATCTTTAGATATAATTATTTTTTGAGAATGAATAGTATATCCATTATTGATTAGTTGAATGTGATATGTTCCATTAGATAATTTATATAAGTATAGTTGTTTTGATTTTTCTCCATGCATATGTTCTACTTCAACTAGTTTTCCCATCATGTCATAAACATGAATTTTAGTTTTACCTGTAATTTGAATATCTTTTGGAAAATCTATATTTATTCTTCCTCTCGTGATAGTTGGATAGATTTTAATATCCAACTGCTCTTGAATAGATTCCTCTGTGACACCTACAGGAAACTGATTTATCATATCTTGTCTATATGTTTGAATTGAAGCGTGAGCTCTTTCAACTTGTCCATTTGTAAAAGCAACCATGCAGCTGTCTCCACAATAGTCCATATAAATTTTTACTATCTCTCTTTCTGATGGTGTACAATTGCTAAAACTAGTATCTGGGCAACCAGCTTGTGGATAAGTAGGACCGTCTTGTTTTCCAGTATCATATACTCCATCATCTCCGCACCAACTTAATCCGCCTCCCCACCATGGATGGAAAAGATTTAACCAATGCCCTATTTCATGAACTAATACTCTTCCTCCTGCATAATCTGGTCCATAAGTCCATGGATAATATGCGTTTCCTGTTACTGCATAATCTATAACATTTCCATCAGTGATTGTATCTCCTCCTGGAAATTGTGAATAACCTAAGAGTCCTCCTCCTAAATCACCAACCCATATATTCATATAATGAACAGGATCCCATGCGTCTTTACCGCCTAAATCATCAAATTTAATAGCATTATCCCAGTAACTAAATGCAGGAACTGTTGTGTTTGTTCTTGTTATTCCAGTAGTAACGCCTCCTTTTGGATTAACTGTTGCTAATTCAAATGTTATCCCCATGTTTCCGGGTAAGAATTTTAAAGTATCAGTTAAAATAGAAGTATCAGTATTTAATAAATTAAAATCTCTGTTTATTACTTCTAATTGTCTATGAATTATACTATCGTGCAGATTTTCAACAGAATCGTTCCATACTATATGAAAAACTACTGGAATCATGTATTGCTGTTGAGTAACATCCTTTTTTAAACGGCTATTAACAATCCAATTTTGCATATTTTGTTCTATCTGCTTGTATTTTGTAGGATTATCATCTATGAATTTTTGGTTATATTCATCTGCTCCACACACTATCGTTTGAGACAAGCAAACGGTTTGAATTAAAATTAAGGTTAAGGTTAATAATATGTTTCTCATCAGTTTAATAATTATTTTTTATATGTATGCAATCTTTTTTATTTCTAATATCTATTTTATTAATATACACGTTTTTCAAAAATAGATATTAGACAATCTTTATCTAATTGATTATATTTTAAGTTTTTTTCTTTCCACTCATCAGGAGCTTCATTATGATATGATGGCCAAGAACCATCATATCTCATCTGCCATCTGAAACCCTCTCTAGGTTCAACTGATTCTACTTCTTCTTTAGTTATACTATAGTCTCCTAACAATATTCTACATAAATAATTTTCTTTTTCGCATGAAGATAGCATGAGTTTACAAAATAGCCATTTAAGTGGTGAAGTATTAGATAAAGGAAGAGTATAAATCTGCCAACATGTTAAATGAAAAGCATATGAAGGATAAAGTGCTTTATATAATATCATTTGAAATTTATTCCACTTATTCCTTTTATTGTAATGGTAAGTAGAATCATAATCTTTATCTGGAATAGTTTTTAACCCCAATATTTTACCCATTATCTTATTTAATCCCAACCCTATCCATAAATAAGAAAGATTTAACAAGCAGTAGAGATGAGCATAAATTTTAGGCTTGTTACGATATAGAGATTGTACCCATAGCCACATGTCAGGTGTCATTTTCATTCTCCTTGAAAGTTTATATGGAGTTTTAGATGCAATTTCCTTTAATTCTTCCTGGTCACCGTTTATTTTTAATGCAGTAAACGCCATAGTAACCTGATCTCTAGAAACATCGTCTTCACCGTATCTTCCTGTTGCTCGCATTGGTTGATAGAATTCTTTCTTGAAATGATGATTTATTTTAACCTTTCTAAAGCAGCCAATTATTCCTTCCTTTATATCTTCATCTTTCCACGCTATATAAGCAAGTCCAGTTCTCCATAGGGCATCTCCTAATCCTACGTTTCTTTCACCGCTCTTAGCAGACCATGGCCATCCGTGTTCATACATCATTTTATCTTGTATGTCAAAAAACTTCTTTGAAGTTATTTGCTTGCCCTTTTTAAAACTATTCACTGGTTTATGTTATTTACTTAAATAATGATTGCAGTTTTTCAGCAACTGATTTAAAAATCCTTCCAAAGGATTCTCTAATTCTATCAAATGCTTTTTCTTTAATTACGTCTGATCCAGTCGTCATGTCTTCTAGGTTAGCTTTTATTGATTCCAGTTTGTCTCTTAACATTTCTTCAAACGCAGCTTCTTGTTCCTTTAGGTATGTTTCTAAGTATGTTTCATCTAAATCTGAATTCCCTTCTTGGTTGGCTATTAGTTCTCTAGCCATTGCGTTTAGTTTAGCTAAATATTCCTCAGTTATTTTACCCACATAGTGATTTAATTCATCTAATATTTTTTCCATGATGTGTTTTATTTTATATATTTTAAATAAAATTAATTTTATAGTATAATATAAGTATTAATAATAAAATAATATATCATGTCACATAAAAAAAGAAGCATAGACGAATATAGACAGGTAAAGGATACTAATTATCGACCGCCTGTTTCTCATGAAAATATTAAACAAAGTAGTGCTAAGTTTTATTGGAATGATGAAAGAGTTAAGCTTTTCTGTAAACTTTATTCAACAAATTTCAATGGAATAGATGAAGAAATATTTTCATATAGGAATTACAGAGGAAAGAAAATGGATGAAAAATTAGTTCAGTTTAAACTAGATATAAGTAAAATAAAAAGCAATGAGTCGTTATTCTAAAATAATAAAAGGAGATGCGGGACAGGAGATAACTGTGAGTTGGGGAAGTGACCATGCATTAGGATACTGGTATGATGTTTGGGACGAAACAGCCGGTGACGAAGATTGGCAGAAGATGATAAAAGAAGAATCAACAGCTTTAACTGGATTAAAGCCCGATGCATTTGTAGATTTTCTAAACGACATAGGTGCACCAGGGGAACATAAATTTATGGTAGAAATAAGAAGAATTTTTTAAAATTAAAAATTATGCTAGATAGACTTCAAGAATTTGTTATACAAAGTAATAATTCTAATTCCAATACTGATAAGATAGATGTCATATCATCTATTAAAGATGATGCAGAACTCATAAGAATATTGAGATATGTTTATTCTCCATTCAAACAATATTATGTTACTTCTAAGAATTGTAAGAAAAGAAGTGACCTAGTTGCTTCGTTAAATAACTACGGAGATAACATCTTTGGATTATTAGATGATTTAAATGAACGAGTTATTACTGGGCATAATGCACTTGGAGCAGTTAATGCATTTGTTCTTGATCATATAATACATGAAGAACTTATTTGGAACATAATAGATAGAAACCTTAAGACTCGTTCTACTTCATCTATGATAAACAAAGTTATACCAAATGCTATACCTACCTTTGATGTAGCTTTAGCGAATACATATGACGAAAAAACCAAAAAGAAAGTAGATCTTAAAAACGATGATTGGTATTTAAGTAGAAAGTTGGATGGAGTCAGATGTTTAGCTTTCTTTGATGAGTTTGGAGATGTAACATTTTTCTCAAGATCTGGAAAACCCTTTGAAACTTTAGGAAAAGTTAAAGAAGAATTAGAAGAATTAAATATTCATAATTCAGTAATGGATGGTGAAATATGTATAGTAGATGAAAATGGAAATGAAGATTTTCAATCTATCATTAAAGAAATTAAAAGAAAAGACCACACTATTGAAAAACCAATGTATAAGATTTTTGATTTTATTTCATTAGACGATTTTGAAAACAAAACATCCGATAATATATTGAGCGAAAGACAATATATATTGGGATTAGTTTTACAAGAGAGAGATGGATATTATTATGAAATGTTAGAACAGCATTGCATAACAAGTGAAGCAATGATAGAAGAAAAAATGAATGTTGCTATACAAAACGGATGGGAAGGGCTAATGCTTAGAAAAGACGAAACGTATAGGGGAAAAAGAAGCAATGATATTCTTAAAGTAAAAAAGTTTTTTGACGCAGAGTATAAAGTTATTGAATTAGAAAATGGTACACATAGGGTTATCGTCAATGGCAAAGAAGTAGAAGAAACAATGTTAAGTAATGTGGTTATAGAACATAAAGGAAATAGAGTTCAAGTAGGTAGTGGGTTTAGTCATGCTGAAAGAAGAAACTATTTTAAAAATCCAAGTAAAATATTAAACAAAACCATAGCTGTTAGTTATTTTGAAGAGACTATTAATCAGGATGGAGAATATTCTTTAAGGTTTCCTGTAATTAAAGCTGTTTATGAAAACAAGAGAACGTTTTAAAAAACAATAAATGGATTATAAAATAATGAGCCTATTGATTATTCAAATAATATCTGGATTGATAGTGGGATTACTACTGGGATATAATATTGGATATAGAAAAGGAATTAAGAGATGCAAAGAAGCATTTTTAAAACTTGTTGAAGAAACTAAAACTTTGGAAAATGATAACAACTAATAAATTATACGAAAGCATATCTACTAAATTGTATAGGACCTTAGCTATTGACATGGGAGATCATCAAATATTAATTCAAAAGGTTGGTGTTTTTGATAGGGAAAGTGTATATACCTGGACGGTCGTGGAACCTACCGAATGTGAAATGACTTCTTCATGTGACGTTTTAGGTTTTAAAAAATTAATGGAGAGATTGGATTTAATAATAGATACTGGAAACTTAAGATCAGAAGAAAGCTTCTCTATTGATTTATTTTTTGGAAAAACACAAATAAAGTGAATGGAATATAGTGTATATGTATTGCTAATCGTACTATTTTTAATGGGCATGGTAGTTGGGTATGTATTCAAGGACTGGAAGCGTTTACATAATAAAAAAAGAACTATAAAAAAAGTCAATGAAGAGTGGAATAAAATGTATCCAAATACTTTGTTTTCAACTGGTGATTTAAAAGGAACAAATGTGTCTTATATTTTTATAAAAAGCAAAGACTATACGTCATGTAATGAAAACGATGATGAAGAAGACATAGAAACAATGTTAAAAAAAGCAATAGAAGAAGAAGATTTCGAAGAAGCAGCAAGAATAAGGGATATTTTAAAGTCTAAAAAAAACAAAAATAAATGACCAGCATATACGAATTTAAAAAAAGAGATATTATAACTAGAGTAGTTTCATCTCTTCCACTTGGGCATGATAAAAAAACAGGAATGCCACATGTAGATAGAAGTTACATTGGAAATAAAATGTTATATGTAGGAATAGCCAATGGAAAAATATATTTGCAAAGATTAGATTCACTACCCAGAAAACTTTTTGGAGATAGTCTAGTGGGATTACCATTAGATATTTTTGAAGAAGGATGGGATTATTATATTGATCCTAAAACGCTATTAGACGATGTAGAAGGAGACATTAATATATCAAAGGAAGAATTAGAGATTAAATTAAAAAGAGCAATTGATATAGAAGATTATAATAAAGCTAGTATTTTTCATAAGATGCTTAAAAACCTAGATGAAAAACAATAATTTCAAATAAATAAAACTATAAAATACGTAAAATTACTATGGCAATAGACAAAGAAAATTATGAAGAAACTCATAGATCTGATTTTGGATCTGATGATGAAGAAGGCATGTTCCAAGACGATAGTAAAAGGAGGAAACCTTCAAATAGCGGAGGTGGTAAATCTAAAACACCCGCGTTAGATAATTTTGGAAGAGATTTAACCAAGATGGCAGAAGAAGGTAAATTAGACCCCATTGTTGGAAGAGAACATGAAATAGAAAGAGTGTCACAAATATTAAGTAGAAGAAAGAAAAACAATCCTATTTTAATAGGAGAACCAGGGGTTGGTAAATCTGCGATAGCAGAGGGGCTTGCTCTTAGGATAATTGAAAAAAAGGTTTCAAGAGCTCTTTTTGATAAAAGAATAGTGTCTTTGGATTTGGCTTCATTAGTAGCTGGAACAAAATATAGAGGTCAGTTTGAAGAAAGAATGAAAGTATTAATGACAGAATTAGAAAAAAATAAAGATGTTATTATTTTTATAGATGAAATACATACTATGGTTGGTGCAGGTGGAGCAAGTGGCGCATTGGATGCATCTAATATGTTTAAACCAGCCCTTGCTAAGGGAGAAGTGCAATGCATAGGAGCAACTACTCTTGATGAATATCGTCAACATATAGAAAAAGATGGAGCTCTAGAGAGAAGGTTTCAAAAGGTTATGATTGAACCTGCTTCAATGGAAGAAAGTATTGATATATTAAATAATATAAAAGATAAATATGAAGATCATCATAATGTTTATTATACACCAGATGCAATTAATGCATGTGTACACTTAACATCTAGATATATGACAGATAGACATTTACCTGATAAAGCAATTGATGCATTAGATGAAGCTGGATCTAGAGTACATATAAAAAACATAAGCGTTCCGAAGGCTATTGTAGATATAGAAAAAGACATAGAAGAAATTAAACACAAGAAAAATAAAGTAGTTAAAAGTCAACAATATGAAGAAGCGGCTAGATTAAGAGATACTGAAAAGAAGTTAAAGGAAAAGCTTGATAAATCTAGAATCGCTTGGGAAGAAAAAAGTAAGCTTAATAAAGAAAGAGTTGATGAAGAAGATATTGCTCAAGTAGTTTCAATGATGACAGGAATTCCTGTTACTAAGGTTGCACAGACAGAGGGTGGAAAGCTTATTAAAATGGAAAAAGAACTATCTAGCTTAGTAATAGGTCAAGGCGAAGCAGTGTCTAGAATAACTAAAGCAATCAGAAGAAACAGAGCAGGTTTAAAAGATCCAAATAGACCTGTCGGTTCCTTTATATTTTTAGGATCTACTGGGGTTGGTAAAACCCAACTATGTAAAGTATTAGCTAAATATCTTTTTGATTCAGAAGACGCATTAATACGAGTAGATATGAGTGAATATATGGAAAAGTTCTCTATTTCAAAATTAGCAGGAGCTCCTCCTGGATATGTTGGATATGAAGAAGGTGGACAATTAACTGAAAAAGTTAGAAGAAAACCATATTCTATATTACTATTGGATGAAATAGAAAAGGCTCACCCAGACGTATTTAACTTATTATTACAAGCATTGGATGATGGTAGAATGACAGATGGATTAGGAAGAGTTATCGATTTTAGAAACACTATTATAATAATGACGTCTAATATTGGAGCCAGAAGGTTGCAGGATTTCGGTGCAGGTATTGGTTTTGAAACAAGTTCATCTGACGATAAAGAAAATAAAAATAGAAAAAGTATACTTGAAACTGAACTTAAAAAAGCATTCTCCCCAGAATTCTTAAATAGAATAGATGACATTGTAATGTTTAATCCACTCGTCAAAAAAGATATATTAAAGATAATTGATATAGAATTAAAGAAAGTTTTAGCAAGAGTTAAGGATGCAGGATACACTGTTAAAATAACTAAAAAGGCTAAAGGGCATATAGCAGACAGAGGATTTGATAAAGACTACGGAGCACGTCCTTTAAATAGAGCTATTCAAAAATATGTAGAAGATCCTCTAGCTGAAGAAATAATAAAAAATAAAATTTCAGAAGGTGATTCTGTAATATTAGATTATGACTCTGAAGAAGATAAAATGTCAATTATAATAAGTCAATAGTATTCTATAAGTTTTCCGAAGATTAGAATCTATCTCTAACGTCTCTGTGATAATTTCCGTCTTGTATAAATTCTGCATACCAATGTGCACCTTCTACAAATCCTTTAAAACCCCTTTTAGTGGCTTCTTTTATTGTTTTTTCTATAAGTGCACTTCTGGGTATTATTAATTCTAAATAAAATTTAGCTGCGTCTTTTATTTGTCTGGTTTTACTACCTTCATAAAATGAATCAAATATTATTTCATCTATTTCGTCTAGGTCATCTTCATCCTCTACGTCATCTATTCCCCATATGGGTTCTCTTCCTATTTCATTTCCAGCTATCTCTGTCCATGGTTTAGTGTGGCTTCCATCTTGCGTAACATCATGTTTTATTGTAAAGTCAGTTCCATCTTTACTTGTAAATCTAATTTTCCTAATGTCTTCATCTTCTACATTTACATCTGCAAATATTTGTTTTCCTACCATTTGGCTAAGAAATTTAGATACTAAACTAAAATATGAATTTTGTATTTCATCATAGGGATCGTAGCTCATTACTTGATGTCGCTTTTTACTTTAACTATAAACTCTTCTACTTTATCTAGGTGGTCTACTAGTTTTTCATTGATCTTTGTTTTATGCTCCTCTGCTGTTTTTTCAACTAGATTAAAATATTTTTTAATTAAATTGTTTCCTTTAGCATCTACTCGTTTGCCTTTTGCAACAAGTACGTCAAAGCTTTCTTTTACTGTGTCTTCTGTTTTCTTAGCAAGACCTAATCCTGCATAAAAAATGTCTTTTACGTTTTCCATTGTGTATTGTTTTTTTATCCTTTACCCGGTTTATAAGATGCTTCAGTGACATCTATGCTCGAATATTTCTTTTTAACTGCGTTTGCTACTTTCTTAACGAGTTTCTTTAAAGATCCTTTATACCACTTAGGAGATTCTTTATATTGATTCGCTCTAGCTAATGCGTTCCTTGCTTGATCTTCGCTATTTATTGGAAAGTGATCTTGATCGTCTGTGACATCTTTGCTCTTAGCTGAGAATACTACGTCTCCTCTGTTTCTTACCTTTGCAGCTGGATCTTTTTTATTCTCATTTAAGAATTCGTTAAATAATAATATCCTATTCATTATAGTTTATTTTTTTATTCTTCTTCATGATCATCGTGAGCATCATCTTCTAGATCTTCGATATGTTCTTCATCGTTATCTTTCCAACTGTTAGAATCGTCATGTTCTTCTGCATCTTCCAGGTCTCTGATGTGGGCCCAATCGTCTTTGGCAGCATCTTTATCGTGAACTATTTCATCGAATTTATCATATGCTGCATTTTTGTCTTTATATTCTCCAATGTGATACCATTTATCTTCACCTTTGATTTTAACAGACAGAATAGATCTACCATCGTGTTTAATTACGATTTCTCCTTTTAAGCCTTCTTTGCTTTTGATGAACATTATTCTATCACCACCTTTTTTAAGAGCTGCGTCTGGAATAACAGTTTGTTCGTTTAATATGAATGAGTTGAAGTTTTTTATATATGTTTTCATAATTAAAATATTTTTTATTTATCTTGAAACCGGATTATCCCACGTGTGATTGTAGTAAGCACTATATTCCTCTTCTGGTGGTTTTCTTACAACGATCCCTTCTTGTGGTGCTCCTATTGCCTTCAAATGGTTAAGTATAGCGTTTGCTTCTGGCGAATGGTTTTGTATAAATGCTAGTCCTGGTTCTTTCGACTGTGTGGTAAAATCTCCCTCAAACCATTCTTTGAAATCATATTTTGTTGTATCTTTTAAATATTTATTAAAATTATTAAAATCATCAGCATTCTCTAACATTTCTATAGCTGCTACTGCACCTTCTTCATCTGTTCCAAGTCCCTTTAATGCTTTAATAAACAATTGTGCCGCGGCTTCAATATTATTTGCAACCGATGCGTTTTGTTCGTTTAATACGAATGAGTTGAAGTTTTTTATATATGTTTTCATTTTTATAGTATTTTATTTTTATGCTTTTCCGGGTGCATTGGAAACTCTAATTCCTTCTGGCATCCATTTAAATTTTATTTTTATTCTACCACCATATACATTAGCATCTAGGCCTTTCCATGCAATTGCATGTTGGAATGCACTAGTTCTCTTAATGGCATCACCGGCTTTAATATCTTTAATTCCTAAAAAAACTTTTCCTAATAGCTTTCCAGCATCTGTAATAGTTGCTCTAAAAAGTTCATCATTTTTAATCCGTCCATTGGGTAAAAGAATCTCTATTGTATTACCACTTATAATTTTAGATTTTACTCCAGGTACCTCTGCCCATTTACCATCTTTCTCCACGTTTCCACTTGCCACTTTTATTCGTGTTTTTAGGGGCATCAATATAATTTCAGGTTCAAAATCAACCTTTTCATTAATTGAAAAGACTGTGAAGTTTTTAATATAATTTTTCATAATTAAATCTCAGTAATCATTTCTGCCATTTTTTTGTCTAGCTCACGCTGGATCCGACCAACTTCCTCCTTTGAGAGATGAGGCAGCTCTTCACGTAAGAACCGATGGAGTGCATTTTTTAGCATGTACAATTGTTTATTGACATCCTTTAATACACTGTAATCTCCGATCTTATCCGGGTTTTTGTGAATTGTAGCCTTAATAATATACGCAAGCTTATACAGATCTTTACAGTGTCTTAGAACATCAGCACTCGCTTTATCCATCCCTTCTCGGGTTTGGTTTTGTTCGTTTAATTTTATAAACGCCTCACTGTTTTTAATATAATTTTTCATAATTAGCAATTAATTATTTTATTTATTTATTATTTAATGTGCTGTTACTTTCTTTAATTCCGATAGGGGCACTGGTTTTATTAGACGTGTTCCTATGCTAAAGTTTTGTTGTAGCATTGCTCCTTCTCTTCTAATTTCTATTATGTAATATGTAGACTTCCACCATCGGACTAGGTCGCCGACTTTAAATTCACTTTCCATTTTATGTTCTGCGGTGATTAAGTGCCTTCTCTCCTAAAAATATTTTATTGAAACCCATTTTCTTTTTGCGTTAAAGCGTCAGTTAAATAATGTGCCACATCCCGTTGAATAGATTCATCTACCATGGCCTTCCAATCATCACTCTCTTTTTTAATAGATTCTCGAATGTTAGTAGCTGAGATCCATCCAATGTTTTTTGGAGGATCAAATTCATTAACCTCATATCCTACACCTCTTCCAAAGTTTACAGACTCAATGTCAGGTACAATCATTACTTGAACATCATCACCTTTAGCCTTGTGGTACTTGGTTATCATTAATGCCGTCTCTTGTGTTGTGAAAGGATTCTTTTCATCAGGTTCAATATCTCTTATGAGGATTAAGGCAGGAACTCCTTCATCTAATTTTTGTTGGATAAGGCCAATGTGACCGTAATGATAAGGTTGAAATCTTCCAACAAATACAGCATATTTCTTATCTTCATTAGTAGTAGGTTTTCCTCCGTAATTAACTTTAGTCCATCCTTCTTTCTTATCATGATTGTCAATATAATCTACTAAGATGTCTACCTGTTCTTGAATAGTTCCTCCTCTTAAAACCACCTGAGCATTTTCAGGTTCTTCATAAGGAGCATCTATGCCAGTGAAACCTTTAATTTCTCCGGCTCTTGCTTTTTTATACAA